>Ga0209491_10001116_pt1 | contig 53212 bp, 50 predicted proteins | sample BON02_FD_187213 | JGI IMG/M metagenome (GOLD analysis project Ga0209491, IMG submission 187213) | Freshwater microbial communities from Lake Bonney liftoff mats and glacier meltwater in Antarctica - BON-02 (SPAdes) (version 2) | ecosystem: Environmental > Aquatic > Freshwater > Ice > Glacier...
GCTCGCTCACGGGCTTTGGACCGCGTTTACCCTCAAATAACTGCCCTGCCTGATCCAAGATCATCTTCTTATACTGACTGACTTGCACGGGGTGCAGACCAAACTCTTGGGCGATCTCATTAATGGTTTTCACGCCTCGGATGGCTTCCAAGCCAACTTTGGCCTTGAACTCTGAACTGTGGATCTGACGCTTCTTGACTTGACTCATTTTAGGTAACCCTTTTGATTCAGGGCTACAGCTTAAACTACTGTCTCAAATCCCGGGACCACTATAGCCATGCTCGTTGGTATAGATAATCTAATTGATTACGACACCAATTTTCGTTTTGTTCAACATACGCTGTCTATGGACACTGTCTTTGCAGACAATACCTTGACATGGCGCGCCATAACCAACCCTACGTTATGGCACGTAGCCTATGGCTTAATCATTTTTGGTGAGCTCTTGACCGGCACATTGTTACTCATCGGTTTTATTCAACTCGTGAGAGGCATTCGCCAACGGCAAGCTTTTACCCGAGCTAAAAATTGGATTTATTTGGGTTGCACGGCAGGTTTTTTGGTATGGTTTTTAGGCTTCATGGTGGTTGGTGCAGAATGGTTTGACATGTGGCAATCTCAACAATGGAATGGTACGCAAAGCGCCTTTCGCTTTACGGTCATTATGATGCTGGTTATGATTTTCATTGCTACCCCAGAAAACGAAAACTAACTCACCAACAACACACCTCAACCAGATATCTATGAACGTGCCAACTCTTTTTCAAGGCGTTGAATGGCATTGCTGATTGGGCTCAATTCGATTTGCATATAAATTTACGAACGATACACAGGCATTGTCAAGTGTGCTTTTTTATTTCATAGAGTAAGGTGAAAGCGCCTTATTGTCATAGCCGCATAGACGGTATTGCAGCAGCACTTAATGTAATGGGGCGTCAGCTTGAAATTGGCGTTGCTTAATATATGCAAACCGATTTTGGCTGAGCGCTTTTAGTACGTGATGCTGTGCTTGCCTTCAAGCATTTGCCGAATCAGTTAGCAGTTTTGACTGTATTCCTAGCTATTATGGGACTTATTTCTTACCCATGCCTTAAGAAAAAAGAGGGACTCATCAATGGAGCTAGCTTAACATTCTTGGTGGCGATACTAGCACTCAGTATTTTTCAAACATTCAATCCTGAATTTTCTAACGGATAAGATTAAGTTCCTACTTACTTTAGTCGATTCTGCCCAGAGCCATCAAGAATCATCAAAATTACCTTAGGTTATTTTTTATTGCAACCCTCTTTTTATTTAAGTTCTAAGTAAAGCATGAATGGCTGGTTTTACTTTTTAAGTAGGGATTAGGAATCCATTAAAGAATTCTAGGGGGGCTAACCCGACCCCACATCTCTACACGAGCAGTAACGCCTAGGTTTAAAAAATTATAGGTAGTTGTTGCACTTAATCTCGCTTTCTTGTCTACTCGTGACCATCTATCAGGGTTGATTTCCTCATGAAAAATACGTTACCCACAGCGCTTCAACCGTAAGCATCCAGTCTACCTTTAAATTACAAACAATATCATTAGGTTATGACGTATATTTAAAGCTTTATCTCATAATATCTAACCTCATGGCAAAATTCTCTGGTTTACAGAATTCGAGCGGCTAGATAAAAGGTTTGCACGTTTCGTTGATGACCTTTAGCGCTCAGTGGGTCAGCCCATACCTTACGCCTGTCAAGACAGGGCCAATACAAAAGCGGCCTATCGCTTTTTATCAAATGATCGAGTGACACAAGCCAATATCTTGTCAGGACATTTTGAGTCGACCTGTGAGCGTGAGCCGTTTGATCTGGTTGGTGTAACAACCATTATTAAGCCCAGTCAAAAAAAGTACAGCGCTAGATCGTCGCATACGGTAGGTGACATATTGATGCATTCAAGTTTGGCGGTAACGACCGAGGGCCTTCCATTGGGGTTGTCGGCCGTGAAGTTCTGGACTCGCGATAAGTTTAAAGGTACGCGTGCACTGGCTAAAAAAGTTAATCCAACGCGCATGCCCATCGAGAGCAAAGAGGGTTACTGTTGGCTAGAGAATATTCGTCGAACAACAGATCTGTTGCCCCCTGCAGCTTCGTGCGTGCACATTGGTGATCGAGGTAGTGACATCTATGAACTGTATTGCCTGGCCAAGCAGCAAAGCACTCACTTCTTGATTCACACATGCGTTGATAGATTGGCGGGTAATGGTGGGCATACCGTGTCACACGAAATGCAAGCCACACCGACCGAGGGTCACCACAACGTGTCATTACGCGACAAAGCAGGAAACATCAACAAGATAAAGCTCGCTTTAAAGTACCGTGAAATTAATTTGTTGCCTCCGATTGGCAAACAAAAACAATACCCTGCTCTGACAGTCACCGTCTTGCATGCAACTGAACAAGCCATATCATCGCGAGATTTTCATAATTGGGTGGCGTATTTTTTGGATGACCATGCTCAACCGAAGCTCAGAAAACCATTCGCCACGACTTGCGTTGACTGAGACTGAACTTAAAATTCTTGGACAAATGATTCGTGCACAAGGTAAGCATGCGCGAAGTTTAAAACTATCAGATTACTTATTGCAGATCGCAAAACTTGGTGGCTATTTAGCCAGAACGAGTGACCCATCACCTGGCAATATGGTGATGTGGCGAGGCTTGTCAAGGCTTTCAGACATACAGCTCGGATTCGAAATACAAGTATAAATATGGGTAATTGAAAGGCAGAGCGGGTGCTTACATTACATATGCCGTTACATGAAACCAAAAAACAAAAAAGCCAATTTTTTACAATTGGCTTAAGTGCTTAATATTAAATAGGTATTTGGTGGCGCATCCCTGATTCGAACAGGGGACCTGCGGATTATGATTCCGTCGCTCTAACCGGCTGAGCTAATGCGCCACTGTCAATTTGACAGCCCTAAATTATATCATTTTTGTATGATGGCGTGATGATTGACTGTAATTGATGTTGACGGGCACTACTGACAATGATCATCAGTGCAATTTGTGAATGCGGAGCAACTCGGCATAACCGTTGAGCTTACATACACCCCATTTTTACTCACAGATAATCCACTTAGTACAATCTAAGCGAGCAATCGCGTTCAGGTGGTATTTGCCATAGAATATCGATTAACAAAAACCAAGGACGGCTCCACCGTCCGCGCTGTCCATCCTCGCCCTAAAAGACGAGGCTTTACGCGCAAGATGGATAAAAATAAGTCGTTTATGATACCAACCCCAAACCTTGCTCAACAACCACCCGTTCGCGTGTGGGACCTTCCCACCCGTTTGTTTCATTGGGCCTTAACTCTCTGTGTGTTTGGGGCCATTATTACGGTCAATGTTGGTGGGTTATGGATGGAATGGCACGTTAGGTTTGGAATTGCTGCGCTGTGCTTAATTATTTTTCGTATTGTGTGGGGGTTTTTAGGCTCTCGTTATGCGCGCTTTAGCGAGTTTGTTAAAGGCCCAAAAGGGGTTTTAGCGTATTTAAAAAGATCAAATCAAACCCCAGCGGCTGCGGGCCATAACGCAATTGGTGGTTGGTCTGTCGTGTTTATGCTAGGTGTTATAGGTGCCCAAGCCTTCACCGGCCTATTTTCAACCGACGACATCATGACGCAAGGGCCTTTGAATGCTTATGTGAGCAACGCAACGGCAGCAGCCATTACAAGCATTCATCTTTTGCTCAGCAATGCTGTGATTGCATTAATTATCGTTCATATTCTGGCCATTATTGTCTATGCCCTACGCGGCAAGCGTTTAGTACCCCCCATGATTACGGGTGATGTCATTTCAACCAAATTAGCCCCTAATACCCCTTCTGCTCGCGACGATCTCACCTTACGTTTACGCGCGCTTATTTTAATGGCGATCTTAGCGGCAGGGGGCATTGGGCTTTGGGTACTTGGAAATGCACTACCGACGTCTTTCTAAAAATAAATATTTATGATCTAACAGGTATCATTTTCGAACTCAACACACTTACAAATTTTGCCTCGCTGTAATTAGAGCTCAGTAGTTTTATAGCTCAGCACCTTTACTTTAACGACCTAAATACGAGTTTTATAGCCTTGCAACCACAAAGAATTCCTCTCTTTCCACTTTCTACGCCACTGATGCCCGACTCGGTCATGGCTTTGCAAATATTTGAGGTGCGCTACTTGCATCTTATTAAAAAATGCTACGCTGAACAGACAACTTTTGGTATTGTGGCCATTCGGCAAGGCAGCGAAGTGCAAAGGGCCGGCTTAGACGAGGAAACCCTCTACAAAGTTGGCTGTTTGGCACGTGTTGATAGCATAGACACCATACACCCTGCCCTACTGCGCATTGTCTGCTTGGGCAGCAGTCGCTTCACGTTAGCCAATGCACGCAAAGAGGGGCTCGGGCTTTGGTATGCTGACGCAACAATTTTGGCTGAAGACCCCAACGTTGACATACCGGCTAAACTACAAATCTGTGCAGACAAACTAGGGGCCTTAATTGCGCAGTCGCAACGCCAAGGTGTGATCGAACAACTACCCCTTAAAGCCCCTTATCGTTTAGATGAAGCGGGCTGGGTTGCGAATCAGTGGGCTATGTTGTTACCACTGACCACAGACGACAAGGTCGCCATCATGTCGGTCAATGACCCAGTTGAAAGACTTAGGCAGATTTCTAGTTGGCTTAATCGTTAACATAGGCATGCTCAATGCCATCGATACTAGTTTGTGTCTCACTGATCTTCTTTAGCATCAACCGCATACGGTTCGGTTTCACTTTCAAAGAAACCCATAATTTTGACGAAAAAGATTGGCACCAATGCAACCGCCAATACAGTTGAAGCAATCATGCCACTAAATACTGTTATACCAATTGAAAACCGTGAAGCAGCACCAGCACCTGAAGACGTTAACAACGGCACGACGCCTAAAATGAATGAAATAGATGTCATTACAATGGGTCTAAATCGCTCATGAGAAGCATGCAAAGCGGCATCAACCAAACTCATACCCATTTTGTGGTGCGCTTCGAGAGCAACTTCTACGATCAAAATAGCGTTCTTAGCAGACAAGGCAATCATCAAGAGTAGGCCAATCTGCACGTAAATATTATTAGAAAGACCCGTAATCGTTAATGCAATCGCAATGCCTGATAAGGCGAGAGGCACCGCACTTAATACAGCGAATGGCGATACCCACGACTCATACTGACCAGCCAGCACTAAATAGACCAATAAAATAGACAGCGCAAAAACCAAAATCTGCGTGTTGCCAACCAACTGCTCTTGGTAAGACATACCTGTCCATAAATAACTCACACCCTCTGGCAAGGTATCTTGCGCCAACTTCGTCAAGGCATCAAGCGCCTGACCTGAGCTGACAGAAGCCGCTGCTGCACCCACCACCGCAGCGGTAGGAAATAGGTTGTACTGTGATGCAATCGGTGGGCCAAACGTTTCTTTGACTTCAACAAAAGACCCTAAAGGAACCATTTCACCTGTTGCGCTTTTCACGTAAAGACGGCCAATGTCTTCAATAGAATTACGATAGGCACCATCAGCCTGAACATAAACTTGGTAAGTTTGACCATACCTAAAAAACTGATTGACGTAAGACGAACCCACATAAGACTGCAAGACATCGTAAGCGTCACCAATACGTACACCAAGCGTTTCTGCACGAGGCACATTAAACGTTAACTCGTACTGTGGCACAGTATTTGTAAAAGGCGTAAAAGCCGCCATAACTTCAGGTAATTGTCTTGCCTTAGCTAGAAAATCATTCGTTGCAGCGTCAAGCTTTTCAAAACTGTTACTACCATCAGTTAAAACTATCTGTAACGAAAACCCGCCCGACATACCTAAACCTGGAATATCAGGCGGCAATAAGACCCTGGCGCTGGCAGATTGAACCTTAGATACGGCTTCCGTCATGGCCAAATAAATGGTTTTTAAGTTTTCATCTTTAGCTTTGCCACGAACACCCCAAGGTTTCAAAATAACGTATTGAACCCCAGAGCTAGATAGTGGCGAATTGCTGTTGAGTACACTGATGCCACCAATCGTAACAATACGATCAACCCCAGGTATTTTTAATACCAAGTCACGTATTTCATTCATTGACGCTTCCGTACGCGCAAGCGATGCAGCCTTAGGCGTATCGACTGCGATCAACAAATAGCCTTGATCTTCGGTCGGTATAAAGCCCGATGGCACACGCGCCAAACCAAACACTGACAAGCCAATCATCACAAGACCGACAAGCGCAACAATATTTCGTTTTTCCATTAAAAAATGCATAAGTTTGCCGTAACGTTTCGATAGGTTTTCAAAACGTTTATCGAACCAAACAAAAAAGAAATTTTTCTTTTTTACTTCACCAGGCTTCACCGCTTTAATAAACTCGCCTGCTTGAGACGGGCTTAAGCTAATAGCACAAATACCACTTAGTAAAGCTGTTATGGCAATCACCAAGGCAAATTGCCGATACATTTCACCTGTAATGCCTGAAATAAACGCGGCAGGTAAAAACACTGACATCAGCACCAAGGTAATACCAATAATGGGTGCCATCAGTTCTGTCATCGCCTCGATAGCCGCTCGTTTAGGTTTAGCACCAGCCTCAACCTTTTTAGCGACACCTTCAACCACCACAATGGCATCGTCAACCACAATACCAATCACCACCACAATGGCAAACAGCGTAAGCAAGTTAATTGAAAAACCCAAGGCTGCCATACCCGCAAATGCACCAATAATCGTGACGGGAATGGTCACAGCTGGTACCAAGGTCATGCGCCAATTCTGCAAGAACAATAAAATCACCAACAACACCAATATGCCTGCCTCATAGAGGGTGGTGTAGACCTCATCAATAGATGCCTTGACAAAGGTGGTAGTGTCAAAGGGAATGGCCCATTCAATATCAGCGGGAAACGATTTGGCAATGATCGCCATTTCATCACGAACCGCTTGCGCTACGCTGAGTGCATTGGCATTAGGGTTTTGAAAAATAGCAATGCCACCAGCAGGCTTTTCGTCTAATTTAAAAAACTGGTTGTAGTTTTGGCTGCCTAACTCTAGGCGGGCCACATCACGCAAACGCGTAATTTCTCCGTTTTTATCAGCCTTGAGCACAATACGTTCAAACTGCTCTGGCGTATTCATAGCGCTTGTGACGTTAAGCGTGAACTGAAAGTCTTGCCCATTAGGGACAGGTGGCGCGCCAATTTGCCCTGTCGAGAGTAAAATATTTTGCTTATTAATGGCATTCATCACGTCATTAGGCGAAAGATTTCGATTTTTCATTTGTGTCGGGTCAAGCCAAACACGCATACTGTAATTACCCACACCAAACACGTTGGCCGCTGCAATACCCGGTATACGTGCCAAACGATTTTGCATTTGCAAGTTTGCAAAGTTACTTAAAAATAAAGCGTCTCGGCTGTTGTCTTTAGACGTAACGGTTACAAACAACAAAATGGCCGTTGATTGGGTTTTAGTCGTGACGCCCTGCTTTTGTACCGCTTGGGGTAGCGAAGGCAAAGCAATCGCGACACGGTTTTGAACATTGACCTGCGCCAAATTAGGGTCTGTGCCAACAGCGAAGGTAACGGTTAAAGCATAGGTACCCGCATCGGTTGAGTACGATTGCATATACAACATGCCATCAACGCCGTTCACTTGGGTTTCAATATTACCAGCCACCAATTCTTGAATTAAACGCCCACTGGCACCAGGCCAATTGGTGGTGACCTGAATGGTTGGGGGTGTCATATTTGGGTATTGCGCAACGGGCAAACCAAATACTGAAACCGCCCCAATCAGCACAATAATTATGCCGATGACATTACTTAAAATAGGTCGTTCAATAAATATTTTTGATAGCATCTTCGTTGCCGATTTTTATTTAAGCACAGGCATAATAGGCTCAGGCAACTTGCCTGCTGAAGTATTCACAGTTTGACCCGGGCTCAAAGTAATAAAGCCACTTATCACCACCTGGTCAGTCTCTTTTAAGCCAGACGTGACAGCTACCAGAGGCCCATAGCGCTGCCCTAGCTTAATATCTTTACGTATCGCTTTTTTATCATCGCCCACAACCAACACATAATCACCGAGTTGATCAGATAACACTGCACTGTTGAGCACGAGCAGGCCATCTTGAGGTTTACCAATCTCTAATAAAACGGTGGCATATAGGCCTGGCAATAATGAAATATCAGTATTTTTAAATATGCCTCGAACTTGTAGCGAACCTGTAGACGTATTGAGCTGGTTAGCTGCAAAATCTAACAAGCCTTGATGCTTGTAGGTCAGGTCATTTTGCAATTTAGCAAACACGGGTCGTTGATCAGCATTTTTCTTACGTACCGCTTCGTTAGCTGTCATTTTCAAATACTGTAAAACTTCTATCTCATTTAATGCAAAATAAATATAAATTGGCGATACCATTTGAATGGTTGCTAACTTAACCCCACTGGCGCCTGCTGACAAATAATTACCAACATCAATTAAGTGGCGCCCCATTAACCCATCAAATGGGGCAAGCACCTCGGTATAATTTAAATTAATTTGGGCCAATTTCAAACTTGCCATGGCTTGCTGCAAATTAGAAAGGGCTTGATCAACTGTTGCTTGCGATGTGGCGTTTTGTTTTAAGAGCTTAGTCTGCCGATCGAATTCAGTTTTAGTTTGGTTATAAATAGCCTGATTTAAGTTCACCTCTTGAATGTATTGGCTTTGTTCAATCACAAAAAGCAAATCATTCTTTTTAACGCGCTCACCGTCTTCAAACAAAATCTTATCTAAATAACCTGACACTCGCGCCACCAGATTCACATCTTGCGACGCTGAGAGCGTGCCATCAAATGTTAAGTACGCAGTTATTTTTTGTTTGGTCGGTACAGACACCGTTACATTGACTTTCGATGCGGGTGCAGATTTAGGTTTATCACAACCCGCCAACAAACCTACACAGCCCACAATCGTTAAAATCACGATAGCACGATAGATATTAAACCGCCCCCCCTTCAAAGAGAAGGTTGCCGAACGGGGCTTTAAAGCACTTACCATTGCAACCCTTAGGGTTGAAGCACTTGTAGCAACCGCACTTGTCTGCACACCACTTAATGTTGAATTAACTAAGCCATTAGAAAATATTTTAAACATACACATACTCATGGTTTGGACTCACGGGTTGAGACCATACGAGGGTCTGAAGAGCTTGGCAGGGCATTACCCCAGTTGGTTCTTTGGGTCATTGTCGCCACCATTTCGGCGGGTAAAACAGGTAATATCATGTCACCTGACCACCCACCACCCAGGCTTTTGAAGGCAGCCACATAACCCAGTAAAGTGCTAGTTTGTGACTGTACAGAAGCGTTTTGTACACGTTGTAACGCTTGTTGCGCCACGATCACCGTGTTGTAGTCGTTTTGACCGCTGACATAACGCTCAAGGGCAAGTGATGCCGCTTGCTTCGCAGCTTTGACAGCGCGGGCTAAATCAGCGCTAGCACTTTGAGAAGTGGAAATAACAGACAGTGCATCTTGCACCTCACGTTGTGCATTAAGCACAACATTTTGGTAATTTAAAATGCTTTGTTGAAATATAGTGTCTTGCACCCTGACCTGTTGTACCAAGGTGCCGCGGTAAAAAACGGGGAATAAGAAATTAGCACCAATCGATGAGTTATTACCGCTCCATGTAAACGTACCGCTACTGGTGTCGATGCTACCCGACTGAAAACCAAAATAGCCACTCAAAGAAAAACTGGGGTATAACGCCGCTTCGCTCACACCAATGAGTGCAGAAAGAGAGGCCGCTAAATATTCAGCCTGCAGCACATCAGGACGACGCCGCAATAAATCTTGTGGAATACCCACATCAAGCGATTTGGGAGGTGAAGGCTGTGTAAGCGTTTGACCGAATTCCAAAACATAATATGGAGGTGGTTGACCCAACAAAACACTCATTGAATTTTGCGCTTTTCGCAGTGATGAAATCAACCCAGGTATTTCAGATTTGGTTTGTTCGTATTGCGACTGTGCTTGGCTTAAATCAAGCAAAGAGGTTGCCCCGGCCTCGTAACGCACCTTGGCAATACGTAAGCTTTCAGCTTGCAGGGCTAAATTGTTGAGTGCCACCTGAATCAACGATTCGTTGTTACGAATATTAATGTAGGTGTTCGCAACATTTGAAGCCAACGAAACGTCAGCTGCGTAATAGGCTGTGACCGCACCTAAGTAAGTCGCTTGGGAACTTTCAATACCACGCCTGAATTTTCCCCAAAAATCAATTTCCCAGCTGGCATTGATCAGTATATTTTGAACTTTAGTATTTTCTATGGAAATGCCACCCCGGTCCGCCCCACCATCGCGAGTGACTTCAGCTTGACCACCTAAGCCAACACTAGGCAACAAGGTACCTTGTGTCACACCTAATTGTGCTCGCGTTTCATACACACGCAGAGCCGCTACCTGTAAAGACAAATTTTGTTTAGCCGCAATCGCCAACAAACGATTTAAGGTGGGGTCATTAAAACCTTCCCACCATCGCACAGGGTTAATTTGTGCATTGCGAACCACCTCGACAGCAGCAGTAAACTCGCCCGGCTTTTCTGCCTGCCATTCTGACGAGAGTTTGGTTTCTGGCCGACTAAAGTCTGGGCCCACCATGCAGCCCGACAATAAAATTGCCGTTAGCACCAAAGATTTCAGAGCTGATCTGCAAAACAATTTGAAATTTATCAACATGGCAAGATTCTACTGGTTATTTGACTTCGAAATATTGACGGTTAATTTAAAAGCAAGCTCAACCAGCCTTTGGTTGGCCTCAGGAACCCGAAAAGCAGAATGCGCTGAAAGCGTGACGTTATCAAGTTTTGTAAGTGGATCGTCTGTTGGTAAGGGTTCTACCGTAAAAACGTCTAAACCCGCATGCTTGATATGCCCAGATTTAAGCTGATCAATTAAGGCCTCTTCATCAATTAAGGCACCACGAGCAGTGTTAACCAATATAGCGCCCGCTTTCATCTGCTGTAAACGCCGACGTGACATGAGCCCTTTTGTACTGTCATCAAGTAATAAGTGCAAAGAAATGACATCACTTTGCGCCAACACCTGATCTAAAGGCAAGAAGGTCACGCCAGGGTGACTGCGTGGCGAACGATTCCAAGCTAAAACTTTAAGCCCTGCCCCGAGGCACAACCTCGCCATTTCAACACCGATACCGCCAAAACCAATTAAACCAACCGTTTTACCCGTTAATTGCACCCCTTCGGTGCGATGCCACTGGCCTTGCCTCATGGCCCGATCCATTAATGTGAGGCTGCGTGCTGACGCCCACATCAAACCAAATGCACATTCGGCCACCGCTGTGTCGCCGTAGTTTTTGATCAAATGCACTTGAATGCCCAGCGCTGCCAATGCTTCAATATTCATATAAGACCGCGCACCCGTACCCATAAACACCACATGTTTAAGCTTGGGACATTGTTTCGCAACTTCGGTTGGTAACAAGCTGTGATCAACCCAAATCACCTGAGCATCACCCACCCGCTGCGGTATGTCGTCGGGGTTGATGCCAGGCTGGCGGTTGATATCTAGAGTGAAAGCTAGAGGTTCAGGCTGAGCAGATGTGTTGCTGGCCTGAGTTACTGAACTATTTGTCACCGCCAACAACCCCTCAGCCACGCCCGCCAACGTGTCAGTGGCGTCAATAAAAACTGTTTTCAGTGGAGTTTGGGGCAAAGTGTGCATGGCCATGAGCCTGTGTAAAAAAATGTCTTTAAATATATAAAACCATGAAATCAACCACTCAATAGATGATTTTCATCGTTACCTTACTAGAAAAACCCTTCTCATCGCTTGTATTTCTGTATTGTCCGCGTAACAGGCCAAATGACTTTTGCGACGAACAGAGTGACAACATCACCGCCAAAGCAAAACGTAAAATACGATCTACGGTCTAAAAGCTAATGTTACCCTTCTAAAAAAACTGAGTATTTTTTAGTTTTTTAAATTACACTTACATACATTATCATTCGTAACGAGGCGCTATGTTTGGCATTACCGATTTAGTGACCTTTGTTTTAGGCACAATCTTTATTGTGTTGCTACCGGGGCCTAATTCGCTTTACGTTTTGGCTGCGTCGTCAAAGCTTGGTAAGAGCTATGGTTACCGCGCCTCATTAGGTGTTGTGGTGGGCGACTCCATTTTAATGATCTTAGCAGCCACCGGTGCAGCATCGTTACTGCAAACCAATGACTATTTGTTTACGGTTGTTAAATATGCTGGTGCAACCTATTTAAGCTACATTGGCTTCACTTTACTTTGGTCTGCTACGCATAAATGGCCTTTAACCAATAGAAAAGAACACTCACCGTCTGCTGTTCAAAAGTGTATCAAAGACCGAACAGTTAACCCAAGATCATTTCGAACAGCACTCGTGATCAGTTTGGTGAACCCTAAAGCTATTTTATTTTTTGTTTCGTTTTTTATACAATTTGTTGACCCCGCTTATCCACACCCTGCGCTAACTTTTTTACTTTTAGCTTTGATTGTTCAAGTATTTAGCATTGCCTATTTAGTCACACTGATTTATGGTGGTGTAGCTTTAGCAAAACAGTTTGAACAAAGAAAAAACGTTGCGGCACTGTTTACGGGTGCAGTTGGGGTCGTTTTTGTAACCTTCGGTATAAAACTGGTGAATGCCACGCTCTAACAATTTGCCTGCAATGACCGACACCGAATAAATTGCACTAAATGAATTGCCTTGAATGACTGACCCAAAACTAATCAACTGAATTTGATTGGCACGAAATGACTTGTATGGCTACTATTCATATCTAAACTTTTATTACTGAAGATTTTTTAACTTGAAAACGACACCCCTCTCAACAATCAACGAAAGCGAAGACACCCGTATCACACCAACTGAGCGCGCTAATACAGCACGCAAAACAACGCTTGTCAGTGTTGTAGTCAATATTGTTCTGTCTATTCTGCAAATTGTGGTGGGCTACTTTGCGCGCTCGCAAGCATTAATTGCTGATGGTATTCACTCACTGTCTGATTTATTTGCAGACTTTGTTGTTTTAATTGCCAACCACCATAGTCAAAAAGACCCAGATGATGACCACCCTTATGGTCACCAGCGCTTTGAAACAGCCGCATCGTTAATGTTGGGCCTCATTTTGATGCTGGTCGCCATCGGTATGCTGTGGGCATCGGTTAATAAACTGATGAGCCCTGATCAAATTCCCGATGTCAGTATTTTTGCGTTTTTTATCGCACTGTTTACCTTGATGTCTAAAGAAGGTCTGTTTCGCTACATGCTTAAAGCTGCTAAAGCCGTTAAATCAAGCATGTTGGTTGCTAACGCGTGGCACGCTCGGTCAGATGCGGCCTCATCTTTAGTGGTGTCTGTTGGTATTTTAGGCAATCTGTTGGGCTACCCCATTTTAGACCCTATTGCCGCGTTGATTGTGGCTTTGATGATTGGCCGCATGGGCTGGAACTTTGGCACAGAAGCCCTCAACGATTTAATGGATCGCACCATCGACGACGACGAAATCAAAGCTATACGTGACACGCTTGAACGCACACCTGGGATTCAAGGCGCACACGACATTCGTGCCCGTAAAATGGGTGACATGATCATTGTTGATGTTCACATTGAAGTGAATCGTCACCTCACGGTTGAACAAGGTCATGACATTTCAGAGGCTGCCCGTAATGCTGTCATGCAACGTCATCGCGTCTTAGATTTACTGGCCCACGTTGACCCAGTTGACCCAGTTGACCTTATTAAGAGCGTCACGCCCGAACCCACAACAACTTAACTCTTAATGCAAATGGGGCAAGCTTCATCAACTTTCCTACGCACAACAAAAATACACTGAACATTATGAAACCACTATCTGGTTTACGGGTCATTGAAATCGGGCAATTAATTGCCGGCCCTTTTGCAGCCAAAATTCTCGGTGACTTTGGTGCAGACATCATCAAAATTGAGCCCCCTGAAAAAGGCGACCCTTTACGAAAATGGCGTTTATTGCATGAGGGTACGTCGGTTTGGTGGGCTTCACACGCACGCAATAAACGTTCTTTAACGCTTGACTTGCGCCAACCTGAAGGCCAACAAGTCGTAAAAGACTTGGTTCAAAACGCAGATATTTTAATTGAAAATTTTCGACCTGGAACCCTTGAAAAATGGGGTTTAGGTTTTGAGGTACTTCGTGCCATTAACCCCAAACTGATTTTGCTTAGGGTCTCAGGTTACGGTCAAACCGGCCCTTACCGCGACCGCCCAGGTTTTGGGGCCATTGGTGAAGCCATGGGTGGCTTTCGTTACTTAAGTGGTGAGCCTGGCCGCCCGCCAGTGCGGGTTGGAGTTTCAATTGGCGATACTCTTTCAGGTTTGCACGGTGTGATTGGCATCATGATGGCATTACGGCACCGTGAGCAACAAGGGGGTTTAGGGCAAGAAATTGATGTCGCTCTTTACGAATCTGTTTTCAACATGATGGAAAGTCTTGTTCCCGAGTATGACAAATTTGGCGTCATACGCGAGCCTGCAGGCGCACGTTTGCCCGGCATTACACCAAGCAACGCCTACCTTTGCCATGACGGTCGGTACGCGCTAATTTCTGGCAATGGCGATAGTATTTTTAAACGTTTAATGGGTGTAATGGACCGTGATGACATGGCCGATGACCCTCGCTTTGCACATAACGATGGTCGCTCAGCCCATACTGATAAAATTGACGACGCCATCACTGCTTGGACGTCTCAATACACCTTAGACAGCGTGCTTGAAAAGCTGAATAGCGTTGATGTACCATGCGGTAAAAGCTACGATGCACGCGACATTGTTAACGACCCACACTATCAAGCCCGCGATATGCTTTTAGACACACCTTTACCTGACGGCTCAACAGTCAAAATACCCGGCATCGTACCGAAACTGAGTCAAACGCCCGGTCAGGTTGATCGCCCCGCCCCAACCTTAGGGCAACACACCGAAGAAATCTTAAATGAATTGGGTGTCAATGCCGACACTCAACGTACTTGGCGTGAGCGGAAGATTATTTAACTGGTTTGGCTGTTGAATCATTGACTGGTTAAGACCCACTATTGCCAAACTACCCATCGTTAGCAGCAGTGATATGCTGCGCTATTTCCATGCGGTCATGCAGCAACCTAAGCACATTGATGCAATTATCGGCGCCTGTGCTGAAAATGATAAAGTGCCGACCCTTTCGACCATGGCGGGCAACGTACAAAGAACGAATACCAAATTCAATCTCATCGCGCGCTTTAGTACCCAATTCTCTAGGCCATCGTCCAGTGCTCTGATAGCTAGTAAAAGAGTCTCTGCATATATTTCTGCTTGACCTGCACCAAAGTTCCTGGCTGTCCACTGTACGATCTCGGTAAAATCTTGTTCGGCTTGACGACCAAGCCGAACCACCCATGCTTGACTCATACGCTAGCGATGACCTTGGTTGTAATAGATTTGAGATGTTTGCTCATAGACTCAGGCGATTCGAAAGCAGTAAACATTCCCGCGTCAAAATCAGCCACACCAACCAAAACAGCGTTGCGCAAGGCTTGCAGGCGTGAAGCATTTTCCGCTTCTTTTTGCTCAATTAGACGCAGGCCCTCACGCAAAACTTCGCTGGCGTTTTGATAGCGATCGCTTGACACCAAACCTTCAATGCACCCTACCATGGCATCACCCTGAACAACGGCGCCTACATCTACGGGGATACCATCGTAAAGATCAGGTCGCCGGCTTTGAGCTCAAATAGTCCTGATAAAGCACCTTCCGTGACAGCAACCCAAAGAATCACTAAAATTAAGCTTGTAGACGGTCAAATAACCGCTTAACTCGATCAACCTCTTTTATATCGGCGAATAATGTCTTTAGCAAATGTAACCCCTGGCAAAAATGCACCCGACGTTTTCAACGTCATCATTGAAATACCCATGAATGCTGACCCAATTAAATATGAAGTCGATAAAGAAACAGGGGCTATTTTTGTTGATCGTTTTGTAAGCACTGCCATGTACTACCCAGCCAATTATGGCTATGTACCCCGCACATTAAGCGGTGACGGTGACCCCGTTGATGTGCTGGTCATCACCCCCTTCCCACTCATACCTGGTGTCGTAGTACCTTGCCGTGCGATAGGCATTCTTAAAATGACTGATGAAGCCGGTGAAGACGGCAAAGTTTTGGCTGTTCCCACAACCAAAATTATGCCTTTATACGACAGCTGGAAAAAACCTGAAGATTTACCCGCCATTCAACTTCGAGCGATTGCCCACTTTTTTGAGCATTATAAAGATTTAGAAGAAGGTAAATGGGTCAAAGTCAGTGGTTGGGAAGGCGTCGAATCAGCCAAAAAAGAAATCGTTGACGGCATCGCCAACTATAAAGGCTAATATCACATTACTTGATTGCTCAACACATTAAAAAAAACCTAAGCGCTTATTCAGACTTAGGTTTTTTTATGATGGGGTCATTTAAATTAGATCTTACTGTTTGATACATCTGTGCCAATTTCAACATTATTGGGTACAGTTGGTGGTGCGCTATCAAAATACTCTTCATACGCCGCACCATTAGTATCTAGAGATTCAACCTGTGCCTGAGTAGGTTTGTTTGGCAGAGATGAATCATCATCACCCAGCTCAACCCAGCCACCCGTGTTTTTAAAATCTGGGTCAGCAGCTAAGTCGGCAGCGGGCAACAGTGAATCATTTGACAAAACGGGTAATGCAGAACCGACTGCAGTGGATAGACGCCATTGTTGAGCTGCCAGATCGGGTTTACCGATACGATCAAACAGACTTCCTAATAAAGCATGAACACGCGAGTCACGATGAATAGCCAAGCTTCGTTCTAAATAGCGTTGTGCTTGACCCCACATTTGCGAGGCTAAACAAAGTGACCCTAACGTTGCAAGTAACTGTGGATCGTTAGGGCGTTTGATCAGCCAACCCTCAGATTTCTGTAAACGACGGTTAATTTCTTGACCATCAGCGCGGGCATAGGCATCTAAAACACGCACATCAAAAGATTGCTCAATTGAGTTTTCTAGTATGCGAGAAGCTTCTTTAATTTGATCGTTTGATTCAAAAGCGTGAGCACCAGCCAAAGCGATTTCAGGCAAAAGTTTTTCATCGCTACGAAGAGATTTCCATATGGGTAGCCACTCGCCACGGCGCTGGGCATCTCGAATTTGAGCTGCCGCTGAGACATCAACTAAACGATCTGCCTCTTGTGCTGCAACTGCACGCATGCGTTTGAGTTGGTGGGCAATATTAAGCACTTGCGAATGATCATTGAGCTGTTGATAAGCACGCAACAAAATTCGCATGGTATGAACGTGTTTTGCCGTTTCAGCGCCTGACGCTAACAACGTATCAAGCGCTTTCTGTGCCAAGCCTTGATCAAGCCACAAATCGGCTGCAGCCGCAGCAATTGCAACACGAAGGTCTAGATCAGACTTTTGATCAGACACTGTTGATTGCGCTTGACTAATTAACTGATCACGACGTGTGTACTCACCCATAGCATGGGCAGCACGCGCCGCAGACAAACCGGCCAACACTTGTCGACGATGATTTTTAGTTTGTACTGACAACTTGGTTAAAGCCTGCTCGGCCAAGCTGTAACGGCCTTCTAAAAGCGCTGTCCAGCCATCTTCAAGCAAATCTTGGTCGCGTTGCGCTTTTCTTTCGCCACGCCAATTACGCATACGCATGGGTAAGTTAGTAAACCAAGCTAACAGCCGTAACAAAATATAAAGCCCAACAAAAGCCACAATTAATGTCAGTATTGCGAACGCCAATGACACTTGAATACTCAAGCTATCAACCACGATCATGACATTACCAGGGTGACGGTCAATAACTAAAGCCAACACAACCGCAAGCGTGAATAAAAAAACTGTCCAGAACCAGGTACGCATCTCTTTTAATTCCCTGGCTGGTCAGATGTAAAGCCTTTGGCTCGCAAAGATGCCACGGCATTTAAGCTGTCTGAAAGTGATGGTAATTGCGCAACTACTGTTGCAACCCTGAGCTGTGAGATCAACTCAAGCACCTTTTTCGTTTGTGGTGCTTCAAGATCATAGCGACTATCAACCAAACCCGATATTTGAGATATTTCAGTTTGCCAAAGCGTAGATTGACGCATCATCATAGCCAATTTGGCGCTAAGCACAAGGCCTCTTAGATGCGAGCGCAAAGCAATGCTTTGCTCTTCAGACATTAACAACGATTGTGCATCAACAGCACGTCGAATACGTACGATATCTGTGAACTCTTTGGTCACAACACTTGATGCTTGATCGGCGATTTGACGCGTTTGTTCACTTGCTTGTTGCCACCAACGATTTAAAGTTTCAAGTGTCCAAAAGTTAGACGCTGAACCCGGTGTTAGTGTGGCCGCTGAACTAGGTGTTGCAACGTTTGACGGCAATGATTGAACCCCACCACGCGCTGGTCCAATTGCTGGGTTCGGTGCAGCCGCAGTGGGCGTTAAAGCAGAGTCTGATCGAGTTTGTAGACCCGAAGCCAGCGCAACTTGATTACTACCCGGCGCTAAAAGAGGAGCTTGATTAAGTAGCTCGCTTAAACGATCAAGCTTAGCAAACAACCCAGTAATATCGACATCAGGTGTTGCACGCAAGCGACTTAAGTCTGACTGTATAGTACGCCCTACTTCTGCAAAACGCGGCGAGTCGAACCGCACGATAGCCTGTTCAGCAGCTTCTAGCGCAGCAATGCTACCTGCCACCTGACCTGTCAACGATAGCTGTTGATTCGCTAACAAAACTAAGCGTTCAATTTCGTTAGCACGCAACGTGTCGTCAACCCCGTGATTAAATGCGCGCCATGATTGCTCAATTGTTGCAAAATCGCTTCGGGCCACTTTAACTTGCGCGTCTATTTGATCTAACTTTTCAGTTTGAGATTGTGCTAATAACAAAGCTTCACGCGCACGTTGTTCGACCAATTGAGATTGCGACTCTATTAGTTGTAAGCGCGCAGCAACAATTCGACCCGTGTTTTCCAAGCGTTGTTGCTGCCACCATAAGGCCGCACCCGCAGCACCCAACAGTATTACTAAAATGATTACAGTAGCTACCCAACTAAAGCGACGTGGCGCTAGCGCGGCATCGGTCGTTGAAGACGACTTAGCGTCAGGTGCTGCGGCTTGGGCATCTGCAGAGTTTTGTATATTGTCAGCGTTCACTTTCATAACCCTGATTGTAACGTTTGAACGGTTTGATGGGGAAATAGGCTCAACACTGCATAAATTTAAACAATTTAAGTAAGCCCTGCAAAACCTCAGGCTCGCTAGACGCGACCATCTGGCAAGGGGTCACATCTCTCATCTTCTGAGCAGACAAGTCGTCAGAAATAGTTGTTGCTAAGAAACGACGAACTCGATCAAGCACCCTCGGATGCGTCACCACCACGCCTTGAACCACCCGCGCTGCTTGAACACCCAAACGGTTAAATTGCGCCTCAACCGCCTCAACTGACTCGACGCTGGTGAGCAACCAGATCAAAGGCGTCTGCGAATCCAGCGCAGCGTTAAGATTTTGAACCTGCTCAGCCGACCAAACGCAAGGCTTTCGGGTATAAACAGCTAGATAGTCGACTTGACAACCATTTGTAACGAACTGATCACGCAGCCAATCACGACCATTTTCAGCCCGTACAATCAATACGCGATCAACTGAGGCAAGATATGGCATCAACACTTGCCAAAGCGCCTCGGAGTCAAGTTGCGCGGCGTCAAGCGGGCATAAGACAATCGTTTCAGCCCCAAAGCGTTGACGAATCGCTTGCGCCGTTTGGCTACCGACCGACGCCATCATCGTGTTGCTAGTGTCGGCACACAAATGATGGGGGAAACACTCGACTGCAGCACGGCTCACAAACACGATCAAATCGTAAGGTTTGAAGTATGAGTTAGCGATTTCTGAAGAGTCATTGGCTAATGGGGCTTTAACTGGGGCGGCTAGGAATGGATGAGAGGTATTAGGGTCAACTCCCTTTAATACCTTGCCAAGGACCTGATTAGGCAAAATAAGCGGCTCAATCGACAAGGCTGGCAACGCCAAAACGGTCAACCCATAACCTGTAAGCACCTCAAATAAACCTTGCTGACGCGAGGCAGGCCGTGTTAAGACGATAGTAGGCTTGTTAGGCATGCCCTGACTGGTTTAAAGATGCCAAAATTTGATCTGCACCTTGCTTTTGTAAAGCTTGGGCAACGGCCTCACCCAGCTTGACAGCTTCATCGACTGGGGCGCTGGCTTGATGAGAAACGACTTGTTGGCCGTCAGGCGTGGCGACAAGAGCTTGCAAGTGAATTCGATTACCTTGCATGGTGGCATATGCCGCAATGGGAACAGTGCAAGAGCCACCCAATACCCGCGATACGGCCCGCTCTGCAAGCGAGCATGCCGTAGTTTGAGAACAGACAAGGGGTTGCAAAAGCTGTTTTAAATCAGGACGATCAGCGCGAATTTCAATACCTAAAGTTCCCTGTCCTGCTGCGGGAAGCGACTCTTGTATTGATATCAACCCTCGTATTCGCTCAGCCAAACCAAGCCTTTGTAAGCCGACTGCCGCCAAAATTATGGCGTCAAACTCACCAGCATCCAGTTTACCCAAACGGGTATCAAGATTGCCCCGCAAAGGTTTTACTGTGACATGTGGTGCAAGGCGACGCAACTGTGACTCGCGTCTTAAGCTTGACGTACCCACCACGGCGCCATGGGGTAAGGCCTGCATGTCAGCGTAATGATTTGAAACCCAAGCGTCGCGCGTTTCCGCACGCGGCAAAATAGCGGCCAACTCAAAAGGCTCAGTTAAGTCTACTGGCACATCTTTGAGCGAATGCACGGCTAAATCAGCGCGGCCATCAAGCAACGCATATTCAAGCTCTTTAATAAACAAACCCTTACCGCCAATTTTTTGCAAACTACGATCAAGAATTTCGTCGCCCCGAGTACTGAGTTTCAAGAGTTCAACATCTACACCTGGGTATAAACGTATTAAACAATCACGTACATGCTCAGCTTGCCAAAGCGCTAAACGACTGGCTCGGGTTGCAATAACGAGTTTTTGTGGCAAGGTTGGTGTGTTTGAAGCCATCTGATCGATTTAACTGAAATAGCTTAGAACAATCGTCACCACGATACTGATGATGGTCAGAATCAGTAAGCCTTGCAATAAGCTGTAGCCTTTTTGACCGCCAATTTTTATGTACTGGGCTTGTTTTCTTTTAGCTTCTGCTTGCTGAGTTTCAGTTTGTTTGACTTCAGCTTGTTTAATTTGTGACTGTTCAGTGCGCGCGCTCATCGTAAATTCCTTTTGATCTGGTTGCAGTTTAATAACGGTTCTTTGCGACCACAGCGTGGGCCGCAACAGCGCGTGCAGCCAGCCAACGACCCACAATAATGACGCTAAGCGCGCCAACAACTTCTGAAATGATTTTAACGGTTTCAGCGGCTGTGCCCCAAAAAGGCATTAAAGCCACATCGCTTACCCATAGGCCACCCGCTATCCAACCGATTAAGCCCGCACCCAAGGTCACCACAACTGGGTAACGGTCTATGAGTTTAAGCACCAGTGTACTGCCCCACACAATGATGGGCACGCTAAAGAGCAAACCAAATACCACCAAACCGGTTTGATGATCAGGGCTTGCGGTTTGTGCGGCGCCTGCCACACCGATGACATTATCAAGGCTCATGACAAAATCAGCGATCACAATCGTTCTAATTGCCGACCAAAACGAGCCCCCACCTTGCACATCTAGGTGATCGGTCTCTTGATGAAGCAGTAGTTTGATACCTACCCAGACTAACAACACCGCGCCGACGACTTTTAAAAACGGAATACCCAGAAGTTGCAGTGCAAAAAATATCAATATGACTCGTAAGATGATGGCCCCAAACGTGCCCCAAAGAATACCCTGCAAGCGTCTATTAGCTGGCAAATTACGGCAAGCAAGTGCAATGACCACAGCATTGTCACCACCCAGCAAGATATCAATCAAAATAATTTGAGAGACAGCTAGCCAATGAATCGTTTGGAAAAACTCAAGCATTCAACTTACAAACCTTCAAAAATTGACATGGTGTGGCAACATAGAAAACCCGATCAAAACCAATCAAAATTAATCTAAATTAATAACATTCAAGAAAAACGCCGACCTGTGAAACACAACCCGGCGTTTTTGTGAAAGCCAAAAATAATAACCTTCAGTTTCATAAAAAATTACAAAACAGACATCAACAACTTGCCCATTTCTGAAGGGTTGCGAGTCGTTTTAATACCGCAGGCTTCCATGACGGCGAGTTTGGCATCTGCCGTGTCTTCACCACCCGAAATCAACGCACCCGCATGACCCATGCGCTTACCTGCAGGGGCGGTAACGCCCGCAATAAAGCCCACAATGGGTTTAGTCATATTATCTTTAGCCCAACGTGCAGCATTGACTTCATCGGGACCACCGATTTCACCGATCATAATGACGGCATCCGTTTCAGGGTCATCATTAAACATTTTTAAGATGTCGATATGCTTCAAACCATTAATGGGGTCGCCACCAATACCGACAGCACTTGATTGACCAAAACCCATTTCAGTTACTTGGCCTACAGCTTCATAAGTCAAGGTGCCTGAACGGCTCACAATACCAATACGACCTTTACGATGAATATGACCAGGCATGATACCGATTTTAATTTCGTCGGGCGTAATTAAACCTGGGCAGTTAGGGCCGAGTAACAAGGTCTTACTTTTAAGATGAGCCATTTTACTTTTTATTTCTAGCATGTCGCGCACAGGAATGCCTTCAGTAATACAAATGACTAAGTCAAGCTCGGCTTGGACAGCTTCTAAAATGGCACCTGCTGCACCAGCTGGGGGTACGTAAATAACGGAAACGGTAGCGCCCGTATGAGCTTTGGCATCTGCGACTGAGGCAAAAATAGGAATGCCTTCAAAGTCTTCACCTGCTTTCTTTGGGTTAACACCAGCCACAAAAGCGGCCTTACCATTTCCATAATCGCGGCACATGCGGGTGTGAAACTGACCCGTTTTACCGGTAATACCTTGTGTAATAACTTTTGTATCTTTATTGATCAAAATTGACATGTCTGATTCCTAAGGCGAATTATTTGGTGGCAGCAACAACTTTCGTTGCGGCCTCGGCCATGGTGTCGGCACTGATGATTGGCAAGCCAGAATCAGCCAACAGTTTTTTGCCCAACACTTCGTTGGTACCTTTCATACGCACGACCAACGGCACACTTAAATTAACTGCCTTACACGCTTCAATAACACCTTGTGCAATGACATCGCAACGCATGATACCGCCAAAAATATTGACCAAAATAGCCTTAACCTCTTTGTTTTTAAGCATAATTTTGAATGCTTCGGTTACTTTTTCAGCTGTTGCACCACCGCCCACGTCTAAAAAGTTTGCGGGCTCGCCACCAAACAGTTTGATCGTGTCCATAGTAGCCATGGCCAAACCTGCGCCGTTCACCAAACAGCCGATATTGCCATCAAGCTGAATGTAAGCCAAATCATGTTTACTGGCTTCAATTTCAGCGGCATCTTCTTCAGCCAAATCTCGGTAAGCCACTATCTCGGGGTGACGATATAAAGCATTACTATCAAAATTGAACTTGGCGTCAAGCGCGATGATATCGCCACTACCCGTCAAAATTAGAGGGTTAATTTCAGCTAACGAAGCATCAGTTTCCCAGTAGGCTTTGTAAAGTTTTTGAAACTCAACCGCCGCCCGAGCTACTGAAGCGTCAGGCACGCCTATACCGCGCGCCAAATCGCTGGCTTCTTTGTCGCTAAAGCCGACGGCAGGGTCAACAAATACTTTTAGAATTTTTTCAGGTGTATGTGCGGCGACCTCTTCTACGTCCATACCGCCTTCGCTTGAGGCCATAACGCAGACGCGTTGTGAATCACGATCAGTCACGATGCCAACATAATATTCTTTTTTAATGTCAGCACCCTCTTCGATCAGCAAGCGGCTTACTTTCTGACCGTTTGGACCAGTTTGATGCGTAACCAATTGCATGCCTAAAATTTCGGTAGCCAATTGCTTCAGCTCTAGCATTGATTTAGCGAGCTTGACACCGCCGCCTTTACCACGACCACCCGCATGAATTTGCGCTTTGACAACCCAAACTGGGCCACCTAACTTTTCGCCTGCAGCAACTGCTTCTTCAACGCTGAAAGCGGGAAAGCCGCGAGGTACTGCGACGCCAAATTGCTTGAGCAGTTCCTTGCCTTGATGTTCATGGATTTTCATGAGGATCCTGTTTGGTCGGTTAATAAATAAAAAGGTCAGATACGATACTTTTAATCAAACCGAAGCTGATTTAGGGGCAACGTACCACTGCGGATAAAACTCTTCTACAACAGGTCCATCAAGCCTAAGTGCGTGGCACCCTTCAAGCTGAAAAGGCCTTTTGTCGGTTTGAACACCCTCAGGCTTATGCCTTTCATTAGCCATGGATTGCAACGCAACCGTAGGCAAGACACCCGCCAACTCGGTGATGTGCGAACAACCCTTAGTGCGCGCATAACGCTCTTTAACGGCTTGCCGAAAGCTTTTTAATAAATTCATACCTACTAAGTCTTGGTAAACCGGCGCAATAGTAGTGCAATTTTCACCATAGGGGGCTGCATCGTAAACCGCTTCAGCAGCCAAAATTGTGAAGCTACGATCGATGGTAATGCGCAAATGCATGTGATGAAACGGCTTACCTGCAGCGTGTGTACTGCCATCACGCTTATCAAAAGGGTAAGACTTATCATCAATAAGCTCTGCTTCAAGATCCCACAAACCATCGTCGCGCTCGAAGGAATGAACGTTTATGGCACGATTGTGTAATGGTTTGCGTTTATTGGGGGATAAAGTTAGAGGCATATGGGGCGGTCATTCGCAGTGTGTCGATTGACGTATGGACATAGCCTATAAGTATAACGCGAATTAATTATTACTCTGGTTTCTTTGCGTAGCGAGCACCTTACGCACTATTTCAGCTTGAAAACCCCGCGACATTAGAAAGCGCGCCTGTTTGGAATAGTTTTCGGGTGAAGAGTCTTGGGGTTTAAGGCCAAAACGCCTTTGCCAAACCTCGCCAGCACGAGTGTATTCGGTTGAGGCTAAAGCTTGAGAAATGGTTTCAATTAAGGCCTTACCGACCCCTTTTTGGCGCAACGATTGTTCAATGAGGGCGCGGCCTTGGCGCGATGACTTTGCATTAACCGTATTAGCAACAAAACGCTCATCAGACTGCCAGCCCTCACGGCTTAACTGCTCAAGTAAAGCAATGATTTTTAAAGTGTCAGGCTCGAAGGGGGATAACTTTTTGGCTAACTCTGACCGGCTGTGCTCTCTGCGAGAGAGATAAGCAACCGCCCGAGACTTGAGGGAGCGCTCGGGCGATGCTTTAGCTTTAAAGGTTTGCGGGTCAGCGCTCATCTTCAGTGGCAGCGGCGGCAGCAGCAGCCTTTGCAGCGGACGCCTTCGTTGAAGCACTACTTGAAGTAGTTGTTGCAGTATTTGCTGCTGCCGCAGCGGCTGAGGCAGCTTTTGCTGCGGCTGAAGGGGGAATTGCCCCGGCTCGCTGCGCTACACCAAAGTGGTCTCTAACGCGGCTTTCAATATCAGCAGACATTTGGGGGTGTTCACGCAGGTATTCGCGTACGTTGTCTTTACCTTGACCAATTCGTTCGCCGTTATAGCTAAACCAAGAGCCGGCTTTATCAACAATGGCGGCTTGCACACCCAGATCAATAATTTCACCCTCACGTGAAATGCCTGAACCGTAGAAAATATCAAACTCAGCTTGTTTAAACGGTGGTGCAATTTTGTTTTTAACGACTTTGACGCGGGTTTCATTACCGACAACTTCGTCGCCTTTTTTAATAGAACCAATACGACGAATATCAAGTCGCACCGAGGCGTAAAACTTAAGCGCATTACCACCTGTGGTGGTTTCAGGGCTGCCAAACATGACACCAATTTTCATACGAATTTGATTAATAAAGATAACCATGCAGTTACTGCGTTTGATAGATGCTGTTAATTTACGTAAGGCTTGGCTCATTAGTCGCGCTTGTAACCCGGGCAACGAATCGCCCATTTCACCTTCAATTTCAGCGCGTGGCACCAATGCGGCGACAGAGTCGATCACGATAAGATCAATTGAGCCCGAGCGCACCAAGGCATCGGTAATTTCAAGCGCTTGTTCACCGGTATCGGGCTGCGAAATCAGAAGGTCAGTTAGATTTACACCAAGCTTTGAGGCGTATTGCACGTCTAAGGCATGCTCGGCATCAATAAAAGCGCACGTGCCACCAATTTTTTGCATTTCAGCAATAACCTGAAGTGTTAATGTGGTTTTACCCGAAGACTCAGGGCCATATACCTCAACCACACGACCACGCGGTAGACCGCCCACCCCAAGCGCAATATCAAGACCTAACGAGCCAGTTGAAACGATTTGTATGTCGTGTTCAATTTGGTTGTCGCCATAACGCATAACTGCACCTTTGCCGAACTGTTTTTCAATTTGCGACAATGCAGCAGCGAGCGCCTTACTTTTTTCTGAGGCGACACCTTTGGGTGATTTATCTTCCATGAAACTTCCTTGCGAAATGTGATGAGCAATTGATTATGGCACTGACATAGTACTGTATAAATAAACAGTATGACAAGCCCCCCCCGCCATTCATCTAAATATTAACGTTTCAAACCCATGACTTAGCCTATTTACCTAGACTAAGCGCGTATTAAAGCTAAATGACCCTAGCATATTGATAAATATAAGCTTTACTTGCTAAAACGTAATTTTGTTTTTAGTTAATATAATTCCCAGTTCTAGAACAGAAAAAATTAATCTTCTGGCTTTAGTCAACTGGGAATTTACTATTTGTTCTCGCATCGACATTGATAACCAACTGTAGACAAGTATACAAAGTACGTTTAAACCCCATTATTTACCTTTTTTTACCTAAACGAGGCCAAATTGCGCTAGGTGTGCAAGAATTGCGTTGCAAGTCTTATCTAATTCTTAAGGGTTTACTGGGTCTATGCGAATACTGATTGCAGAAGATGATGCCATTTTGGCCGATGGCCTCACCCAATCACTTAGGCAAAGCGGCTACGCCACCGATGCCGTAAGCGATGGCGCTGCAGCTAATTTAGCACTTAGCGCACAAGAGTTTGACTTGCTGATCCTTGATTTAGGCTTGCCTAAGGTTTCTGGGCTTGATGTATTGCGTAAGCTTCGAGCTCAAAATTCTCGTATTCCCGTTTTAATTCTGACAGCAGCCGACAGCGTTGAACAGCGTGTATTGGGCCTTGATCTGGGTGCAGACGACTATATGGCTAAGCCCTTTTCTTTATCAGAGCTTGAGGCACGGGTTCGCGCGCTCACGCGTCGTGGTGCCGGTGGCGGTGCTGCGATTTTGCGACATGGCAAGCTTGAGTTTGATCAAACAGGTCGAGTGTTGGTAGTTGAGGGTCACACACTTGACCTCTCTGCTCGTGAAATCAGTTTGCTTGAAATTTTAATTACACGCAGTGGTCGCATGGTCAGTAAACATCAAATTGTTGACCACTTATGCGAATGGGGCGATGAGGTCAGCTCAAATGCAATTGAGGTCTACATACATCGCTTGCGCAAAAAAATTGAACCCAGTGGCGCGCGTATTATGACTGTACGAGGCTTGGGCTACTGTTTACAGCGCGACACATCTACTCAAGTAAGTGGGGGTTAATTTGTCGTTACCGTTAGTCAAGCAGCGCCGCTCACTTTTGGGTGAAATTCTTGACTGGATGTTGGCCCCGTTGTTTTTATTGTGGCCTATGAGTGTGGCTATCACCTACGTGGTGGCCATCAATTTAGCCGATGCCCCACACGACCAGGCACTTACGACTGCACTGGCTGTTTTAAGCGATCAAATTAAAACGCAACCCAATGGCGATCATTCGGTTAACTTATCGAACACGGCACAGTTAGCCTTACGCACCCAAAGCGAAAAAGGTATTTTTTGGAAAATTACAGACCGTCAAAACAGGTTGATTGCAGGCGACGCTGTGTTGCCGACCCCTGCAAAGATTGATTACGACACATCTAACCCCATTGTGCACTTTAGCGATTACACCTCGGGCGGGTTTCGACTGCGCTTGGCTTACAAGTGGTTTACGCCAGCATCATTAAGCCTAGGCACTTCAAACTCAAGCACTTCTAACCCTAGTCTATCAATCCCCAACATTCAACCGCTCTTTATTATTGTTGCCGAAGGCATTGAAAGCCGCACAGCTCTGGCCAATGACATCATTAAAGGTGTGATTATTCCTCAATTTTTAGTGTTGCCCGTGGCTGCTTTACTGATCTGGTTTGGTTTGTCTCGCGGGGTAGCCCCAATCAATGCGTTACAAAAAAGATTGCGGGCTCGCCGCCCTGATGACTTATCTGAGATTGACATTCAATCAACACCCTCTGAAATCACACCCCTTGTGAGCGCGATGAACGATTTGTTGGTGCGTTTATCGAGAAATATTCAAACACAACGACAGTTTGTGGCTGATGCGGCACACCAACTTAAAACTCCGTTAGCCGGTTTACGCATGCAAGCCGAGTTAGCGTTAAAGTCGGCACCCAATGAAGAAATAGTGCTTAATCTTAAACAAATTGTGCGGGGTACCGAAAATGCCACACGCCTTATTAATCAACTTTTACTGCTTGCAACCGCTGAAAAACGCGATCAAATCAAGCTACAACCTATTGATTTACAAGCTTTAGCCGAGACCGCTACGCAGCAGTGGGTACCACAAGCACTGGCTCAACAGATTGACTTAGGCTTCGAAGGCCATGACGAACAACCTATTCAAATCATGGGTCAACCCGTATTAATTGCTGAGCTACTCAATAACTTAGTTGATAACGCCCTCAATTATGTTGGGGCGTCGGGGCATGTCACCGTTTCGGTTCATCGTACGGGGCGCCACGCGCTGCTAATAGTCGAAGATAATGGCCCCGGCATACCAAACATAGAGCGAGAACGTGTGTTCGATCGTTTCTACCGTGTTTTGGGTACGGGCACAACAGGCAGCGGTCTAGGCTTGGCCATTGTAAAAGAAATTGCGCAACGGCATCAAGCCGACATCACTATCGAAGACGCACAACCCACACATGAACGACTTGGGACAAAAATAACGGTTCGCTTCCAAACCATCTAATATAGATTAGATGAAAAAAATACGCTTGCCAAATTAGAATCAATTAAGTTAAACTGAGCGTTAATTTCCCGCCGGGTGGGCAGTTTGCTCTACCGGTTTTTATAGACCCCTTCGGGGGTTTTTTTTCGGAATATGAATGGCGATAACTTGCGCGTCAAAACGTTCAAGCCAAGTACGAGGGTGCAGACAAAAAGTTGGACTGATTTATACCGAACCCACAGCATGCGTTCCATGAGCGCCATACCGCCCCAAGCGATGATCTCTTTATCCGTAAACCGAAGCTCAGAGTTCATAAAGCGCCTTACACTGAAATTGCGATACACCACTTTACCCATAAAAGAGGGAATTTCACAATCAAATCTAGGGCTAATAATTATAGTACACAAAAAATACTATTTAGTCGTTTAATATACTAGATAGAAATAAAATGAGATCACCACCTCTTTATGAACGCCACCATCGCTCCCAAGAAACCCAGTTTTAAACAGCAGCAAATGCAATTTCGTGAAAATGCTATTCTCGATTCTGTAAATCGATTGCTATCGCAAAAAGGTTTCAACTTAATGACGATGGACGAAGTCGCAACCGATGTCGGTATCGCCAAAGCCAGTCTCTATAAACATTTTCCATCAAAAGAGTCTTTAGCTGCTGCATCGATGACGCGCTTACTAGACCATATGCTTGCTGAAGTAAACCGAGTGCCTGCCCATTTGACGTCTAAAGACAAATTAAAAATGGTTGTACGTTGGGGTATTACTCTGCATATAAAAGGTGAAATGCCTTACTTGCCCTCAACCCGCTCAAGCATTCAACAAGCTTTGCTGGGTCACTCACCCTATATTGATCGTTTACAAGACTTAACCACACAACTTAGTGAATGGATACTCGACGCCCAAGAAAAAGGTCAGCTTTCAGCAGCGTTGCCTGCTGAAGTTATCTTGTATTCAATTTTTGCTCGGGCATGCGACCCTGTAGCTGATTTTTTGAAAATGGGTGGTGCTTTTACAGACCGTGACATTATTGATTTATTAGTTCACACCTGTTTTGATGGTTTGACCTCCTCACGTCCAGAGTAAAGCTAACTAATGACTTGACCTTACTTTATTATGGTTTTAACAGTTTGAACAAACTCACTTCGAACAAGCCAGCTGGCCTAGGCCTCATCAACAACTTATTGTTAGACAGTTTTGACGCCCTCAAACGTTAGTCAGTCATGACAGGGCTAGAATGTCAGACTTTGAGTGTTGAATATGTGGTTCAAAAATCTTAAGCTGTTTCGTCTTACGCGTGAGGGGTCGTACCCGCGCGAAACATTAGAAAATCAATTGCAAGCCCATGCTTTCGTTAGTCAGTCGGGCTCTAAAGAACCCAATATCGGCTGGGTACCACCCCGTTCGGGGCAAGACGCTTTAGTCATTCAAGTAGGCGCACAACTTTTATGCGCGTTACGTATTGAAAAAAAACTACTGCCTAGTTCAGTTGTACAAACGGTTGTACGTGACCGTGCCATTGAGCTTGAAGCGCAACAAGGCTTTAAACCGGGCCGCAAACAAATTAAAGAGCTAAAAGAGCAAGTCATTGACGAATTAACCCCACGTGCTTTTAACATTGCCCGTGACATTCACGTCTGGCTTGACCCGGTGAACCATTGGTTTGTGATCGACACCGCTTCTACTGGTGGTGCTGAGCAGGTATTGTCTTTAATTGGTAAGTCACTTTACCCCTACCCAATTGAACCTCTAATGCTGGCTCATTCACCTAGCGCCATGATGACAAAATGGATGCTTGATCAAACACCCCCAAGCGGTATAACACTAGAGCAAGACTGCCAATGGCAATCTTCGGGGCAACAAGCGTGTTTGGTTCGTTACGTGCGCCACGAGGTTACTCCCGATGAAATTGAACGCCATATTACGGCTGGACATCAATGCAGTCGGCTAGGATTAACTTGGCAAGACCGCATCAGCTTTGTATTGACCGATCAGTTTGATATTAAACGCCTACAAGCGCTTGATATATTAGACGAGCACGACAGCGGTGCATCACTTGACGCACAAGAAAAATTTAACGCTGATTTTGCATTGATGACCGCAGAGGTCATACCCATGCTTGAAACACTGCTCAATGCAGTCAATGAAACCACAGGTGATTGAAGATGATTCCCGGCTTAGAGATAAAACGTATTGAAGTTGCGAGCGAAGATTTAACCTCGAACGTGATTGAGTTTGAGGTCACCAGCGAGTCAACACGCTTTACTGTTTTATTACTTGTCGGGCCACCCGACCCAGGTATTTTGACTGATCGGTTGCCACAATCGGTTTTTGACCGTGGGCAACCGATGCATGTCTCGTCGCTTGATTTATTAAATGATGTGGGCGAATCAATACTAGACATTTTAGAATTGATGAACCCAGACGAAATCGCTGTCTTTATTTGCCAAGACCAAACGGTCTTGGTTACTGCTTGCGACGTTTTAAGCTGACAGTTTTGCTTCTAGCTCGGTACGTATTTCACGTAAGCTGGGTGGCAGGCCATAAGCCAGCTGCTCAAACAACGCGTCGTGCAAAGCAAACTCTTTACGCCAAGCATCGACATCAATTGAGGTAATGCGATCAAACAATGCCTCAGAAAATTCAAGCCCTGTCCAGTCTAAGTCTTGGTAACGTGGGCTCACGCCAAATACGTGTTCCACACCTTGCGATTGCTGTTCAATACGTGACACCATCCACTTTAATACGCGGGCGTTTTCACTGAACCCGGGCCAAACAAACTGACCGTTTTCATCTGTACGAAACCAGTTCACACAAAAGATACTGGGCAGTTTCGCGTCAAGTGATTCAAGACGCTTGCCTAAATCAAGCCAATGCGTGAAATAATCGGCCATGTTGTAACCACAAAATGGCAACATCGCAAACGGGTCGCGGCGAACCACGCCCAGCTGCCCAGTAGCTGCAGCAGTAGTTTCAGAACCCATAGTAGCAGCCATGTAAACGCCCTCTTGCCAATTACGGGCTTCGGTCACCAGAGGCACAGTGGTTGAACGGCGACCACCAAAAATAAAGGCATCAATCACCACACCAGCGGGGTCGTCCCACGCTTCATCGAGCACAGGGTTTTGTATTGCACTGACAGTAAAGCGAGCATTGGCATGCGCTGCTTTAACGCCTTTTTCTTTTGCAAACTCAGGCGTCCAGTCGCGACCTTGCCAATCAATGCAATGAGCAGGAGGCGTTTTGCTTAGGCCTTCCCACCAGACATCGCCGTCATCAGTCATGGCTACATTGGTAAAGATGACATTTTCTTTTAAGGATGCCATGCAATTGGGGTTCGATTTTTCATTAGTGCCAGGAGCCACACCAAAGTAACCCGCCTCGGGGTTAATAGCTCGCAATTGGCCTTTTGCGTCAGGTTTGATCCACGCGATGTCATCACCGATAGTGGTGATTTTCCAGCCTTGAGCGGTTAAGCTCGTGGGGGGAATGAGCATGGCAAAGTTGGTCTTGCCGCACGCTGACGGAAAAGCCGCAGCGATATGATATTTTTTACCTGAGGGCGTTTCAACCCCCAAAATCAGCATGTGTTCGGCTAGCCAACCCGCTGAAGATTGTTTGGCCGCGTCGCGACCCATGTTAGAAGCAATACGCAAGGCAAAACATTTTTTACCTAATAACGCGTTACCACCGTAGCCAGAACCAAAAGACCAGATTTCACGGGTTTGTGGAAAATGCACGATGTACTTGGTGTTATTGCAAGGCCATGGCACGTCTTGTTGACCTGCATTTAAAGGGGCGCCCACGCTATGTACGCAGGGAACATATTCCCCTTGCTCACCCAACACGTCATAAACGGCTTTACCCATGCGCGTCATCATGCGCATGTTGACCACTACATAAGGTGAATCACTTAATTCAATGCCAATTTGAGCAATGGGTGAACCTAATGGACCCATTGAAAACGGTACGACGTACATGGTACGACCGGCCATACAGCCTTCAAACAAACCATCAAGGGTTTGACGCATATCGGCTGGCGCCACCCAGTTATTGGTGGGGCCAGCATCTTTTTTGTCAGGTGTACAAATAAAGGTACGGTCTTCAACGCGCGCAACGTCATCAGGTGATGAGCGAGCTAGAAATGAATTGGGGCGCTTTTCTGTGTTGAGTTTATGCAAGGTTCCCGCTTCCACCATATTGGCGCATAAGCGGTCATATTCTTGTTCTGAACCATCACACCAAACAACTTGGGCTGGTTTTGTTTTGGCTGCAATCTGAGCGACCCATTTTTTTAAATTTTCATGGCGAACATAAGCGGGAGCATTCATTTCTCTATACCTGTATCGTGTTTCAATTGTTTGGTGGTTATGCCAGTTTTAACTTATTTTTATGATACTCAATATTAGCACTGCGCACACATAATGTGACTTGGGTTACGCTTTAGGGTGTTGCAACCTATTTTACCCACACTCCATGCGTGAAAAAAAATCTGTTTCGCCCGACAAAGCCCTCGAGAAACCAATCAATACCCCTGATGCGCCTGACTCGCAAGACGAATCGCTTGTCGTAGCGAGCCGTGGTTTATTAGCCTTATTATTGGTCGGAGCCTTAGCCGGGGTTGCAGTCGGCCTAGTGGGGGGAAGTTTTCATTGGCTGCTGATTCATGGCGGCAAAGGGTTTGCCAGCCTATTAGCTGATTGGCGTCAAAACGGTTTTTTGGGCTTGCCCGGCTGGATCGGGGCCATCGCAATCGCAGCAGTGAGCGTCGGTTTTGCCCGCTGGTTGATTCGTTTTGCACCCACTGCTACGGGAAGTGGGGTTCAACACGTCGAAGCCGTGATGCGAGGTGAAGTGGCCCCCGCCCCCCTCAAAGTACTACCCATTAAATATTTAGGTGGTTTGCTTTCAATGATACCGGGCATGGCGCTTGGTCGAGAAGGTCCCACCATTCAAATGGCTGCCGTGATCGGCACGCAATGCGGCAAATTATTTGGCTTAAGCCGTGACGACAAGTTTTTGCTTTACACCGCTGTTGCTGGCTCGGGGTTGTCGGTTGCGTTTAATGCCCCCTTAGCAGGTGCCGCCTTTGTCATTGAAGAAGTCGCCCGACGCGTCACGCTTCGACGCGCTTTAGTCACTTTAGTTGCCGTGGCAACTGCTATTTCGGTTTATCGTGCCTATTTTGGCAATGTGGTTGAGTTTAAAGTCGGTGATTTTTTACCTTCTGACATCACCACCATGGTTTTGTACGCGTTTTTCGGATGCTGGATGGGTGCCTTAGGCGTCATGTATAACCGCTCAGTACTACTAGGTTTAAACATTTTTAACGCCATTGCACCCCGAATAGCACCTGAATTCAAAGCCGCCTGTATTGGCGGACTTGTTGGTGCACTCGGTTATTACGAACCGATTTGGGTGGGTGGCGGCGAACTGCAAGCACAGGCGATATTGCTAGGCCAATTTAGCATCGCGACCTTAATCGTTTTAGGTCTAATTCGTTGGAGTCTAGGGCCAATTTCTTATTCGGCTGGTACGCCAGGTGGTTTGTTTGCACCGTTATTACTCATGGGCGCAACAGTTGGCGCTTTGTTTTCGTCCGGCGTCAATTTTTTATTATCCATTGATTACGCCACCAACACCACCGCTTTTGCGCTAGTGGGTATGGCGGCATTTTTTACTTCAGTGGTTCGCGCCCCGCTGACCGGTGTTTTGTTAATTGTGGAAATGAGCGGCAATATTTCATTAATACCACCACTACTTATCGCTAGTGTGGCTTCTGCTTTAGTCGCCACCCTGATGGGGGGTGAACCCATTTACGACTCGTTACGTGCCCGTATGGACATCAACCGAAAACCTCAAATCAAACATGTGGGTTAGCACCACAATTAGCTAGGAAGCAGCATGCACCCAACCCGGGTGATTGTGATCGGTTATTTGATCATGATCTCGATTGGAACCTTTACACTGATGTTACCCATGACGTCAGCCAGTGGGGTCAGTGAGTCTTTTTTGATTGCTTTGTTCACCACAGTGTCGGCCGTTTGTGTAACGGGCTTAACACTCGTTGATACTGGCTCACACTGGAGCATCTTCGGGCAATGGACAATTCTGGCGCTTATACAAATTGGTGGTTTTGGCATCATGACGGCGTCAACGCTGCTAGGTTTAATGATAAACCGTTCGCTTCGACTTAAAACTCGCATGGTTGCTCAAACTGAAACCCATACGATTGGGGCGGGTGATCTAAAAGGCATTGTCAAACTCGTTCTGTTTGTGACTATTGTCATTGAGTTAATCATTACACTGGCACTTTTTTTATCGTTTTGGCTAACGTGGAAACAATCGCCAAGCGAGGCTCTTTGGAACGGTTTTTTTCATGCCATTTCAGCCTTTAATAATGCTGGCTTTAGTCTTTATGAAAACAGTTTAATGATGTTTGCAAGCGACCTTGGCATTTTACTGCCCATCATAATCGGCGTTATGATTGGTGGCATCGGTTTTCCCGTATTATTTGATTTGAAACGTAGTAGTTGGCAACGTCCTAATTTGTCGTTACATAGCAAGCTGACCCTTTGGGGTACGGCCATTTTACTGATCTTTGGAACCCTATTATTTTTACTTTTTGAATGGAATAACCCTGCTACCTTTGGCGCAATGTCGATTCCCGACAAAATATTGTCTGCTGCATTTGCCTCGGTGTCAACGCGTACAGCGGGGTTTAATACTGTTGATGTAGGGGCTTTTACACATGAAACTTGGTCAATACATTTTTTGTTGATGTTTGTGGGTGGTGGTAGTGCCGGTACGGCAGGTGGCGTAAAAGTCGGTACATTTTTTATTTTGTTGCTGTTGGTTTGGGCTGAAGTACGTGGCCGGCCCGACACCGAGCTATTTGGACGCCGCATTGCCACATCCGTTCAACGTGAGGCCATTACCGTACTGGTTTTAGGAAGTGCCGTGGTGTCGTTAGGTACGTTTATATTGCTTGCTACGACTCGCTTTCCGACCGATCAAGTTATTTTTGAAGTGATTTCTGCATTTGGTACCGTTGGCCTATCAACGGGTATTACCGCCGACTTAGCCCCTGTCGCTCAATATACATTGATTGTATTAATGTTTATTGGTCGAGTTGGCACGATCACCATGGCGGCGGCATTGGCCACTAGTAGCCGTCGCATGCCTTACCGTTACCCCGAGGAGCGTCCAATTGTTGGATAAATTCTTATTTACCGAAAGATTTTCTTTTTCTTCAACCGACAGCGTGCTGGTAATTGGCTTGGGTCGCTTTGGAGCGGCCGTTGCACAATCACTCATATCGCTAGGCCACGAGGTAATGGGTATTGATACCAATGAAGATCGGGTGCAAACTTGGGGGCATCACTTAACCCACGCGGTGCAAGCCGATGCGTCTAACGTGCAAACATTACGTCAATTAGGTGCCGCTGATTTCAAACACGCTGTGGTGGGCATTGGCGACAATTTGTCAGCCAGCCTGTTAGCTGTGATGGCACTAGTTGAGTTGGGCATTCAAGATATTTGGGTAAAAGCCACCAATACCGAACACGGTCAAATTGCTGAACGCATTGGCGCGCATCATGTGGTGTACCCTGAAGCTGCAATGGGTGAGCGTGTGGCGCACTTAGTAACCGGTAAGATGATCGATTTTATTGAGTTTGACGATGGATTTGCGATTGCTAAGCTACAGTCACCCAAAGAGTGTCATAACCTAACTCTAGATGAATCGCACGTCAGAGAGATTCACGGCATAACAGTTGTAGGGGTTAAGCGGGTAAATGAAGACTTTAAATACGCTAAACCCGATACGCTGGTGCTAGCGGGTGATTTGTTAATTGTGTCAGGCCCCACTCGTAATATTGAACGATTTGCCTCTAAATCGGTGATAAAAAAGAATACTTAAAGTTATTTTTAATTTTTAGGTTGATTTGATACGCTGAAGCGACGATCAGTTAATATAAAAATGGGAGTCTAGCCATTGAGTTTTATTTTTGGCGTAATCTTTAATTTGATTTAGTTATCGATTAGTGAACCAACAAAGAGAGACTCATTTACGAATAAAGTGAATAACGTTAAATAAGCATCAAATTTATGCCCCCCTTTAACCTCTAAATATATGAGCTATACATGAATATAACCCCTAATCTTCTCGCACGCCGCATTGTTTATATCGGTTCTGTTTTATCGGTTTCATTATTATTAGCGGCTTGTGCAGGTAGTGGTTCTAAAGGTGTGCCACAAAAAAATCAATCTGGCTATTTGGGTTCGAACGAGTATGCCCGTCTACAAGAAGTGCCTAGCCCTGAAGACGGCGTTAAAATTTATCGTTATAAAAACCCATCATTTAAAATGTCTGATTACAAAGGCATGATGATCGATCCCGTTGTCATTTATCAAACGGCAACTACCTCCAAAGAGGGGCAGGGCATTTCTGAAGAAACCATTTATCAAGTTCGTCAAGACATCGATGCAGCCATCAAAAAGGGAGCTTCTAACCGGTTCAACGTTGTTGACAAACAAGGCCCAGGCGTTGCACGCGTGAGCATTGCTATTACCGGCGCCGAAACCTTAGGCGAGGGTTTTAAACCTCGTGATTTAGTCCCTGTTTCTGCTATTTTGAATCTTGCCAGCAAAGCAACCGGCCTACAAACCAAAAAACCCTTTCTAGTGGTTGAAGCTAAACTACAAGACAGCGTCACAGGCAAAATTTTAGGTGAAAGCGTCTACACAGTTGAAGGTGAAACATTCAGGCTTGAATCAAGTTCGCCAGAGGCATTTAAAGAACTCGCTATCAAATGGGTCCGTACCGCAATGCAGGTTGCTGCAGGCGAACGTGCACGCAGTTTTTAATATATTTTTAAAATTTTTTACATTACTGAAATAAAGATCACATTAAACAAAGAGGCTTATTTATGTTGCACCAACCATCATCTTTTTTTTCATTTCGACTGATGATCAAAGGGCTTGTAACCGGCCTTTTGTTTACTTGTTTTTTAAGCGTAGCTAATGCCCAAACAACAGGCTTTATTCGCGAAAAGATAATTACCAAAGTAACCGCTAGGTGCCAAGATCGTCAGCATGCAACCAAACCAGCCGGTGCAACACCTCAAATGATTGAAAAGTATTGTGCCTGCAATGCAACTTATATGGCTGACAAATTAACTGAAGATCAAGTTTTTAAATTACAAGACAATACCCCACCAGGCCCATCCGTAGAAATGGTTCAGGCAGCTAATAAATCATGTGCTGCTGAACTGGAAAAAGGTTAAATCGTCATTTACTTACGTATCGCTTTGGCAACTTATTAAGTTCTTTACAAAAATTACAAAAGTTAAAAAAAATTTAACCCCGTCTTTGTCCTATTGACAGAACAATAAGACATAGGCACGATACGATAATGCCCAATTCGATGCCCATTCCTAAATACCATCAAGTCTACTTGGTACTCAAAGAGCGCCTCGTAGAGGGCGATGTGGGCACTAAAGTTCCCAGTGAAACCGCACTGATGAAACGTTTTGATGTGGGTCGGGTTACCATTCGGCGTGCACTTGAGTTATTAGCAAACGAAGGGCTGATCACCCGACGCGCTGGGCGCGGGACGCTTTCAACGATTGGCCAAAACTCGCCCCTAGCGCCGTCTAAAAATCGCAGTAAACAAATACGTAGTGGCCTACTTGAGAACTTGGTTACGGTGAGCCTTGGTACTCATATTGAGGTCGTTGAGGTAAACACCATTACCGCTTCAATACAAGTTGCCCAAGCCTTGCAAATCAAGACTGGTGAACGTGTGCAAAAAGCAATTCGTATTCGCAGCACTGATAATGGGCCTTTATCACACATCACCACATACATACCCGCCATATGGGCTGACCAATTTGGCAGAGAAGCCCTTGCAAATGAGCCAATTTTAGTTTTACTTGAAAAAGTAGGCCTCAAAATTGGTCGTGCCGAACAACATATTTCAGCATGTTTAGCTGATACCACAATCGCGCCACGACTTGGGGTGGCGGTAGGTTCGGCTTTATTGTCGGTTCGCCGCTTGGTGTTTGATGACCAAGAACGACCCATGCAGTGGCTTCATGGCTTATACCGACCAGACCGCTACGACTACGAACTCAAACTCTCACGCGTGGGTGATATTGATGCACGTGTATGGGTTAGTAACGAAATTACGGCACGCTTTGATTGAATGTACAGTATGAACAAGCACCTTGCAGCACCTTTATGAATTCTTGCCTTTAAACACTTTTATAAATCATTTTGAAGTAGTATTTTTAGCCGTTTTTTTTGTTTTTCGCATCAAATTTTTAATTAAATTAACGAAACAACTTTTTTCGGAGAATTTCATGACTTCACGTCGTCAATTTGTTACCCAAACTGCCGCTGCAGCCACCCTATTGGCTTTCCCCATGGTGGGCAGATCACAACCTGCGCCCGTTAAGGTTGGGGTTATTCACCCCGTTACGGGCGCACTCGCCTACTCAGGTCAACAGTGTCGTGCTGGTGCTTTATTAGCGATTGAAGAGATTAATAAAGCGGGTGGCATCAAATCATTGGGTGGTGCACTGATTGAACCCATCTTGGCAGACGCTCAATCACAACCAGCAGTCGGTGCAGCTGAAATTGAAAAACTTAACGAAGCGGGTGTGTGTTCAGTGGTGGGGGCTTTTGCATCAGCCATCTGTTTAGCTACTACCCAAGCAGCCGCTAAATACAACCTACCGCATGTGGTGGACGTCGGTGTGGCTGATCTAATTGTTCAACGTGGCTTAACCAATACCTTTCGTTTTGGTCCAGGCTACACCAGCGTAGCTGAACTAGCCGTGACCAACTTGGCCGAGCTCAACAAATCAGCCGGCAACCCAGCTAAGACTGTCATGATTATTCATGAAGAATCGTTGTTCGGTTCGGGTACGGCAAACTTATTACAAAAATCATTGCCACAAGTCGGGTTTGAGGTCGTTGATGTGATTAAACACGCCAACCCAACACGTGACTTTAACAATATTGTGCTGCGCATGAAATCGCTTAACCCTGATATTGTTATTCCAGCCAATTATTACAACGAGTATGCCTTGCTAGTGCGCACCATGCAGCAACAAAAAGTCAAGCCTAAAGCCATATACTCAGTCTTGGGCGGTGCAGCCTCAAGCTACAAGTTTATTAAAGAATTTCCAGATGCATCAAGTGGCATTATTGATTGCAACCACTGGTACAACCCAAAAAACCCACGCTCACAAGATCTAAAAAAACGTGCTCAAGCCATGGGGTTGTTCTTTAGCTATGAATTGTTCATGACCTACACGGCTATGACATTATTAGCCGATTCGATTGACCGAGCCAAATCTGTTGATCGCGAGGCCATACTCCAGGCACTAATGTCAAGCACGTTTTCAAGCCATATCATGCCTTATGGCCCAACTCAGTTTATTAATGGCCAAAACATTGGTGGTCGCCCATTAATGACGCAAGTATTAAACAACGATATTAAGGTGATTTTGCCAATTGAATATCGTGAGGCACAGCCTCTCTTTCCATTGAAAAGTTAAAGGAAATGGCACATAAGTGATGCAGGGTTGAGTTTAAAGAGCCTGCATCACTTTGATTCTTTTTGTAGCAAGGCTAGTCATGTTTGATTTTTCGATTTTGTTCGCCTCAGTTCTAAACGGGCTAACCTCTGGCGCTGTCTATGCATTAGTCGCCCTCGGTTTAACCTTAATCTATGGCGTTCTACACATTATTAATTTTGCCCATGGTGCAGCGTTAATGGTTGCCATGTATGGGGTGTATGAGCTTTATAGCAAGCTTGGCATTGACCCGTATGTTGCTCTACCCTTTTTAGTATTGGGCATGTTTCTCTTGGGCTACGCTTTGCAACGTGTCATTATTAATCACGCGAGCCATGGCAAAGACGAAAATATTTTGCTCGTAACCTTAGGGTTAGCCATCGTTTTAGAAAATTTGGCATTGCTATTTTTTAAGTCAGACACCCGCACCATTGACACCGCCTATTCGCTCACTACCATTGCCATTGGCCCCGCTTTTATTGCCCTTCCCAAATTAATTGCTTTTGCTGGCGCATTAGTTGTATCGGCTATTTTAATGCTATTGGTTTCAGGCACCGACTTAGGTCGAGCCATTCGCGCCATTTCAAAAGAAAAGCAAGGTGCCAAACTGATGGGTATTCATGTTGAACACATCTATGCCATGAGTTTTGGTATTGGGTTAGCGTGCCTGGGTGCCGCAGCCTGTTTCTTGTTGCCCACTTACTACGTCAACCCTCAGGTTGGTAGCGGTTTTGTATTGATTGCATTCACGATTGTTGTGTTAGGTGGTATGGGTAGTTTTTCGGGTGCACTGATCGGTGGTTTATTGATTGGCGTGGTTGAATCGCTTGGGGGGCTCTACCTTGGCGAATCATTAGGTCAAATAGGTATCTTCATTATTTTTATTGTTGTTCTACTGTTTCGGCCACAAGGTTTGTTTGGAGCGCGCGCATGAAATCTCTTTTGGGTATTGCTGCGCTAGCCATAGGTGTAGGTTTATTACCCTTATTTGTTGAATCAGGCGTTTGGATCAACTTTGTCATGATGACGCTTTATGCTGCCCTGCTTGCCCAAGCTTGGAATATTCTCGGCGGTTTTGGCGGTCAGTTCTCATTCGGTCACGCCCTATTTTTTGGCTTTGGTGCCTACACTCAAGCCATCGCTCAACTGCAATGGGGTTTTAACCCATGGGTTGCTTTGACTATGGCAGGTTTTGTGAGCGGTGCAGTGGGGTTAGGCGTGGGTGCATTAACTTTTCGCTACGGCCTGAAAGGTTCTTACTTTGCATTAGTCACGCTCGCCTTTGCTGAAGTTTTTCGTATTCTCGCCGTATCGGTACCATTTACGGGTGCTGGTGTAGGAATGATGATTCCATTAAAAGAGTCAGTTAGCAACCTGCAATTTGAAAGCCGTGTCGGTTTTATGTATGTGATTTTAGGTTTGTTGGTTGCAGCCATGCTCGTGACCTGGTGGCTACAAAATAGTAAGTTTGGGGCTTACTTACAAGCTGTTCGCGATAACGAATATGCAGCCCAAGCCATTGGGGTCAACCCCTTTCGAGTTAAGTTAGGCGCAATCGCTTTATCAGGTGCGTTTATGGGTTGGGCCGGGGCGTTTTATTTACAGGTTTTCCAATACATAGACCCTTCTATAGCGTTTGGCCCTCATACTTCAGTTGAAGCTTTAGTAGCCGCTATTGTAGGGGGCTTAGGCACGCTTTGGGGCCCCTTGCTTGGCGCGTTAGCGCTGCACCTTTTATCTGATTTAACACGTAATTTATTTGGTTCTTTGCCAGGCATTAATATGGTGATTTACGGTTCGATGTTGATTGTTATCGTCATGTTTCTGCCGCGTGGTATTGCGGGTATTGGTCTATCTGTGACACGTTTATGGCGAGGTAAGCGTGGCTGATATCATTTTGTCTGTCTCTGGCGTTTCTATTTCATTTGGTGGCTTAAAAGCGGTCAATAATGTATCGCTTGATGTGCCCCAAGGGTCACTGACCGCTTTGATTGGGCCTAATGGTGCGGGCAAGACGACTTTATTTGCACTGATGTCAGGTTTTTTAAAGCCCCATCAAGGTACGGTCACGTATTGTGGTCAAGATATTACAGGTCAAGCGCCGTATATCAACGCCGTAGCAGGCATGACACGCACCTTTCAAATTGTGCAACCGTTTGCCGCACAAACTGTACTTGAAAATATTGCTGTGGGGGCACACTTACATTACCCAAACCGACACGTTGCTCTGAATTTTGCGCGTGACATTGCTCAACAGGTCGGGCTGATCTCTCAAATCGACAAGCCCGCTGCAGACTTAACTGTGGCTGGTCGTAAACGACTTGAGCTAGCTCGTGCACTTGCTGCTAAGCCCAAACTTCTTTTGCTTGATGAAGTATTGGCGGGCTTAAACCCACAAGAAATTTTAGAGATGATTCCAGTCATACGCAACATGACTCAGCAAGGTATCACGGTACTGATGATTGAGCATGTGATGCAAGCCGTGATGAACTTGGCTGAACATATTTGGGTATTAGCGCAAGGCGAGCTCATTGCGCAGGGTAACCCAAACGACATTACACAGAACGCGCAAGTGATTGAAGCTTACCTTGGGAAGGGTGCTGCGACTGGACAAAGCACGGCAAGCGTTGTGACAAACGCCCCTTCAACACAGGTTAGCTTTGCTTCAACTCAACATACCAACCCGTTACTTGAAGTCTCAGGTTTGCGGGGCGGTTATGGTCATACAGAAGTTTTAAGGGGGATTGATTTAAAAGTCTATCAAGGTGAAACGGTTGCTTTGTTGGGTAGTAACGGGGCCGGAAAAACCACCTTCAACCAAATGATTTGCGGGCTTGTACCCACGCAAGCAGGTCTAGTCAAATTTGCTAATGTTGACATCACGGGTGCACATTACACCAACATTGTGCCGCGTGGTTTGATTCAAGTGCCAGAGGGTCGAAAAATATTCCCCAATCTTACCGTGCTTGAAAATCTTGAATTAGGTTCGTTTTCTCGTGCCCGTGCACGCCGTAGCGAAAATATTGAGTACGTTTTCAATACCTTTCCGCGTTTACGTGAGCGCACCAAACAATTGGCTGGCACCATGAGTGGTGGCGAACAGCAAATGCTTGCGATTGGTCGCGGCCTGATGGCTGAACCCATCCTATTGATCTTAGATGAACCTTCGCTAGGCTTATCACCACGCTTAGTTGAAGAAATGTTTGAACTGATTCATAAACTACGTGAAACAGGGCTTTCAATTTTGTTGGTTGAACAAAACGTTGCTCAATCACTTAACACGGCTGACCGCGTTTACGTGATGGAAAATGGCGCCCTAAAATTTAGTGGCTTACCTTCAGATTTAATGAATTCTGACGACTTACGTCGCGCGTATTTAGGTTTATAAAAATGACACCCTATACCATGTTAGACACTTCAGATAACTTTACCCAGGCTCATCTGCCACAAACGCTTGCGCAAAAACTGATTGCACAGTCTGCGAAAATTCAATACGCGTCAGTCGGTGACATTGTGGTCTGTGATGTTGACTTAGCGATGTTTCATGATTCCTCTGGGCCACGTCGCTTAAAGCCCATGCTTGAATCGCTAGGTGCAAAAATTTGGAACAAAGATCGCGTGGTGCTGGTGATGGACCATTTTGTGCCCGAGGCTGACGACGATGCGCGCAAAATTGTGCGTATTGCGCGTGACTGGGCAAAAGAGCAACGCCTGCCAAACGTATATGATAGCCAAGGCATTTGCCACGTTGTGGTGCCACAGCATGGTCATATTTTGCCAGGCATGTTGTGTGTGGGTGGTGACTCACACTCGCCCACTGGGGGGGCCTTTGGTGCCTACATGTTTGGCATTGGAAGCACCGAAATGCTGGGGGTTATGGTCACTGGGAAAATTTGGCTCAAGGTGCCTGAAACCATTCGTATGCATTGGCAAGGTGCACTGACAAGCGGCGTATGTGCCAAAGACATGATGTTGGCCATGATTGGCCACTTTGGCATGAATGGGGGGCGTTACCAAGCGATTGAATTTACGGGTTCAACCATTACAAGTTTAGGTATGGCTGAACGGATGACACTGTCAAACATGAGTGCTGAATTAGGCTCGCAAGTAGGGTTAATTGCCCCCGACGACACCACCATCAACTGGTTGCAAGATCGTTTAACGCAACGGGCTACAAAGAACCCAAAAGACACCTTAGTACAGGCTTCAATTGAACAGCTAGCACGAGTTAATCTTGCCCACTGGCAAACCGATGCGCATGCGCCATATACCGAACACACGTTTGACGCAACCGCCCTCGCCCCGATGGTTGCCGCACCCCATAGCCCAGCCAATAGCCATGTCGTAACTGAGTATGACCGCACACCCATTGATATCGCTTACATCGGTGCCTGCACAGGGGCCAAGCTTGAAGATTTGGTTGCAGCGGCCAGTATATTAAAAGGCCATCGTGTTCCCCAACACGTCAAATTGATGGTGGCACCCGCCAGCGTGAGTGATATGCAAAAAGCCAAAGACCTTGGAGTGGCAGATATTTTACAAAATGCGGGGGCTGAATTTTTGCCCAGTGCTTGCGGTGCATGTGCCGGTTATGGCCACACCATACCGGGTCATGCGCGTGTTATTTCAACCACTGCACGCAACTTTAAAGGCCGCATGGGTTCGACTGACTCACAGATTTATTTGGCATCACCTTATACCGTAGCGGCTTCGGCTTTGACGGGTTTTATTTCCGACCCCCGTGAGGCCATGAGATGAACAGCCCACTTGATCGCAAAGAAATAGACTTTCTAGATCCTAACATTTCACACTTTGTTTGGGCCTTAGGCGCCGATATCGACACTGACGCCTTAGCGCCTGGTCACGCCATGAAGTTTGGTATGGACGTCATCGCCCGCCATTGTCTTGAATCAGTCTTACCCAACTTCGCCACAGACGTTAAAGCCGGTGATGTGATTATTGCAGGCTCTAATTTTGGCATTGGCTCTTCGCGCGAGCAAGCAGCAGCCGTATTAGTGATGCATGGTATTACAGCGGTGATTGCACCCAGCTATAACGGTCTATTTTTTAGAAACGCCTTTAACGTGGGTTTATTACTGCTGACTTGCCCCATTATTGTTGAGCGCCCTCACACGAATGTTCGCTTAGATATTCATGACGCGAAGCAACCCCTTGTCATCACTGAGCAAGGTGAAACGTTAGCCTGCGAAGCCATACCTGAATTTTTATTAGAACGCGTGAAACACGGCGGCTTGCTAAACGAATTAAGACATCAATTATCTCGGGATCAACATGAACAAAACAACGCTTGACCCGGTCACCCTTGCCGTACTCAAAGGTCGGCTAGAGCAAATCGCCGATGAGATGGACGCCACACTGTACCGTAGCGCATTCAACCCAATCATTGCTGAAGCCCACGATGCGTGCCATGGTATTTACGATGCCCACACGGGTGACACCATGATTCAAGGCAAATCAGGTTTACCGGTTTTTGTGGGGGCCATGGCTTTTGCTGTACGCGCAGCCATGCGGGTTGCCGACACACAAGGGGGTATGAAAGAAGGTGACGTCTGGTTATTTAACGACCCCTATGAAGGCGGCACACACGCCAATGACTTTAAATTAGTTAAACCTATTTTTCGTGACAATCAATTATTTTGTTTTTTGGCTTCAGCTGCCCATTGGCACGATATTGGTGGCGCCGTACCCGGTAATTACAACCCATCAGCAACAGAATGCTGGCAAGAGGCGGTTCAAATACCACCTGTGCGCATAATGGTTGACCATGTGATGAGTGCCGATGTGCTGGCCATACTGATAGCCAATACGCGTTTACCTGACAGTTTATGGGGTGACCTAAATGGCCAACTTGCCGCGTTAGAACTGGGTAACAATCGCCTGAACACGCTACTTGATCAATACGGTCAGCCTATTATTTTAGACGCCATGCAAGCGCTTCGCGTCAGTGCCCAGCATTTGATGCGAACACAAATACGTTCTTTGCCTGATGGCCAATATCACTTTGAAGACACGCTTGATAACGATGGTGTAGTCGACGCCCCGTTAACGATCAGTTTAGACATGTGCGTGAAAGGTGAACACTTAACACTTGATTTTTCAAAGACTTCACCTGCATGCGCTGGGCCCGTTAATATTTCTCGCGCCACGGCTGTGGCAGCCTGTTACGTTGCATTGAAACATGTCTTTCCTGATGTGCCAGCGAATGCGGGCGTACTTGATGCGGTTGAAATTGTGATGCCTGAGGGCTTACTTATCACCGCACAACGACCCCGTCCAGTGGGGGGTTACACCGAAACTATTTTACGCATGATTGATGTCATCTTTAGTGCTGTGGCCTTAGCTGATTCCACTCGTGCTGTAGCACAAGCCTATGGCACGATTAACGCCTTATCAATTGCCGGTCATCGTAGCGATGCGGCTCGGGTCGGCCAACGTTGGGTCATGTTTAGTTTTTTTGGTGGTGGCCATGGTGGCCATGCTACTGGCGATGGTTTGAACCACGGTAACGCGCCTATTTCAACGGCTACCATTCCACCTTTAGAAATTTTAGAAGCGGCTTACCCCATCAAGTTTACCCAATGGTCTCTTAGGCCTAACTCAGGTGGTGACGGTCAGTTTCGAGGCGGCTTAGGTGCCATTTATGAAATGGAGTTGTTAGAAAACGCAGCACAAGCATTTATTTTTGGTGAACGTGCACGCGCAGCACCCAAAGGTATTGCAGGCGGCCATGAAGGGGCACTCAACCGTTTTACGTATCACACTCAAGGGGCATGGCACACACCCCCCATGGGCTCAAAAATGTTAGGCATTCAGCTCGCAAAAGGCGATAAAGTAAGGCTTGAAACACCTGGTGGTGGGGGCTATGGTATGCCATCACAACGCACCCCTGAGGCACGTCGGCATGACCGAGTCAGCGAATATATAGATGGGGGCATGCAATGAAACAGCCTCAACAGCTAGGTGTTGTCGTCGGTGTAGACGTCGGTGGTACCTTCACTGATTTATTCTTTTTAGATGAAGCTCAGGCAAAAGTCGAAATTATCAAAGTACCCTCAACCCGAGGGCAAGAAGCCATTGGTTTTATGAATGGCATTAAAAAGACACATACTGAGTCAAGCAAAGGTGCCAGCCTTATCACCACGATCGTGCACGGTACAACCGTGGGTACAAATGCATTGCTTGAACGCAAAGTCGCTCATACAGGTTTGATTACGACGCGTGGGTTTAGAGATGTGCTTGAAATGCGTCGGCGCGATCGACCTCAAACCTGGGGTTTACGCGGTCATTTTGAGCCATTGATCGAGCGTGGCGATCGTCTTGAAGTCGATGAACGCGTTTTAGCGACAGGCGAAATAATCACCCCCGTTAATTTAGACCAAGTGCGCGCAGCAGCCGAGCAATTATTGAAGCAGGGGTGTGAAGCCATCTGCGTCTTTTTTATCAATACCTATGCCAATGCTGAAAACGAATACGCTGCGGTGAAGGCTGTTCGTGAGATGTGGCCCAATGCTTACGTCACCTCTGCTGCAGAAGTGCTGCCTGAAATTCGTGAGTTTGAACGAGCCTCAACAGCCAGCTTAAATGCCGCACTGCAACCGGTTGTGGGTAGTTATCTTGAGCGTTTAGAAAATGATTTAAAAGCTGCACAATTTAAAGGTGAATTGCTCATCGTTCAAAGCAACGGTGGAATTATGTCGCGTCAAACCGCCAGCGAATTACCGATTCGCACAGCCCTGTCAGGCCCTGCAGCAGGCGTTATTGCCTGCGCCGCTATCGCTATTCAAGCCGGCTATCCAAATGTAATTACGGGTGATATTGGCGGTACCTCATTTGACGTCTCACTGATTGCTGAAGGTCAAACAGCGCTAGCCAGCCAAACCAGCATTGCTTTTGGTATGGTCGTGCGATCACCCATGATTCAAATAGAAACCATTGGTGCAGGTGGTGGGTCAATTGCTCGCGTAGATGCCAGCGGTATGTTGCAAGTGGGTCCTGAGTCGGCAGGTAGCAACCCAGGCCCTGCCTGCTACAGTCGAGGTAACGATCGCCCCACTGTTACCGATGCTAATGTTGTATTAGGTCGTATTGCAGCTGAACGCCCCTTAGGCGGCGGTTTACTGGGTGCACTTGATACAAATAAGGCAATGCAAGCCATTGAAACCCATGTGGGTATGCCACTAGGCTTATCAGTACTTGCCGCTGCAGAAGCTATATTGACGGTTGCAAACGCCAAAATGGCCGGCGCCATGCGATTGGTTTCAATTGAAAAAGGCCATGACCCACGCACCTTTGCCTACATGCCATTTGGTGGCGGCGGTGGTTTGCATGTTTGCGCAATGATGCGTGAAGTGGGTGTGGTGACGGGTATTGTGCCCCGCTACCCTGGTGTGACATCAGCGCTAGGTTGTGTCATGGCTGACATGCGTCACGATGCGGTGCAAACACTTAATGTGCCACTTCAAGCGCTTGATATTCAATCACTGTTAGATTTGATTGATAGCCTGTCTAAACAATGTCGATCACGCTTAGATTCTGCTGGTGTGCATTTTTCTGAAATAAAAGAAACAATTGATTTTGATATGCTGTACCAAGGGCAAACCCATACGGTTAGCGTACCGGTTGCCCGCTCAGGTTTGTCACAACAGACCATTCAGCACGCTTTTGAGTACAAGTATCAACATGATTTTGGTCGTACCTTAAACAATATTCCTATACGTGTCTTAAACCTTAGGTACGCTATGATTGGTGTACGACCCAAGTTTGATTTGTCGTGGTTAGCCCCCAAAGGGGCTGGGCAAACCGAACCGTTGGGTACACAAGAAGTTTACATTGATGGGCAGTGGGTTAGTGCGCCTCGCTATGCTCGACTTGAATTACCCGTTGGGTACACAATTGAAGGCCCAGCTATTTTTGAACAAGGTGATACAACCGTGTGGCTTGAGCCGGAGCACATTGCGAGCGTTGATCATTTAGGTAATTTGCTAATAAAACCGACTGCATTACTTTAAATTCGTACTACATTCACATGACATTCACTTCAAATACAATTCCGATTCACTTTGAATTCACATTAAATGAACTTTAACCGTATGATCATGAAAACTGCACTCGTTATCATTGACCTACAAAACGATTTCTTGGCTGAAGGCGGCGCCTATGCGCGCGGTGGTTGCACCAACCCTGCAGCGCAAACCCTACCCGAACGCGTACTCAAAGTCGCTCAAGCGATTAAGAAAAATGGGGGGCTTGTAGTGGCCAGCCATTTTACGCTTTGGCCTGATACTGCAGGTGAGCCCATGATTTCCCCACACCTCAAAGCATTAAGGCCGTTTCTATGTAAAGGTGATTTTGCACCAGCCAGCCAGGGTCAGGCATGTGTTGATCTGTTGCTACCGGTGGTAGATGTGATTGTTCAAAAAGTAGCCTATTCAGCTTTCTTCAATACCCAACTTGATTGGCTGTTAAGAAAAAATGATATCACCCGAGTGGTGGTGTGCGGCATTGTGACCAACGGCGGCGTCGCCAGTACGGTTCGCGATGCCCATATGCGTGATTACGAAACGTGGGTACTTAGCGATGGTTGCGCTGCTTTTAGCCCTACCATGCACGATATCGCGTTGGCTGATATGAAAACTGTTGCTCATGTTGCAACCTGCCAGTCTTTTATTGAACAACAGTTGAAGGAAAATTGACTAATTCTTCAACTTAAGCTTTCACAGCATCTATTCAACCTATAGGTTCAACACATTCTTTAATTTGATGCTTTCTCATTAATATGACCTCAGTCACTTTTCAAATTAAAACCGCTCAACAGTTTGAAGCTGATATTCACACACCTGTTGTCATTATTGGTGCGGGGGCCTGTGGCCTGACAACTGCCTTGAGCTTGTCTAAAAATCATGTTGATTGTGTCGTGATTGAACGCGACTCAACCCCAGGCGGCTCAACCAGTTTGTCCTCAGGTTTTATACCTGCTGCAGGCACGCAAGCGCAACAACGTTTAGGTCTTGACGACACTCCAGAAAAACTCGCACATGATATTCAAATCAAAGCACATCAAACGGCTGCACCACACCTTGTTAAAGCTTATGCCGAAGCCATTGCTCCAGCACTTGATTTTTTAGAAAATGAATACGGCTTGCAGTGGCAAATATTGACTGATTTTTTATACCCTGGCCATCGCCAATTTCGTATGCACACGCTTAGCGCCAAGACGGGTGCCGCACTTATTTACGCTTTAGAACAAGCCTGTCAGAAAAAAGATATTCCGATTTTGACATCGGCGTGCGTGACCACATTGTGGGTGAATAAAGCGCACCACATCTTAGGCGCCACCATTGAACGTCCTTCTGGTGAGCAAGAAAATATTGCCTGCGATGCGCTCATGCTGGCATGTAATGGTTATGGTGGCAACGTAAGCTTGGTCCAGCAATACATACCCGAAATGTCTGAAGCCACATTTGGCGGTCACACTGGCAATGACGGTGCTGCAGTGCAATGGGGGTTACAACTGGGGGTTGAATTAGCCGACATGGCGGCCTATCAAGGCCATGGCTCTTGGGCAAGCCCACACGGTATTTTAATTACTTGGGCGCTAATGGTTGAGGGTGGCGTGCAAATCAACGCTCAGGGTAAACGCTTTCACGATGAGTCTTGTGGGTATTCAGAAGCCTCACTGGCGGTTCTACAACAACCTAGCAGCGTGGCATGGCAAGTGTTTGACACGCGTATTGAAAAGCTCGCGCAAGACTTTCCTGATTATCGTGATGCTCAGGCAGCCGGGGCAGTTAAACGTTGTGAAACGATCGAACAACTTGCACAGGTCATTGCCTGTAACCCTGGCACGTTACGCCAAACCCTTTCAACCCTCGGCAGGGTAACACCTGACCCGTGGGGCCGGCAAAACACACGACCGCTACAAGCGCCCTACTTTGCAATCAAAGTGACTGGCGCGTTGTTTCATACCCAAGGCGGTTTAAATGTTGATGCGCATTGCAAAGCGCTGAAAATAGAAGGTAACCCTTTACCTAATCTTTGGGCTGCAGGCGGCGCAGCACGTGGGGTTTCAGGCCAACATATGAGCGGGTATTTGTCTGGCAATGGGTTGCTGAGCGCTATAGCAGGTGGTTATATAGCTGCACATTCTATTGCAACGCAGTTAGGCCAAGAGCAATCAGAAATTTTATCATAATTGGAATACCATCAGACGTACTACTCTCATTTGTAGAGCCTTCGTATACAGAACCGCTTGCAGCACCTTCAGTCGATTCATCATCATAAAGCGCATCGTATAGCCAAAACTCATCATTAAAGGAATCATCATGCCAACCACAAATATTACATTGTTACCCGGGTACGAAAAACCCATACAAGCTCGGCTAGTAGAAAGGGTTTCAAATGCTGTGCGTTCGGTCGTGCCCGCTACGGAAGCAGGTACCATCACGTTTATATCAGAAGCCTCTACCTATATGCGTGATGGCCGCGTACTTGAACAAGGCAATGCCAATCTGCTTGATGCTGGTGAACTCGTACAGTCTTTTTTAGCAGCTATGCAGGCACGTGACCTTGAAAAAGCCAAAAGCTTTTTGGCCTCTAATTTTTCTATGCGATTCCCTGGTAACACACAGTTCCATAAGCTTGAAGAACTGGTTCAGTGGGGTCGTGAACGCTATCAAAATATCAGTAAAGTTATCGACAGTATTGAACAATCATGGCAACGCGATTGCACCGTTGTGTATTGCTACGGCACTCTGCACGGCAAATGGTCAGACGGCACAGATTTTTCAGATATTCGATTTATTGACCGCTTTAAAATCGTTAATAATTTATTGGTCGAGCAAGATGTTTGGAACGACATTGCCGAAGTACGCTCAACTATTTAGATTTTGTGAGTCGGCGTGTTATTCGCTTCGCTCACTATTACTGAAACAATTGCTAATTAATAGAGGGCTGACTATCAAACTATAGTTAATTGACTGATGGCTAACTAAGCCCTATAGTGGTCCCGGGATTTGAGACAGTAGTTTAAGCTGTAGCCCTGAATCAAAAGGGTTACCTAAAATGAGTCAAGTCAAGAAGCGTCAGATCCACAGTTCAGAGTTCAAGGCCAAAGTTGGCTTGGAAGCCATCCGAGGCGTGAAAACCATTAATGAGATCGCCCAAGAGTTTGGTCTGCACCCCGTGCAAGTCAGTCAGTATAAGAAGATGATCTTGGATCAGGCAGGGCAGTTATTTGAGGGTAAACGCGGTCCAAAGCCCGTGAGCGAGC
>Ga0209491_10001119_pt1 | contig 53041 bp, 47 predicted proteins | sample BON02_FD_187213 | JGI IMG/M metagenome (GOLD analysis project Ga0209491, IMG submission 187213) | Freshwater microbial communities from Lake Bonney liftoff mats and glacier meltwater in Antarctica - BON-02 (SPAdes) (version 2) | ecosystem: Environmental > Aquatic > Freshwater > Ice > Glacier...
AACCCCCAATGACAATCCGTTCATCGAATCGGCCTTCAGCACCGTCAAGCGAGCCCCGGAGTATCCCGGTCGCTTCCTAGATGACGCCCAGGCCCGCGAATACTTCAGTCGCTACTTTACGTGGTACGACACCGAGCACTATCATTCCGGCATCGACTACGTCACCCCGCAACAAGCCCATGACGGCCTGCGGCCAACGATCCTTGAACACCGACGCGTCAAGAAACTTGCCCAGCGAAACCGGCGCCGGGAAGAAAACCAAAAACCGGCGCACCAAAAACAAACCATACCTAACAATGACCGCCTCCTCCGTAGCGTAATTATTCGCCTCCTGAGGTCATTGATTCAAAAACGCGCCGACTACGACGGAGGGCGGACGGCTCGTCCGCAGCGGTTGATGAGTGGAGGGGGCGTTGGAATCAGTTCAATCGCGTTCGTGAGTGCGGAGTCGCTGCGGGCAGGATGCCCGCGGTCCGGGGACGGTTTTCCGATTTGTCCGTCGCTTCGCCTCCCCAAGTTTTCAAACGCACCCTTGGAACCGTTCATGTGTTTATCAGCAGAAGCGACGGCAGCGACGAAGTTCTTTTGCCTATCGGTTGCGAACGTGGTTCACGCCTTCTTCCGGATCGCTTCCTTCTTTTCCTCCAGCTTCTCTTTTAGCACTTTGCGTTCGCTGATGAGTTGTTTTTCCAGTTGCTCGACGGCTTCCATTTCACGCTTGCTCATCGCCTCGTTGATCTGGTCTTTGAGAAAGATTTCACGCTCGGCGAGCTTCGCCTGATATTTTTCAGTTAACGCGGCGATCTTCTTTTTCTGAGCATCCGTCAGTTTCTGGGTCGGTGCGGATTTGTCTAGCCGTTCCATCGCGAGTTCGTAGGCAGATTTCATATCAATTGATCTTTTTATTTTTCTTCCACGGCATGTCCGGAAATTTTTTCCCCGTCACCGAAATGGTTTTGGCTTCGGGTTGGGCAATCTTGAGTTCTGAATCGGGGGCCGCTGTTTCGCCCGGCGCTTTCATGTCGCTCCCCCAGGCGGCGACCTTCGCTTTCAAGCCGTGCTTCTCGGCGGTCAGCTTGTCTCCGGACTTCATGTAGAACAGGCTGAGGTTCGTGTGGACGAGCTGTTCCTTCGGTTTCAGCGCCTCGGCCTTGTGTCCTTCCGAGATCGCTTGCGCGTAATTCTCCAAACGGTAATACGACATGCCGAGAGCGAGTTGGGCTTCAAAGTTTGCGGGGTCCTCGCTCAGGATGAATTTGAGCTTCGTGATCGCATCGTCGTAGTTCGCCTGGCTGAAGGCGAACATCGCGTCGTCGTATTGTTCCTGCAATGTTGCCATAAACACTTTGACAGCGCAGGTATGTCACGATTGGTTTGGGCGCGCAAGACATGACTCCCAAACTCAATCCTCCGCTCAAACTCATCTGCACCGACTTCGATGGAACGATCCACGACGACCGGACCAACCCGCCGATTGCCGCGGAATTCCAGGACTTGGTTTCGCGACTGCAGGTGGAGGGCGTACGCTGGGTGATCAACACGGGTCGCGATTTGTCCAGCCTGCTGGAGGAGATCGCCCGCTCGGGGATGCATGCGCGGCCGGACTACGTGGTGGTGGTTGAGCGCGAGATCTATGTCCACCGGCAGGCGCAGTACGTTGCGCATCAGCCGTGGAATGCCCGTTGTGAGGAAGTGCATGTCCGGCTGTTCTCCAAGTTGCGCGATGAGATTCCAAAACTGTTCGAGTGGGTGAACGCCCGTTTTCGCGCGACGGTTTACGAAGACGCATGGTCGCCGTTTTGTTTGATTACGGAGCATCCCGACGACACCGAGACCATCGTCCGGCATTTGGAAGAATGGAGCGCCGCGTGGCCGATGTTGTCGGTGGTGAGAAACGACGTGTATGCGCGTCTCAGCCACAGGGATTTCAACAAGGGCACGGCGTTGCGCGAAGTGAGCCAACTCTGCGGTGCGACGCCTGAAAGCGTGTTTGTAGCGGGGGATCATTTCAACGATCTACCAATGTTGAAGAAGGAGCTCGCGCATGGATTGGTTGCGCCCGCCAACGCGTTGCCGGAAATCAAAGAAGTTGTTCGTGCTGAAGGCGGTTCCATCGCCACCGGGAGCGCCGGGATCGGGGTCGCCGCTGCGTTGGAACAGTGGGTGAATAGCCGCCCGATCATTGATTAGGGATAATTCTGGAAAACAGTAAAATTAGAACGGCTTCTCAACATGAGGTGAGTAGTTTGCGATATTTTTGTCAATTAGTTCTAAGTCTTTTGTTTTAAGAATGTTAAGTCTCCACATTCCCATTTGACAGTCCAATTGCGGGTGATAGGCTCCTTCGTCTTGCAGGCGCGAATCGTACATGAATGCCGCAGTTTGTAAACTGCCCGCGCTATGCATCAGATTGATTAATCGACAATGAACGATTCCACAGTGGCTCCGGCCGGTTCGGTTCCTCAGCCGAAGTCTTCAAAAATCTCTGAGGCCGTCATTCGGATCGCTGGCAATTCGCAGGACGGCATCCAGGCAATCGGAGGTTTTCTGGCCCGTCTGGCCGGGCGCTCCGAGCAGGATGTCATGACCTTCATGACCATTCCGGCGACGATTTCCGGCGGACCTTCCATTTTCCAAGTGCGCATCGGCACGGGTGAAGTGTTGAGCGCTGGAGACGACGCGGACGTGTTGCTGGCTTTCTACGATCACTCGTACGCGGCGCACATTGGATCTTTGAAGGAGGGTGGTGTCGTTGTTTATGATTCTGATCATGTGGACCCAGATCCCGAATTGGAGAAGAAGTATCGCCACGTCGGTGTTCCGATCACCAGTCTGACGGTTGAAGCAATTGGAGGCACTGCCCGCGACAAGGGAAAGAATCTCTACTCGCTCGGGTTGATCGCGCGGATGTTCGATCTCAATCTCGAAAAGCTTGAACGGCTGATCAAGGAGCGTTTTTACGGCAAACCGGAAACCGTGATCGCGAACGCGTTGACCGCGTTTCATGCCGGCTACGGTTTCAACCTGTCGAACCTGCTGGAGACCTTCCAGTTCGCCGATTCCAAACATCACGACCGGCCCCAGGTCGTGACCAACGGAAACGAAGCGCTGGCTTACGGACTGATTGCTGCGGGCGTTCGTTTTGGCGCGGGTTACCCGATCACTCCGTGGTCGGACATCATGGAATTGCTTCGCCGCGAACTGCCGAAATACGGCGGATCGTTCATCCAGTGTGAAGATGAAATCGCGTCAATTTCAATGGCGCTTGGCGCGAGTTACGCCGGTCGTGTGGCGGTGACGGGATCAAGCGGACCGGGCATTTCCCTGAAAACCGAAGCCCTCGGCTGGGGTGTGATGGCTGAAATGCCGTTGATCATCGTGGACGTGCAACGCGGCGGACCTTCGACCGGGATGCCGACCAACATCGAGCAATCAGATTTGAACATTGCCTGCTTCGGCGGACACGGTGATTCACCGCGCGTGGTCATCGCTCCGGCGAATGTTGAAGACGCCTTCTACACCGCCATCGACGCCGTGAACATTGCCCGCAAATACAGCGTGCCGGTCATTATTTTGACTGATCAAGCGATCGGGACCCGGATTGAGGCGTTTGATGAACCGGATCTGAAAAAGGTTTGTCAGGACATCACTCCCGACTTGAGCGCAGTCGAAGATTTCAAGCCGTACGATTTGTCCATCGCGGACGGACTGACCCGTCACGTGGCCCCGGGCACACGCATCGCGAGCGGCAAGTATCCGGTGGTCACCGGTCTGGAACACGACGAAGCCGGGCATCCGTCGGGTTCGCCAAAAGTTCACCAGCAAATGACGAACAAGCGTCGCGACAAGCTCAAGGCGCTCGCTGCTGAATGGGAAACTCCGAAAGTCTACGGCGCTCCGGAAGGCGATGTTTTGCTGGTGGGTTGGGGTTGTTCGCAGGGACCGATTCGCGAAGCCGTCGAGCGCGCCCGGGCGAAAGGGGACAGCGTCTCCGCCTTGCACATCCGGTTGATCAATCCTCTGCCGAACGGTCTGGAAGAAATTTTCGCCGGGTTCAATCACGTGTTTGTCGTCGAGCTGAACGACCAGGGTTTCTACGGCTACGGCCAGCTCGCCGCCGTGCTGCGCGGTCGTTACTGCGATCCAAAGATCCGCGGCATCAACAAGAGCGACGGCCTCACCTGGAAAGTTAAAGAAATCCTTCAGCGCGTGGACGAGCAGCTGGTCGCGTTGAAACAGAAGAACTGATCACACATTTTCTCCCGACATCATGAACAACATTAAGAATGATTTTCCGGTCCGCTCATCTAACCTGGTAAGCGCCCCCGAACTGCCCGCTGCCGACCGTGCGCCGCTGACCAAAAAAGAGGTGGCCGCCGATCACCCGACGTGGTGCCCGGGTTGCGGTGATTTTTCGGTGCTCGCGCTGTATTTCAAGCTGATCCAGAAGCGCGGCATTCCGCACGAGGACATCACGACCATCGCCGGCATCGGTTGCTCCAGCCGGTTCCCGTACTTTGTGCAGGCGCACGGTGTTCACTTTATTCACGGTCGCGCACTGCCGTTTGCGACGGGCGTTTCCCTGACCCGGCCCGACCTGCACGTCTTCGTGTTTGGCGGGGATGGCGACGCCTTTTCAATCGGCGGTAACCACCTGACCCACACCGCCCGCAAGAACGTCAAGATGACCTACGTCATCATGGACAATCAGGTTTACGGTCTGACGAAAAAGCAGACCTCGCCGACTTCGCCGATCGGCTTCAAGAGCAAAACCGACGCCTGGGGTGCTGTGGACTACCCGATCAATCCTGGCAAACAGGTCATCGCGGCGGGAGCCACTTTCTTCGCGCGCACGTCTGCCACCAATCCGAACCATCTGCTCAAGATGATGGAGGCCGCGATGGATCACGACGGGTTCAGTGTGATTCAGTGCCTGAGCGAGTGCGTTGAGTTTTTCGAGGGCGCGTTTGATTCCGCGAATCCGCGCAAGGGCGGAGTGTTTAACGAGGTGCCGGAGGACCACGACGTGACCGATGAATTCGCGGCCTATAAGCTGGCGGCTGAGTCGTTCCCCGGTTCGTTTGGAATTCACTATCAGATGAATCGTCCAACCAAGAACACGCTGGAAGCGGACATCAACACCAAGATGCAGACGAAGGTCAAAGGGCTTCAGGACTGGGAAATCCTGCAAAAGAACTTTGACCGGATGAAATAGTCAGGGCCGCACAATCTCCAAAGCCCCGGCAGTTTGCCGGGGCTTCTTGATTTTCAGCGTGATTCCTATTTTGACCAGGCGATCAATTCAGCTTTGTTTTCAAATGCAGCTCGTTTAAAACCCCGCCATGCAACCGCGCAAAGCCAACCTCAAGCGCGAGACCAAGGAAACCCGGATACGGGTGAAGCTGGTGATCGACGGCAAAGGCAAGTCCAAGATCCGCACCGGTGTTCCTTTTTTCGACCACATGCTCACGCTGTTTGCGAAGCATTCCACGGCGAATCTCGAATTGACCTGTGATGGGGACATTGAAATCGATGCTCATCACACGGTTGAAGATTGTGGCATTGCCCTGGGTCAGGCCTATCGCGAGGCGATCGGGGACAAGACGGGGCTCCGCCGCTACGGAACTGGATTTGATCCGAGAAATCCCTTAACCGGCGAAGCCTACGTTCCGATGGACGAATGCCTGGCCCGGTGCGTGATCGACTTCAGCGGTCGCTCTTACCTGGTCTGGCGCGGACTGAACGACAAGGCATACAAGTCGCTCTCAACGGCGGAAAAGAATCAGGACATGTCCACCGCCTTTCGATTTGGTCTCGCGCGTGAGTTCTTTCAAGGATTCGCGAATGAGGCTCGTTGCAACCTTCATCTGGAGTTATTGTATGGTGATGAACCGCACCATGTTGCCGAAGGATTGTTCAAGGCGTTTGCGCGCGCAGTTGACTTTGCCTGCCAGCAGGATCCCCGGATCGCCGACCAGTTGCCCAGCACGAAGGGGAAGTTGTGAGATTGGCTGAATAAGATTTCGAACCCCCCCGTCACTCTCCATGGCGTCGAAACAGGACAAGTCCACCCTTACTGACGTTCAGCTTGTCAATCAAGCCAAGCGCGGGGACACCGTGGCGTATGAAGAGCTGGTGGCCCGGCATCGGGACAAGATCTTCGCCCGTGCGTTCAGCATGATGCGGAACGAAGAAGACGCCTTAGATCTTTCACAGGAAGCATGGATCAAGGGCTGGCGTCGATTGAAACAGTTCCACGGTGATTCCAGCTTTGCGACCTGGATGACGCGGATCGTCATCAATCTCTGCCTAGACATGATGAGAAAGCAGAAACGGCAGCGGGCAGAATCGATCGAAAATTTGTCCGAAGAATCCGGCGGGGTGGAACGTCAAATGCCCGTCGTCGATCCGAATCCGACGCAGGGTCTGGAGCGGGCCGAGCTTCGGAAGCGGATCGACGAAGCGATGAGCCAGCTGTCCGAAGCCCATCGCACGGTGTTGATTTTGCATGAATTTGAAGAACTGGAATACAAAAAGATTGCCGAGCGCATGGAGTGTTCGCTTGGGACGGTGATGTCCCGTCTGTTTTATGCCAGACGCCGGTTGGCTAGTTTGATGGTCGGATGGAAAAGAGAACAGGAATCAGAATGAGTGAAAACGAACAGTTAAAATTACAGGCCTACCTCGATGGCGAACTCGCCGAAAAGGAACGGACGGAAGTCGCGCAATGGCTCGACACCAGCGAGGAGGCACGCGCTCTGTTGGCAGAGCTGCAGCATGCGCGAAGCGCTCTGCGCGGAAATGAACTCGACCGCAAACTCGACTGCACTCGCGAGTTTTATTGGAACGGTATTGCACGTGAGATTCAACGCGATGAACCGGCTGCTGTTCGCCGTCAGGGAACCGGTTTGTTCAGCTGGTTGCGTCATCACCTCGCGCAGATTGCCGGTGCCGCGACGGGCGTCGCGCTGGTCGCGTTGACTTTGACCGTGGTGTCGAAACAGCCTGAGCCTGATTCCACCTGGGAAGTTCTTGATCCGGATACCGGCATGGTAAACTACAGCGACTTCAAGAACGGCATTACTGTTGTCATGCTTTACGACCAGTCGACACCGGGCTTTACGGCAGGCAACTAATTTCATACGATTCGCCCTCATGAAATCTGGTTTTCTATCCCGCTTCCTGCTGATGGCCGCCATGGCATTCTGCCTCGGAACGGCGGTCAACTTGCGTGCCGACGACGAGGTGACGGTCTATGCGAAGCTGATCTGGGCGACGAACCACAGCCAGCCGCCGGACCAGAGCTATCAGCGGGCAGACGATCAGCTCAGCAAGGATTTGCAGCAAGCTTTCAAGTGGAAGAACTATTTTGTCATTACTTCAAAGGAAGTCATCTGCGAGAAGAATAAGAAAAAGAAGATCGAAATGAGCGAGCAGTGTCGACTGCAGATGATGTATCTGGGGGAAGACATGTTTGAGGTGGTGATCTGGGGCAAGGACCCGAAGAGTGGCGAAATGAAACCGGTCGCCAAGGGAACCCAGAAAATGGCGGCAAATCAGAAAATGCTCCTCATGGGCGTCAGCGACAACGAGAGCGGCTGGGTCGTCAAACTCTGCCGTCATGAAGATTGAACAGCTCGTCTAAATGAAAAATTTTCAAACTCCCCAAGCGGGAGTTTTTTTGTGTCTGCAGGTTTGAATCGGACAATAAAAAGACCGGGCCATTGTCGGCCCGGTCTTCTGTTTGATTTTCTGGATTCGATTGCGGTGCAGTTCCGGTTGGCGAACCTCCCGTGACGACTTCGTCAGCCCATCACTTTGCACCCTGATCGATCCAGGTACGCAGTATGCCGACCTGTTCAACGGTCAACGGTTTTGGTGGCGGACCGCCGCCGGGAACACCAGGGCCGCCTTGTCCACCGCGACCTAGGGACCGTTCGGTCCACCTTGCGGAGGACCACCAGCACCGGGAGATTCGCCGGGACCACCTGGGCCACCGCGTTGAGCCTGGAACCCTGCCATCATCGCCTGACGTTCGGCATCCTTCAGCTTGCCGTCGCCGTCCTTGTCATATTTTTTAACGACTTCCGGTGGCGGTTGAAAACCACCAGGACCGCCCGCTCCGCCGGGGCCACCTGGGCGGCGTTTCGGAGGCATGGCGACATCCGTCGTTCACCTGGGCGGAAGCGAACAACATGATGCTTTTGGTGGCGTGCCCGGGATCGATAATTTTACCGTTCTCCCCGCCTTTCAACCGTGCTTCCCGGCTGTCGAGGCGGAGTTCGCCTTTTTGGCGGTCTTCGCCGTGGCAACGAAAGCAGGATTCTTTAAGTATCGGCTTGGTATCCTTGTCGTAGGTGAGTCCCTTGGCGACGGCTGCGGGAGGCAGTTTGGCCGCGTCGAGCTTGCTGATGTCCCACTCATTGTGGTCGGCATCGGCGGCGGAGCCCGTCCACACCCGAGGTGGCGATTCCAGCGATCAGTAGTGACGTTAGTTTGTCATACGGTTTGTTGATGGCTGCGCGACTTTCTTTTGCCGGTCCGGTAATTAGACGCCGTCATTTCGGCGAGGTTGCCGGATGTTGTGCAACGTTTGTTGGCAGCCAAAGGGTTCAGTTTTTCAGTTTCTTGATCTCCGGATAGTTCAGCAGATAATCCCGACGCTGGTCCGCGAAATTTTTGATGCTGATCGTTTCCTGGGGACCGAAGCCACCACCGTTCTGAATGTTCTCAGTCAGCGAGATTTCAAAGTCCTCAATGGAATCCAGCTTGCGGGGGTCGCGTTTCATGTCCTCGGCGATCAGCGCGTGATACTGTTCTGCAATCGGTCCCAGCGTGTTCCAGTCGAGCTGGTTTTGTGCGATGTCCCGGACATAACGGAGAAAACGTTCGCGCAGTGCGGGAACGGCGAGCAGTCGATAAGCGAGCGCCTTGCTTTGATCATTGGCGATGTAGAGCGGGTCCAGTTGGACTCCTTCAATCAGTGCCCGATTCGCTTGCCTGCCTCCGTCGCGACCTTGCGGTCCGCCGGGGCCACGTCGTCCGTCGGGTCCGCCCTGACCGCGACCGCCTCCGAATGAAGGTTGCGGCAGTGCAGCGTTCAAACCGGTCTGCACCAGTTCTTGATTCAGTGAACCAACCTTTTCCGTGTCCCATTCAACGGCCCATTTGGTGAAGGTCGCAACGAGTTCTTCACGCGTCAGTGAGCCGTCCTTGTTCACATCGACCACGGCAAAGAAACCGGGGCCGATGAACATCGCGGGACCAAAACGTCCTGGTCCGCCCGGATCCCCACCAGGCCCGCCGGGGCCAGCACCGGAAGGACCGAAGCCGGGAGGCGGAGGCAGGACTGCCCCAAAGTTTTGCACGAACTGATCCTGATTCAGTTTGCCGGTCTTGTCGGGATCAAGCTTGTCGAACCACACCACGGCGAGTTCGCCCATCTCTGTTTTGGACAACTTGCCATCGCCGTTCTGATCGCCGTGCGTGACGATGGGGCTGGCCATAATCATGCCGGGCCCGAACCTGCCGCGTCCGCCCGGACCACCGCCAAAGCCCGGACCGCCGGGCAGGGCAAAGGTCTCGTTGGCATCCTGCGGGAGGACGTGAAACTGGCCGGCCTTGTCCATGTAGATGCTGTAGTCACTGGAGCGGATCCAATAGCCGTCGTTGTTGATCAACGTGATGTCGAGCGCGAGAAACTTGAGCGCGCCATCGATGTCCAGCAACGGCGAGAGCTTTGCCTCCAGTTGGTCCGGCGGCGTTTCATTCAACACCTTCGTCATCTCGATGAACCGGGCCCAGTCCTTGGGATCGTCCTTCGACTTGATGCTGTAGATCCGTTTGTAGTTTTCCACGTCGTCACCGAGATACGCGAGACTGCCCTGCGCACCGGGATTGCCGGGCACCTTCCAACGGGCGCCCTTTTTGGTGTCGTAGTTGTCCTTCACGAAATCTTTGTTGAACTGCTGCACGTTCACATACACACCCCAGTTCTCGCCGTTGATGACCACGCGAACAAAGTTCGCCTTGGGTGCTGGAATGTATTCGCGGGCGATCTGATAATACAGAATGGAACGAAGATACGACGGATCCTCGTGTGAGTTGAGCAGGTTGAAGGTGTTGTAACTGTCGATGTCCTGCCCGTCGTGGACATAGTCGAGCGAGATGTTCAACGAGCGTTTGCGATCGGCTGGCACCATCATGAACGAGGACAATCCGCGGTAGTGAACGCCCACGTCCGGATAGATTTTTCCATCCACCGTCAGCTGGGCCGGCATCTCGACGTCTGTGTTGTTGAAGACTGCCATCTCCGCCGCCCAGTCGTCGCTTTCAAACTCCAGGAACAACGTCCGCACAATCGTCGGATCATAGAAGGGTTTGTCGGGATAGCTCTTCACATCGGCTAGCGAAAGTTTCACGCCGGGTTTGGCGGGCTCCTCCTGACGTCCACTTCCCGGATCGCGCATTCGGTTGGGCCAGTTCGCCGCCTCCGCTTTGATGTGGTCACGCGCGGCCTGACGTTCCGTCGCGTTGAGACGACCGTCGCCGTCTTTGTCGAATTGTTCGACCAGTTTGGTTTCCTGTCCCATCATCCCGAATCCGCCGGGTCCACCCGGACCTCCCTGGCCGCCGCCCGGTCCACCGGGAGCCTGTCCGTGGGCGGGGAGTAGCAAGCCACCCGCAAGGGACAGCAGGGGACATGTTTGTTTGAGCGTTCGATGTTTCATAAGTGACTGTTTTTGGTTTGAGAATGGAAGGTCGTTTCGACCATGTGTTTTTGTTTCAAGTGGGCGCAAAGTAGCAGGGCAACAATTAAGCGAAGATTAAGAAACGAAGCTGTTCGCGGTATTTTTTGGTAAACTTTCAGGTCGGCCCTTAATCGGAACTTAATCAAAGACTCGCTAGTCTTCGGTTTCAAAGTTGCCAATACCCGTGCCGAAGTTCGGGCTTTGTGCCAGCCTTCCAGCCATCAAACCACGCGACTCCTGATTGTCGAAGATGAACCGCGACTGCTGCGCAACCTGATGAAGGCGTTGCGCGAAGAAGGCTACGCGGTTGACGGCGCGGAGGACGGCGACGATGGACTTTTCAAGGCGGCATCGAACGATTACGACGTGGTGGTTCTTGATGTGATGTTTCCGGGCATCGACGGCTGGGAAGTGCTGAACCGTCTGCGAGAGACTAAACGAACCCCTGTGCTGATGCTGACCGCCCGGGACAGTTCGGACGACCGCGTGCGCGGGCTTGACGGCGGCGCGGACATTACTTGGTGAAGCCGTTTGATCTTCCGGAACTGCTGGCGCGGGTGCGCGCCTTGAACCTTGGTGTCCCAGACCACCAACGCCCCGGCAGGCCTCGCCTTTCCGCAGTTGTTGCGTCCCGACAATGCGTTTCACGTGCGGGTGCAAGGAACGTATCGGGAGGCGTTTCGATTTACCGAAATGGGCGAATGCGTCCTGATCGGTCGCGACATCGCACCGGATCTGCGCGCCATGCGCGGGTTTGCTGGCTGGTTGATATTGGCCGGAAGCGGGGTGCTTGTCCTCGGCGGGAGTGGCGGTTGGATGTTCGTGTCGCGCGCGCTGCGGCCTGTCAGTGTCATCAGTAAGGCCGCCGGTTGGATCACGGAAGGCGACTTGTCACGACGCATTGAAATTGCCGAACCGGACAGTGAACTCGGTCATCTTGCCACCAATTTGAATTCAACGTTCGCCCGATTGGAAACCGCCTTTCAGCAGCAACGGCAGTTCACCTCAGACGTATCGCACGAACTGTGGACGCCGCTGGCGATCATGATTTCCGAAGCCCAAACGACACTGGCCCGGGAGCGTGATGCCGACGAATACCGGGAAACGATTGTCAACTGTCTGGATACCGCGCAGCAGATGCGCCGTTTGACGGAGTTGCTCCTGCAACTGGCGCGATTCGACGCCGGTCAGCGATCGATCGAGCGGCAGCCGGTGGACCTGGCCGAAGTCACCCGGCGGGAGATCAAGCGCATCGAAACGCTTGCCGCCGGGAAACAAGTGACGATTGAATCGACTCTCAATCCGGGGCCAACGTTCGGGGATGAGAGTCAGCTTGCCCAGGTCGTGATCAACCTGTTGACGAACGCGTTTTACTACAACAAACCCGGCGTGCGGGTGATCGTATCCACCGACCGGGACGAGCGCAACGCGGTGATTACGGTCAGCGGTACCGGTGTCGGAATTGCGCCGGAGGACGTGCCCCACCTCTTTGAAAGATTCTATCGCGCCGACAAGTCACGCTCGCGCTCCGAGGGTCACGCGGGTCTTGGCATGGCCATCGCGAAATCGATCGTTGACGCGCATGGGGGATGCATTGGCGTCACGAGCACGTCGGGTGTGGGCAGCGAATTTACTGTGCGCCTGCCGTAGGAAAACTGAGCAAAGAAAAAACCGCCCCGGAATTCCGGGGCGGTCTTATTGGGAAGACTGCGGCGATTACTTCTTCTTGCCTGCGACCTGCTTGGAGGCTACGGCTTGCTGCTTTTTCTTGTCGGCGCTGCTGGACTTGGACTGTTTCTGTGTCGACTTCTTCTGGTTTGCTTTAGGGGATTTGTCGCCCATGTGGTTGCCTTTTTTTCTGCGTTGACTCGCTGGCGGAATAATTGTTTCCCCGCAAGCTTCGACACCTTGCAGGCAACGGAGTGAAATGTAAATGATGGACAGAAAAAAGCCGATCCGGTTTCCCGGAGAGGCTTGAGAGGACTTTCAATGTGCAGACGGAGCCATCCCCGTTCACGTCAGAAAAGCTTCCAAACGCTGTAAGGAAAAGGCCGTCGCCCCCTCGAATTCGGAACCGGGTGATGCACTCCCGGAGATGGCGGTAGAGCGCGGGGTCGGAGTGGGTGAGTGACTCGGGGGCGTCGTGTCGCGCGTAGCGGACCAGGGCGGCCAGCTTGTCCCATTCCTTGTTCTTGAAACAGACGTCGATCTCCTCCTGATGCTCCAGAAGATGTCGGGCGATGAGTTCTTCTTCTCGGGCGTTCATTGTTCGATGACTGAAAGATAGACCAGATTCTCGGAAGGGCGCTCACGGTTTTTTGGCGACCTGTTCTCAACGAGACGGCGGATGGCGGCGAGGTCCGGGCGATGTCGGCTGATGAGGAAGCGGATGTCGCTGAGATCTCGCGGTTCACAGCGAATGAGCTTGGCGGCAACAAGATTTTCAATCGGTGGACGGGACAGGGCGAGGCGACCTATCCGATCAATAAATACGGGTTCAAAGGGTCCGAGCTCCGTCGGGATCGGATCAACCAGTTGCAGGTAAGGCCGGTCCGGATCAAGAATCGAACGTGGGTCAAAGAGGAGCCCGGGCCAGTTCACCCCGGTCGTAGTCACTGGCGGGTTTCCAAATATCGAGATCGCGCGAGGTGCGACCGTCCATTCCTCCGAAGAGGCAGGTGGCCGAATCGATCAGGCAAAGCCGCACGGGTTGACCTTCGCTGCCCAGGCCATCGGCGAGTCGCTGTAACATGGCTATCCATTCCTCGCCATTGAGGGTGCTTTTCATGTTCAACAAAAAGGGCCGCCCGAGGACTACTCGGGCGGCCTTTATTAAACGGTTCTGTGCGTGGTTTGGCTACTTCTTCTTCGCCTTGGCCGGCTTGGCAGCGGCGGCGCGCTTTTCCTCGATCGCGGCCTGGGCGGCGGCGAGGCGGGCGACGGGCACGCGATACGGCGAGCAGCTCACGTAGTTCAGTCCAACCTTGTGGCAGAACTTCACGGAATCCGGATCGCCACCGTGTTCACCACAAATGCCGAGCTTGATGCCCGGACGGCTGGCGCGGCCTTTCTGAATCGCGATCTCCACAAGCTGTCCGACACCGGAGGCGTCGAGCGTGGCGAACGGGTTCTTTTTGTAGATCTCGTTTTCCTGGTAGCTGTTTAGGAAGCTGCCCATGTCGTCGCGGCTGACCCCGAGCGCGGTCTGGGTGAGGTCGTTCGTGCCGAAGCTGAAGAACTCGGCTGTCTGCGCGATTTCGTCAGCGGTGACACAACCGCGCGGAACTTCAATCATGGTGCCGACCATGTATTTGAATTTCACCTTCTTCTCGGCCATGACTTCCTTGGCGACGCGGTTCACGATGTCCACCTGGATGTCGAGTTCGCGCTTAAACCCGACGAGCGGGATCATCACTTCAGGCTGCACCTTGATCTTTTTCTTCACGCAATCCGCGGCGGCCTCGAACACGGCGCGGGCCTGCATCTCGGCGATTTCCGGATAGCTGATCGCCAGACGGCAACCGCGGTGACCGAGCATCGGGTTGAACTCATGCAGCTCGTTCACGCGGGTCATGATTGATTCGACCTTGATGCCGAGTTTCCGGGCGAGATCCATCTGCTGTTCCTTCGTGTGTGGAAGGAATTCGTGCAGCGGGGGATCCAATAAACGAATGGTCGCCGGCAGCCCCTTCAATTCCTTGAAGATGCCGAAGAAGTCTTCGCGTTGATAAGGGAGCAACTTGGCGAGCGCCTTTTTGCGGTCCGGGGTGTTGGTCGCGAGGATCATTTCGCGCATCGCGTCGATGCGGTCGCCTTCAAAGAACATGTGTTCCGTGCGGCAGAGACCGATGCCCTGTGCGCCGAAGCCGAGGGCGTTGGCGACCTGCTCCGGGTTGTCCGCGTTGGTGCGAACACCGAGTCGGGCTGCCTTTGAACACCAAGTCATCAGCTGGTTGAAGTTCTTGAACTTCTCGGTCTTCTGCGAGGTCTTGTTGCCGTTGATCAGGCCGGTGATGATTTCCGAAGGAGCCGTCTTGATCTCGCCGGCGTAAACCGTGCCGAGCGTTCCGTCGATGGAAAGAAAGTCGCCTTCCTTGAAGGTCTGGCCACCGGCGGTGACCGTCTTCTTGTCGTAATTAACTTCCACGCCGGACGCGCCGCAGACGCAGACCTTGCCCATCTGCCGGGCGACGAGCGCCGCGTGCGAACTCACACCACCGCGGGCGGTGAGAATGCCTTCGGCGGCGATCATGCCGCGCAGATCTTCCGGCGACGTTTCAACGCGAACGAGCAGGACCTTCTCGCCCTTGTCGGCGGCGATGACCGCACGATCAGCATTGAGATAAATCTTGCCGGAAGCGGCACCCGGTCCGGCGGGCAGACCGGTGGCGATCGTCGTGGCCTTCTTCACTTCGGCGAGATCGAAGATCGGCGCGAGGAGTTGTTCGAGCTGGTCAGCGGGGTTGCGCAACACGGCGGTTTCCCACGTGATGAGTTTTTCCTTCACCATGTCCGCGGCGAACTTCAGAGCGGCGGCGGCGGTGCGCTTGCCGTTGCGGGTTTGCAACATGAACAGCTTGCCTTCCTGGATCGTGAACTCGATGTCCTGCACGTCCTTGAAATGCTTCTCCAACGTCGCGCGAACTTTCAGCAGTTCGGCGTAGGACTTCGGCATCGCCTTTTTCAGCTTGATGACCGGTTCCGGAGTGCGGACGCCGGCGACCACGTCTTCGCCCTGGGCGTTGAGGAGAAATTCACCGTAGAATTCGTTCGCACCGTTGGCCGGGTTGCGGGTGAACGCCACGCCGGATCCGGAGGTTTCGCCGGTGTTGCCGAAGACCATCGCCTGCACATTGACGGCGGTGCCCCATTCGGTGGGAATGTTGTACTTGCGGCGGTAAACGTTCGCCCGGTCGTTCATCCACGAACCGAAGACCGCGCCGGCGGCACCGCGCAGCTGATCCCATGCATCGTTCGGGAACACGCGACCGGTGCGGTCCTTGACGAGCGCCTTGAAGCGCTTCACCAGTTGCTGCTGATCTTCAGCGGTGAGTTCGCTGTCCACGAGGTCCTTGCCGTACTTCGCATGTTTGAATTCTTCGATGACCGTTTCAAACGGCTCGTGATCTTCGCCTTCGCGCTTCTGCACGCCGAGCACCACGTCGCCATACATCTGGATGAACCGGCGGTAGCAGTCCCACGCGAAACGTTCGTTCTTCGTCGTGGTGGCCAGGGCGACCACCGTCTGGTCGTTCAGACCGAGGTTGAGAATCGTGTCCATCATGCCCGGCATGGAATCGCGTGCGCCGGAGCGAACGGCGACGAGCAACGGCATGCCTTCCTTGGCGCCGAACTTCGTGCCCATGATTTTTTCCATGTTCCTGACGCCGGCTTCCATCTGGGCCTGGAGCACCTTCGGGTACGTCCGTTTGTTGGCGTAGAAGTAGGTGCAGACTTCGGTGGTGACGGTGAAGCCGGGAGGCACGGGGAGCCCGATGCGGGTCATCTCGGCGAGGTTGGCGCCCTTGCCGCCGAGCAGCGGTTTCATGGAGCCGTTACCGTCGGCTTTTTTATTGCCCCAGGTATAGACGTATTTCGTGTTCGTGGTTGCTTTGGCCATAAGTGATCTTTTGCGTAATGGAATAAATCGTTCGGTCAGCGGGTTTTCATGGGAAATCCGGCGGAAAAACGAGGCGCGAATCTAGCAAAGGGCAGGGGGGAGTCAACGGTTGAGTTGGTAAAAACCCCGTGAAACAAGGGGGTGAAGTGAATTTGAAGTCGGGGATGGAACCGGGTGCTGACGCAGTACGGAATATTGACGAGCCAACGACGTAGAGATCACGGAAGAAAATTCACGAGCGAGTCCTTATCACCTGGTCGAGCGCCATGACAGCGTTTACGCGTCGGCAAAGTAGTCAGAATCAATCCGTTTGACCTCGTAGTTCGACGTTGTGGCAACTCCAATGCCATGGTCAAACATCAGCTTCGACAGGCGGGCTCCATCAATCAAAATAATTTTAGTATCAATCCGCAAAACGTATTCGACTGCGTCAGCCGTGAAGGACGAAGTCGTGATGAAGATGCCCTTTCGTGCGCGTTGCCCCTGCAAGGCACCAGCAAACTTCTGAATCTCCGGGCGTCCAACGGTGCCTTCCCAGCGTTTTGCCTGAAGATAGATGATGTCCAGCCCAAGTGGGTCTTCCTTGATGATCCCATCAATTCCTTCGTCTCCGGAACGTCCCAACGCCTCTCCGGCGTCCTTGCGGCTGCCGCCATATCCCATACGCACGACCAGATCGACGACCACTCGCTCGAGAAAATCTGGAGGGCTGTCCATAATCTGCGTGAGGAGTTCAGATTCCACCTGTCTCCGAACAGACAAGTATGCGTTCTCAAGCAACTCTTCGGGCGTTTGTGAATCTGGGACGGGGCCTTCCGGTTCTTCGTTGTCTCCTGCGTCTCTCCGCCGGCTGCGAAACTTGCGATGGTCTTCGAAGTTGTTGAGGACACGCAGATCCACCCGCTCCGGATTCTCGCGCAGGACATCACGGCCCCGATCTGTGATTACCGAAATTGCTCTGCGTGGCGCTGTGAGCAATCCAGCCTTGGTTATGTGCGACTTGGCCCAGCCGACGCGGTTGTCGAACAAGCGGGCACCTCCGCTGGGAAGCATTTCGCGGCGTTCATCCTCCGTCAGATCAAAGTGATCAGCCAGTTGGACAACCAAGTCCCGGTTCAGGTGCTCAGTCCCGTCCTGATGCAGAAACAGTAGTGGACGCATTACGGATTGGAAATCAGGTGTCGGCATAGGGTTGTTACTTTCGCGCTCGACGGTATTGTGGATGCCTCCGTCGATTTTCCACAATGGTAATTCTGATCTGCTCTGCATCGCCAAGCTATTCCGTGACAATTGCACCGGCTTGGAGGAAGTCCAGGCCACCGACATCAAATGGTGCGCTCGTCCGAAAAATCACCGACTCGGTTTCCGTGTCCAACGGGGTTGTCGAGACTTCGACGATCTGTCCGGCGGTCAGGCCGGTCCATCCTGAAAAGTCCGTTGAACGGCGAAGCGCGATCGTGGCATCGCTCAAACCGGTTCTACGGCGGATTTGAACGGCCGGGTAATCATTGCCACTGTCAGATATGATGACGGGTGTGTACGACGGTCCGGCATCTGCAACCAGAGGCGCGGTGTTGGAGAAGTACTCCACGCCGTTGGGCCGTCCGTCCACGTCGGGATCGGAGTCGACTCCGGAGACGTCCGGATCGTCCTGCTGTATCGTGGTGAAGCGTGCCTTGACCCAGGCGGCAAATCCGGAAACGACGGTGACGGTGCTGCTCATGATGGTGCCGCTGGAACCGACGACGACGGTTCGCTCATCGCTCACGGCGACGTCGTTGAACCCTCTCGTCGTCCTGGCCTGCGTGCGCGACCACGTGATGCCGTCAGTGCTCGTGGCCACAATGCCGTTCAAATCCGGAGCGACAAACACGCCGTCAATGACATTGAGATTCGGACAGTTGAACGGTGTCTGGCCCGGGACGCCGGAGGAGGTCCAGGCGGTGCCGTCAATACTGGTGAGCAGCACACTGCCCTGGCCGAGTACGACGAATTTACTGTTTGCGTAGGCGACGGTGTTCAACCTTGTGCCATTGTCATCGGCGAGTGTCGTAACGCGTTTCGTCCATGAGACTCCGTCCTGACTGGAGTAGATGATCCCTTGCGAGTTGTCGCTGCTGATGCCGGTGATCACGTAGGTTCCATTGCCGTAGGAAATATCTAGGAACCGATCGTCGCCTTCCGTGACTGGATTCCACGTCGCGAGGTCCGTGCTTGAGGCAATCAATCCGCTTGCACCAACCGCCCACCAGACATCGTTCAATTTCCTCAGACGTTCCACCCGGCCGGACACGACGGCGCTGGCGGACTCGGTCCAATCCTCGCCGTTGGCGCTGGTCAGCAGGGAGCCCGAGGCGCTCATTCCGACGAATTGGGAACCGTCCCAGACGAGCCCTTCAAGATAGTCGCCGTCCTGATCCTGATACGCCAGACCCCATGATTCGGAATCCACGCTCCACCAGATTCCGGCATTCGCCTCGGCCGCGACGTAAACCCCGTTTCCGTACTCAACCTGGAGAAAAAATTCGCGGGTACCGGAGGTTGTGATCGGCCACGTCGCACCGTCATCACTGTAGGCAGCAATCCCGTCACGACCGGCGGTCAGCATCCGACTGCCGGCCACGAAGATGTCCTGCATGGTCTGGTTCGACTCGGTCTGAACATCGTTCCATACCGTGAAGTTCGCTGTTTTGTGAATGATTCCTTGCCTGCCTGGAAAGTAGTAACTGCCGTTCAGGTAGGCGACGCCGAAAAGCCAGGAAGCAAACGGCGTAGTGCGGACCGTCCATGCGAGCCCGTCCGAACTGGTCGCGAGGAGCCCCTGTTTGCCTCCGGCAATGAACGTTCCGTTGGCGTAGTTGATCGACAGAAAATCATCCTCCAATCCGCTGCTGTTGATCGGAACATTGATCAGCTGCGTCGTCCATGTGGTGCCGTTGTCGCTCGCCAGAATGATGCCTTCCAACGAGTCTCCATCGCTATCCGTGTCCTCGTTATCAAAAGTGGTTCCGACCACGATCAACCGGCTGCCATTCGCGGCGATGCCCTCGAACCTTCCGTCAACGGGGAGGGCAACCTCCTGCCAAGTCACGCCGTCGCTGGTCACCGCGAGGTCGGGTGAATCACCCACTGCGTAGAGACTTCCGTTGGCGGCGAGAAATTGTTTGGTGTTGTACGGGAAGTTCGCAGGATGTGATTCGGTCCAGCCCACCAGATCAGTTGATTTCAGCAAGGTCCCGCCATCGGCACCGGACGCGTAATAAGTCCCATTCCAGAAGACGACCGATTCAATCGCCTTGGTGTAGCTCACAGTGACTGTCGACCAGTTCTCGCCGTCGGCACTGTGCGAGATCACTCCGTTTTCGGCGCCGATGATCCAACGTCCGTTTTGATGGGTCACTTCAACAATGTGAGAAGCGGGAGGGCGGGGATTGCGGGACACCAGGCTTTCGAGATCGAGCGCTGATGCGGTGAATGCTGTCGTCATGGCCGCGCCTGCCAGGCCGGTGCAGATTGAAAAAAACGTCTTGTTCATGAGGGTGTCAGTGGGGGTGTTTTGGGTCTTGGAAGTCCGGCGATTTTAACCGGAACAAACAATAACTCAATCCGAACAACCCAACTCTCTTCCGATGAACGAGTTATCGATCTTGGCCCGGTTGGATCCGAAAGCTCGATCTTGTCGGTCGTCGGCCCCTTCGGCGCTGCGTGACTGACGGTTCTTCCGCCGCTGGAGAATTAAAGCGCCTTACCTCAAGAAACCAGATGGGAAGTGGATCGTCGGCCAGCCGTCCGACTCCGGGCGACGTGTCGGACTCGTGCGGAGTCGGGTCGCGTCGGAGCTTACTCCGACAACTTTTTCTCCAGAATCTCACCGACAACCGCCGGGTTCGCTTTGCCCTGGGACAGCTTCATGACGTGCCCTTTGATCCGGTTGAGCGCGGCGGTTTTGCCGGCCCGGAAATCTGCGGCGGGTCCGGGATGCGCGGCGATGGCTTCGTCGCACAGTTTGTCGATCTCGCCGGTGTCGCTGACCTGGGCCAGTCCCTTTTTCTCCACAATGGCCCCGGGCGTTTCACCTGTCTCGAACATCTCCAGAAACACGTCCTGCGCGATCCTGTTGCTGATCTTCCCGCTGTCCACGAGGTCCACCAGGTCCGCAAATGACGACGGCGAAAACTTCAGCCCATCGACGGACGTCAGTTCCATGTCCGCCGGTTCAATCCCCATTGAAGCCTGCTCCGTGCGCTCGGCCTCGTTCGTCTCGGCGAGTTTTGCGCGCAGGTTGTTGATCACCCAGTTGGCGACGCCCTTTGCGTTCTTCGCTTCTTTCGCGATGTTTTCAAAATAGTTACCCAAAGCCACATCGTTCTTGAACACCTCGGCGTCACCGGCGGGGATGGAATAGTCCTGCACAAACCGTTGCTTGCGCGCGAGCGGCAGTTCCACGACACGCGATCGAACTTCGGCGAGCCAGTCGTCGGTCGGCTCGAACGGCATGAGATCCGGCTCGGGAAAATAGCGATAGTCGTGCGCCTCCTCCTTCGAGCGCATGATCTCGGTGGTGCCGGAAAGGTCGTCCCAGCGGCGGGTCTCCTGTCGCAGCGATTCACCGCGCTTCACGGCCTCGATCTGACGCGGGATCTCGTACTGCAACGCGCGCCGCACGCCGCTGAACGTGTTCATGTTCTTGATCTCGATTTTCGAGCCGAGTTCCTTCTGTCCCTTCGGACGCACGCTCACGTTCACGTCGCAGCGCACCATGCCCTTTTCCATGTCGGCGTCGCTCACGCCGCCGTACACCACGATGTCTTTGAGCGCGTTGAGATATTCATACGCCATGTCCGCGCTCGTGAGGTCCGGTTCGGAAATGATCTCCAGCAACGGGACGCCGGCGCGGTTAAAATCCACGCCGCTGAACCGGTCGAAATGGTTGTTCTTCCCGACGTCCTCCTCGAGGTGCGCGCGGGTGATGCGGATGCTGTGGATCTTTCCTTCAAATTCAAAATCGACGTGGCCGGTGGAAGTCGAGGGATACGTCAGCTGGGTGATCTGGTAATTCTTGGCGACGTCCGGGTAGAAGTAGTGTTTGCGGTCGAACACGGCGTGACGCGGGATCTCGCAGTTCAGCAGGTAACCGGTCAGCACGGTCAGGCGCAGGGCCTCCTCGTTGGCGAGGGGCATCACGCCGGGCAGGCCGAGGCAGACCGGGCAGACGTTGGTATTCGGGTCCGACCCGAACCGGTTCGGGCAGCCGCACCACATCTTCGACCGGGTCTTGAGCTGAACGTGCGTTTCGAGCCCGATGTTGACTTCGTAATCCATAAAGCGGGGAGGGTTGTGACACAGTTCAAACGGCTTGAAAAGAGGGAAGGATTTGAAAAGGTCGAGCCGCAGATCAATGGACCGCCCATCGCAGGGGGCGCCTTCGGGAATTATTTGTCACCACGGAGACGCGGAGGGCGCGGAGAAGGGAGGTTGATCGGTGAAATGGTCATCAGTTTCCTGCCTTCCTGATTTCCTTATTCATCCCTGATTGTGCAGATGTGTGCCGCCGTTCCGAGCTCAGGCCGGTGGTACTTCGTCGACCCATTTCACGCTGTGATCGCCTGTGACCGCGACGGTTTCCGGTGGCGAATCGATTCGGAAATAAGACCACGGCCCGGCGATCCAGGGATAGTCGTCGACCGCGCGTTCGTTGACCTCGATTCCCAGTCCGGGCCGGTCGGAAACGATCAGGTGACCGTCTTCCATCGGGAGCGGTTCCTTCAGAATCTCGTCGGACAACGGAAACGGATACATCCCCGCGCGGCCGTCGTTGGCGTAGCAGGGAAACTCGAGCCATTCGACCACTGTCGCCGACCGGCAGATCCCCAGATGCGCGGCGGCCAGCACTTCCAGATTGTTGCCCCAGCTGTGAAAGGCGAACTTCAATCCGGCTTGTTCCACGGCGTCAAAAATCCGGTTGGCCATCGAGTAGCCGCCCTGGCAGCAGACGTCCATCTGGATGTAGTCGGCGGCGCGTGAATCGATCAGGTCAAGAAACCCGGCCTCGTCCTGTTCGTGCTCTCCGGTCGCGATGCTCGTGAATCCCTTCGCCTGCAGTCGACGATACGCCGCGTGATCGTCTGGCGGCAGCGGTTCCTCCAACCAGACGGGCTGGAACGCCGCTAGATCATGTGCCAGCCGGCTGATTGTGTTGAAGTCGTAACTGCGGTCCCCCATTCGCCACCACGAATGCGCGTCGATCATCAACCCGAAATCGGGGCCCGTCGCCTGTCGCATCAATTCGACCGTGCGGAGATCCTCTTCCGGGCCGAGCGCCGGCCGCATCTTGTAGGCGGGAAACCCCATCGATTGGATTGCGGCGGCTTCTTCCGCGAATCGTTCCGGTGGCATGTACATTCCCGCGCTGCCGTAGAGTTTGATCCGGTCCCGCCGTCGACCCCCGATGAGTTCGGACAACGCGCAGCCCTCGAACTTGGCGACCAGATCCATGACCGCGATCTCCACCGCGTGGTAGGTCTTCATGGTCTCGAGCGAACCGCGGAAGTCAAACGACCGCCAGCCCGCCGGATCGCGACCGATGAGAAACGGCGCGATGATATCGTGAATGTCACGCGCGGCCGCTTCATGGGCCGGGCCCGGCGCGAATCCCTTCAATCCGGTGTCGGTCACCACGCGGATCAGCATGGCGTCCCGTTTGAGCACGGTCCGGACGCCGCCGTAATTGGGAAGCCGGATCGGCTCCGGCATCGGAAACGACATTAACAGCGGCTCGATACGAGTGATCTTCATTGTCCGTGAAGGGTGAACAAGAAACGCGGCGCCGTCCAGAATACACCGTATCCCGTCGGCCCGGTTCGACGCTCTCCTTTTGTTGTTCTTGAGCGGAGCCGCTGTTTGTCGCACGGTGTTTCAGCCGACATGCCGACCGCCGTTCAACATTCAAGCCACCTGCTTGACCTCGATTTCGAGGAACTCTCCGTTCGGTTGGTGGCGGACGGCGTGCGTGCCGCGCATACGCGGGCGCTCTGGCAGGCGCTGCATCGGGGCGGTTCGTTCAATCCCCGGGACGCAAAGGATCTCCCTTCAGCGGTGCAGAGTTGGCTGGAAACACACCAGGGAATTGGCGTGCTGGTCGACCATCCGGAAGTGGCGGCGGATATCCGCAGCGGCGACGGACGGACGCGCAAGCTCCTGTTGCGGCTCGCCGACGGACATGAAATCGAGACGGTGATCATGGGTTACCCGGGGCGGTTCACGGCCTGCCTGAGTTCGCAGGTCGGCTGCGCGATGGGATGTGTTTTCTGCGCCACCGGACAGATGGGGTTCGTGCGTCATTTGCGCCCCGGTGAAATCGTCGCCCAAGCGCTCGTGGCGCAGAGGTTGTTGCAGGCGGATGGCGAGACCGGCCTGCGCAATCTGGTTTTGATGGGCATGGGAGAGCCGCTGCACAATTACGACGGCGTCATCCGCGCCCTGAAGATTATTGGCGACCGTCGCGGCATGGGCCTCGCGGAATCCCGCATGACCGTTTGCACCGTCGGGATCGTCCCGGAGATCCATCGGCTGGCACGCGAGAATCTGCCGTACAATCTCGCCTTGAGTCTGCATGCCGCCACCGACGAGGAGCGTTCCGCACTGGTCCCGGTGAACCAGCGCTGGCCGATCGCGGAACTGCTCGATGCGTGTCGGGCGTATTCGGAAGCGACCGGGCGGAAGGTTTTCTTCGGGTGGACGCTGATCGCCGGTAAGAATGACACCCCCGAGCACGCCCGCCAGGTGGCCGCGTTGTTGCGGGGCATGAACGCGCACCTGAATCTGATCCCGCTGAATCCGACCGAGGGTTACACCGGCTGCACCAGCGATGAGGGGGCGGCGGACCGGTTTTCGGGTATCGTACAGCAAGCGGGAATTCCCTGCACCATCCGGCAACGCCGGGGCATCGACGTCGCCGCCGGCTGCGGACAGCTACGGTCGGCCAGCGCTAAACGGCGCCGCGGGGGTGCGCCTTGGTCGGGAGCCTGAGGAAACCCGCGGGTTCGACAGCGCGTTCCTCTTCAATCTATCGCCCCGTTAGTTTCCGGAGGAGATACGGGGCGATAGCAGAGACGGCCAGTCCGCAGTAGATCACGATGCAGATCGGGTTCGTGAAGAACGGGCTGAGTGAACCGCTCGATTTGATCAGGCCGACACGCAGATTCTCTTCAATCATCGGGCACAGAATCATCCCCAAAATGAGCGGCGCGGGCGGCACCTTGTGTTTCTCCAAAAACCAGCCGAGCACGCCGAATGCGATCATCACCCACACATCGAACAGGTTATTGTGCAGAGCGTATGAACCGATGATGGAAAACACCACGACGCCCGAGTGAACATACGGACGCGGCAATCGCATCAGGCGGCTGAAGAACTTGATGCCCAACCAGCCGGCGGGAAGGAGCAAAAACTGGGTGATCAATCCGATCGCGAACAGGCTGCTGATCAACGCTGAATTCTGCTCGAAGATCATCGGGCCGGGTTTGATGTTGTACATGGTGAACGCGCCGAGCACGATCGCGGTGACCGCATCGCCGGGAATGCCGAAGACCAGCGCGGGAATCCACGCCCCCGCGACCGCCGCATTGTTCGCGCTGGTCGGTGCCACGATTCCTTCCTCGCATCCCTTGCCGAACTCGTCCGGATGTTTTGACGTTTTTTGCGCCAGCCCGTAGGCCGCCCACGCCGCAATATCCGCACCCGCGCCCGGCAGTGCGCCGACGAACGTTCCGGCGACGGCCGACTTGAGCGTTGTCCATTTGTTCCGCCAGAACATGACCATGAGTTGCAGCCAGCGGACGCGTTCCGGTTGGCCAACCTTATCGGCCTGGTCCTCCTTCGCGCCGAAACTCCGCAGCACTTCTGAAAGTCCGAACAGACCGATCATCGCCGGGATAAAATCGATCTTCGATTGCAGGTTTTGAATGCCGTAGGAAAATCGAGGCATGCCGCTGACGATGTCGTAACCGACCGTCGCGATGAGCATTCCAAACACGGCGGCGAGCAGTCCCTTGAACGTATTGCCAACGCTGACAAGCGCGCTGATGGAAAGTCCGGCAATCGCCAGCCAGAAATATTCGTAGCTGCTGAAACGCAGGGCGAATTTCGCGAGTTGCGGAGCGATCGTCATCAGCAGCAGAAACCCGATCAAACCGCCGGTGGCCGAGCAGATGAGATCAAGGTAGAGCGCGTGATTGGCGCGGCCCTTCTTCGCCATTGCATGGCCGTCCAATGTCGCGGCGGCCGATGCGGGTGTGCCCGGAATGCGGAGCAGCGTTGCTGGAATGTCGCCCGCAAAAATGGCGGTGAAACTGACGCCGATGATCAGCGCAAGACCGGCGTTCGGCGGGAGATAGAAACTGGCGGGAACGATCAGCGCCACGGCCATCGTCGCGGTCAGGCCGGGCAGCGCGCCGACAAAAATGCCGAAGATCATCCCCAGCATCCAGGGGACGAGAACGGCCGGTGTCAGAAGGTCTTGGAGGATTTCCCAGCTCATTCGGTCAGTTCCAGAAACCGGTCGGCAACGGCGTCATCAATCCCTGCACAAAAACGAACTGCCCGGTCGCAGTCAGGACGACGCCGGCAATCAACGCCTTCCACCAGATGATCTTCATTCGCCACAACATCAGCGAAACAAATACAGGCGTCGTGAGCAGAAATCCGAGCCACGGCAGCAGCGCAACATACAGAACGATTCCGCCAAGCAACGTCCAGGGTTGCCAGTTGAACTTGTCGCCTGGGTCAATATGGGTTACGGTTTCCGTCCGAAGTTTTGTGATGTTCACCACGATGAACGCAACGCCGCCGAGCAGGAGCACCGCGCCGAGCAGAATGGGCAGGAGCCACGGTCCGGGATCATTCGGATTCGTGAGCGAACGGCTGCTGTGAAACTTGATCGCGAGCAGGCAGGCCGCTCCGATGAAACTGAAAAAAAGCCCCAACGCGCATCGGTCGAAAAGCCCTTTCCTTGAAGCCGTGTTCATTGCGCGGAAAACCCTGTCGCTTCAATCACGGTTTTCCACTGCGCGTCCTGCCGCTTCAGGAATTCACCGAAGGCTGCGGGATCCCCTTCCAGAGTGGCGAATCGATTTTGCGCCATGAACTTCATGAACGGAACGCTGGCGACGATCTTTTTGCATGTCCTCGTCAGGATTTCCACCACCTCGTCCGGTGTGTCCTTCGGAACACACAGCCCGCGCCAGCCGACCGCCTCCCAGTCGATGCCGAGTTCCTTGACGGTCGGGACATCGGGGAATCCCGGCGCGCGCTCCGGAGCCATGACCGCCAGCGCACGTAGTTTCTCGCCCTCCAATTGCGCCGCCGCCTCGGGGAGACTGCAACACACGATATCGATGTGGCCGCCGAGCAGGTCGACAATCGCTGGTGCGCTCCCTTGGGTGGGAACCCAGATGACGGAGTCGACCGGCAGCCCGGCCTTGATCAGGAAACCGGCCCGCGCCAGATCCCATGCCCCGCCGGAAGCGGTTCCGGACATCTTGATCGTCTTGGGCTGGCTCTTGATCCGGGCGATCAGGTCATCCAGTGATTTGATGTCCGAATCTTCCTTCACGATAAACGCCGCCGCATCACCATTGAGCAAATAGAGCGGTTGATAATTCTCCCAGGTCAATTCGCTGATGCCCATCCAATGCATCGTGCTCAATTCGAATGTCGTCATCGTCAGCGTGTAACCATCCGGCTTCGCATTCGCCCCCTCGGAATGACCAATGGCACCCCCGCCGCCGGTCTTGTTGACGACCACGACGGGTTGACCGAGTTCCTCCTTTAACTCGCGCGCCATCATGCGCGCCATGCGATCGGTTCCTCCACCCGGCGACCACGGACAAACCAGTGTGATGGTCTTCGTGGGATAGGTGGGGGAGTCCGTCGACGACGTAGTGGAACTGTCGGATGCCTTCGGTCCGCAGCCGGTCATCAAGAGAATTGTAGTAGCCGACGCAAGAAAAATTCCGAAAGCCGAGTTTCGAAAGCCGAATGCGTGACGAGGTCGACCGAGCAGCGTGGTCGATGTTTGGTGCGTCTCTGGAGATTGGAAACTGGAGTTTGGGGTTTCGTGTTTCATGAATTGGTATTCGGTATTCGGATTTCGATTCTCGGACTCTTACTTGCTCACGGCCTGACTGCGGTTCCATCGCGGCGGCGGACGGGGCTCCAGTAGCCCGGATGTTCCGGCAGTGGATGTTTCTTCGCCTTCTCTTCATCAAAGTCGATGCCCCATCCGGGCGCGTCGTTCAGGATCGCGTAACCATTGTCGAGCGTGTGCGTGCCGGGAAAGACCTCACGGGTGGCGTCGTTGAAGTTGATCGATTCCTGGATACCGAAATTGTGAATGTTCATGTCGAGATGAATGCTGGCCGCGTGACCAATTGGACACAAGTCACCCGGACCGTGCCACGCGCTGCGGACGCCGAACCACTCGGCAAGTGTCGCAAGTTTGCGCGTCGGTGTGAAGCCTCCGGCCTGCGTCATGTGAACGCGCAGGAAATCGATCTGCCGTTTCGTGACCAGATCCACCCATTCGTGAGGGTTGTTGAACAGCTCACCCATCGCGATCGGCACCGAGGTCTTGGCGCGCAGTTGTTCGAACCACCCGTTTTGCTCCGGTGACAACGGATCCTCGATGAAGAACGGCCGATACTGTTCAAGCTCCTTGCAGAGATTGATCGCCTCGATCGGTTGCACACGTTCGTGAATGTCGTGAAGCAACTCCACCTGATCACCACACGTTGCGCGGATGTGTTCGAACATTTTCGGCGCCGCCTGCAGGTAGGGCAGGGAATCCATGTGGCTGTCCTTCGGCAATCCGAAATCCGTATCCCGCCAGTCAGCCTGACGGTTCAGATGCTCGGACCCGTAGCTGCCGTACTGGATGCGGACATGACGGAACCCCAACGCCATCTTCGCCTTCACCTGTTCCTCCAGCTTCTTCAGATCGTTGCTCGAACAATGCGTGTAAGTATCGACCGCGAAACGTGAACGACCGCCGATGAGTTGATAAACCGGCAGTCCGGCGCGTTTGCCTTTGATGTCCCAGAGCGCGAGGTCGAGACCGCTGAGCGCGTTGTTCATCACCGGACCGTTGCGCCAGTAGGAACTCGTGTAGGCGTTCTGCCAGATGTCCTCGATGTCATCGACATTCCGGCCGCGCGCGAACGGGTCGAGATACTCATTCACGGCCGTGACCACGGTGAGCGGTCGCTGATTGTAAGTCCCACAACCCAGCCCATACAAACCGGGCTCCGAAGTGTCCACGCGAACCACGACGAAACGGATCGAACCCTGCGTCGCACAGGTGATCGCGCGAACTTTGGTGATGGTGACCGGCTTCGAACCCTTGTTTGCGTTGGCGGTCGCGGCCTGCACGGATTGCGCACCCCGATCCACCAAACCAAGTGCTGCCAGACCGGTGCCGAGTCCGAGCGCCTTGAGTGCGGAGCGGCGGGTTAGTATCGTAGGACAGGCGTCCTGCCTGTCATCGTCGAAGCGTTTGGGTTTCATAATTCAAATGTCGTTCTCAATTAGTGGCACATTGTTGTCTCGCCAGATTTTGGAGTGCGGTGGCAGAGCATAGCGGCGACACCGCTTTCGATGTCGAATGGGTAACGGCGATTGCAAACATCAACCAATTCAACGCAAAGCCTCGGTCTTCCGGCAGCATGAATCGCAACGGGATTCCGGCTCAAAGTCCGGAGTTGGGCGGCACGGCCTACTCCGGGAACGCGTGACGTGTTGGATCGCAACCCCGTTGGGGTTGATTCGTTCGGAACAGCGAACCCAAGGTAGTTCGTGCCTCGCAACCTTGGGCTGGAGGACGCAATCCCTTTGGGATTGGGCTTGGTTCGAATCGATTGGCTCATTGAGATTGTCATTTCCGGTCGTCGTCAGTTCGATAAACAGAAATGCCGAGATCAGCGTTCAGCGCGGCGATTCTGCGAAGAGAATCTTTGTTGATTCTGAAATGTGTGCCGAATTGTTCCGGGTTTTGATCGTAGCCCACATCGAACAATCGGCTTTTGGCACCGTCCCAAACCGCCTTCTGTTCCTTGCTGAACCCTTCCCCCAAGTCACAAAGATTGTGGATCACTACTTCTTGATCAGAGGTGTCCTCGTTGGATTCCATTCTCACCAGATAGTCATCGTCTCCGTTTCCATTACCTGCATAAAGGACAACCGCCTTCTCCTCCATGTCAGCAGCCAGCTTCAGAAGGTCGGATGACTCGGAAATAATTTCCAGATCAACGTTGAGAAAGTCGGGTTGTCCCATATGGCTAAAAAGGAAGTTACCTTACGGCCCGGATCGACGAAGGCATGCCCGGCACTTTCACGCGTTCACCGGTGTCTTTTACTTTGTTGCCTCGGACGCGGTAGATCCGCAACTCGCGGTCAGGGTGACATTGCACAACCAGGTATTTGCCATCGCCGGTGAACGCGACGCCCTCAGGAATGCGGCCGGTCGGCAGGTATTGCGAAAAGTCGAACCCGTGTTCGGTGCGTTCGTAAAGGTAGAGGCCACCATCGTGGGCGCGCAACGGATCATCGGCGGCGAGATTGGAGCCGTCCATGGTAACCACGGCGAGCAGTTTTCCGTCGGGGCTGATCTCCAGACTTTCCGGTGACGAACCGGTCGTGAGATGTTGAACTGTGTGCGGTGATTCGGCGGCAAGATCGATGACGGTCACCGCATCGCGATCGTTCGGTGCGCCAAATCCGGCACCGGAAGTAATGGCAAATTTGCCGTCGGGCGTGATAATAACACGATAGGGTTTTCCGTAGACGGCGTAGTTGCGACCCGTCACAGAAACTTTGTTTCCATCAATTTTAAGTTCAACCAGGATGCTTTTGTTTTGGATGCTGACGAGGGCGGTTTTGCCGTCGGGGGAGATCGCGACATCCGACGCACTGTCTTCCGGTTCGCTGACTTTGATGGCTTCGTGAACCAGTGTCCGGTTCCGATCGAGCTCGATCACGGAAACCGTACCAGCCGCGCGATTGGCCACGAGGAGGAGCCGGCCATCAGGCGCAAATGACATCCCGCTCGGTTGGTTGAAGTTTGCTTCCGCGAGGGAACCGACAATGGACGGAACGGGCTTCGACAAGTCAAGAATGTGAATCTGACTGTGAGGAACAAACTTCGATGGGTCGTCCAGGTCAATCTTCACGGAGTTCGCGATATACGCCGTTTTCCCATCCGGCGTGATCGCTATATTCGATGGCGGACCGATCACCGTATTCGGCACGTCCATGATGTGGGTGACTTTTGGTGGGAACTCCGAGAAATCCAGGATTGATATGGAATCAGGCCCTGCATTTTGCACCACCGTCGCGGCGCCCGGATCGAGATCGATTTTGTTTTCGTTGCCGGAAATGATGATCTGGGCCGAAAGTGAACTCACGGCCAGCAGGGTCGCTGCGGCCGCGCCAAAGAACTTGCGCGAAAATCTCATGGTTGGAATGCGACGACTCAACCAGAAGCGCGGACCTTCGTAAACCAAAAGAACTCGGATACTGGCCACGAAAAGGCACAGAAGACACAAAAGGAAGACGGATTCAGTTTTGTGACTTCTGTGCCGTTGTTTCGGAACCGGTCTATTGCCGGAATCTGGGCGGTGCTGAAGTCATCGCACTCCAGACGCTCCGCGAGTGCCGATCCGGTAACAATGTGCGCGGAGCGTCTGGACTGCGGGCGTGTTCACCGCCGCTTTTCCCTCGGTGCAATCTCCAGACCGATGCCCAATCCCAACGGGATTGCGTCCTCCAGCCCACGGGTTGCGAGGCACGAGCTACCCTGGGTGGAGGTTTCCCAATAATGTATCAACCACAACGCGATTGCGACCGTGCCAATGCATCTCGAGGGACAATTCCTGGCCGCAACCTCGTTGAGGTTGATGCTCGTTTGGGGCGCAACCCGAGGTACCGCGACAGGTCGGAAAACTTCGGGCTGATGGTCGGAATCCCGTTGGGATTCTGCGGTTCGTTTTTGTGTGTGCCTGCTGTGCCTTTTCGCGGCTATCCACCTACTCGAGCGCCCGACGTCCTTCAAGTGCTCGGCTGAGCGTGACTTCATCCGCGTATTCGAGACCGCTGCCGGCTTGGATGCCTTGGGCGATCCGGGTCACGCGCATTTCGTCGGTGGCAAATCGCTTGGCGAGATAGTAACTGGTCGCGTCGCCTTCGACGTCAGTGCTGATCGCGATGATGAGTTCTTTCACCGGGTTCTCTTTCAACCGTGCTTCCAGTTCCGCAATGCGCAGGTCCTCGGGGTCGACGCCGTTCAGCGGCGAAATCTTTCCGCCCAGCACGTGGTAACGCCCCTTGAAACTTCCGGACTTTTCTAGACTGAGAATGTCCGTCGGTTGTTCGACGATGCAGATGATATGATCGTCGCGCCGATGATCTGAGCACAACGCGCAGGGATCGTTTTCGGTCAATCCACCGCAGACCGAGCAATTGCGAATGCGTTCACGAGCTTCGATAAGCGTCTCCGAAAGTAGCTTGGTCAGACCGGGTTCCGCCTGGACGAGATACAACGCGAGCCGTTCGGCGGAACGCGGACCGATGCCCGGCAGTTTGCCCAGCGCGGCGGTCAGTTGCGAAAGGGGTTCAGGGAGTTGGAACATGGGGAAAAGTTAACCACGGATGAACACGACGCGGCAAGATTACCACATTACTTCAGTTGCTCGGCAGTTGGTCATTGAATTCGTTGCAAGTTCGTGGCGTTCCTTTCTCCCTCACTCCGGCCCTCTCCCCGAGGAGAGGGTGAAGCTGGCGGGCCGCTCGGCTCGATGAGACGGCTTGGGGAACGCCGTCGTCCGAACCGATTTCAAGCAGATGGGAAATTGGCATTTTGACGGTGTCCAATGTTGACCCGAAGGTCGCGACTCATACCTCCTTCTCCCTGGGGAGAAGGATTGAGGATGAGGAGAACGGAACAAAGGGGGGCCTACGACCCAGCGGTTATTTCGGAAGTTGGAAGGATCTGTGAACTACATCCCCGGCAGACCCATGCCGCTGGTGATCTTGGCCATTTCCTCGTTGTAAATGTTTTTGGCCTCGCCAATCGCCTGATTGGCGGCGGTCAAAATCATGTCTTCGAGCAGCTGGACGTCTTCGGGACTGACGGCGGCCGGATCGATTTTCACGGAGACCAAAGCACCTTCGCAGGTGGCGGTGACTTTTACTGCGCCGCCGCCGCTGGAACCTTCCACCGTCTTGTTGGCCAGCTCGGCTTGGACGGTTTCCATCTGGCGCTGTGCCTTCTGCGCCTGCTTCATCATTTTCATTATGTTGGCCATAGTGAGAAAACGTTCGGATCAAGCGGGGCGGCGGTCAAGAACGCACATCAACAATTTGGCCCTTGAAAATTTCGAGGGCCTTCTTGATCAGCGGATCGTTCTTAAATTCCTCGGAATTGAAGACGGGTTCCGCCGGTGGTTGGGCGGGTCTGGCAGGATCGGCTGCACCACGGGCCGTCGGTGTGGGAACGGGTTCCAACGCCGGTGCCGGTTTCGGCTTGGCCCGACCGACGGGTGCATCGGCCTCGACGAATTTGATCCGGACATTCGCGTGACCATGTTCCCTGAGCTTGGTGCTCAACATGTCGTGGTTTTTCGCGTTGTCCACCAGACCGATGTGATCGCTGAACTCGGGATCAAAACCGATGGTGAACATGCGCCCGTCGAACGAGACCGGGTGCGCTTCCAAAAGATACGTCCGCACAAAAGGACTCGCTCGACCCGCCGATTCCACCACCTTCTGCCAAAGACCGTCGAGGTCGTCCGTGCCTTTCGAGGCAGCCTTTTGAGCAGATTCCTCCGCTGGTTCGCTGGCTCGGGCCGGTTCAGGTGTGGGAGGCGCTGCCGGAGTGGTTGCGACAGGTTCGGGCTTTGGCGCGGGCGCGGGTTTTGCTGCGACCGGTTTGCGTGCCAGGGCCGGTGCCGGTGCTGCGATCGAAACGCCTTCCTCGCCGGATTGGCGCAGTTGGTTCAATTGTTTGAGAACCGCATCAATGCTCATCGAACCGCGCGCTTCAATCGCCTTGAGCAATGCGATTTCAACGACGATTTTCTTGGAGGCGGCGTCGCGCAATTTCCATTCGCACTCGGCCAGTGTTTCCATGATGCGCTGCACCTGGTCGATACCGAGCGATTCGGTCTGCTGGGCGATGGCTTCGAGTTCCGCTTCGGAGGCTTCGAGCTGGTCGGCCTTGCCGCCAGAAATGATGAACATCATCAGGTTGCGGAAATGATTCAACAGATCGGAGACGAGCCGGCCGAGATCCTTGCCGCCGGTGGAAAGCTTGTTCAACTCGCTGATGGCCGTCGGGCCGTCCGCCTGAAGAATCGCGTTCGCAAGATCGAGCAACTGACTTTGCGCCGCGAGCCCGAACATCGACAGCACGTCGGACTCGACGATTTTATCGCCGCAAAAACTCATCAATTGATCGAGCGTGGACTCGGCATCCCGCATCCCGCCGTCGGCTCCCCGGGCGATCGCATGCAGCGCGGCGGGCTCGATGGTCACGCCTTCCTTCACCGAGATGGCGGCGAGATGTTCAACAATCAACGGAATCGGAATGCGCCGCAGATCGAACCGTTGGCAACGCGACAAAATCGTTGCCAGCATTTTCTCGGGATCGGTTGTCGCGAAGAGAAATTTTACGTGGGCCGGAGGTTCTTCGAGCGTCTTCAGCAACGCGTTGAACGCCGCCGTCGTGAGCATGTGAACTTCGTCGATGATGTAGATCTTGAACTGCGACGAGGCGGGTGCGTATTTGCACGTCTCTCGGAGATCACGAACCTGTTCCACGCCGTTGTTGCTCGCGCCGTCGATCTCCAGCACGTCGAGCGAGCGGCCCTCGGTGATTTCGTTGCACTTCGGGTCGTCGTCGGTGAAGTCCACGCGCGGACCGTCAGTGGCGTTCAGGCATTTGGCGAAGATGCGGGCGAGCGTGGTCTTGCCGGTGCCGCGCGGACCGGTGAACAGGTAGGCGTGCGCGATGCGACCGGCCTTGATGGCGTTGGCCAGCGTGCGGGTGACATGCTCCTGACCCACAACGTCTTCAAAACGTTGCGGCCGATATTTGCGGGCTAAAACCTGATAAGACATACGGCGAAAATTGAAACCGGAGTCTGCAACAGGTGGTTCGTGGGCGAAAGAGGAAAGTCGATGGAATACAGACGGGGAGTTTGACGCGAATTGGCGCGAAAGGGACACGAATTGAAGTCGGAAACGCACAATTTCGAAATCGTCGTCGTTCTCGTCCCCGTCCTCGAACCCCATTGCAAAATCGAGGACGAGGACGAGATTGAGCGGAAAATGGAGACCTGCGGACGTCGGGAAATCTGATTAAGAGAGGGAATTGGAAAGAAAGAAAAAATGCCAGGGTGACCACGGCGGATGCAGAGCAAACTACCGTTGCTGCCTTCCGGCCCTGGCGGGATTGGTAAGTCCGCACTCCATGGGCCCTGGCGCGGGGGATTAAGCATGAGCCTCAACCGGGCATCAAGGTTGTTTTCCGTCTTTTCTCAAATTCAGCGCCACGAGTTTTCCCTTGTCGCGGGCATAGTAAATTTCGTTTGCAAAGGCCGGGTAGGCTCGGGTGTCTTTCCCGAGGATCTGCGCCTGCACGACCGGCTTGAATCCGGTTGGTGAGGCCGCACCCGCGTAAAGTTTTCCGTCCTGCGTGAGGACCAGCAGGGTGTCGTTGACCAGCATCAGGGTGCCGGGATCAATCACATCCAGTTGCCAGAGAACTGTTCCGTTGCGGGCATCGACCGCCCGGAGATCGGTGGGGCCGCCGGTATCCACGCGTCCATGAAATCCGAACAGAATCTGATTGTGAAAAATGCTCGTGGCGTAGTGGTTCGACAGTTTTTCGTCGCCGCGCCAGAACGGATTAACGCCGGTGTCGGTGACACGAAGAACGATCGCCCCGACCCCGTACGACGCCGAAAGAAAAATCTGGTCGCCCATGATGACGGGGGAGGCCGCGTTCACGGAATTGTTGTTCTTCGCACGCCACGGAAATTCAAACTCGACAAACCCGCTGGCGGGGTCGACGGCGGTCAAACCATCGTGCGTGAAGAAGAGGGCGTAGTTGCGATTGTTGAACCGGCCTGAAACCGGTGACGAATAACCCGCTTCATGACTCGTCGTGTTCCAGCGAACTTCACCGGTCTTTGCGTCGAAGGCCATGAGGCCGTTTCCGTTCGCGCCACCGATCTGCATCAGCACGCGTCCATCCTGAACCAACGGGGAACAAGCGAGCCCGAAGAACCCGTTGTCGGCTTTGAATTCCTTTTTCGTATCAATGCTCCAGACCAGTGAACCGTCCGCGAAGTTGAGACAGGAGAGGCGCCCCTCGGCACCGAAGGTGTAAACGTGATCACCGGAAATTGTCGGAGTAGCGCGCGGTCCGTTGTCGAAGCCGAATTGGTCGCGATAGGGGGTCGGATAACGATATTCCCATTTCGGTTCACCCGTGATCGCGTCGAGACAGGTGACGACCGACTCGTTGTCTGCGCGGTCGTGCACGATGAGTTTTCCATCGGCCACGACCGGGCCGCTCCAGCCGGTGCCCACTTTTTTTTGCCAGAGCACGGTCGGTTCGCCACCCGGCCATTCCAGATTCAAATTAGTCGAGGTCGTTTTGAGATCGCGGTTCGGCCCCAAAAACTGCGGCCAGTCCTGGGCGTGGATGCTCGGGTGAAGACCGAACGCTGCGGCAATCATCAAGAGTAGAAAAATTCTAAAGCGGGACATGGCCGGGATTCTAATGCAACAAAGTGACGGACGCAATTCGGGTGATGCGCGTTGGATGCGTTCGGAACCGAGGGGCAGGAAGGCAACAGTCCCTCCGCCGTAGCAGCGCGTCCCGCCTGTCTCGTTGCGGCCACGAAAACCAGACGCGGATGAAAGCGAGAAACCAGGCCACGGCCTAGCACCGGCCGGACCCTCGCAGCACCCGTGACAGGCAGGATGCCCGTCCTACACCCAATGCGATTCCCGGTCGCCACCGGTTGTTCCTTGCGGTTTTTTGGGTGGCCAGACTAGTCTTCGCCGTGCCTACTGCTGAAAAAAAGCCCGCCCGTTCAGAACCTCTTTCTGCCGGTCTCCAACGTTTTCTCTACCTGACCGCCGCGATCAACGGTGCGGCCATCCTGATCGTTGAAATTCTGGGAGCCAAAATGTTGTCGCCGTACTTCGGGACATCGCACTTTGTCTGGACGGCGCAGATCGCGGTCACGCTGGTTTCGCTGGCGGTGGGTTATTGGTTTGGCGGACGGTTGGTGGACAAGTCACCGGACCTGCGTCGGCTTTACTGGTGCATGCTGATTGCGGCGCTTTATCTGGCGGCAACCGTTCCGCTGGTAAAACCCGTTTCGTTCGCGATGTTGAAAAGCGGGCTGGCGACCGGCTCGATTGTCACGGCGCTGTTTCTGTTCTTTGTTCCACTGACCTTGCTGGCGGTAACGGGTCCGTTTCTGGTGAGGGTGATGATCCGATCGATGGATGCTTCGGGAAGCGTCGTCGGTCGGATCTCGGCGATCAGCACGTTTGGCAGTGTCGCAGGGACGTTGTTGATCGCGTATGTGCTGATCCCGTTGCTTCCGTACTCGATGACGATGTTTGCCACGGCCGGACTGCTGGCGGTGTTGACGCTCGTTTACCGTTTCGGCTGGGCCGCGACGAATTTGAAAGCGCCCGTTGCGGTCGCGATCTTGATGTTGCCGATCATGATTTTTGGCGCACGAACTGAGGCTGGCGGTCACATCAAAGGCTGGAAGGAACTAGCGCGCAGCAATTCCGACTTCGGTCTGCTCCAGGTGCTCGAACGCGAGGACGGCGGGTTGCGCTGGTATCTCAATGATCTTCTTCTCCAAAACACCTACGATCCGGAGCGCAAACAAAGCGCATCGTTGTTCACGCACATGCTGCACGATCTGGCGGATGCGTATTCGCCGAAACTGGAGCGAGTGCTTTGCATCGGCATGGGCGTTGGAATCGTGCCGATGCAATTCGCGCGAGAAGGTCTGGACGTCGACGTCATCGAAATCAACCCGTCGATTGTTCCGCTCGCCGAAGACTATTTTGGATTTGATCGAACGTTGCTGAATCTGACGATCGGCGACGGCCGGCATTTTCTTCACAGACTGTCCGATGCGGGGTACGACGCCGTGATTCTCGACGCTTTCTTGGGCGATTCCTCACCCTCTCATCTGATGACGCGCGAGGCGTTTTCCGATATTCACCGCGTGTTGAAACCCGACGGCGTTCTGGTGATCAACAGCTTCGGCAGCTTCGAACGCGGGAAGGATTTCATGGCGGCGTCGTTGGACAAGACGTTGAAAAGTGTTTTCGCAAACGTCGTCATCCACGCGACCGGCAGCGGAAACGTTTTCTACGTGGCCAGCGATCAATCGCCTTTGACGATGCATCGCCAACCGGATGTGGACGGCGCGCATCCGCAGGTTCGGCACAGTGTCCAGGCCGCGTTCGCCGGGATCATGCAACCGACGGCAGCCAGTGGAATCGTGCTGACGGACGACTACAACCCGGTTGAATATCACGACGCTGCGAACCGGGAGGAATTCCGTCGCGGCCTCGCGAACTACATGATGAATCCGTGAGAATGACGCCCAGTTGAACACGTTGACGCCATGAACAAGACGCTCGCATTTCTGTTTATTCTCGCCATGACGGCGGCCGGCATGTTTGCGGTGAAATGGCAGAATGCCGTTTCCCAGATCGAAGCGGACGCGCGGAAGGCGGCACGTGATGCCGCCGCCGTGGTCACCTTACCGCCGACGAATCCAAGGGCGCTGCTCGAAGTTCAGCGACTCGAGAACGAGCTGCAGAACTTGCGTGTCCAGATGGTGAATCAACGCGATTTGACCGCCACCGCCCATCAACGGGAGGTCGAGCTGCTGAAGAGCGAAAATGAGTGGCTGCAACAACTGCTCGCGAATCAGCAGAAGCTGGCCGCCGCAATTCCTGCGGCCCCGGCGCCGGTGATCGAGGAAGTTTCGATGCTTGAGCCGGTGCTGCCCGAGGAGGACTACGTGGCGGGGTTGACAGTGGTCGACATGTTTGAATTCAGGGCGCTGAACTGGCGGCAGGGGACGATGCCTGCGGCCGGCGCGGCGGTTATCAGCGTTGCTCCCGGTTCGCCGGCGATGATCGCCGGAATTCAGACGGGCGACATCATCCTGAGCGTCGGCAATACCGTGATCGACGGGCCGGGCACGTTCAACGAGAAGGTCTCCGATTTGTTGCCGGGGTCGGCCACGCGACTGACGCTCAACCGGAACCGGTCGGAGCTGACGGTCATGCTGGTGCGACCGCTCAAATAACGGCGAGGTCCGGTAGCCTGCATTGGAACAGGAGCGAACGGAGGCGCTGACCGGTCGAAGCGTCTGAAATTGATTTCCGAACTGGCCTGTCTCCGTTCTCTCCGTTGCCTCCTGTTTAGGCGAAAAGGAAGGAACCGTTCACTCCGCTCCGAACATTTTTTTCAACGGCTCGAACTGGTCCTTGTATTTGAAGAGGAAATACATGCCGGCGAAACTGGTCGCGTTGAAGAACCCATGCGTCCACGTCGCCTGCCAGATGGACCGGTGAAAGATCATGATCAATCCGAGCATGACACCGAGCGCCCCCGTGAGAATGACGCCGCCAATGCCCTGCGGGAGGTGGCCGATGCCGAAGATGACGGCGACGATCAGCACGAATCCGATTTTGCACCAGAGCTTGTCGTAGCTTTGCGGAAACAGTCCCTTGAATCCGGCGAGCATGCTGGACCGCCAGAGCTCCTCCCGGAATCCGGCCATCACAAAACTCACGAGCGTGATGTTGATAAACAGATACATCGGGCTGTTGACGATGGCGTCCGTGTCCACCAGATGCTCAACCTTCGGCCGGTTGTCCTCCATGAGTTTGGTCGACGTTTCCTGAAAGCTTTCCATGGAGAGCGGTTTCCCTTCGGAAGACAACATTCCCAGCACGACGGCGAACACGACGATGTAAACAATGACGCCGATTAACAACCGCATGCCGATGCTGTAAACGAGGCCGAGTGCCCAGGGCAGCACGCCGGACTTCCAACGCAACATGAGGTCATCCACCGTCGCACGGGATGCGCACCATGCCAGTCCGAGGAAAACGAAGAACGAAGCCATCGTGATCATCAAGTTCAGCAGCAGGATGCCGATGTTTGCCGAGAGCGCGGCTTCCGCATCCTCTGGTCTGATGCCGAGACTCAATGCCGCGATGAGCAACGGGTAAGAACCCATGATCAGCAGGTGAATCAACCAGCGCCACTTCGCGACGGATGGCGGGGATGGTTGCTCGGGCGTTGCGCCTTCGTCCATTGGCAACGGTGGCGGCGGTGATGCTGAATGGGTGGCTGAGTCGGGTGTCGGATCGCTCACGCCGCGTTTATAGCGACAACCGTTCCGCGAGCCAGCAATAATTGTTCGGGAACAACTGCTTGTGGAGCGCGAGACGGCCCGGCCCGCAGCGGATACTGCGTTGACAGGCGGACTTGAGAAATCAGAACGTTCCGACATTGGCGAAGCCGCTGCGACCGGAGACCGGGTCGCGCTCCGGGCTGCACCCGGTTTGAATCGTAGCAGCCGACATGAGGAGGCTCTGATTTTTCCTATCCTCCAGCTTTCAGCAAACCCAACGTTAGGTTAGTGCGTCAAGCAGTCTGTAACATATCGAGTTTTGCCCGGGCGCGCGTTATTTTTTCCAGGATGTCCGATGCGCTGGCGGTCCAGACGAAGGGTTTGGGGGCCTTGTTGTATTGCTCGATGTAGGCGTTGATCGTGCGGAACACCTCGGGCACGTTCTTGAACACGCCTCTACGGAGCTGCTTTTCGGTGAGGTCGCGAAAGAATCGTTCCACCATGTTGAGCCAGGAGGCGCTCGTGGGTTTGAAGTGAGTGTGAAACCGAGGGTGCTTGGCCAGCCAGCTCCTGACCTTGGCATGTTTGTGGGTGGCGTAGTTGTCGACGATCAGCTTCAGAAACTTCAGCCACTCCTGATGGCGCCCTCATCCAACGCAGCACGGACATGATCCACTGGAAGGATTGGAAGACCATGGATCTGGAAGACAACACCTGCGAAGCCGTCGATCTAACGACTGGTGAATCTCAATACTTCTACCGCGCCGTGGAGGCGACAACGACAACCGCCACGGAATGATAACCACGGAGAGCACGGAGAGCACGGAGAGCACGAAGTTGATGGCCGCGAAAAACAAAAAAAAACGCGCAAAAGGGAAAACCTGTTTCGCTCAGTTCTCTGTCCTCTGTGCTCGCTGTGGTATAATATTCAGGCTCAGATGCCCTTCGACCTGTTACATCCAATGCGGTGATTCCGCTCGCGCTGCAAATCTCCACTCCAAGATTTGGCGGAGAGATGAAGACATGACAACCGCAAAAAATGGTTCAACCCGCGCTTTTCTCCGTGTTCTCTGTGTGCTCTGTGGTGAAGAATTCCGGTCCCCGCCGTTCTCTTTCGGCCGCATTCACGCTCACGGAATTGCTGGTCGTTATCGCCATCATTGCGGTTCTCGCCAGCCTGCTGATCCCGGCGTTGAGTGGTGCGAAGCAGCGTGCCCTGTCGTTGGAATGTCAGAACAATCTACGGCAGCTGCAGCTTGCCTGGATCAGTTACGCGGGTGATCACGACGGAGCCATGCCGCCGAATGAAGAGGGGCAGCCGTTTGGAGTGTGGGAAGGTGTGCGCAACTCCTGGGTTCTGGGAAATGCAAAGCACGACGATTCGCCCGACAACGTCAAACGCGGCAGTTTGTATCCGTATCTGAATAATCCCGATGTCTATCGTTGTCCAAGTGATCGATCCAAGGTGAAAGGGAAGCCGGACCTCGCAAGGTTTCGCAGTTACAGCCTCAATGGTGAACTGAACTACGGGATCCTCGCCGATCAGATGTACGGTCTGCCCATTCTGCAATCGTTCCACAAGGAGTCCGACCTGAAACGGCCGGTGAAGACGTATGCGTTTCTTGATGTGAATCCGGAAACGATCGATTCGGGCAGCTTTGGATTACCCGGTCCGGCTGCGAAAACGGAGGAGGAGTTGAAACGTAATTTGATCGAACTCAAACGAAACCGCTGGCTTCACCTTCCCGGCGAACGTCACAGGGGCGGAGCGAACATCAGCTTTCTCGACGGGCATGTGGAACATCACGAATGGCAGTGGAAGGACAAGAAACCGGTGTCGCCGTACGGGCATCGTTCAGTGAATGATGCCGACATGGCGGACATGCGCTGGCTCGGGCAACACGGCGCCGTCTGGCAGCGATACTTCCCTGATTCATCGTCGCTGGAAATTAATCCATCTTTTTGCGCTAGCTCACCATGAGTGGCTTTGCTATTCACCGCTGCACATGAGTCCACTTTTCCAGAAAGCCATCCAGCAGTTTGATCAAGCGAACGCTGCTGATCCAAACCGGGATGTTGTCGACGGTGTGGAGCAGCCGCGTGAGCTGGTTTACTCGCAACGACTGATGGGGTGGGTTCTTAAACTTAATCGTGACGCGTCTGAGGCGTTGTTGCTAGCCGCGCGTTCGCAGCATATTTGTCGATGGGAAAGCCCGCGCAGTGATTATCCCATGGACCGTGCTGGGTACTTGAAATGGCGTGCGGATCTGAAGAAGTTTCATGCGGCAAAAGCGGGGAGTATTTTGCAGGAGCTGGGTTACGACGAGGGCACGATCCAGCACGTCAAGTCGTTGAACCTCAAAAACGACTTCGGGAAAGATCCCGATGTGCAGGTGCTCGAAGACGCCTTGTGTCTGATGTTTCTCCAGTATCAGTTTTCCGATCTGGCCAAGAAAGCAACCGACGAAAAGATGATCAACGCGATCCGCAAAAGCTGGGGCAAGATGTCGGAGCAGGGCAGGGCGGAGGCGTTAAAATTGGAATTCAACGCGAACGAAAAACGATTGCTTGATCTGGCTTTCCAAGCGGAGTGAATAAGGAAGGCAGGAAGTTAGGAAGCGGGTTTCGTTTGACGCGTGGCGGTCTGGTTCGTGGCAAAATCGCGCTCGGGTCGAGCGGAGTACGATTGCGAGCAGGATTAAGATTGGGATTAAGAATCTGGTCTCTGTGAACTCAGTGCCTCCGTGGTGAAACAATCGCTGTTACTCAATCCCCAAGGCAACGCGTCCCGCTTCGGAAATCATGGACTGATGCCACACGGGTTCCCAGACGATATCCACGGTGGCTTCTTCGACGCCAGGAAGTGACAGCAATTTCTCCTGGGCATCTCCGGCGATCACACTGCCCATTCCACAGCCCGGTGCGGTCAATGTCATTGCCACGTGTACGACGGTGCCGCCGTTGGGTCCGGGCGTCAGTTTCGTGTCGTACACCAGCCCAAGGTCAATGATGTTCACCGGGATCTCTGGATCAAAACAGGTCTTCAGGACTTCGGTGACCTGTTCTTCTGTTGCCGGTTCACCGCTGAAATCTTTTTTATCCGGCTGTTCGGATGGCTCGAACCCAAGGACATCAGCGTCCGCACGTTCGATGCGAAATAGACCGCCGGGGCCGCTCACGGTATAAGTGCCACCGAGTTGCTGGGTGATGAACACTTCGGTCCCTTCGTGAAGTCGGGCGGAAGTGCCGTCAGGGATCATCACCGCGTTGCAGTCACGGGTTAGTTTGATGGAGGTTGCAGGCATGAGATTTGAATATACCAGAATGGGCTGGATGGGAATGAAGATGTGGGGTGAATTGAAAGGCAAAGAAAAAGGGCTACCGAAGCAGCCCTTGTGAAATCGATGTTTCCGGGCGGTCTAATCGCCTTCAATTCCGAGCCGCTTCTTCATGATCTTTTCGTTGGCTTTTTTCAGCAGCTGTTGCTCTTCGACTTCAAAATCAACTTCGGCTTCCTTCAGCTCCGGCGTGGTGTCCCGCCGCTGGTTGACCAGATTCGCGGCATCCTCGGGCGTAGGAAGCACCGTTGGCCGGATCAGGATCACCAGTTCGCGCCGGCTGTCGTTGTGGTTCTTCGACTTGAAGAGGTTGCCCAGCAGCGGAATGTCCTTGAGAAAGGGCACTCCGCTTTCACTCTTTTCAAGCGAGTTCCGGATGAATCCGCCGAGGATGATCGTGTCGCGGTCCCGGACGGCGACTTTCGCGGAGGCGCTCTGATCCTGGGTGATCGGAACATCGTTGCCGTCAATAGTGACGCTGCCGCCGACCTGCTGGACCTGCTGCTGGATGTCCATGACAACGAGGCCCTCCGGGTTGATCAGTGGCAGCACGGAGAGGGACAGACCGATTTGCGTCTGCTGGTACTGGGAACTGACGCCGCTGTTGAAACCGCCGTTGTAGGTGCCGGTCACGTACGGCCGGGTCTCGCCGACGAACAGTGAGGCGGGAACTGCGTGGGAGGTCTGCACGCTTGGCCGGGAGAGGACCTTGATACGGCTGTCCTGAGCCGCCATGTTGACGGCGACGGCAAACTTGTCACCGAATTCGCCAAACCACGAAAACCCGGAGGGAGCCGCGCCGCCAAAGCTGGAGACGTTCGTTGCCCCACCGAAGTTGGCGAAGCCCAGTCCGTTGTTCATAACGCTTCCGAACTTGTTATCTCCGTTTTGATTCTTGCTGACGGCGGAAACACTGACATTTTGACGATCTCCAATATTGACCTCCATCAGGATGGCTTCGATCAGCACCTGCGCCAGCACGACATCCATGCGCGAGATGATGTCCTTGATGGTTTCCATGTCCTGCTCATTCGCGAACACGAGCAGTGAGTTGGTGCGTTCGTCGGCGATGATCTTCGTTTCGCTCAGGACCTGAACTTCACCGCCGGTGCCACCGCCGACGCTGCCCACGATCTGGTTCAACCGATTCTGGAAGGCGCTCCGGTTGGCGGCGGTCGCGCCGACCGGGGTCGGCGTGCGTGCCTGCATTGTGCTGAAGGTGTTGTAGGAACCGCGCGAGCCTGAGTTGCGGTTGTTGTTGTTCTGTCCGCCAAATCCCGACTGGTTGGGGAAGCCGGACGCCTGGTTGCCAGCGCCCCGGAAACCTGACTGGCTGGCGCTTCCCACAGTTGTCACGGAACCTCCTCCTCCGGCGGCCAACCCGCCGAGCACCTGGGCGATGTCCGCTGCGAGCGCATATTTGATCGGGATGAGCTCGGTCTTGTATTCCACCGGAATGGCGACGTCGATCTTTTCGATCAGTTCCAGCATGCGTTTCACGTTTATGGCGTAGTCGCGGATCACGAGGGTCTGCGAGCTGTCAATGGCGACAAGGCTTTCCGGGGACTTCGTGAAAACGAGCAGCACGTCGAGGATCTCCGTCGGCTTGACGTGCTTCAACTGGACGATATGAGAAGTGAACTGGGCGGCTTCCGGAAGCTCCTTGGTGATGAGGCTGGAGAATTCGCCTCCCTGTCGGTTGGCTTCCGCGCTAGGGACGACGAGAAGGAATTTCTCACCCATTGGCACAGTTGATATGTTGTTGAGCGCGAGATACGTGTCGAGCGCCTGGATGGCTTCCTTCTTCGTGAGTTCAACGTCGGTGATGTTGAGTGAAATTTCGCCCGGCATGGGGAGCGCCGCCGGTTTGAGAATGACGCGACCGACCAGCATCGAATAGATGTCCAGCAGGTTGTCGAGCGTGGCGCCTTCGCCGAGGCGGAGCAGATCTGTCGCAATCAGTTCGTTGTCGTCGCCGGTCCCCGGTGTGGCGGTCACTCCGGGCAGTGAGCTGGGAATCGCGGGGTTGGTCGCAGAGGCACCGTTGGCGGGCGCGGGCTGGCCCGTGTTCTGAACGCGGTTGGGGGCCGGGAAGGTCGGCGGCGGAGTGGCCGGTCGCTGGCCGGGCAGACCGGGCAGTTGCCGGGTCGGTGGCGCGGCTACGGTGGGCGGCGTGACGGCGCGGTTTCCCTGCTGCAGGAAATCTTGGACTGCGGCTTGTGCCTCCTCGGCTGGCGGTGCGGGTGATTGGTTTGTCTGCGCGGCCAGGGTCAGGACCGATGCAGCCAGAATGATGGAGGCCGGGAATATTTTCACTTTGCTGAGGCGGTTGAAGTTGTTTTTTGAGCTCTTTGAAAACTGGCGACCAGGGTGATGCTGCCCTGTAGTCGCTGACCAGTCAGATCGCGTCGGACGTCCATGCTGCGCACCCGGATATTGGAATCGTGGTCGCCCAGCCGGACAAGAAAATCAGCGAGCTGCTTGTAGCCGGTGTCATACGAGATGACGATGGACTGTTCGTCGAAGAAATCGTTCTTGGACGCGTCCGACCGGTTGACCGGCGCCTGGCTGTTGATTGTGACACCGCTCTGCCGTGCCTGAGACTGGACGGTCATCTGCAGCTGCAATGCCTGTTCGCCGGGGATGACCGCCGATCCCTGTCCTTCGAGTTCAGCGAGCCGGGCCTGGTAGGTGCCCTTTTTGGCGATCGTGGTTTCGTAACGGCCGATCGTGTTCCGGATGTCCTCAGTCTCGTTCTGTGTCCGGGCCATCTCGCCGAAACGCGGGAAGACGAACATGAAATTCAGGACGCCGAAGAGCACGATGCCGATGCCGACGAGCAACCGCTTTTCGCCGGGCTTCATGTTCAGTTTGTCGAGGGATGAACTCATTTCTCCTCCGGATTGGCGAGTTCGCAGACGAAATCCCAGCGGTTGAGCTGGGTGCCCGGCTGCGACATGATGTTCGGGGCGCGGACGGAGGCGAACAGCTTTCGTCCGTCGCTTTCGGCGGATCTCAGTTGATCGACAAATTCCGCGACCTTGCCGCTGTCGGCCTGCGGCGCGGTTCCGTAGACCGCGATCTTGTTGCCGCTCTGAAAACTGAAGTTGTTCAATATCACGCCTTCGGGCAGGTGCTCGGAGACCGCGCGGAAGCTGTCGAGCGCGGCATACTTCAAGTTCATTTGATTCTGCAGAATCTGAACCCGCTGGCTGGCGTGAACGGTATTCGTGTAGGCGAGCGCGATCGAATTCAGATAGTCCTCGGTCTCGGTGTGCTGATATTTCGCCCACTCGATGCCGATGAAATAGAGCAGCACTCCGAGAATGTAGGCGAGGAGCACGACCCCGAGCGAACGCATCCAGATCCCGTCGACAAACACCTGATGATAGCGCTTGGAGATCTCTGGCGGTAACAGGCGGGCCGGCGAACCGATCTTCGTCGCCCGGTTGGCGGTGAGATTGGTCAGCGTCGCCTCGTCGAGCGGTGGCATCACCTCGACCGTCTGCTGCGAGAACTCGCGCAACACGGGTTCAAACACCACCGCGAGTTCTGCATCGGCGACGAGGTGGCAGACTGGGATGCCGGGCAGCCAGCCGTCCAGTTCGCCAGCCCAGACGGTCTGGGAAAGCTGGGTGGTGAGACTCTCCTCCCAGCCGATTTCCGGCAGGTGAAACATCGTCACGTTGTGAAGCTCGCCCCCGGCGATCCAGACCGCGAGCGCGTGGAATCCTTTTTCCGTCCTGAGTGGCAGCAGCCAGAGGCCATCCGGTTTGTCGAGGAGCGACAACAGTTCATCGAGCAACGGGAACTCCAGCTGGTCGGCGAGAAAGCCAGCCTTTTCCAGTTTGCCAAGCAGCGCCTCCACCTCGTTCCGCGACGTGATCACGAGGACGATCCGGGTCATTCCGTCGGTCTTGTTCGGCAGCTCGAAATAGGTCCAGACGATGTGCGTGACGGGCAGAGGGGACAGTTTTTCGAGCTGAAATTCCAACATGCCGTGGAGCTCGGAGGAATCCACGGAAGGCAGTTCAACCACCCCCATGAACACGTTGCCCGGAGGGAGCAGCGCGATGTTCAGCTTCTTTTTCCAGAACGACTGGAAGGTCTTGCCGACCACCTTGGCCGGAAGCTTCTCGCCGGCGGCGGCGGAGTACCCCTTGACCAGGGAGAAAGCGTCCCCCTTTGTGCGGAACTGCCAGAGCCGGCGACCGACTTCGTCCGTGCTCACGACGTTGCAGAGTTGCCAGCGTTCTTTTTTCACTTGGTCGGCAGAAATACGGTCTGGCCGTCGCCGACCAGTGATTTGAGGTGTTCCTCGGTCTGGGTGACACGCAGGACTTCTTCAACGGTGGTATCAGCGCGGCGGACCTTGGTCCAGCCGTCCATCCGTAGGGTTCGCATTCCGTGGTCGATGGCCGTCTGAGCGATCGTGGAGGCGGGTGCGCGGTTCATGATCAGCGGCCGCAACACTTCGGTGACCACGAGGAGTTCGTAAATTCCGAGCCGTCCCTGATAGCCGAGCTGTCGGCAGTTTTCGCATCCCGTCCCATACCAGAACTTGGCCGTGGGAATCTCTTTCTCTGGATAATTCACCTGACGAAGGTAGCTGGGTTCAATTTTCTGCTCAGTCTTGCAGGTCGGACAAATGGTGCGAACAAGACGTTGCGCCATCACGGCTTCAACCGAGGACGCCACCAGAAACGGTTCGATGCCCATGTCGATCAAACGGGTGAACGCGCTCGGGGCGTCGTTGGTGTGCAACGTGGAGAAAACAAGGTGGCCGGTGAGCGACGCGCGGATGGCAATCTCCGCAGTTTCAAGATCACGAATTTCTCCGATCATGATCACATTCGGATCCTGCCGCAGAATGTGGCGCAAACCTTTGGCGAACGTAAGTCCGATGTCGGGGCGAACCGCGATCTGGTTGATTCCCTTGAGCTCGTATTCCACCGGTTCTTCGACCGTGATGATTCGTTTGGTGACGGAGTTGATCGAACTCAGACAGGCGTAAAGCGTTGTCGATTTGCCAGCACCCGTCGGGCCGGTGACGAGCATGATGCCGTGCGGCTTCAGAATGATTTCTCGCATCGCCTCTTCTTCTCCGGGCGAGAATCCGAGGTGGTCGAGGCTCAAAAAGATTTTGCCGCGTGACAGCAAACGAAGGGAAACGCTCTCACCGTAAACCGTGGGAACGGTGGAAACTCGAATATCAATTTCCTCACCCTTGATCCGCACGTTGATCCGTCCGTCCTGGGGAAGTCGCTTCTCGGCGATGTTCATTCCGCTCATCACCTTGATGCGCGAGATGATGGCCGCCTGATAACGCTTCAACTGCGGCGGCATCGGGGTTTGATTGAGGATGCCGTCAATTCGATAACGAATCCGCAGCTCGTCCTCCATCGGCTCGAAATGAATGTCTGTCGCGCGGTCCTTGTAGGCTTCCCAGACGATCTGATTGACGAACTTGATGACGCTCGCCTCCTGGTCGCCCTCGGTGATTTCCTTGTCCTCCGCGACGAGAAGTTCGATGGGTTCGTCATCCTGAAGTTCATCCAACGTTTCCGCACCAACGCCGTAGTATTTCTTCAGCGCCTTTTCTATTTCATTGCGGGAGGACAGGGCAAACTCAACCGCCGTCCGGGCGTCGAACTGGACCGCGTTGAGCATCGCCGTGTCGAACGGATTGCTGACGACGATCTGTAGTTTGCCATTCTCGAAGCTGACGGGGAAGACGGTGTATTGAAAGGCGATCTTGGTGGAGATCCGGTTGCGGGCTTCGACGGGAATGTCCCGATTTCGCAGGTCGATGAATTTCCAGCCGAATTCCTTCGCCATTTCCTGTAGAAATTTCTCCTCAGTCATCCCGCATTCGCGACCGACGAACTCGAGCAGCGGCTCCTGCGAACCGTTTTCCCGGGCCACCTGCCAGGCTTTCATCAACGTCGCGAACTGGTCCGGAGTGATCGCTCCGATCTGGGCCAGCAGATGTTTGATGGATGGTATGGGCATGAGCCTTCAGCTAACTAACGACATGCAACACGGCATACGTCGAATAGTTGCGGCAGGGCAACTTTATTGAACGTCACCGGTTGGGGGGAGTTTCCAGAACGGGTTCGTGAATGATCCTGATGCGGTGCCATCAGACGGTCATGATCTCTTTTTCCTTGTGACTCAGATGCGCATCGATCCTGGCGACATACTTGTCGGTCAGCTTCTGGATCTCCTTCTCGCAGTGCGTCACCTCGTCCTCGGTGATGCCGCCGCTCTTGCCTTCTTTCTTGGCGGCCTCGATCGCATCGCGACGCACGTGACGGACGGCGACACGGCCGTCTTCCGCCATTTTCTTGGCGATTTTCGTGAATTCCACGCGGCGCTCCTCACTCAGTTCAGGGATCATGATCCGGATGAATTTGCCGTCCACCGAGGGATTGAGCCCGAGGTTGGCCTTCTGAATGGATTTCTCGATGGGGGTCACCGTGGAGGCGTCCCAGGGCTGGATCATGACCTGACGCGGCTCCGGACAGGTGATTCCCGCCAGCTCACGGATACGCATCTGCGATCCATAGGCCTCGACCATGATATTCTCCACCAGACTGGCTGAAGCCTTGCCGGTGCGAACACTCGTAAATTCGCCGACCACCACTTCTTCCGTCTTGGCCATTTTCTCTTCCGCTTCCAGTAAAATGTCGTCCAATGCCATAAGTCCGGCGAGGGTATCAGAGCCCCCCGGGGTTTGTATAGAGTCAAGAAATGGGGAATTTTTGTTGAAACGGGCGTCTGTGCGCAAAGATCACGACCGACCGTCGGGTGGCGGAATTGATTGTCCGGAGGATCCAGGAATTCGTCCCTTTGAACTTCGACACGAGACCAAAAAAGAGAGTGGAGGGAGGAGACGCACGCCGGTCGTTCGGTGGCGCGGACCGGAGGTCTGAGCCACGAGATATGCTGACTCCGTCACTTTTCAGGTATCAATTTCGAACGCAGGTTAGGCTTCCGATGAATCAGTTAGAGCTGGTCTGATCTTCACCGGTCCGTTGCCTCGAACGTCGCGACGAGGGGGCGGTGGTCGGAGGCGAGTCCCCAGTTGGGAACGGCGAGAACGTGGGTCTGCTCCGGCTTCCACTCCTTGGCGAGACCGGGGCTGATCATGATGTAGTCCACTCGGGAGTAGGAATCTTCGACCCCGTAGAAATATGTCCAAGTGATGTTGGGGGGATCATAGGATTTCTTCGCGGGCGGCGTGTTGTCGCCGTTCGGTTCGGCGGGGCGGGTGTCCACCAGTTTCGTCCGTCCGCGACCTTCGAGCGCCTTGATCGCCGGGGAGTCCTTCGTGTCGTTGAAATCTCCGACTATGATGATGTTGGCGGTCGGGCTGGCCCTCAAACGGTCCTCCACTTTTTCGCGCAGCAACCGCGCTTCCTCGAGTCGCATGTCGGCTTCGTCCGCCTGGGGCACCGGACGTTTGGATTTCAGGTGGGCGGTCAACAGCGTGAGTGTGTAGTCCGGGTTGATCTTAATATCAACTTCCAGAAACCCGCGGCTTACGTGGAAGCGCCGGCCGTTCAGGAGGTAATTGTCTTTCAAGTGTGGGCGACGGGCGGTGATCGGGAATTTGCTCAAGACCGCCACGTGGATGTTGGTATCCCAACCGGTGATGATTTCATGGTGAGGCAGGTCCAGTCCGCCGCGTTTCAGTTCCGATTGCAGGTGCATCAGCCCAGTCTCATCGCTCATTTCCTGAACTGCGAGAATGTCGGGCTTCAGCGCAAGAATGTTCTCGTGAATCTTGTTTTGTGAATCGACGGATTTTTGCGGTCGGCTGTCCCCGGCATTCAGGAAGTAGTTGTTCAGGTTGTAGGTGGCGACGCGAAACGTCTCAGCGGCGGAGGATGACGTGATGCTGAGTGAAAGAAGAATCAACCCGATCCACCCTGAGAATCTTGACATGAACATTTCCGGGTTTTTAGGGAATCGGGCGGGTTTAGTCAAAGGCCATTCAGCAACTGGTCGGCCGGAAGAATATTTTTGCAAAGGCGGGGACCACTGTTATGGTCCGCCGACCGTTTCATTATGGACAAATCTACAGTCAGTCCGGCGAGTGTCGTCGGCGATTCAGATCTGCATGACAAGCAGAGCGAACGCGATCATCGGCAGCTTCACATCGACAAGGTGGGTGTGCGCGGCGTGCGGTTTCCCGTGCAGGTGCGCGACAAGAATCACGACAGTCTGCAAAACACGATCGCCACCATCGGTATGTATGTGGACCTGCCAAAGGAATTCAAGGGCACCCACATGAGCCGGTTCATTGAGGTGCTTAATTCCCATGGAAACGTTGTTCACGTGGACATCATTCCAGATATTTTGCGGGAGATGCAGATGCGTTTGAAGGCGGAGAATGCGCACATCGAAATGGAGTTCCCGTATTTCGTGACCAAGAATGCACCGGTGAGCGGCAAGCCCAGCGTGATGGATTACACGGCAAAGTTCTCGGCGAACACCATCGGCAAGGAAATCGACTTTGTGCTGACAGTGATTACGAACGTGACGACGTTGTGTCCGTGTTCGAAGGCGATCAGTAAATACGGCGCGCACAATCAACGCGGACAGGTCACCGTTCAATTGAGATCTTCAGACACCGTCTGGATCGAGGAGGTCATCGCGATAGCTGAGGCGTCGGCGAGCAGTGAATTGTATTCGTTGTTAAAACGGCCGGATGAAAAATTTGTGACCGAGAAGGCGTATGAGAAACCGGTGTTCGTCGAGGATCTGGTGCGCAACGTTGCGCTGAAGCTGAACGAACATCCGCTGGTGACGTGGTACAAGGTGGAGGCCGAGAACTTTGAGAGCATCCATAATCACAACGCCTACGCCTGCATTGAAAAAGGCTGAGGCTTCCTGCTCGCGCCGTGACTTCATCGGATCAATCGCCGCACTGGCAACCCGCCACGACGCCGCCTGAACTGGGCGATGGCGAGATCCACGTCTGGTATCTCCCGCTCTCCATCACCGACGACCGTTTGGAACAATTTTTTGGAGTGCTTGCGATTGAGGAAACCGAGCGCGCGGCGCGGTTTGCGTTTCCCTACCTGCGGCAGAGATATATCGTCGCCCATGGGATGTTACGCCTGATTCTGGGGGCCGTGCTGAATCGCGATCCGGCGGGGTTGAGTTTTCGAAAAGGGGATCACGGGAAGCCATTTTTGGTCGCCGACGAATTGCAGTTCAATTTGAGTCACAGCGGCGAACACGGCTTGCTGGCGATGACACGCCGGACGGAGATCGGCGTGGATATCGAGGGAATGAGCCGGAAAGTGGACACCGGCGGAATCGCGGAACGATTCTTCTCGGAGCGCGAAGCGGGCGAACTGCTTTCGTTGGCGGAGGATCAACAACGTCATGGTTTCTTTAATCTCTGGACGCGAAAAGAGGCTTGGTTGAAGGCGACGGGCATTGGGATCAGCGAAGGTTTGAACAAGGTTGAGTTCAATTGCCGGCCCGGCGATCCGGCTCGTTTATTGCGAATCAATGGGAAGGTCGACGAGGCCGAAAATTGGCACATCAGCACGTTTTCAACACCGGCAAATGAGTTTATCGGGAGCGTGGCGATTGAGGCTGAGCCGGGAGGGTTTCAGTTTTTCGCCTACGACTGATCCAATCATCCTGTTGCCTCATAACTGAAGGACACCGAAGGGTTTCATGGATTGGGCTTCCATTGCCTCACAACCTGGACCCCGTAGCCTTTTTGGTTTTGGGTGTTTTGATTCGTGGTTGAGTTGCTCTTGGAGCGGGTTCGGAGCGTAGCGGAGAACGCGCTCCAAGAGCAAGGCCCGCTTCCTCGGCTCGAAGCAGTGCGTTGCG
>Ga0209491_10001121_pt1 | contig 53008 bp, 52 predicted proteins | sample BON02_FD_187213 | JGI IMG/M metagenome (GOLD analysis project Ga0209491, IMG submission 187213) | Freshwater microbial communities from Lake Bonney liftoff mats and glacier meltwater in Antarctica - BON-02 (SPAdes) (version 2) | ecosystem: Environmental > Aquatic > Freshwater > Ice > Glacier...
GGGGAGAGGGCAGAGGGCAAGGGGCAGAGGGCAAGGGGCAGAGGGCATGGGGCATAGAGCATAGGGCATGGGGCATAGAGCATGGGGCAGAGGGCAAGGGGCAGAGGGCATGGGGCAGAGGGCGTGGGGCATGGGGCAGAGGGCAAGGGGCAGAGGGCAAGGGGCAGAGGGCATGGGGCATAGAGCAAGGGGCAAAGGGGCATGGAGTCGCTAGCTTCCTATAAGGGACTTTCTAAAGTTCGTAATTTGTCTGCTTAAAATAAGGAGTTTCGAATAGAGATTTTCTTTTTCTTCTTTTGCTATAATATGCTTGGCTTCGAAAATGTAAAGAATATTCACGCATTCAAAGACCGACCTGCGGCTCATGATTAGAAATCGAGCAAAATCTTTGTCTGAATCCGATCCGGAACCTTCAGCAATATTGTTCGTGATGCTCATTGTCGCAGATCTCAGTTGTTCTGCGAATTTATAGTATTTTCTTTCCTCAGCTACTGAGGCAAAGTCCAGCAAGACCATTGTTAACGTCATTCCGTCTTGCCAAATCTTCAAGTCTTCAAAGCGAAATTTACCCATATCATAAAGTTCCACATTCCAATCGGCTCGCGCAACCCCCATCCCCAATTTTGACCAAAACCTGACAATTCTCTGCTCTCTGCTCCCTGCCCTCTGCTGGCAATGGCACCTGGCAAGCAGGACTTTACCGCTTTTTCCCACTGCATGATTTCCGCAGACAGGTTAAAACCTCCTGCCAAAATACTTTAGAACAAGACCCTATGCTCTCTGCCCTCTGCCACGTTTTAACCCTGACATCCCCTCGGAGCAGCATTGTTGGTTTTTTTAGTGTCTCCAATCCACCTGCAACCATTTTCCGTACATGAACTAAAAACCAGGATTATGGATTTTGAACTTTACAAACTATTCTTCCGCGACAAAAGCTACCGAAGCTATAGGGCCAAGCTTTTTAATTTCATCACCGCAGCACTTATTGGTGGCTTGTTTTTGGGTTTTGTGATGCTGATTCTGTATTTCGTGAATCAAGGCAACTGAGGAGCAGGGCATAGAGCATAGGGCAGAGGGCATAGAGCATAGGGCATAGGGCATGGGGCAGAGGGCATGGGGCAGAGGGCAGAGGGCAGAGGGCATGGGGCAGAGGGCAGAGGGCAGAGGGCATGGGGCAGAGGGCAGAGGGCAGAGGGCAGAGGGCATGGGGCAGAGGGCGTAGGGCAGAGGGCGTAGGGCAGAGGGCAGAGGGCGTAGGGCAGAGGGCAGAGGGCGTAGGGCAGAGGGCAGAGGGCATGGGGCAGAGGGCAGAGGGCGTAGGGCAGAGGGTAGAGAGCATAGAGCATAGGGCAGAGGGCAGGGGGCAGAGGGCATGGGGCAGAGGGCAGAGGGCAGAGGGCATGGGGCAGAGGGCATGGGGCAGAGGGCAGAGGGCATGGGGCAGGAGACTATAAAGTAAATTGTGTAAACAGGTTTTATTTGAGTCTACATCTATTTTCAAATATAATTGCAAACTGCTGAAGAATAATGCCCCATTTTGCAATTGGCTGGGTCCATTTTAGTTCTATGTTTTGGATTGATAGGTAAACTGATTTTGAAGCTGCGTTTTGATTGGTAAATTGGGTTTTTGTTTTAGTGTATTTTCTAATTCCTCTGTTCAGGTTTTCTATGGTGTTAGTGGTGTATATGATCTTTCTTAGCTCAAGGGGATACTCAAAATAATTAGAGAGGTTGTCCCAATTGGTCTCCCAGGATATTATGGCGTATTTGTATTTTTTCTCCCATTTTACCTTAAACTTCTCAAGTTCTTCAAGAGCTACTTGGCTGTTAGGAGCGGTGTATACCAATTTTAGATCATTACAAAAGAGCCTCCGGTCTTTATACACCACAAACCGACAACTATTTCGTATTTGATGTACAATGCAGAGTTGGGTAGTAGTCTCTGGAAACACAGCGCTGATAGCCGTTGTAAAGCCTTTTAGGTTATCAGTACAGGCAATAAGAATATCTTTTACACCTCTAGCCTTTAGATCAGTAAGGACGGTCATCCAGAAGGCCGCAGACTCAGTGCTTTCAATCCAGAACCCCAAGACCTCTTTTATTCCATCTGGTTTTAATCCAATAACGATATAAACACATTTCTGAACCAGCTTCCCATCTTCCCTAACCTTCATGACGATTCCATCCATCCAAACGGTAAAGTATACCGGCTCCAGAGGTCTTTGTTGCCATTCCTTAACCGATGCCATGATCTTCTCCGTGATGTTGGAAACAGTAGTGCCGCTGATTTCAAGGCCATATAACTCTTGAACCTGTAGTTGAATATCCGACACGGACATGCCTCGGCTATACAGACCTAAAATCGTGTCTTCTATCTTGCTGCTGATCGTTTCTCCTTTAGGGATAATTTTAGGACTAAATTCTCCCAGACGATCTCTGGGGATATTTAAAACAATGTCCCCTAAGCTTTCGGTTGTTACCGTTTTCTCAAAGCTTCCATTGCGGCTATTACCACTATTGTAGCCATCTTTGGCGTGTTTCAAATAGCCAAGGTGTGCATCCATTTCTGCCTGGAGAAGCGTTTCAATCCCTTTCTTATAGAAGGAATTAAAAAAATCATGGAAAGACTCTTTGTCTTTAAATTGTTGAAAAAAGCCCGCTGGAAATTCAGCGGATTCGTCTGTTTTGTTCTTAGATTTCATGTGCTAAAGTTTTAAAGTTACGAAATTTCCAACCTCTCCTCTCCCTGCGTTTCGCTACGCTCCACTCCGGGAGAGGAGAGGTTGATTCTTTAATCCTGTTTACACAATCTTCTTTATACTCCCTGGGGCAGAGGGCATGGGGCAAAAATCTGCGCCATCCTTTAATCCGCCTAATCCGCGATTCTGACAAAGAAGCCCTGCGCTCTGTGCCTTTATGCTCACTACTACCGATTCATTCCATCAAAACTTCCGTATATTCGTAAAATATTTGTACTATAGAGTAAAATGAACCTATATGAACTTTCATATCGACAATCCCCACAAACGTTTTAACCTGATTATTGGCTCCCTCATTGGCCTTGGTTTACTTGGATTTATAGGAATTTTAAGTTATTTCCTTTCTCAGGCGAATTAATTTCTGTCTTTTCTTGATTTTATACTAGATTCGCGCAAAAGCTTTCACTTTTGAATCAAAAGAAACTATTTCCCCTGCTTATTTTGGGAGTACTCTTGGCACTAGCGTCCTGCGTGCCGAATAAAAAGATTGTTTACCTGCAAGATGTAAACGAAAAGCTGGACACACTTTATCCAGTGCAGCCCAATAATTACCGCCTTCAAAAAGGAGATATTATTGGTATAGATGTAAAGCTTGCATCAGACAACCCTATCCTTCAGAATATTTTTCAGCAAGCGCAAAACAACGCGGCTCAAGCAGGGGTTCAAGGCGGTGGAGACTTCTATTACCTCACAGGATTTACTTTGGATGATTCGGGCTATGTGAGCCTACCAATCATTGGAAAGGTATTACTGGAAGGACGAAATATTTTTGAGGCGAATGCCATCATTCAAAGCACTTTTGATCAATACCTATCCAATGTATATACCATTGTGAGATTGGGAGGTTTGCGTTACTCTGTATTAGGGGAGGTAAAACGTCCAGGTAAATTTATGGTGCTTCAAAATCGCATGACGATTTTCGAGGCCTTGGCCAATGCAGGGGATTTAACAGAACTTGCCAAGAGGGATGAAGTCACCATTATGCGTCAGTACCCGGATGGTACGCGCATCCATAAAGTGAATTTGCTGGATGAGCAGGTAATTAGTTCTCCCTATTACTATATCCAGCCTAACGATGTGATATATATTGAACCCCTTAAAATAAGGGCGCTCGGAACTGGTGCCAATGCCATGCAATCTCTTCAGGCGGTCGCCACTGTACTATCCTTGGTACTAACCACTTATGGACTCATCAGATTACTTTAATTTCCTCTAGCCATGCAACAGAATGATTCGCAATACCGTGAGGAAGAAAGCATAGATATCAAGCAGCTTCTCTTTCGTCTCTTGGCTTTTTGGCCCGTGATTGTGGTAGGAGCATTGGTTGGCCTTGCTTCTGCTTTTTTAATCAATCGCTATACACTACCAACCTATAAAAGCGAAATTACCTTATTGATTGACGATGGCAAAGAAAATAGCTCCTTTGGTGCCGAGCAATTTATGTCGGCTTTGGGCTATAATAATCCCCGACTCACTTTCGAAAACGAAGTCATCAAAATTAAATCAAGAACCTTAACAGAAAAAACTTTAGACAATCTGAATTTTAATGTCTCATATTTTTCAAAAGGCAGAGTTTTGACATCGGAAGTTTATGGAAGCACTCTTCCGATAAAGCTTATTTGCGACTCCATTACTGAGAAGATGGAAGGAATGATGCTCGAGGTAGAGATTGGGAATGGTTTTTGGAAATTAATGAATGCCGAGAGTATTGCAGGAAAGTTAGAAACCGATATAGCATCTGAATACCGCTTTGATAAGCAAATTCAATGGGGAGAATTTTATTTCCTCATTATGCGTATGGGTGAATTAAAAGTGGGAGAAAATCTGGAAGTTCACTTTAATACAAGAAAGGCATTAGTTAAGCAGTATAATAGAGCACTTGTTGTGGAACCTGAATCCAAAGGCTCGTCGGCAGTACGGATGGAATTATCTGGAAAAAACCAAGAAAAGACCCAAGATTATTTGAATGAATTGGCCCAAACCTATATTCAGTTTGGCTTGGATGAGGCAAAAGCGAAGTCACAAAAGACCTTGGAGTTTATCAATAGCCAATTGGCCAGCATCACTGATAGCTTATCGGTGACTGAAAACTTAAGAGAACGCTTTCGCTCCGACAATAAGATCACCAATATAAGTGAAGAAGGAGGTAGGATTTTTAAGAAATTAGATGCCTTAATTACCCAAAAAACCCTAGAAGACCTGCAAATGCGCTATTTAAATTATTTGCAGGAATATGTGGAAGACCGGCGCTCGATTGATGATATAGTGGCGCCTTCGGCCATGGGGGTGCAAGATCCTGTGCTGGCAGGTTTGGTCATGGAACTCATTCAATTGAACTCCGAAAGACAACAACTTATTTCGGGCATCAAAAATCCAGGCTCCGTTTTAACTAGCATTGACGCACAGATTAACCTCTTAAAAAGGACCTTAAAAGAAAACTTAATCTCTCAAAAAAGGGGCGCTCAAATCCGAATTGCCGAATTGCAGAATCAAATAGAGGCCTATGATGCACAGATTGCTAAATTGCCACAGACTGAAAGAGCCTATCTGACGATTGAACGTAAATACCTCTTAAACGAGGGCCTCTATAATTTTCTTTTGGAAAAGAAGGCGGAGAATGAAATTTCGCAGGCTTCTATTGTTGCCACGAATAAAATTATCGATCCGGCTTTAGCTCTTGGGCAAATTGCTCCGAAACCGGCTCAAAACTATATAATGGGCTTGATACTTGGTTTAATTTTACCTATTGGGGGAATATTTTTAGTTGGTTTTTTTGATAATCGTGTTCGCACTTTGGAAGAGGTTAAAAAGGAATCTGGGGCGAATATTTTGGGCCTAATTGGCCATAGTGAAAAGGAAAGTAATTTGGTTGTTTTAAATCATCCAAAAACAAGTATCTCTGAATCCTTTCGAGCCATACGAACGAACTTGCAATATCTCGCAGTCGAAAAAGAAAAGAAGGTGATTCTTTTGACTTCAAGTATTTCTGGAGAAGGAAAGACGTATTGTTCTATGAATTTGGCCTCCATTTTGGCTTTAGGGGAGAAAAGGACAGTCTTATTGGGTTTGGATTTACGGAGACCAAAAATCTTTGATGATTTTGAACTTAAAAATGATTTGGGGGTGGTCAATTATTTGGTAGGTCAATCCGATTTATCAGCCATCTTGCACCCTACACAGAATACAAACCTTTTTGTGATTCCTTCAGGCCCTGCTCCTCCAAACCCAGCTGAATTGCTGATGAGCAAGCGATTTTCGGCCTTATTAGAAGAGCTCAAGGCCGAATTTGATTATATCATCATGGATACTCCTCCAATGGGCTTGGTGGCAGACGCCAATGATTTGATGAAATTTGCAGATGTTGGCATATACGTAGTTCGACAATCGTATACTCGCAAGCCCATGCTAGTTTCTTTAAAATATTTAGAAGAAAATCATGCTGATAAATCCATCTCTATCATCATGAATGATGTAGGAGCGTCCTCTACGTATGGCTACGGCTACGGTTATGGCTACGGTTATGGCTACGGTTATGGCTACGGTTATGGCTACGGTTATGGCTACGGTTATTATGAAGAGGACTTTGAAAAGAAAAAACGAAGAGGATTTAGTTTGAGAAGGAAGTAGAGGGTAGGGGTAGAAAAGTAGAAGGAGTAGAGCTAAACCTTCTAAACCTCCTAAACCTACATCCCCACCGTCTACGAATTTTTTCTTCAAAGAATTAGGAAATCCAAAACCCATCCACCATCTTTGAGTAGTTTTTCTACTCAATCTGTCACATAAACCCTGTGACTTACCAAGCGAAGCCGTACCCCCTCCCCCCCACCTAACCATGCCCGACCCCATTAATCAATTCTCCAAACACCTCTTCTGGGATGTGGACAAAAGCAAAATGGATTTCGATAGAAATAAGACATGGCTTGTTGGGCGGGTACTGCAATATGGATTAATGAAAGATTGGTTGCTTTTGAAGGAATTAATAGGAATGGAGGAAATAACAGAAAGAGCAATGAAACTCCGTTACCTGGATGACATTAGCCTCAATTTTATTGCTACGATAAGCGAAACTCCGAAAGAGAATTTCAGGTGTTTCCAATGGAAGAATGTGCATACAGGACACTGGGATTTTTAAGCGAAAATTGAAGCCGGGTGCGAAAAGCCGGTAGCCAAAATGCTACACTTTGAAACTGTTACAGAAAGGACTCTTGAAATTTTAAGAGGCATTCAATCCAATGCCTTTTTTAAAGAATTAAGATTGGTTGGAGGAACATCCCTCGCTCTTCAGTTTGGTCACAGGAAATCAGTTGATCTTGATTTTTTCGGAGCGATAGACGAGCCACATGAGGCCATCATCTTGGAGCTTACTAAACTTGGAATCGTTGAAACGATCAAAGCATCTGCCGCGGTCAAAATTTTCACGGTTGACGAAGTAAAAGTTGATTTTGTAAATTATCCCTGCAAATGGTTGCAAGCGCCGGTGTTTGAAGATTGCCTGATATTGGCCGGAGATAAAGATATAGCAGCAATGAAAATTTCTGCTATTACAGGAAGAGGAAGCAAAAAAATTTTTATAGACCTGCACCTGTTACTTCAATCGTATTCACTTGCTGAAATTTTGAGATTTTACAGCGAAAAATACCCGGAGGGTTCCGAATACCTCGCTTTAAAGAGTATGGTATATTTTCAAGATGCCGATGAACAGGAAGCCCCTGAAATGATGATCCCAATCAGTTGGAAAGAGATTAAAGAAATTATTACCCTAAAACATAAAGAATATTTAGACCTATAGTTCATCAGTTTAGTATGTTTAGCTAAACCTCCTAAACCTCCTAAACCTCCTAAACCTCCTAAACCTCCTTAGTGCCCTTTGTGTTAAAAAAGAATTCCCGATTTTGATCGATATCCTGATTTCCTCCAAAACCCGCGTCAAGCTCCTGCTGAAATTCTTCCTGAATTCAGATACCCATGGGCATTTGCGAGGTTTAGAAACGGAATTCGGTGAAAGCAGCAACGCTATCCGTATAGAACTAAACCGCCTCGAAGAAGCAGGTTTGCTAAAAAGCGAAAGCCGGGCCAATAAAAAGGTCTTTGGAGCGAATAAAAAGCACCCCCTTTTTAGCGATATACATTCCATCCTATTAAAATATACTGGCATCGACCAGATAGTTGAACGGGTTATCAGTCGCCTCGGTAATTTGGAAGAAGTGTATTTGGTTGGAGAGCTAGGGAAGGGGAATGATAGCCCGATTATCGACTTGGTATTTGTAGGCGAAATTGACAAAATAACACTAACCGAATACATCGACCGGGCAGAAGAGTTCGTTCATAAAAAAATACGTTACGTTCAGTTTAACAGGGTTGAGTTTGAGATAAATAGGAAAGCAGTTTTAAACGGATCTGCTCTATTATTATGGAGCGCGTGAAAAGGGGTTTAGAAAATTTAAATGCAAATGGTTTAGAAGGTTTAGAAAGTTTAAATGGTTTAAATTTAAATGGTTATGAATTGCTTATCTCCTAAACCTTCTAAGCTCCCTAACCCTCCCCAATGAAAACTTACTCTTTCGAAAACATGCTTGCTTGGAAAGAAGCGAGAATTCTCGTTAAGTTGGTCTACACAATTACTAAATCATTTCCAAAAGAGGAGATTTATGGACTCACCTCACAAATAAGAAGGGCAGCTGTTTCTATAGCTTCCAATTTATCCGAGGGTTCAGCTCGAATAACTGACGCTGATCAAAAGAATTTTTATAAAACTGCATATTCCAGCGCAATGGAATCGCTAAATCAAGCCATAATATCGAACGACTTAGAATACTTGACGGATGATCAGTTAGTAGAGTTTAGATTGCAATTGGATAAAACAACATACCTAATCAATCAACTTAGAAAAGGATTATAGGAGCAAAAAATAAGGAAACCACCCCCCTACTTCCTAAACCCTCTAAACCTCCTAAACCTTACTAAACCTCCTAAACCTTACTAAACCTCCTAAACCTCCTAAACCCTCTAAACCTACTAAACCTTACTAAACCTCCTAAACCCTCTAAACCTACTAAACCTCCTAAACCTTACTAAACCTTACTAAACCCTCTAAACCTCCTAAACCTTACTAAACCTCCTAAACCCTCTAAACCTTACTAAACCTCCGTCCCCCTTTATGTTTAAAAAAAATGAATCTAGATAAAACAAAAATCGCCATTATTGGATTAGGCTATGTAGGCCTTCCATTAGCAGTGGAATTCGGTAAAAAATTCCCAACTGTTGGTTATGATATTAATGCAAAGCGGGTTGCGGAATTGAGGTCTGGCCTTGATAGTACTCGTGAAACGCAATCGGCTGAGTTGACCGAAAATTTGCAAATAGACAGACTAGACTGGAAGTCAGAAGGGGGTCTGTTTATAGGAGATAATTTGGAAGATATTGCAGAATGTTCAGTATACATCGTTACTGTTCCTACTCCAATTAATCAATTTAAATCTCCAGATCTATCACCGCTAATTGCGGCATCAAACATGCTTTCTGGCATTCTTTTTAAGGGGGATGTTATTATTTATGAATCGACCACTTATCCGGGATGTACTGAAGAGGTTTGTGTGCCCCTTTTAGAATCAGGCTCCGGACTTAAATTTAATGAGGACTTTTTTGTTGGCTATTCCCCTGAAAGAATTAATCCTGGTGATAAAATAAACACGCTGACAAAAATCGTAAAAGTAACCTCTGGTTCTACACCGGAGATTGCCGATTACGTGGATGAATTGTACCGTACAATAATAGTTGCGGGTACGCATAAAGCTCCGAATATTAAAGTAGCTGAAGCCAGTAAGGCAATAGAAAATGCACAGCGAGATGTCAATATCTCTTTTGTAAATGAATTGGCTCTTATTTTTGATCGTATTGGAATTGACACAAATGATGTGTTAGATGCGGCTGGAACAAAATGGAATTTTTTAAAGTATCGACCAGGCCTAGTGGGCGGACACTGTATTGGAGTGGATCCATACTACTTAGCACATAAGGCGGAATCACTTGGTTATCACCCGGCCGTAATTCTATCCGGACGAAGAGTAAATGATAATATGGGCATGTTTGTCGCCAATAAAGTGACAAAATTGATGATGCATAAAGACATCAAAATCAAAGGCGCCAAGGTTCTTTTATTAGGGATTACTTTCAAAGAGAATTGTCCGGATATCCGCAATACAAAGGTGGTGGATATCTATAATGAGTTGTCGCAATTCGGTCTCAATATATCCATTTACGATCCTTGGGCGATTAAGGAGGAAGTAAATCATGAGTACGCCTTGAATATTGAAAAGCAACTGCCCAAGGTGAAATTTGACGCAGTGGTATTATGTGTGGCTCATGATGAATTCAGAACGATCAATATGGCTGAAATTACTCTGCCTACGCATGTTATTTTTGATACAAAGGCATTTTTAGACCGTAATATTGTTGATGCTAGGTTATAGTCTATGGCATCAATTTGTTCCAATTATCAGTCAATTTAGATTTTAATCAAAACACAATCAATTGAATTATGGGTAGTACCCTATTAATCACAGGTGGCACTGGTTCATTTGGAAATGCAGTGTTAAACCGATTCCTGAATGATGATCGCTTTGCTGAAATCCGCATTTTTTCCCGTGACGAGAAAAAACAGGATGATATGCGGCACAAGCTTCAAAGTCGTAAAGTAAAATTTTATATCGGTGATGTTCGGGATAAAAGAAGTGTTGATGGAGCCATGAGGGGGGTCGATTTTGTGTTTCATGCAGCAGCGTTGAAGCAAGTGCCTTCCTGTGAATTTTTTCCTATACAAGCGGTCGAGACCAACATTTACGGTACAGAGAACGTGCTGGAATCAGCCATACAACACAATGTGAAAAACGTTGTCGTTTTGAGCACCGATAAAGCGGCATACCCAATCAATGCAATGGGCATAAGTAAAGCGATGATGGAAAAGGTTGCAATCGCCAAAGGCCGATCTCTGGGCGAAGTCGCAGAAACGACTATTTGTTGCACACGTTATGGCAATGTGATGGCGAGCAGAGGCTCTGTCATTCCTTTATGGATTGAACAGATCAAAGGCAACAAAGAAATTACAGTTACTGATCCGAACATGACCCGCTTCATGATGACCCTGGAAGATGCAGTAGATTTAGTTTTGTATGCTTTCGATCATGGAAAAAATGGAGATCTTTTTGTGCAAAAAGCTCCGGCGTGTACTCTGAATACCCTCGCTTCAGTTTTGATTGATATGTACCAGTCAGATTCAAAAATCAGAAATATTGGAACCCGTCACGGAGAGAAATTATACGAAACGCTGGTTACCAGAGAAGAGATGGCAAATAGCATCGATATGGGGGAATATTACAGAATCCCTTGCGATGGACGTGACCTGAACTACGATAAATATTTTGTGGAAGGGCATGACGAAATCACGCAGTTTGAAGATTACCATTCCCACAATACACAACAATTAGACGTGGAAGGAATGAAGCAACTTCTTCTAAAACTCGAAGTTATTAGGGAAGATTTGCCATAACTAAAGCCTAGTGCACCATCATCCATTTCAAAACGAATTAGAAAATCGAATATGTTAAGAGTTGGAATTACCGGACAGGCAGGATTTGTAGGTAACCATTTATACAACACGCTGGGGCTATTCCCTGAAAAATATGAACGCGTAGATTTTCAACGCAATTTTTTCGAGAATTCAGAGCAACTTAAAAACTTCGTAAGCTCATGTGATGTTATTGTGCATCTGGCAGCTAAAAACCGACACAATGACCCCGAAGTAATTTATCAAACTAATATTGGCCTAGTAGATAATCTCATCGAAGCCTGTGAGGCAAGTAATTCCAAGCCACATATTTTATTTTCATCTTCTACACAGGAAGAGAAAGATAATCTCTATGGAAAGTCTAAAAAAGAAGGAAGAGAGCATTTTATAAAATGGGCAGAGAAGGTAGATGCCTCATTTACGGGGTTGATCATTCCAAATGTTTTCGGGCCTTTTGGAAACCCCTATTACAATTCATTTATCGCTACATTTTCTCATCAGCTTACACACAATGAAGAACCGACTATCCAGGTGGATGGTGAGGTGAAACTGATTTATGTGAATGAATTGGTCGCTGAATTTATTAAACACATTAATAAAACTAATCAGGGCAATTCAGAAAGAAATTCAGTGCAGGTCTCCCATACTTCGGAAGTAAAAGTTTCCAGTGTACTTAGCCTACTGAAAAGCTATCATGACCTGTATTTTATGAAAGGCGAGATTCCATCACTGGATAATGAATTTGAGAAAAATCTGTTCACTACTTTTTTGTGTTATATCGATCATTCTCTTTTTTTTCCTTTCCATCTAAAGCTCAATACGGATCAGCGGGGGAGTTTTGTGGAAACAGTGCGTTTGAATAGCGGTGGGCAGGTTAGTTTTTCTACTACTGCACCTGGTATAACCAGAGGGAATCATTTTCACACCAGAAAAGCAGAACGGTTCGCTGTTATCAAGGGCAAAGCGCAAATTGAACTACGAAAGATTGGAACAGGTGAAATAATGTCTTTTGAATTAGATGGTGGAGCGCCGAGTTTTGTAGATATGCCAATATGGTATACGCATAATATTACTAATATTGGAGAGGAAGAACTCTATACGATTTTTTGGATAAATGAACATTATAACCCTGAGGATCCAGATACCTATATGGAAAATGTTCACCTCACAAATACTTAATAAGGAAAGCAGTTATATCTAATCTGGGCTTATTTAAAATGAAGAGATTAAAAGTAGTGACTGTAGTAGGCACCCGTCCTGAAATCATCCGGCTGTCGCGGGTAATGGCAAAATTGGACGAATCGGAGGCAATTGAACATATAACCGTTCATACTGGCCAAAACTACGACTATGAGCTGAACGAAATTTTTTATGAAGATCTGAAGATTCGTAAACCAGACTATTTTCTGAATGCTGCAGGTGCAAATGCAACAGAAACAGTAGGGCAAATTTTCATAAAAATCGGAAAAGTGCTCGAAGAAATTAAACCTGACGCTTTTTTGGTTTTAGGAGATACCAATTCTTGTCTTTGTGCCATCTCAGCGAAAAAAGCACATATCCCGGTCTTTCATATGGAGGCAGGGAATCGCTGCTTCGATCAGCGCGTACCGGAAGAAACAAACCGGAAAATTGTTGATCATATTGCCGATATCAATCTGACCTATTCTTCCATTGCAAGAGAATATTTGTTGAGAGAAGGCCTTCCCGCCGACAGAATTATTAAAACAGGTAGCCCAATGTTTGAAGTACTTCATCATTATCTACCTGAAATTGAAAAATCGCAAGCCTTATCGAAATTGGGCCTCGAGGCACAAAAATATTTTGTTGTTTCCTCCCACCGTGAAGAGAATATCGACAACCCGAAAAACTTTAAAGGTCTGCTGGATGCTTTAAATGCCATTGCTGAGAAATACGACTTTCCAATTATTGTGTCTACCCACCCAAGAACAAGAAAGAAGGTTGAACAGATGAAGCAGGCCGGAGAGCAAGTTGATATACATCCATCAATTCAATTTTTAAATCCATTGGGATTCAATGACTATAATTTTCTGCAAATGAATGCTTTTGCGGTATTATCGGATTCCGGTACTATTTCAGAAGAATCCTCTATTCTGAATTTCAGGGCACTGAATATTCGGGAAGCGCACGAAAGACCTGAAGCCATGGAAGAGGCTTCCGTAATGATGGTAGGATTGAATCCTGAGCGGATTTTACAGGCCCTGGTCCAGCTGCAATATCAGCAGATTGATACGGAAAGAAATTTCAGACAAGTGAATGACTACAGCATGCCGAATGTCAGCGACAAAATTGTAAGAATAATCATCAGTTACACGGATTATATCAAACGGGTGGTGTGGAGTGAAGCATAAATTAATTTACAAGCGCATTAATAGTATATAGATGGATATCCTTAAATTGATTGGCAGAAGCTCAGAACTCTTTGCAGAGGATGTGCAAAACCATGAGCAAGAACTAGCAAGGATTGTTGGCACAAGTCGATTTTTGGTGCTAGGAGGTGCTGGCTCTATAGGTCAAGCCGTTACAAAAGAGATTTTTAAAAGAAATCCTCAGAAATTGCACGTCGTCGACATTTCTGAAAATAACCTGGTTGAACTGGTTAGAGATATTCGTAGTTCATCCGGTTATATCGATGGTGATTTTAAAACTTTCGCCCTAGATATTGGATCTCCAGAATTTGATGCCTTCATGGATGCAGAAGATGGATACGATTACGTGTTAAATCTTTCTGCCTTAAAGCACGTTCGTAGCGAAAAGGACCCTTATACATTGATGCGTCTGATAAATGTTAACATATTCAACACAGACAAAACGATTGAGCAGGCTATTCGGGCAAAAGCAAAAAAATACTTCTGTGTGTCTACAGATAAAGCTGCCAATCCGGTTAATATGATGGGGGGGTCTAAACGGATTATGGAAATGTTCTTGATGAAACGAAGTGAAGAAATCACCATCTCCACAGCGCGTTTTGCGAACGTGGCATTTTCTGATGGTTCCCTGTTACATGGGTTCAATCAGCGCATCCAAAAACGCCAGCCAATTGTTGCTCCAAATGATATTAAACGGTATTTTGTCATTCCAAAAGAGGCGGGAGAGCTTTGTTTGATGTCATGCATTTTCGGTGAGAACCGGGATATATTTTTTCCAAAACTAAGTCAGGAACTTCATCTTATTACCTTCTCGGAAATTGCAATAAAATACGTCGAGGATTTGGGCCTCAAGCCCTATCTCTGCGAAAGCGAAGAGGAAGCAAGAAGACTTATGAACGAACTTCCTGAAAAGGGAATGTGGCCATGTTTGTTTACCAAAAGTGATACAACTGGAGAAAAAGATTTCGAAGAGTTTTTTACGGATGACGAAGATTTGGATATGGAGCGGTTCACTAATCTTGGAATCATTAAAAATGAACTGGCCGATTTCAATGAGGAGGTCAATCTGTTTACTTCATCATTGAACAAAATGAAAGTAACGGGTTCATGGAACAAGGAAGAAATTGTTTCCCTGTTCAATCAAATCATTCCAAACTTCGGTCACAAAGAAACCGGAAAATATCTTGATAGCAAGATGTAAGCATTTTGATGCCTATAAAGAATAACTAGATGATGCGTAACCACAAAGAAATCAGCGATTTTATCAGGGATTTATATGGTGCGCCTGAAGGCCTTGTGCCATTGCATGCGCCAGTATTTCAGGGAAACGAAAAGAAATATGTAAACGAATGTATTGATTCAACCTTCGTTAGCTCAGTAGGTAAGTTTGTAGATGATTTTGAATTAGCCATGGCCAAATTTACTGGCGCGAAGAAAGCGGTAGCCTGTGTGAACGGCACCAATGCTTTGCACTTGTCTTTGGTCTTAATGGGTGTGGAGCATGGAATGGAAGTTCTCACACAGTCTTTAACATTCATTGCTACCGCAAATGCGATTAGCTATTGTGGGGCCAATCCAATATTCATCGATGTGGATATTGACACCATGGGGATGTCTCCACTTGCCTTGAAAAACTGGTTGACAGAAAATAGTGTATTAAACGCACAAAATCAGCGGATAAATAAAGCGACGGGTAAGATAATAGGAGCTTGTGTGCCAATGCACACTTTCGGACTTCCTTGTCGTATCGATGAATTGGTTGAAATTTGCGAGGAATTTGGAATTCCGCTGGTGGAAGATGCCGCTGAAAGTTTGGGGAGCTACTACAAAGAACAGCATACGGGTACATTTGGTAAAATTGGTGTCATTAGCTTCAATGGAAACAAAGTGATTACCACAGGTGGTGGTGGTATTTTATTGTTCAATGATGAGGAGTTGGCTACCCGTGCAAAATATTTATCTACTCAGGCAAAAGTGCCGCACCCCTGGAAATTTTACCATGATCATATCGGATATAACTACAGAATGCCGAATATCAATGCGGCGATAGGCCTTGCTCAGCTTGAACAACTACCGGGCTTTATAGCCTCCAAAAGAGAGATTGCTAAGCGGTACGAGCATTTTTTCAAGGCGTTAAAAGCGGATAGTGAAGGCCCTGTGTTTGTACCCGAAATAGGAGGAGCCCAATCGAACTACTGGTTGAACGCAATTTTGTTTTCGAATCAGGAAGAAAGGGATGCCTTTCTGGACGATAGCAATGCTTCTAAAATAATTACCAGACCAGCCTGGGAACTGATGCATACGCTTCCCATGTTTAAGAGCGCCTCCCGAGGACCTTTATCAAATTCGGAGAATATTGCGGGAAGACTGGTGAATATTCCCAGCAGTCCCATTACTCAAAAACAATGAGTGAAGCACCTAAGGTTTTAATACTTGGATATTCTGGGCATGCCTATGTGGTAGTGGATGCACTTTATTCTGTGGGGTATAAGGTGGATGGATATTTTGAAAAAAGTATTCCGAATCAAAATCCTTTTGAGTTGCGCTATCTGGGAAATGAAGAAGAGATTTTAGGAACGGCACAATATCGGGAATATAATGCTTTCCCTGCCTTGGGAGACAATCGGCTCAGAGAAGCTGTTTATTCCAAATGCAAAGGGCATTTCAGTGAGTTCCTTACAGTGATTCATAAGGAGGCCAATTTTTCTGACTATGCAACAATTGGAACTGCAAGCTTGGTTTGTCGGGGTGCCAATATCAACCCAATGGCAGTAATTGGAAATGGAGTAATATTGAATACTAGCTCAGTGGTTGAACATGAATGTGTGGTAAATGACTTTTCCCATATTGCTCCGGGAGCTGTGTTGGCAGGCAATGTACACGTTGGAGCATTTAGCTTTATTGGCGCTAATGCAGTAATTCGCGAAGGAGTTAAAATTGGAAAGAATGTATTGGTTGGTGCAGGCTCTGTGGTCATAAAGGATGTTCCGGATAATCAGATTGTAGTTGGCAATCCGGCTAAAGTCTTAAAGAAATGAGAAATAAGGTATTAATCATTGCAGAGGCAGGTGTTAATCACAATGGCTCTCTCGAAATGGCAAAAAAGCTAATTGATGCTGCTGCACGTGCTGGAGCGGACATGGTGAAATTTCAGACATTTAAAGCAGACCGTCTTGTTTCACAGTCTGCTAAAAAAGCGGCATATCAGCAAAATAATATACAGTCGGATGATGATTCACAGTATAATATGCTCAAGGCATTGGAGCTTAGTGATTCAGACCATCATGAGTTGATTGAATATGCTTCACAAAAGAACATTGCCTTTTTCTCTACGGCATTTGATGTTGAGGGGCTCGATTATTTGAATAGTTTGGGTTTTAGTCAGTTTAAAATTCCGAGTGGAGAGATTACCAACTATCCTTATTTAAGGAAATTGGCAGAAATAGGGAAGCCTGTAATCCTTTCAACTGGCATGGCAGATACAAATGAAATTGCCGATGCCTTGGAGGTACTTCAGAGTGGAATAGCCATAGAGCACCTAACGGTATTGCATTGCAACACGGAATATCCTACCCCTTTCGCAGACGTTAATCTTAAAGCTATGTTGAATATTGGTGAACGTTTTGGTGTTCACATTGGTTATTCTGACCATACTTTAGGGATTTCGGTACCCGTTGCCGCAGTGGCATTGGGTGCTACTGTAATTGAGAAACATTTTACCCTCGACCGCACTTTACCCGGTCCTGATCATGTTGCTTCTTTGGAGCCAGATGAACTTAAAGAAATGGTCAAATCAATACGTGAAATTGAATGGGCTATTTCTGGCGATGGAATTAAAAAACCGTCTGAAAGCGAAGTGAAAAATAAAGCCATTGTAAGAAAAAGTATTCATCTCGCAAGAGATGTGAAAGCGGGTAGTATTATTAAAAATGAAGATTTGATTCCATTGAGACCGGCAGAAGGGATTTCTCCAATGCGCTGGAATGAAGTGTTAGGTAAAACAGCTAATAAAGACCTGAATGCCTTTAACATGCTTAATATGAATGATTTGAAATAATGAATAGAAAAATTTGCGTTGTAACAGGTACCAGGGCAGAATTTGGCTTGCTTCAGTGGACGATGAAAGCTTTGCAGGATGATCCTGAGATTGATTTGCAAGTTGTCGTTACAGGAATGCACTTGTCGCCTGAATTTGATTTAACCTTTAGATCAATCGAAAACGCAGGGTTCCTCATCACGAAGAGAATTGAAGTTTTACTTTCATCCGATTCTCCTGTTGGTATCTCTAAGTCTATGGGCTTGGGTATGATTTCATTTTCAGAAGCTTTTGCAGAATTACAACCAGATATTATCCTTGTTCTGGGCGATCGGTTTGAGATTTTTGCAGCAGTTTCGGCAGCCATGATAGCGCGTATTCCAGTAGGACATATTCACGGAGGAGAAGCAACAGAGGGATTGATCGATGAACCCATTCGTCACTCTATCACGAAGATGTCACATCTTCATTTTACGGCTACACAAGCCTATGTGAACCGTGTTATCCAACTGGGGGAAGCCCCGGATAGAGTGTTTAATACTGGCACACCAGGTCTGGATAATATTGCGAACCTTGAATTGTTCAGCCTTGAAGCTTTTGAAGATTCAATAGATTTTAAACTGGGCAATGGAAAAAACCTAATGGTAACATTTCATCCCGTTACTTTGGAAAACAGTACATCTGGTGAGCAGTTCCAGGCATTGTTGAATGCACTTGAAAGACTTGAAAATACCCGAATCATCTTCACCATGCCAAATGCGGATACAGATGGACGAATTATCATGAGAATGATTAATGAGTATGTTAATAAATCGGGAGGGAAAGCTGTGGCCTTTTCTTCATTAGGCCAACTCAGGTATTTATCGGCATTGAAGCATGTAGACCTTGTCGTTGGCAATTCTTCAAGTGGCTTGATTGAAGCACCTAGCTTTAAAACACCTACAGTAAATATTGGCGACCGGCAAAACGGACGTATAAAGGCAATGTCGGTTATAGATTGTGAGCCAAATGAAATAAGCATTCTCAATGCTGTCCATAAGGCACTGAGTCCCGATTTTATTCAATCGATTTCACAAATGGAGAATCCTTATGGAAAAGAGGGGGCCTCCATGCGAATTAAGGAGATCGTTAAGTCCTTCCCTTTAAAAGGAATTATCAAAAAGAAGTTTCACGACTTATGAGAATATTCTTCATTGGCTCAGTTGATTTTTCGAGAAGTATGCTCGAAACTTTACTTGAAATCCCTGAAGCAGAGATAGTTGGTATTGCTACCAAATCTAATTCTCAGTTTAATGCGGACCATACGAATCTATCCGATATAGCCATCGATAGAAAAATTCCATACAAATACGTAAAGGATATAAACCAGCCACATATCATAGCATGGATTAGTTCATTAAATCCTGAAGTTATCTTCACATTTGGTTGGTCTTCGCTCATTAAAAAAGAGTTGTTGGATTTAACAGAACATGGAGTAATAGGGTATCATCCTGCAGAATTGCCGATGAACCGGGGCAGGCACCCATTAATTTGGGCGCTGGTATTAGGTTTATCTCAAACTGCTTCAAGCTTTTTCAGAATGGATGAAGGTGCAGATTCTGGTGACATTCTAAGCCAGGTTCAAATTGAAATTAATGATACTGATTCTGCTGCTACACTCTATAATAAGTTAACTATTACAGCTAAGGATCAAGTCAGAACATTTGTGCCTCAAATGGCAAGGAATGAATATCATCTATACAAACAAGATAATTCTAAATCCAATTATTGGAGAAAACGTGGTCGAAAAGACGGAGAGATAGATTTCAGAATGTCAAGTAAAGCTATCTATAATCTCGTTCGTGCAATAACACATCCTTATGTCGGAGCACATTTTATTTTCAATGAACAAGAAATTAAGGTATGGACATCCCATGTTGGACCTGAATTGGGTTCACATGTCGAGCCTGGCCAATTAATTGAAATTAATTCAGAAAACCATCTTTTAATAAAAACTTATGATGGCAGTATTTGGCTTAAAGAACACGAACTAATACATCCCCCAGGGATAAATGAATACATCCTATGAAAAAAGTACTTGTTGTTTCAGCACATGCAGATGATGAAATCTTAGGTGCCGGTGGTAGTTTAGTCAGACACCGGGATCAAGGAGATGAAGTTCATTGGCTATTGGTAACCAATTTATTTGAAGAGCTCGGATTTAGCAAGGAAAGAATAGCTAACCGTCAGGAAGAAGTTAAGGCAATTGCAAGCGCACTTAACATGAAAGTACATATGCTGAATTACAGAACCATGACCTTAACAGGAAATGATTTGATTTCAATGGTTCCGGAAATATCCAAAATCTTTACAGAAACTCAACCGGAACTTATATACGTGTTAAATAGATCAGATGCGCATTCAGACCATCGGGTTCTTTTTGATGCGGTAATGGCATGTACTAAATCCTTCCGTTACCCATTTATCAGAGAGGTATTGATGTATGAGTGTCTTTCGGAAACGGAATTTGCACCAGCACTTCCTGAAAAAACATTTATTCCTACCTGTTATGTTGACATTTCTGAACAGATGGAGGAGAAACTGGCACTCATGGAAATCTATGAAACTGAATTAGGTGAACACCCTTTTCCGCGTTCAAAAAGAAATATAAAAGCTCTCGCCACCTATCGCGGGGCATCATGTGGAGTTGAATATGCAGAGGCGTTTCAAATATTAAAATCATACAGGTTTGAGAAATTATAAAGATCACCTTATACGTGAGGGTGCTCAGCTAACGGAAGCTTTGGCCCGGCTAAATGAATTGGCAAAAGATGCCATTCTGTTTGTAGTAGACAATGAGGATCGTCTTCTTGGAAGTTTAACAGATGGAGATGTACGTCGTGGACTACTTAAAGGTTATGCAACAACAAGTCCTGTTCAAGGTTTTATTCAGGATTCCCCAAAACATATTCGCAAATCTGATTATTCAATTAGAGAGATAATTAGCCTGCGTGATGAGGGGTTTAAGGTCCTTCCTGTTTTAAATGACGAAAATCAGATTCTTAATATTATCAACTTTAGATTACAGAAATCCTATCTACCAATAGATGCATTGGTAATGGCAGGTGGAAGAGGTTCTCGTCTACAACCGCTTACCGATACCCTTCCTAAACCCTTATTAAAAGTGGGGGGAAAAGCCATTATTGATCATAATGTGGATCGCTTAAGGAGTTATGGGATCGATGATTTTCATATTTCCGTGCGGTACTTAGGGGAAATGTTAGAAGAACATTTTCAAAAGGCAAACCTGGAAGGGGTTAATATGCATTTTATTTGGGAAGATGAACCCCTCGGGACGATTGGTGCTGCAAGTAAAATGAAAAACCTCCAGCACGATTATGTGCTATTAACCAATTCGGATATCCTCACCACACTAGATTATGAAGACTTCTTCTTAGATTTTCTGGAGAAGGAGGCGGATATGGCGGTAGCGACCATACCTTATCAAATTAATGTCCCCTATGCAGTGATGGAAACCTCTAATAATCAGGTGCTTTCATTTCGTGAAAAACCTACCTATACCTATTATAGTAATGGTGGGATATACCTGATCAAAAAGGAAATAATTGAAACTGTCCCTGAAAATCAGTTTTATAACGCAACCGATCTGATGGAACGCATCATTAAGGACGGAGGAAAATTGATTTCATACCCTATTCGTCAATATTGGCTGGACATTGGCAAGCATGAAGATTTCGCCAAAGCTCAGTCAGATGTAAAACACCTAGATCTCGGATGAAACCACTTGTTGTAATTCCAGCGCGGGGTGGGTCAAAAGGACTTCCTGGTAAAAATATCCGGCTTCTTAACGGGAAACCATTGATACATTACACTATAGAGGCAGCACGTGAAGTATTTCCGGATGAAAGGATATGTATTACAACAGATTCCGAGGAAATCCGCAATGTTGCAATGAAAACTGGAATCCCGGTGCCTTTTCTCCGCCCTGATTACCTGGCGAGCGATACTGCAACGAGCTACGATGTATTGTTACACGCGCTAGAGTATTATTCCGCTAATGGGATTGAGATTGATACTATTATTCTTTTACAACCTACATCACCACTGCGAAATGGGGAGCAAATTACTGAAGCTGTTGACCACTATTCGCTGGAGATTGATATGGTAGTGTCTGTCAAACTCACAGATGCGAATCCTTACTATGTTTTAAAAGAAGAAAATGATAAGGGATTTCTTGTGCCCACCAAAACAGGAAAATTTACCAGACGTCAAGACTGTCCAGAAGTATATGAGTTGAATGGGGCAATCTATATTATCAATAGAAAATCGCTCGAAAAGTCTGATTGGACCGGATTCACCCGGACTATAAAATACGTGATGGATAAAAGGAGCAGTGTCGACATTGATGACCTTATTGATTTTGAATTGGCTGAACTATTAGTAAAGCAAACGAAATGAAGAATATCGTAATAATTGGAGCTGGCCAATTGGGAAGCCGCCATTTACAGGGAATACTTAAAAGTAAAGAAGATTTCCAGGTATTTGTGATAGACCCTTCTCATGCGTCGCTTGATATCGCTAAAGAGAGAGCGGAAGCTATTCCTAATGAACATCAGGTAATGTATTTAGAATCTGTCAGCCAATTGCCCAATACCGTAGCCCTAGCTATAATTGCAACTAATGCCAATGTTAGATTAGCAGTTCTAGAAGCTCTCTGTAAACAATCAAAAGTGGAAAATCTGCTGCTTGAAAAAGTGCTTTTTCAAATGGCTTCCGAATATTATGAAGCGGCAGAGTTGATTAGACAGAATAATATTCGTGCTTATGTAAATCATCCAAGGCGAATGCAAAGGATGTATCAAAATCTTCGGGATATTCTGACAGAATATCCGGATGAAATTTTTGATATCTCGGTTTACGGGTCGAATTGGGGATTGGGTTGCAATGGCCTCCATGTGAGTGATGCCATCTGTTTTGTTTTTGCCGACCAGGTTGCCAAGTATTCCATTCAAAATCTAGATGCGTCAATTCTTGACAGCAAACGCAGTGGGTTTAAAGAATTCACGGGAGCCTTGAATGGAATAACCGCAAAAGGTCACTCGTTTACTATTTGCAGCAAGAATCAGCCGGCAGCGGCAGTGAGTCCCTTGACATTTAACCTGAATTCTGAAAAAATTCGGGTAAGCCTTCAAGAGGGAGCTTCACCTTTTATCTGTTTTACCAAGCTTTCTCAGCCTGGTTCTCATGAATTGAAAAATCAGGTTCCTATGCTCTTTCAAAGTGACCTGAGTAGGGTATTGGTTGATCAGCTTTTTCAGGATGAAATACCACAATTACCAACTTATTCTGAAGCAATGGAGAATCATTTGTTGTTTATTCAATCTTTAAATGCTCATCTCGAAAAAGTAACGGGAGAAACTCAAGAATTATGTCCAATAACCTAAGTAAAGCAAAAGTTTGGCTAGTCGGAGCAGGTCCGATGGCAATTGCGTATGCCAGTGTTTTGAAAGCAATGGGTATTACACCAATTGTTATAGGCCGTGGAGTGAACTCTGCCAAAAAGTTTACCGTGGAAACAGGAATCCATGCAGTAACCGGGGGACTGGAATCCTTTCTTCTGGAGAATAAACCGGATAGTGAAACTTCAATAATCATTACCACAGGTCCTGAAACATTGCTTTCTTCCGTCCTCGCATTTAAAAATTTGCCATTTGCAAAAATCTTGGTTGAAAAACCGGCAGCCATCAGTGTTGGAGAGCTATTGGCTCATCAGGATGAACTCGATGGGCTGGCGGATAAAGTAATGGTTGCCTACAACAGACGCTATTATGCCTCCGTAATCCGTGCCAAAGAACTTATTGAAGCGGATGGCGGCTTGCAAAGCATGCATTTTGAGTTTACTGAATGGGCACATAAAATCGAACCATTGGAAAAGGCATCTGGCGTAAAGGAAAACTGGTTTTTTGCCAATTCCACGCACGTGGTCGATCTCGCATTCTTTCTTGCAGGAAATCCCAAAGACTGGTCTGCATATTCAAAAGCCGGTAAACTGACTTGGCATTCAAAAACAAATTTTTCCGGTGCAGGAATCACTGAGAATGGTGTCTTATTCAGTTATCTGTCGAATTGGGAAAGTGCTGGGAGATGGGGCATCGAATTAATGACTTATAAAAGGAGAATTTATCTCAAACCCCTTGAAGGAATACAAATTCAAAACAAAGGGAGCATCCTTGTGGAGGAATATGCTTTTGATAAAGAGATAGATGATCAGTTTAAACCCGGACTTTACAATCAAGTGGAGGATTTTCTGGAAACCTGCTCTGATGGAATATTATCACTCAGAGAGCATGCACGAAAAGCAAAAGACGTTTATGCTAAAATTCTTGGGGAATAGTATAAACCGAATGAATTGTTTGCCAGAATCTGCTAGGGGCCATATATGAGTAAAGAAGAATTTTCAGTAAATAAAGCAGCTAAAAATTCGGCTATTTATTTCTTTACCAGCATTCTTCAGAAGGCGCTTTCATTTTTTTTGTTGCCTTTATATACTCTTTACCTTTCTCCAGAAGATTATGGTTTAGTATCCCTAATACTTTCCTTTTTCGGAATTATATCTCTATTAATAACTTTGGCTCTGAATGGAGCTTTGTCAAGGTATTATTTCCTTTTTAAAGAGGAGCCACTAAAACAAAAAGAGTTTCTTGGAACTATATTTAGTACGGTCCTTATAAACAGCGCATTATGGTTTGTGCTTATTTTCCTTTTTCAGGGATTAATCAGCGGGTATTTTATCAAGGACATTCCTTTTTTTCCGTATGTATTTTTAGCTTTGCTTTCAACTGTTAGTGCTCCAGTTTATTCATTATATCAAACATATTTGCAAATTTCACAGAATGCGCGGGGCTTTTCTAGTAATAGTCTGGCGTATTTTGCCATTGCACTAGTATTAAATTTGTTTTTTATAATCGTTCTTAAAATGGGTGCGTTAGGCTTTTTGCTTACCGGAGCAATTACAAGTATTATATTTGGTTGCTATGCTGTCTATCGGGTGCTTCGCAAGAATTATGCTCACCTAGTTTTTAGGTATAAGTATTTTAAGTTAGCTTTTCAATATTCGATTCCTTTAATACCTCATGTATTATCTAGTACTATATCAGATTACCTAGCGAGAAATATTCTATACCTCAAGACAACGTTAAATAGTGTTGGTCTATACAATATAGCTTTCCAATTCGGAAGCATTATGGATTTAGTCATAAGTTCAATATCAAATGCTATGCTTCCTTATATTTATGACACTTTCGATAATAGAAGGGAAAATATAGGATACTTGATTAAGACAACAACTATCATTTTTAAAGCAGTTGTTACTATTGGGATTTGTATTGCCGTTTTTTCACGGGAGCTAGTTGAATTAATGACTTCGGATATGGTATATTTTCAATCATGGAAAGCTATTCCGATTATAACCTTAAGTAGCTTATTTAGTTTTATGTATGGTACTTATGTTACTTTATTATTCTATAGTGTCAAAGGCACCCGATTCATATGGGTTGCCTCGATTACAGGAAATTTGTTGAATATTGCTTTCATGATATATTTTGCTACCCGTTTTGATTACCTAGCTCCTGCAATAGCATTGGTGGTACAGCGTTTTGTGATGTTTATTATTGTCTATTTCATCAGCCGAAAATATGAAAAAGTGGCATTTGAGTTATTTACAATGTTATTCATTATTTTGTTTTACTCTATAATAGTCGTTATAGGTATTTTGCCTGACATTCTTTTTCAACCTAGTGGTTTGAACTTGCCTGTACTGGGTTGGAAGCTAATGATTGTGATTTTGACGTGGTTTATTTTACTCCATAATAACAGAAAGATGCTATTCAGTTTTCTTTCCAAGAATTTCGGTGGGCTACAAGCCAAATTACGAGGTATAAAACAAAACGAGTCATTAAAGAAAATCTAGTGAAGGAAAGAATCTACGTTTGTCATACTTATTACAATGTTTATATTTCCATTCTGAAGGAATTCAAGTTCCAAAACACGGGCAATGAAAGAGGGATACTTGCATTGAGCCTAATGAGTACCGATTTTAAAGACTTAAAGTTTAGAATCGATAGAATAGGAATTTTTGCTGAAGTGATTGAGTTAAATGAAGTACATCCTTCAAAATTTCAAGTAAAATTCAAATATGCTACAAAAGGATTTAAATGGTGGAATCCTCACCAAGTGTATGTCAATTGGGTGCTTTACTGGAGATATGTTGCCACTCAGACTGGCAAATATCTTAATATAAATTTTAATGATTTTTCTGAGGTATTTGTCTATTGTGACTCGGATCCAATTGGTAATTATTTGAATTATGATAAAATACATTACACGGCCGTTGAGGATGGGTTGGAGTCAGTTAGGATTAATGATCCTAGAAATCAGATAAAACTTCTTCCTTTAAAAATAATTTTAGCCAAAATTGGAGCAATATTCATGAAGGATGGATTTTCTCGATTTGCGAAGGGAATTGAAGTAAACAGCGCCAATGGTTTATATAGTTTTGGAAGGAAGCTTATAGAAGTTCCTCGTAAATCACTGTTGGAATCAGCTAGTTATGAACAAAAGAGTTTACTATACGATGTGTTTTGCAGAGACATGAGTTTTTCTGGACTCATTCCTGGCAAACCCAATGCAATTTTACTGGCTGGTCAATTGGCGGATACCGAAAATAGCTTCACGATTTATCGGGACATAATTAAAGAATATGGAGCTGGATATAATGTAATAATAAAACCGCATCCAATTGACGAAAGCGATTATGAATCAGCATTCCCGAATTGTATTGTACTCGAGCGTTATTTCCCATTGGAGATTTTTAACGTTCGATGTGATGTCAATATTGAGAGGATGATTTCTGTGACAAGTGTATTGGATGACTATACCTTTGCAAAAGAAAAAATTAGACTGGGATTAGAGTATTTGAAGAAATACGATTATCCAAATATGCTTACTCAACCCGGAGATATTGTTAAACGATAGTAATGATGACAAAAGCAGTTTATTTCAGGACCCAAACTGTTAAACCGATTCTGTTTATGGTTTTCAACCGCCCAGATAAGACCGCGAGAGTATGGGAAAGAATCAGACAAGCGAAACCAACCAAACTGTATGTATCAGCAGATGGCCCGCGAAAAACACGTCCGGATGATGCGGACAAGTGCAAAAAGGTTAGAGAATTAGTAAGTCAGGTAGATTGGGATTGTGATGTTCAGTATTTGTTCCATGAGGATAACCTAGGATGCACTATGGCAGGTAAAACGGCATTCGACTGGGTGTTTAGTCGCGAGGATGAAATGATTCAACTTGAAGACGATGTATTGCCAACTTTGAGTTTTTTCTGGTTTATGCAAGAGATGCTGGAAAAATATAAAGACAACCCTCGTGTATGTTATGTATGCGCAGAGAATTATGGAATTAGAAACGGAGACGCCACTTATTTTTTTTCCCAGTATGGCGGAAGCTGGGGTTGGGCTACTTGGAAACGAGTCTATCAGAAGTGGGAGTATAATTTGGAAAGTTTAATTGAAGTAGTGAATAACGAGAGCTTTATAAATTCTTTTCCTACTAGATTTCAATATAACTACTGGAAAGCAGCATTTATTGAGTATTCCAAACACGGGGGTAATACTTATGATTTGCAGACGATTTTCCTTATCCATAAGGAAAATATGTTAAATATAAACCCCAATTTTAACCTTACCACCAATATCGGTTGGGATGAACACGCTTCAAACACGATAGTTAGTGACGAGAATGATAAGCAGGCACTAAAATTTGGCAACATCCCTAGCGTTGAGCTTGATGTGATTATTGACCCCTTGGAGATTAGAGCAAATCCAGATGTAGATACACGATGGTTTAATTACCATTTTAAGGGAGATTTACCTGAATTCTATTTTAGAATTAAGTGGTTAACTTCAAGCTCTCTTTTTAAGCCATTTAAGAAGCTATTTGGACCGTTGTATCGTGTGTTTTTGAAATATTAGCTAGTATATTGTTGTGCTTGGAAAAATTACTTTAGGAGGCGAGCATGTTTTCGATAGGAATACGATATCGTCGAATAGGAGCGGCTATTTCGATTCCTGGGTGGATAAAATTAGCAAGGACTTCAATGTTCAGTATACATTCGGTGGTTATTATTCTTTAGTTGGAATTATTGAAAGTTTGAAAACTTCTTCGGATAAAGAAATTGAGCTGCTTTTACCATCCTATTTATGCCCGAGTATGCTTAAGCCTTTCAAAAACTGGAATGTGAATTATAGCTTTTATAAAGTCGATCAGAGTTTATATGTAGATGAAACTCATCTGAGGAATCAAATATCGGCGAAAACCACTGCTGTTCTCTTCATTGATTATTTCGGTACATCACAAGTTCGAAGACTATCGGGACTAATACATGAATTAAAAAATAAAAACATTCAAATTATTCAGGACATCGTACAAACCATCGATTTGGCGAAAGCGGAATTATATGGAGACTTTGTTTTCAATAGTGTGCGAAAGTTTTTACCCGTTGAGGCCAGTATTCTACTATCAAAAGAAGCCATGAATACTGAGTTTGGTCACAGCATGCCTCCGGTGCAAAAAAAAAGACGGGGTCAATTCTTGAGGAAAATTAGCCTGAAAACAGGGATTGATTTAAGTTTTGCTTTCCTTCCGGATTTTAAAAGATTTGAGTCGGAGTATTATCAAAGGCATGTTGTACGACTCCCAGAAAAGAGTCGAAAATATCTTAGCCAACTAGATTTTGAGAAGTTAATTTGGGAGCAAAGATTCTACTATGAGAAATTGGTTCAGGATTATGGAAATCTTCAGCCACAGTTATTACGACATCAATCATCAACTGTGATTCCTTTAGGCTTAGTTTTATCTGTAAAGGATAGAAACGAGTTTAGGAATTTTCTTTTTGGAAAGAGAATTTTTGCACCCATTCATTGGGTCCTATCAGAAGAGATTGACAAAAAGGAATACGAAGGTAGTTGGAGTTTATCAGAAGAAATTATTACGATACCACTCATCAATCTGACTGAGAGGAAATTTAAATATTTAACCGAAACATTAGACGAATATTTTAAGGGATGAAAGTATTTCTAAGAGCATTGGAAGAAACGGATGTAGATAATCTGGTCAAATGGAGGAATGATCGTCACATTACAGATAGTCTAGGAGGTTCAACATTTTTTGTGTCTAGTATCAGAGAAAGAGACTGGGTTTCACATATTGTCAAGAATGATAGAAATGATGTCAGACTGGCAATCTGCCTGATAGAAAACAAGAAACATATCGGGAATATTAGCCTTACTTCAATTAATTGGATCAACCGTTCGGCAGAGTACTCCGTCTTTATTGGAGAAAAGGAAGAATGGGGAAAAGGCTATGCCGGAGAAGCTTCTCGGTTGATACTTGACTATGGCTTTAAAGAATTAAACCTCCATAGGATTCATTTAACTGTTCAAAAAGAAAATCGGCGGGCCATAAAACTGTATCGAGGCATGGGTTTCATTGAAGAAGGTATTTTAAGACAATCGGTTTATAAAAATGGAGTGTATTTGGATATGATCTCCATGGCAGTATTAAAATCTGAGTATAATGGGTAATAGCAAAGTTTTAGGAGTAAAGGATGCAGAAGAGTGGAACCGTTATCTATCGATGGTGGACGAAAAGCAACAGGATGTTTATTTCCGTCCAGAATATTACCGATTGTTCGAAAACAGAGGTGACGGAGATGCCAAGTGTTTTGTCTATGTGTCTGGAGAATCTGTTTCACTATATCCGTTTTTGCAAAATGCAATCCGACCGCTTGGCTTTAAGTTAGATGAAGAATATTACGATATACAAGGAGCTTACGGCTACAATGGTATTGTCTCTAATAACTTAGATTCGGAATTCGTTAGTGAATTTTATCAGGCATTGGATCAACATTGTATGGAGGCCAATATTGTCGCAGAATTTTTACGGATTAACCCATTGGTTGAAAGCACTATTAAAGATAGGCCAAATTTCAAAGTGATAATGGACAGGGAAAATGTATTTATAGATTTAACCTGTGACACCATTTTCGAAACTGAGTTTTCCTATTCAACCAGGAAGAATATCAGAAAAGCCATCAAAAATAATCTGAAGTTTGAGTGTTATAGTGGTAATGAATTAGATGATGTTCATCTGGATGCTTTTCACCGGATTTATTGTGATACGATGGATCGGAATAATGCGGATTCATTCTACTATTTCAATAAAGAATATTTTCAATCTATTGCCCGTGAATTGGCGTCAAATGCCCTTTTCATGTTTGTGATTTACCAAAATGAAATAATCAGTTGCGAATTAGTACTTCACAATACTTTTATTTCCTATTCTTTTCTAGGAGGCACCCGGCATGAGTTTTATCAGTACAGACCCAATGACTTTTTAAAATTCAATGCAATTAACACCATGAAGGAAATGGGAATTGACCAATTCCTTTTAGGTGGAGGCCCTGAAGGGGTATTACGCTATAAAAAGACATTTGCAGAGAACGGCACCATTCCATTTTATATCGGAAAAAAAGTGCACAACCAGACCGTTTATGATGAAATCGTGAATCAATGGGAAAGTAAAAATCCCGATAAAAAGGAATTGAATAAGCATATTCTTCTCAAATACAGATATTAATACATGAAAAGTAACTTGGAGAATAAACGCAAGCTAAAGGTAGTTTGGTTATGTCATTTTGCCAATGAAGAGATGAAAGCCTACTTCAAGGTTAAGCATATTAATGAGTTTGCTCCTTGGATTAGTTTATCATTGCAGTTATTTGAGGGTGTTGATGATGTCGAATTGCATGTAGTCTCTCCAAATGTATATACAAATACAGATGCGTATTTAGAAAAGAATGGTATTCATTACCATTTTTACGCGCCCTCCCCAAGTATATTCAATAATCGTCTGTTTCGGAGAATATATTCATTTTTGAATATGGCTGCACTCGGCGAATTTAATTGGATAAAAAGAAAAGTAAGTAGGACAATTAGAAATATTCATCCTGATATTGTTCACTTACATGGGGCAGAAAATGCATACCAATATTCCTCTGGTATTTTGCCATTAATTGATGAGTATCCCATACTCACAACTATTCAAGGCTTTATAAGGAATTCTATAGATAATGATAGAATTACGAAGGTCAGAAAAGCAATTGAAGCGAAGATTATAAAGAATTCTCAGCATTTTGCTATTCGAAAAAGTGATGAGATGAAAGCTATTACAGAAGAGATGCATCCAGGAGCAGATTTGTATTATCATAATTATCCTGTAGGGAAACCAAGACGAACAAAGGAAAATATTGGTGCATTTGAACCTATAGACTTTATCTTCTTTGCTAGGGTTTGCAAGGAAAAGGGGATTGAAGATTTGCTTATTGCTTTTTCTGAGGTGAAAAAATCTATTCCTAATGCAAATCTTACCGTTGTGGGTGGAGTTAGTGATAACTATCAGGATCATTTGATTAAAATATGCAAGTCATGTGGGATTCTTGACAGTGTTAAGTTTGAGGGGTTTTTACCTACTCAAAATGATATTTACAATTTGGCCTACAAGGCTAAAGTGTGTGTGCTCCCGACATATCACGATATATTACCAGGCACAGTGCTTGAGAGTATGTTTCTCAAATTACCTGTAATCGCCTACGGTGTTGGTGGCTTGCCTCATTTAAATGAAGCAAACATAACTATCGAGCTTGTAGAAGTTAGAAACACTAAAGTTTTGGCAAATCGGATGGAAGAATTATATAATGATTCAGCTTATAGATTAGAATTAGCCGAGCGTGCCTACACTCATGTTAATTTGACGTTCGACAATAATATTGTAGTGAGAGATATAATAAGCGCATACAGGAAAGTTTTGGCTCATAAAATTTTCTGAGTAGTTGTTATTGTTTTTATAAGTCAGAATGAGAATTGATATTTTTTGGTTTAGGTTTCTAAGTATGTATACATTGGCAAGTCTTTTCTTACCAATTGTCATGCAAAATATTCCTCCACCATTCACTTTTATAAATAGAACGGCAACTTTCATTGGTTTGGTTTGGATTATCTCAATTTTGTTGAAATATCCGAAAATACTCTTTTCAAAAAGCTTGTTGATGATTTATGCGTTTGTAGCATTATTCCTCATAGGGACTATTACTTTTTGGAATTATGACATTTTAATTTATGGATCAGAAATAGATGCAATTTGGGTAATGACGGACTTTGCTGGGCCATTTCTGTCAATTCTTATGTTATTATACTTCAAAGTTTCGGGTGATTATCGCGGCCTTTCTATTGTGAGTAAAGTTGCGATACTGTTCATTTTCATTACAGCAATCACGTCGATTGTTGGCTTAACGCTCTTTCCTGATGCAGTAAGAGAACTTACGTCAAGCACTGCTGGTGCGAATCTTGATGAGTATGGGAGATTGGGAATACCTAGTTATTCATATTGGGCAAGTATGGTTTATCTGTTTCCTATTTTTTATTATTACCTTAGATTGAATGGTTGGAAAATTTACAAAAAGGCGTTTCTTTTAGTTCTTATCACTTTAGTATTGCTAGCACTATTTAAGGCTCAAATCACAACGGCTATGATGCTGGCTTTATTTTCCTTTATTTTCTCCATTTTTAATTTCTCAAATCTAAAACTAGCAGCTTTAGTAATTGCTGGTTTATTGGTTTTAGTTTTGTTTGTTTTTAACGAACAAATTGCAGATTTGTTTTATTTTGTAGCAGCTAATGTTGAGTCAAATCTTTTGAATTCACGTTTAATGGATGTTGGCAAGGTGTTCGAACTCCGCGATTTTGATCCAAATTCTGGTGAAACCTATTTTTCGCAGGAAAGGCTGTCTCGGGTGTTTCTGTCTTTTGAGAGTTTTGGTTTAAATCCTATTTTTGGCGGAGGTGAGTTGGGTGGGCATTCAACTTGGGTCGATAAGTTAGGTCTTTTTGGTTTGATGGGAACAATTCCTTGGCTAATCATTTATAGACATCAATTCAAAACTAATTTTAGAATGTTTAACGATTATTATGCTGCTTGTTATAGTTTGGCTATTGGAAGTAACTTGATTCTCGGTTTATTAACGACAACTGCAAATTCGGTTCACTCTTCTTTTGTTATATTTTTCATAATACCGAGTTTATATTATTTAAACTATAAAAAATTTAATGTTACTGATTATTATTAGTTATAATTGCATTGTGTAAGTGTTGAATTGGCTGTCTTATATAAGGTTTAGGTATACTATATTGTTGAAATAATTTCATGACAGGAAAAGCTAATATTTATTTTTATAATACTCTTTGTTCAAAGAAGGTTTATAATGTTTTGTTTGATACCCAAAATGTTAAATCAAGTAATGCTGCTCAAAACTTTTTCCGGTTAATTGCAACAGGATTTTCTAAACATGAGGGTTGTCGTGTATTTGTTACATCATTACTCCCAATAAATTCCGTAGAACACAAAAAGCTATTTTGGAATTTCAATTCAGATACTGAAGATAATATTTATTACAAGTATATTCCTTTGATTAATATTAGGATATTTAGAAATATATGGGTTGTATTATATGTTTTCTTTACCATATTATTTAAAAAATTTGAAACTGATTGTCGTAATGTTATAGTAGTGGATTATTTAAGAATTTCGTTGAATATATCGGTTATAATAGCTGCTAAAATCAGAGGTGTAAAGATTCTTTCAATTGTTACTGACTTGCCTGGCGAGAATGTTTTTAGAAAAAATACTTTTGTTCAAGCAACTAGTGGCATTCATCAATATTTTGATTTTGATTATTTTATATCTTTAACCAAAGAACTGAATTCTGAAGTAAATAAGAGAAGTAAGCCAAATATAGTAATAGAAGGTTTTGCAGATATTTCGTTTATGGATTTGAAGAATCTAATTGCGGATAAATTTGAAAAGCGCGTTGTCATTTATGGTGGTGGATTGTATGAAGAATACGGTTTGAAAATTTTGTTAGATGGGTTTCATAAATTAGTGGATAATGATGTGGAATTATGGCTCTATGGAGAAGGTCCTTATGTTCAGGATATCATTAGATTTTCAAAATTAGATTCGAGAATACGTTACAAAGGAAATGTTTCTAACGAAGATTTGCTGCAGCAATTGATTAAGGCAACTTTATTAATAAATCCTCGACCTCCGATTGGTAGATATACAAAATATTCTTTTCCAAGCAAGAATATGGAGTATATGTCCACAGGTACTCCGTTGCTAACCGCTAAACTTCCAGGAATTCCCTTAGATCATCTTCCATTTGTATATTTAATTGGTGATTCTTCATCTGAGGGAATATATAATTCTTTAAAAGACGTATTAAGCAGGGATAGGTTATTGTTGCATGAATTTGGTAGGATTGCTAAAGCTTATGTATTGGAAAAAAAGAATAATGTTTTTCAGACAGGTCGGATACTAAAGTTGATTTTTCAGAATTGATAGTTATGTTCTAATGCAAGTGGTAGTTGTCTTTTTAGTAACCTAATAGAATGTGGTAGTAGGGTTTCTCAATTCTGAATATGTAAATTTGTTTTGGTGAACGAATTTGATTTTCATTTTGAAGAGGCTATTAAATATAATGTTGATGAAATGTTTTATGAAGGGTTATGTTTTATGAAGGGTTATGTATATTAGTTAATACTATCTTTATATATTGATGCTGCCCATTATTCAATTAATCTGTATGTTATTCATGATCCGAATAATCTCTACTGTGAACAAAACCGAATGTATCATTCAGTTTGTCGAGAAGTTTCTGTCATTGTCGGAATGAATGCACCGATGAAAGATATCGGGAAACTATACATGACCGGCATAGTGTTAGAAGAAGATGGTCGTGATTCAAATGGAATCTACTCAGCAATCGGGAAAATACAGTAAAATTATAGGATGTTCTAAATTGGGAATCACAAGATTCAAAAACATTCTAAAGTTGAGAAAAACAATTCCATAAACGTTGAGAATAACAGAGTCAATTAACAAGAATTTTGTTGAGTTCCATTCTACTATGTTGACTGCTATGAATGGGCTATTAAATACAGAGTACCAGATGCGCATGGTTCCTGTGTAATTGGAAGAATGCTGGCTTGTGACATCGCCGGTTGACCTTTTTTAGATATCATAGAGCATAGAGAAATGAACTGATGCATTTTTTAAATAAGTAGTTAATTGCATAAAATGGTGAGGTATATAATTACATTGAAATCCCAGCGGAGCTAAAAAATTAGTGCTCTTGATTCAGAACTATTTTCACTTTTAGATTTTGCGAATTAGAAAGTGAAACTGATATGCTTCCACTATGCAAGCCTCTTACAATATTGGTAAGGCAAATTTAATCAAGGATATAATGAATTACCCAAAATATGAATATAGCTGTAGTCACTAATAACCAGACACATCATAAATATTTTGCTTCTGAAATTAATAAATTATTCAAACTTGAATTGGTCATTGTGATTCAATATCCTGATGCTGAAAGTAAGATTTTGGAAAAAATAAATAATTATGGTTTTTTATGGGTTGTTTTAAAGGTTTTTGGGAAGGTATATGAAAAATTTTCTCAAAACTCTTTTAAAAATTTGCTATATAAAGAATATAATATTCAGTTTCCAGGGCAAGGTTTTACTGAAATTACAGAAAATAGAATATTCTACAAAAAGACGATAAATGATGCGGAAAGTATTAGGCTAATTAAAGATCGCGAAATTGATATTGTCATATTCTTAGGAGGAGATATTGCGAAATCAGATTTTATCAAAGCACCAAAATTGGCATGTCTCAATATTCATAGTGGTATTTCACCATTTTATAATGGTGCAGGATCTGCAGCATGGGTATTGGCTGATTTTAGACCCAATTTTTCCGGTGTAACTTTAATGAAAATGAATGAGAGAATTGACGGAGGTAATGTAATCTCACACTACCTGCCGTCAATCGAAAGTGGAGATAATGCTGCCAAGTTGTTTCTTAAGGGAATTAAAGGAGCTGTACAGATGGTTAAAAAGGAGATTGAAAACTATAGGAGAGATATTCAGTTTAAAGGTATTCATCAAAAAAGATCAATAAAATATACACGTGGAATGGATTGGAATATTTATCATGACTTAAGAGTCAATCGGTTTTATAAATTGAACTTAATGACTAAATATTTGAGAGAGAAAGAGATGTATTATTATTACAGTGAAAAGGATTTGGAGTCAAAGTTTCCATTTTCAAATATATTATCTGATATGTTGTTAATGAAATGATGCACAAATTTCTGTTTTGGTTCCAATTTAAAATTCTAAAAATTAATCATTTAGTTGATTATTTTGGTAGTTTGAGAATTGTCTATTACCACTTGGTAAGTGATATTAGAAGAGATTATTATTTTAATTCATCTATAGGTGTTGACAATTTCAAAAGACAGATTGAATTCTTAAAAGGGCGATATGAAATTATTTCATTAAGCGAGGCGTTAGTCCGAGCTAAAAACGGAGATTCATTGAAAAACTGCTTATGTCTGACGTTTGATGACGGTTTCTCTGATTGTTATTTCCAGATATATCCTATTCTTAAAAGAATGCGTATTTCAGGCACCTTTTTTTTAATTGAGAATACTGTCAATAATCGTGATTTGATGTGGAGAAATAAGCTTTTGTTACTAGATAAGGAGATTAATGAAGATAGTAAAAGGGCTATTTTGTACAGGACAGTATCGGAATTTGGCGTTGAAAATTTAGAAAATGGAGCTTCAAGTCTATTTAAGGCTTCCAGTACATGGAGTATGAGTATGAAGGAAGAAGTTGTTAATTTTATTTGGAGTATTGCGGACCTACCTTCACTTGATGATTATTTGGAAAAACATAAGCCCTATTTAGATGATGATCAAATATTTGAAATGTTGAATAACAACATGGAATTTGGCAACCATACTAAGTCACATCCCTTTTGTAGTCAGCTGTCAGAAGAGGAAATCTGGCATGAAATTATTGCTACAAACCAAAGAATGTCTTCGAAATTTGGAACTATATTTAATAGCCTTTCCTATCCATTTGGTGATCGAGTTTCAAAGGATATTGAAAAATATATAAGAGATAACTCTACACTTGAAATATTGCTCGGTATAAAGGATGAGTTTAATAATTATAATAATCCTTTTTCATGGGAACGTGTCTGTTTAGAAAAACCTTATTATATGAGTCTAAATACATATTATTTGAAAGTGTTATTGAGGAAATGCAATCTATTGGATTAGAAGGAATATTTGTAAAAAACCAAATTTATGTGTGGAATTAGTGTGATTATAAAAAGTGATAATTCGCCAGTTGAGCCTGAGGAGATAAAAAGAATAAATGACCTAATAGAACACAGAGGTCCAGATAATGAAGGTTTCTATTTTCATTCATCTCTAGCTTTTGGTCATCGAAGATTAAGTATATTAGACACTTCTGACTTCGGTAATCAACCAATGGAGTATATGGGGGAATATTGGATTACATACAATGGAGAAATTTATAATTATGTTGAAATTAAAGAGGAATTAGTTGCGAAGGGATATACGTTCAAAAGCGAATGTGATACAGAAGTTATTTTGGCGAGCTATGATTGCTGGGGTTATGATTGTTTATCTAGATTCAATGGTATGTGGGCCTTTTGTATTCATGATTTGAAAAATGAGAAATTGTTCTTTTCGAGGGATCGTTTTGGTATCAAACCGCTTTACTATGTGAAAAAAGATAATGGGATGGGATTTGGATCAGAAATTAAACAACTCATTAATGCGAATGGGTCAAATAAATTAAATGAAAAAATCCTATTAGAGTTTATGTTAACAAAATACGACGACCATACGAATGAAACATATTTCAAAGGTATTTACTCTTTGCCTGCAAGTCATTATATGTCTTATAACTTAAAGAGTAATGAATTTAGCATAAATAGATATTATAGCCTAACACCAAAATCTTTTAAGGACGGTTTTAATAAGGATACTTTGGTTAAATCCTTTTATGAATTATTAGAGGATTCTATTAAATTGAGATTGCGCTCTGATGTTCAAGTAGGCACCTGTTTAAGCGGCGGATTAGATAGTTCGGCAATTAGCGTAGTTGCAGCTAAAATTTACAATAAACAATCGGCGGAAAATTTTTTGGGGATTAATGCGAGTTCTTCTGATAAGAGAAATGACGAAAGCTATTTTGCAAATGTGGTGGCTGAAAATAATAACATAGAACTGCATAAAGTTGCACCTACGTTCGAAGATTTTACTAATTATATTGATGAACTTATCCTAACCCAAGAACAGCCATTTACTAGTCCATCAATGTTTATGGGTTACCATGTCTTTAAAAAGGCAAAAGATTTGGGTTGTAAAGTTATGCTCAATGGCCAAGGAGGTGATGAAATTCTGTTAGGTTATGAAAGGTACTTCTCTTCAACCTTAAACATTCTTAAACCTGTGAATTTTTTAAGGAGCATATATGACCAAAGTAAAAATTCACGAATAGGGGTTGTGCGAATAGTTTTAAACTATTTATATTTTCGAATGTATCCCATTAGAATATCTTTCCTAAAATACAGAAGTTTCATAAAGAGGGAACATAGAAAATCAGAGCATTTTTCGGCAGTTATCAAGAACTGTAAAGCCTATTCGAATCCTCTGGAATTGCAAAAGTCAGAAATTTGTGAGTTACAGTTACCACATTTGTTGAGATATGAAGATCGCAATTCTATGCGCCATTCTATAGAAACCAGACTTCCCTTATTAGATTACAGACTTGTGGAATTCTGTCTCGGAATTCCGATTGAGTATAAAATTAGAAAAGGATGGTCTAAGTTTATTTTAAGAGCTGCAATGGATAAAATTTTACCTAATGAAGTTGCGTGGCGAAAAAATAAGTTTGGTTTTGAGGCACCTACATCATGGTTGGATGATTATGCTGATGAAATGCTAAAAGAGATAAAGGAATCAAAAATCCTGAATTTTTATTGTGATATGCCTGCTTTGGAAAAGAAATTTCAAAAACTAGGGGAATGGGATAAATGGCTCTATTTTAATATAGCGAGATGGGAAAAAGTATATCGGGTAGTAAGATAGAACGTTAATGGAAGTACATATAATAAATTATGGTGCTGGTAATATTGGCTCTGTTGTTAATATGATTAAGCATATTGGCGGCAATCCAATTGTTGTGTCAAATACGAGCGAATTAGAGACAGCAAAGAGGATTATATTACCTGGTGTCGGTTCATTTGATAGTGGTATGCAAAAACTGTTGGATAGCGGACTAAAAGAAGTGTTAGAAATTAAAGTAATGCAATCTAAAGTGCCATTCCTTGGGATATGTTTAGGGGCTCAGCTTTGTACAGAAGGAAGTGAAGAAGGTGTTTTACCGGGGTTAGGTTGGATACCAGGAAGAACTATGCAATTTCAATTTTCCTCAGGGTCAAAATTGAAAATCCCACATATGGGTTGGAATAATGTAGAACAAAAAAAACCGCACCCAATTTTAAATGGGATGGATGAACGGGCAAAATTCTATTTCGTTCATAAATATTATTTAGCGCCTAAGAATAAATCAGATATTTTATTGAGCACAAACTACGGAGATAAATTCGCCTCTGCTTTGCAAAGAGAAAATATTATTGCCATGCAATTTCATCCTGAGAAAAGTCATAGGCATGGAATGAAAATATTGAGTAATTTTTTGAAAATACAATAGAATGTTACAAAGCAGATTAATTCCTGTTCTGTTGTTGAAAGGCGAAGGCTTATATAAAACAGTACGTTTCAAGGATCCAAATTATATCGGTGACCCAAGAAATGCGGTGAAAATTTTTAACGAAAAAGAAGTTGATGAAATCTGCTTGCTCGACATTACTGCCACAAATGAAAAAAGGCCTCCTAACTTTACTTTAATTGAAGAAATTACAAGTGAGGCCTTTATGCCCTTAAGTTATGGGGGAGGCGTAAATTCAATTGAAGATATAAAACGATTATTTTCATTAGGGGTAGAGAAGGTAATAATTAATTCAGTATTATATGAAAAGCCAGAACTAATAACCGCAGCAGCAAAAATATTTGGCGAACAAAGCATCATCGCATCTATAGACGTTAAAAAAGATATTTTTGGAAAGTATCACTTGTATTCTCATGCTGGTAAAAAAAAGCAGAAGTCGGATTTATTTACCTTTGTCCAAAGGGTCAGTGATTTGGGTGTAGGAGAAATAATTTTAAACAGCATTGATAGGGATGGCACCATGCAAGGTATGGATATAAAGCTTATTAGGGAGGTGGCCAACTCAATCAGTATTCCCTTAGTTGCAGCTGGCGGCATTGGTACTTTTGAAGATATCCAACTTGTATTAAGAGAAACGGATGTTGCCGCCTTGGGTATCGGTAGCTTTTTTGTTTATCATGGTAAACAAAGAGGCATACTTATTACCTACCCAAATCAAGACCAAATAGAGAGACTTAATCAATAGAAATCATGAGTTATCAAAGATGTACAAGGTGCTTAATGGATACCACAGATCCCGATATTGTTTTTGATACAGATGGTGTTTGTAATCATTGCCATCGATATGATTCACAACTCTCTATTCGCGTATATTCTAAGCAGGACGGGGAAGTGGCACTTCGGAAACTTGTTCAGGATATGACCAGCGATGGAAAAGGCAAAGAATATAATTGCATTATCGGTGTAAGTGGCGGGGTGGATAGTACCTATGTAGCGTATCTAACTAAGAAATTGGGCCTTCGCCCCTTAGCGATACATTTCGACAATGGGTGGAATTCTGAGCTAGCAGTGAGTAACATTGAAAAAGTTTTAAACTTACTCAAAATTGATCTTTATACATATGTTATTGATTGGGAAGAGTTTAAGGATTTACAACTTTCTTTTTTAAAAGCGAGTACACCAGATGGGGAAATCCCTTCCGACCACGCAATTAACGCCCTACTCTTCAAGGAGGCGTCGAAACGTGGCATCAAGTATATTATAAATGGGATGAATTTTAAAACTGAGTCCATGAGTGTTCCTAAATGGGCTTATGGACATGCTGATTGGAAATACATCAAGGCCGTGCACAAAAAATTTGGAGTTAGGAAACTAAGAAAGTATCCACACTACTCGCTATTTGATACATTTTATTACCTCTTTGTAAAGCGAATTAAGCTGATTTCAATCTTGAATTATATTGACTACGACAAGGATGAGGTCATGAAGGTTTTGCAAAGCGATTTAGGCTGGAAATATTATGGAGGAAAGCATTATGAATCGGTTTATACTAGATTCTATCAAGCCTATATACTGCCAAATAAATTCAATATTGATAAAAGAATCGGTCATTTGTCTGATTTGATTCGTTCTGGAAATTTAACCAGAGAGGAAGGCTTGGACGCATTATCTAACGAAATTGCAGACCCTCAACTGCTCGCAAGGGATAAAGAGTTTGTAATGAAAAAATTAAGCCTTTCTATTGAAGATTTTGACCAGATAATGAATGCTAAACCGAAGTTATATACAGATTACCCAAATAATTCAGATAAGGTTGCAAAACTTAAAGGATATATGAATGTCTTAAGAGGCAAAGGAATGATGTCTAAGTGAGCATTATGCATGTACTAAATATTTCTTCGGACTTTAGTCGGCAAAAGATATATAAGAACTTAGCATTAAGCTTAAGCAACATTAGGAATCTGCAACAGACTATTTATGTGCCCGTTAGAACAAAGGAAGAAATTGGCGCGAATCAGCCTGCAAAAGGCGATATCGATATGCAATACCGACTCATCATTAAAAAATCGGATAGATACTTTTATTTTTCAAGAATCAAACGGGTATATCGTGACATCTTAAAAACGCTTGATGTATCAGTTTTCCAAATGGTTCATGCGCACTTTTTGTTTACGGACGGTGGTGTTGCATTGAAATTATGGGAAAAACAAAATATCCCGTACATAGTTGCAGTGAGGAATACGGATATAAATTTTTATTTTAAATATGCAGTTCATCTTCGGGCTTATGGAATAAAAATTCTTCTTAACGCGGAGAAGATAATATTGCTGACGCCTTCATATCTCGATCATTTATTGAAGTATTGTTCTTCTGAGGAAAAGGAGAGCATACGAGTAAAAGTTAAAATCGTTCCCAATGGTGTAGATGAGGGTTGGTTTGAGAATCAACTCGATCCAAAACACATGCCCAATGCTATACCTCGCTTATTATACGTTGGGGACTTTACAAAAAATAAAAATGTCCCATTCCTGATTCAGGCCAAACAAAAATATTTCGAGCATTATTTTCTGGATATAGTTGGATCAGAAGGAGATGATTCAGAGAAAATAGCAAAATGTGCGGAAAATGATGATAAAATCCATCTTCATGGACGGGTATCAGATAGGTTAACTTTAAAAAAGCTATATAGATCGGCTGACATACTTTGTATCATGTCGAAATATGAAACTTTTGGTGTTTCATACATTGAGTCTCTTACGCAAGGAACTCCGGTGATATATACTGAAGGACAAGGAATTGATGGTTATTTTCAAATACCAGTAGGCATGAAAGTCTCTTATGGAAGTATGGAAGGTTTTAGATCAGCAGTAGACCATATTTGCACTAATTATTTGAAATATTCAGAATCTGCAATAGAATCGTCTCAGGAGTTCAAGTGGGATCAAATTTCTCAATCATATAATAATATCTATACAAATTATGGATCAAAGGATTAAAATAGCATTGGTTGGTTGCGGTAGAATTGGCAATCGTCACGCAAAACATATTGCAACATATGCGGATTTAGTAGCTGTTTGTGATACGGATAAGGACAAGGCTACTACTTTGGCGTCAGAATACAATTGTGCTTCATATCTGGATTTGAATGAATTGTTAGCGGATAAGCTAGCGATTGACGTAATCGCAATATGTACTCCAAATGGTATTCATGCCTCACAGTCTATTGCATGTTTAAATCAAGGGTATAATGTGCTTTGCGAGAAGCCAATGGGGATAAATGTTGCTGAATGCGGAGAAATGCTTAAAGCTGCAGAGAAAAACAACCGAAGACTTTTTGCGATTAAGCAGAATAGATTTAATCCTCCAATAGCCGCAGTAAAGAAAGCGTTGGATGATGGCATCTTCGGTAAAGTCTTAAGCGCTCAATTAAGTTGTTTTTGGAATAGAAATGAAGATTATTATGCAAATTCTTGGAAAGGGTCAGCTGATTTGGACGGGGGGACACTTTATACTCAATTTAGTCATTTTATTGATTTGCTGTATTGGATAGTCGGGGATGTAAAAACGGCCAAAGGTTTTAGCAGAAATTCAATGCATCAAGGAATTATTGAATTTGAGGATAGCGGGGTTGTGGCTCTTGAGTTTTATAACGGAGCAATTGGTGCGATTAACTATACGGTTAATTCGTATAATAGAAATATGGAAGGTTCCCTTACTATTTTTTGTGAAAAAGGCACTGTTAAAATTGGCGGACAATACCTTAATGAGTTAGAGTATCAGAACATCGAAGGTTTTGAATTCAAAAATTTGCCAACTGGAAATACGGCGAATAATTATGGGAATTATCAAGGTTCAATGAGCAACCACGATAAAATTTATGAGAATCTTGTTGATGTCCTTAGAAATAACGCTTCCATTTCAACGAGTGCATTTGAAGGGTTAAAAACTGTTGAAATTATTGATAAAATCTATTCAGCCATTCGTTCATGATAGAATATAATTCTCAAATTAAAAACGCCACCATTGCGGATGATGTCAAGGTTGTGCATCCAGTTAATATTTATGGTTGCGAAATAAGCGAAGGGTGTTTTATTGGACCTTTTGTTGAAATCCAAAAGGACGTAGTTATAGGCGCCAATACTAAGGTGCAATCCCATTCTTTTATATGTGAACTAGTCTCTATTGGTTCGGATTGTTTTATTGGACATGGAGTGATGTTCATTAATGACCTCTTTTCTGAAGGTGGTCCGGCTAGAGGGAATAAAAATCTTTGGAAAAGCACCATTATTGGAAATAATGTCTCTATTGGCTCTAATGCAACGATTCTTCCTGTTAATATATGTGATTCGGTAGTTATAGGAGCAGGTTCGGTTGTAACCAAGGATATTTCTGAACCGGGAGTGTATGTTGGAAATCCAGCTAAAAAATTAAAGTAGTATATCATATGCAAATTCATTTTGTAGATCTTAAAGCACAATACCATTCTTTAAAAGAAGAAATGGACTCTGCAATAGCTGATGTTCTGGAAAACACAGCATTTATTGGGGGAGAAAACGTGAGCGCGTTTCAACGAAATTTTGAACAATTTTATGGGGTAAGGCACTGTGTTCCTTGCGCTAATGGTACAGATGCCTTGTACATAGCAATGAAAATGATGGGAATTGGTGCCGGGGCTGAGGTTATAACTACGGCTAGTTCATGGATTTCAACCTCTGAAACGATTAGTCAGACAGGTGCTCAACCTGTATTCGTTGATATTGATCAATTTTACACAATTGATCCATCTCAAATAGAGGCTAAAATCACCTCCAGAACAAAGGCAATTATTCCAGTTCATCTTTACGGTCAAATGTGCGATATGCCTTCAATTATGCAGATTGCTAAAAAACACAATCTCAAAGTTATCGAAGATTGTGCGCAAAGCCATATATCGGAATTGAATGGAACTAGAGCCGGTATTTGGGGTCATGCAGGAACCTTTAGTTTTTATCCAGGGAAAAACCTTGGAGCATATGGTGATGCCGGTTGTTTAATTACAAATAATGAGCAGCTGGCAACAGAATGTAAGCGCTATGCCAACCATGGAGCTTTGATTAAACATCAACATGATATTGAAGGGATCAATAGCCGACTTGATGGATTACAAGCCGCTATATTAAATGTTAAACTGCCTCATCTTGTAAAGTGGACTGACGAACGTATAAGAGTAGGGAGTCGTTATCTGGAACTACTTGCTGACGTCAAGCAAATTCAGTTGCCAAAAATGAGACCTGATACGCTTCATAGTTTTCATGTATTTGGAATTAAGTTTGATGATAGAAAAGCATTGCAGAATTTCTTGAATGCTAAAGGAATTCCTACTCAAATTCATTACCCAAATGCGATGCCTTTTATGAAAGCATACGAAAGCCTAGGAGCAAAACCTGAGAATTTCCCGAATGCCTACGACTTACAAGAAAAGGAAATCTCACTTCCAATTTATCCTGAAATGAGCGACGCTCAAATACTTTATGTGACTGATGCAATCAAGGAGTTTTTCAATGGCCAGTAAAAGGGTCTGGATAATTTCTAAGTATACCACTCCAAATAAGTATCCCCGACATTTTGGAATTGGGCGTGATTTGGTGGCGAAAGGATTAGATGTTAGTTTATTCGTATCCGTTTCAAATAGTGTGGCCCCTGATGATGTCCCTATATTTAGAGGGTGGTCAAAAACAGAGTATCATGATGGATTAAAAGTAGTTTGGTTGAATGGTCCAAGTATTTCCAATGCAGGAATCATTCGTATACTATCTTGGTTTTGGTTTGAGATTAAGGTTATTCTGAATAATCTATTTTCAAGGAATAAACCCGATGCAGTTATTAGTTCTTCTCTTTCTCTATTGAGTGTTTGGTCCGGTTTATTTTTATCAAAACGTTATAAAGCTAAATTTATCTTGGAAGTTCGGGATATATGGCCGCTAAGTCTGATTGAACTCGGAGGGTATTCAAAGTCAAATATCTTAATCAGGTTTCTGGCTTTTACAGAGCGTATCGGATATAAAAAGGCAGAAGCAATTATTGGTACAATGCCAAATTTGAAAGAGCATGTGCAGAATGTCCTACCGGAAGCAGCTCATAAGGTTGTATGTATACCTCAAGGAGTCTTCTTGGATATTTTTGAAAAAAAAGCCGTTGAATTAAGTCCGGAATACCTTGAAAAGCATATTCCTAAGAATAAGTTTGTTGTTGCCTATACGGGAACATTGAACCCTAATAATCCGATAGACACGCTATTTGCGGTTGCTGAAGAATTTGAAAAAAGAAATTCAAATATTCATTTCTTGATAATAGGAGAAGGGAAAAACAAGGCCAGATATGAAAATGAGTATGGTCAATTGAAGAATGTTTCTTTTCCTCCTATCGTTTCGAAAAATCAGATGGCTCACTTGCTGAGCTTTGTAGAAGTCGGGTATGATGCATTTTCTTCTAAGCTGGCGCAATACGGACTGAGCAGAAATAAATGGATTGATTACATGTATAATCAATGTGTCATTGTTTGTTCATATGATGGATTTCAAAGTATGATCAATGAGTCGAATTCAGGATTTTTTGTTCCTTATCAGGATGAGAAAGCACTATATGATGTAATCAACAAGATTTACAATATGCCAAATAAAGAGGTGGTGAAAATGCAGGAACGGGCTAGAGATTTTATTAAGGATTTTCGAACTTTTGATAAACTAGGAAACAAGTATCTCAATTTGATTGAAGCCTAGATGTATAAGAATTTTGTAAAACGCATCATTGATTTATTGATTGCCCTATTGGTGCTTCTGATTACATTACCTCTGATTCTTCTTGCATTTATTGTCTTGTTTTTCGCAAATCAAGGGAGTCCGTTTTTCGTTCAAAAGAGACCGGGAAAAGGGGGTAGAATCTTCAATATCATCAAGTTCAAAACAATGAATGATGCTAAAGATAAAAATGGCCATCTTCTGCCTGATGCCGCGCGATTAACGGCAGTAGGTAAGCTAATTCGAAAAATGTCAATTGATGAACTTCCTCAGCTTATAAATGTACTTAAAGGAGATATGAGTCTGATTGGACCCAGACCTCTTCTTACCGAATATTTACCCCTATATTCCGAGTTTCAAATGCGAAGGCATGAAGTCAAACCTGGGATCACCGGTTGGTCACAAGTGAATGGTAGAAATGCATTGAGTTGGCTGGAAAGATTTGAAATGGACGTTTGGTACGTTGATCATATAAGTTTTGCACTTGATTTGCGTATTATTTTCATTACTATTTTGAAGGTAGTTAAAAGTGACGGTATTAGTGGGGAAGGAACCCAAACAATGGAAAAGTTTAAAGGAAACTGATTTGATTTTATTTGGCGCCAGCGGACATGGAAAGGTAATCGCAGACATCGCGAAATCAATTGGACTTACCATTGATAAAATCTGGGATGATAATCCCGGGAAAGAATTGAATGATTACCTTGTTGAAAAAACACCGGATTTTATTCCCAATGACACGGAGTTGATATTATCCGTTGGGAATAATGATACGAGAAAAAAATTAGCCGTTCGATTCGCTCAAGCCAAATTCCAGAAACTCATTCATGCCACTGTTTGTGTGGGAACAGGGGTTCAAATTGGTGAAGGTACGGTTGTTATGCCTGGAGCTGTAATCAATGCAGATACTAAAATAGGTCGGCATGTAATCATCAATACGAATGCATCTGTTGATCATGATTGCACTTTAGAGGATTTTGTGCATATATCTCCAAATGCAACACTTGCTGGAAATGTAAACATTGGAAATGGAACATGGGTGGGAGCAGGAAGTACCATCATTCAAGGATTAAAAATTGGGAAATGGGTAGTAGTTGGAGCGGGTACAGTTGTAATTTCAGATGTACCAGACAATTGCACCGTGGTAGGAAATCCTGCACGTATAATTAAAAAACACGAAACAAATCTGTGAATACAAAAATCTGGCTTTCCTCTCCGCATATGGGAGGTTCCGAAGAGAAATATGTAAAAGAGGCTTTTGATACCAATTGGGTAGCCCCGCTTGGTCCGAATGTCGACAATTTTGAAAAGGACTTGGTTTCCTATACTGGGGCGAAGCATGCAGCAGCACTTACCTCTGGAACCGCAGCTATTCACTTGGCACTCATTGAACTAAGCGTAGGTCCTGGCGACTATGTACTCTGTCAAAGTTTTACCTTTTCCGCATCAGCGAATCCAATCGCTTATCAAGGTGCCATTCCTGTATTCATCGACTCTGAATTGGAAACATGGAATATGGATCCGAATGCGATGGAATCAGCAATCATTGAATTGACGGCCAAAGGGAAAAAGCCAAAAGCAATTATTCCGGTTCATCTCTACGGTGTGCCTGCCAAGATGCCTGAAATAATGGCGCTTTCCATCAAATATGATATTCCGGTAATTGAAGATGCAGCAGAGGCATTGGGTAGTAAACTTGATGGCAAAGCTTGCGGCACCTTTGGTGATTTTGGAGTACTCAGTTTTAACGGAAATAAAATAATCACTACCAGTGGTGGTGGCTCTTTAATTTCCGACAATGAAGAGTGGATTAATATGGCGCGCTTTAGGGCCACACAGGCTCGCGACAATGCACCCCATTACCAGCATTCGCATATCGGATATAATTACCGAATGAGCAATATTGTAGCGGGAATTGGCCGAGGACAAATGGAAGTTTTGGATCAGAGGGTTACCGCAAGAAGGGCAAATTTTGAAAAGTACAAAGCAAGATATGGAGCCATACCTGGGATTGTCTTTCAACCTGAATTGGCGGGTTCTTTTTCCAATAGATGGTTGACTGCCTTAACGATAAACCCAAGCATAACTGGATTTAGCCGGGAGGGTTTACGCCTCGCTTTGGAGAAAGAAAACATTGAAAGTCGTCCGCTTTGGAAGCCCATGCATATGCAGCCAGTATTTGAAAGTTCTCCATTTTATGGAGCCAATATTTCGGAAAAACTCTTTGATAACGGATTGTGTTTGCCAAGTGGTTCAAATTTATCGGATGAAGATTTTGAGAGAATTTTTCAAGCCATTGATAAAATTTTAAGCAGGTAATTAAATGTCGCAACCTAAAATATTTGGTTTATCGTGCCTACTTTTGACATTCCTTTACAGATCTTAGGGGTTGGATTAAGGCTGAAAACATTAAATCTTTGACTAAGAAAAAGTGAGCTTTCCTGGCCAAACAATTAGCTAATTTTGTTGAGTCATTGAAGGTGGAAATACCAGAGATACTAAGGAAAAGGTTTTATTATTGAAATAAAATAACATGCGCAAAATTCAAATGGTCGACTTACTTCGTCAATACGAAGAAATTCAAACTGAAATCGATCAGGCCGTATTGGCTACCATCCGCTCTTCGGCCTTTATAAATGGACCGGAAGTAAAATCTTTCCAAAGCGAGCTAGAAAACTACTTGCAGGTGAATCATGTGATTCCCTGCGCGAATGGAACAGATGCCCTTCAGGTGGCTATGATGGCCTTGGGTTTAAAAGAAGGTGATGAAGTAATCACAGCGAGCTTTACCTATGTAGCCACTGCGGAAGCCGTGGCACTGCTGAAGCTTACGCCTGTTTTGGTGGATGTAGATCCAGATACTTTCTGCATTGATCCGGCAGAAATTCGCAAAGCCATTACACCAAAAACCAAAGCCATTGTTCCGGTTCACCTTTTCGGACAATGTGCTGATATGGAAGAAATCATGTCCATAGCTAAAGAGTTTGATCTTTTTGTTATCGAAGATACTGCCCAAGCGATTGGCGCGGAATATACCTTCAGCGATGGAACCGTCAAAAAAGCAGGGTCTATTGGAGATTTCGGTTGTACCAGCTTCTTCCCTTCCAAAAACTTGGGCTGCTATGGGGATGGTGGAGCCATTTTCACAAATAATGATGAGCTGGCGAAAAAAACAAAAATGGTAGTAAACCACGGACAAGCTGTTCAATATTACCATGACGAGATTGGCGTGAATTCGCGTTTGGATAGTGTACAAGCTTCAATCCTTAGGATTAAACTGCCATATCTAGATACATACAATAAAAAACGTCATGAAACGGCGCTAAAATACAATGCGGCATTTGCTGGAGAAGAGAAGCTCATTACCCCTAGTTTTGATTCCCAAAGCACGCATGTCTTCCATCAATATACCCTTCGTTTAAAAGGAGTAGATCGTACGGCATTCAAGGCGTTTTTAGCTGAGAAAGAAATTCCTGCCATGATTTATTACCCTGTGCCTTTGCATATGCAGAAAGCGTATAAAGACGAACGTTATGTGGAGGGGCAATTCCCAATTACTGAGGAGTTATGTCGCGAAGTGATGTCATTGCCAATGAGTCCTCACTTGGACGAAGAGCAGATTAGTTATATTATTGATGGTGTAAAGGAGTTTTTGAAATGAGTTATTTTGCGCATGAAACTGCCCTCGTTGATGAGGGCTCTCAAATAGGTGCTGGTACCAAAATTTGGCATTTTAGCCATGTAATGCCAAACTGTATATTAGGTGAAAACTGCAATCTTGGCCAAAATGTAGTGATATCTCCTGAAGTAGTTTTAGGAAACAATGTCAAAATCCAAAACAACGTTTCTATCTATACGGGAGTTACGTGTGATGATGATGTGTTCTTGGGACCTTCTTGCGTATTTACCAATGTAACCAACCCAAGAAGCGGTGTAAATCGCAGAGGTCAATATTCCAAAACCCATGTAGGAAAAGGAGCAAGCATCGGGGCAAATGCAACGATTGTTTGTGGCCATGATATTGGTAAATATGCCTTCATTGGTGCAGGTGCAGTGGTTACAAAAGACGTCCCTGATTATGCTCTTTTAGTAGGAAATCCGGCCAGACAACTAGGCTGGATGAGTGAATATGGACATCGCCTAACTTTTTTGGCTAATGGATTAGCCATTTGTTCAGAGAGCAAGGAAACTTATAAATTGGAAAAGGGCATTGTAGTAAAACTGATAGATATCAAAGAGTGAATGCCATGCAAAGATTGTTCTCTTTCGCATAAATAATCTCCTGAAGTCAAGAGCCTCCCTGCTCAATTTTCACTGAATTTTCTATCTTCGCAACCCTATGCCCTACCTAATTGACCTCATCGCTGGTGCCCGCCCAAACTTCATGAAAATTGCACCCATTATTGATGCAATTAAAGCAGCACAAGCAAAAGGAAGCAAACTCGAATACCGCCTCGTTCATACCGGTCAGCATTACGACCGCAATATGTCGGAGCAGTTCTTTGAGCAATTAGGGATCCCTGAGCCAGATGTAAATCTCGGAGCAGGAGGAGGCACTCAGGCCGAACAAACAGCTAAAATTATGGTGGCGTATGAAGCATTATTGCTCCAAAAACCCTGTGACCTTTGTCTTGTAGTGGGAGATGTTACATCTACTATGGCTTGTTCTATCGCGGCTAAAAAACTCACTATTAAAGTGGCCCATGTTGAGGGCGGAATTCGCTCCCATGATAGCACGATGCCAGAAGAAATCAACCGCATGTTAACAGATAGCATCACGGATTATTTCTTTACAACAACAGAATTAGCCAATAACAACCTGCGCGCGCTCGGAGCTAAGAACGAGCAGATATTTTACGTGGGAAATACCATGATTGATACCTTGGTAAAACAAAGACCCTATTTTCAGCAACCGAGTGTTTGGACTGAGCAAGACTTGAAACAGGGAAATTACATCGTAATGACCTTGCACCGTCCAGCTAATGTGGATGAAGAAGAAAAATTGAAAGACCTCATACAAGCTATAATTGATAACAGCCAAGATTTACCACTTATATTTCCGGTGCATCCACGAACGCGTCAAATCATGGAAAAACTCCATATCAGTCACGAGCGGCTCATAATGGTTGAACCCCTGGGATACTTGGAATTTAACTACCTCGTTGAACGTTGTAAAGCAGTTATCACCGATTCAGGTGGTATTACAGAAGAAACAACGGTCATGGGAATCCCTTGCATGACCTTGCGCGACAATACCGAACGGCCTGAAACAATCGATCAAGGCACCAATGAACTACTTGGAGTAAACCCAAAAGCAGTTGCTCCTGCGATGGAAAAACTCTTTTCTGGCAATTGGAAAAAAGGACAAATCCCTCACCTCTGGGACGGCCATTGTGCCGAGCGTATCGTTCAGATTCTTGAAACCTTGGAATAGAGCAGAGGGCATAGAGCAGAGGGCATAGAGCAGAGAGCAGAGAGCAGAGGGCAGAGGGCAGAGAGCATAGAGCAGAGGGCAGAGGGCAAGGGGCAGAGGGCAAGGGGCAAAAACAAATGTGAGGTGGTAAGGGAAAAAAAAGTGAAGAGAAAAAGATAACGGTATACTCCCCGGCGAACCGTAGATACTTCAAAAACCTATTCCGCGAGGCCTAGTGCGGCAGGGCGTCCACGAGGAGAGCGGAATTATGGTTTTTCGGCCTGAGCGGCGTTGGCCTTGAGCGCAGAAAAACCATAATTCGGTCCTCGTGGTGTCCTTTTTGGGTTCGTTTTTGGACAAGCAAAAAGGAACGGAGAACGACCGAGATGAAAAGGAATTATCAATCAAACATAAAACGTCAGTAAAGACCTGGCCAAAGCAAAAACCTACGCCGAAGCAAAAACATACTCCATAACAAAAACCAAGGCACAAAAAAACCCGAGACCTTCCAGCCCCGGGTTTCGAAAAAGAATCAAGAAAAATCAGTCGTCCCGCTTTTCAAACAGCTTTTTGAGTAAAAACCCGTGAGGTAACTTACCGCAGCACCAATCGTTGCACTCACCACCACGCTGCTCAATGAATTTGGATTCGACCATGCAAGCGAACAAAAGGTCCCACCAATTACAGCAAACCAATTATTCGGCGAGGGGACAGGCGCCCCCAATACCGCATCCATTACTGGCCCTCCTCAAAAACAAGCCCTTTCATAAAGCGCCCATTTTTCTTTTTCTGCAAATGCCACCGCTCCTTGGCGGTCTGGGCAATTACCCCATCTCCAAGCCCAATTCCCAAATTGCGCAAAGAGCGAAAAAACTCGGCGTAGGCTTCCGAGAAGGGGAGAAGGGGTGATGAGGAGAAAAAAAGTGAAGAGAAAAAGATAACGGTATACTCCCCGTCGAACCGTAGATACTTCAAAAACCTACTCCGCGACGCCAAGTGCGGCAGGGTGTCCACGAGGAGAGCGGAATTATGGTTTTTCGGCCTGAGCGGCGTTGGCCTTGAGCGCAGAAAAACCATAATTCGGTCCTGGTGGTGTCCTTTTTTGGTTCTTTTTTGGACAAGCAAAAAAGAACGGAGAACGACAGAGATGAAAAGGAATTATCAATCAAACATAAAACGTCAGTAAAGACCTGGCCAAAGCAAAAACCTACGCCAAAGCAAAAACCTACGCCGAAGCAAAAACATACTCCATAACAAAAACCAAGGCACAA
>Ga0209491_10001123_pt1 | contig 52992 bp, 47 predicted proteins | sample BON02_FD_187213 | JGI IMG/M metagenome (GOLD analysis project Ga0209491, IMG submission 187213) | Freshwater microbial communities from Lake Bonney liftoff mats and glacier meltwater in Antarctica - BON-02 (SPAdes) (version 2) | ecosystem: Environmental > Aquatic > Freshwater > Ice > Glacier...
CAAAACTGTATCTATCTGTTTTTTAATACCATAGCTATCCAGAAGACCGAATAGAAAATGAAATCCGCCAAAGGATTTTACTGATTGCTGAGAATATATTACTTTCGACATAACTGGATCACCAATATGGTGATTTTTTTGGAGCCTACCTTCGACAGTAGGCTCCTCTTTTTCAACAACTTAATGTGGATACTCCATTATTACTTGCGGAATTGAGGTAAATACCCTAGTGAAATTTTAGTTTTTAATCCAATTCAGAAGGATCATCATAAATTCTGGAGCTTTCATGAATATGTCAATGGTGTTTATGAACACACCTATGATCCTACCAATGGGTGGGGGGTTTCAACATTACTTCCGATACAAAAACAGGGTGGCTCTATTATTTGGGGAGTGACTGCGGCTGCAACAAATCATAAAACTGGAGAAATATGGTTAGGACAGGGATATTTAGATAATGGATCGCCACGAATATTAAAATTTGACCCAACTGTTTCGACCACTGAATTTTTTGATTATTCAAACGGACTCGAATCTATAGGTTCTGGTATTGGTAATTTGCCAATAAATGTAATAGTATATGAAGAAAAATTGGATATAGTTATTGTCGGTACTGATATGGGGTTTTTTTATCGGTCTAATCTAATGAATGAATGGAAAGAATTGGGACAAGGGTTGCCGCTTGTTAGAGTTAATGATATTTATGTCAATTGGAATACATTCGAAATATATGTAGCAACTTATGGACGTGGTTGTTTTAAAATTGCCATACCTTGTTGTGAAGATAATTCTGAAATTCCAGTTGATAAGAATATAATAACAAATGAGGTACATGAGTATGAATCACGTTTTATCAATGAAAATTGGATTATCAAAACGGGTAATTCTGTAACGCTAACGGGCTGTGATTATTCGTTTTGTGAAGATTGTAAAATTATCATTGAGCCCGGCGCTAGCTTAATTGTCGACAAAACTAAATTAGGACCAGGATGTAAAAATGCTACATGGTTGGGAATCGAGGTTTGGGGTGATCCTATGAGTTATTCATCAAAAACTGTTCAAGGTTATATTGACATCAAAAACTCATATTTAATAAACGCTTATAATGCAATTCTCACAGGAAAATTTGCTGATAATACGCGAAATGGGGGATTAGTTTTTAGCACCGATAATGAATTTATAAATTGTCGTTTTGGGGTAAACATTAAACCTTATGGAAGCCCAACTATGTATAATCAAAGTATCATTCAAACGACCAAATTCATTTATAAAGATCTATTGTGGGCCGGAAATGGTCTGAATCATCATATTGCCATTGTTCAAACCTATGGAGTTAGAATTATTGGATGCGATTTTATAAATATTTCGGGTAATGCAGCGAATATGGATAGAGGGCGTGGTATTCAATGTGTAGATGGAAGTTTTAGATTGACAGGGTATGTTGAATATGGTCCCGGACAAAAGCCTTGTGAAATTCCTGAAAGTGAGATAAGGAAGAATACCTTTTACGGACTTTCTCAAGGGGTAAACACAATTGACTTTTTTCAAACGCCTGATAAATATTCAATTATATCTGAGAGCAATTTTAAAAACTGCAATACTTCCGTTTGGATAAATTCAACAGGCGTTAAAAAAGTTAATAGAAATTACATAGAAGTTGACCAAGGTTTATATGACCAAGATCCTCTACTTTATTATAATTTTCAGCCAATTGGGATTTACTCCGTTGATATTGGTGATTTGTTAATTGACTCAAATCATATAAAGATTTTACCTGATTATAATAAGGCTGAAGGTTTTTCCGGAATCTATATAAAGAACACATCGGCAGCTACTCAGACTAGGTTCGCATATATGAATATAGTTGAAGTTGATCCTTTACTTGGAGGTCCTATTGAACCTTTGTTTTCCGGTAATAATCAGTCCTATGGGTTACGTTATGAAGAATCAAATCCTTTGATTGATATTGGTTGCAATACATTCGGACGATTAAATTATGACCTTTATTTTGATGTAAATCCAATTATTGGCGAAGTTGTGCCTAACACATTGCCTGTCAATTCTTCGTTTGATTATACGGATGTTTTTTCAGATTATGATGTTACAAATACATTTAATGGCTATTCAAATTTTCAAATAATTCCGTCAAGTCAACATATTATAAATGCTGCGAATTTCCCGTCTCCACTTCCTCGGTCTTTTAACATAGGGACTTATGCATCAGGTAATTTGGGATTTTCTTTTACGGCTGACAACCATCTAAATTATTGTCATCTAACAAATAGATGTGCCATTCAAGAATATGCTAGAACAGAACCGGGACAGCAAGAGGTGCTTATTGGTGACGGTGAGATTATATATCCCGGAGATAATGGCAATGATTTCGAATTGAAGGTAGATGACGATTTAGGTTTAGTTGACAATTCCCAAAACTCAGTTTTAGGTCAAATTGATTCTAATGTACAGGCTATCGAATTTGCACGTATTATATCAGACAATTACAAAAAGGGTAATTCAATTGACATGATGGCTCCAGATGAATTGTTAAAGATAAAAGGGCTATTTTGTCATCTAGAAAGTGATGAAAGAAAAAAGGCTAGAGTGATATTACAGTTGAATAATAGCGAAGTGCCAGAATGTAAAATAGAGGAGAAAACAATTCAAAAGGATATGATGGTCTATCCGAACCCAAATAGAGGAACATTTCTGATTAAATTTGAGTTAGGCGATAAATCTAACGGAATTATTGAGATTAAGTCTTCTTTGGGTCAAGCTTTGAAAACGTATCCAATTGAAAGTAATTCTGGGACACTAGAGGTTATGGCTAATTGGGCTCCAGGTATTTATTTCGTAACTTTAACCATTCAAGGTGGAGAAAGAATAACAAAAGCCGTTTCTATTTATTAGAAACGGTTCTATTATGGCAAAACTACTTGTATCACTTCTATCGATCCTCATGGCTGTATCAGCGAATGACCTTTTTGGTCAAAGGGGCAATTATTGGAGTTTTGCGTATGGAAATGCTGTACATTTTACGGATGGATCCGTTCAGCATGTTCGAGATAGAAGTGCAAGTAATCAAGTGCATGCGAGCATCTGTAATGATGAAGGGGATTTAGTTTTGTATGCAGATGACCAAGGAATTTATTCTGAAAAAAATGAAAAGGTAATCGGAAGTTCTAACCTTAAAAATTCCAACAGGTTGAATCTACAGAGTTTTTTTGTCAAACAAAACGATAATCTTTATTTTTACGTGTACACAGGAATTGTTAAAGAATTAGATGGTTATGTCTACATCAGTCTCTATTACGCTGTACTGGCAAAAGAATCAGGAGTATGGGTTTTGAAAAAATCAGACATATTACTTGACTCCAACTTACCACTTATATTATATCAAAATGGTTCTTGGCCAGAATTCAAGCTTACTGATAATAATAGTGTTTTGATGATTTTTAGATTCCAGTCTGTATTTGAAGGATTCCCCTCCGACACAATATGGGTTTGTGAAATTAAAGCACAGTTACCGGACAGTGCGATGGTTTTGGAGGTTAAAAGCAAAAACTACCAACCAGAGTTTAATAACATTGAAGAAAGTAGGTCATCGAGGGTATATTTTTCTAGAATTTCGCCAAAATCAGCGTATTATACAGAAGTCGGTTCTGTAAATTATGGTCCTCCACCTAGGGCTAAAGCACCGTTTAAATTTATCGCATTTTATAGATTGAACCAATCTGATTATAAACTTGAACGGATTAATTCACTTATTTATAGGAATAGTAAGATCTATTCATATCGTTTAGGGGAGTTTGGCAACACTTCTGATGATTTTTATTGGTTTCAAGGTGACTCGCTGCTCAAGTTTTCAGGCTTTAATGATTCCAACGTATTTCTTTCCACAACCTTCGCGAATATTAATCCGAATCAGATTACGGATGCAAGATTAGCTCCAGATGGCAATATTTATCTGTCTGGCGAATCAAATGAACCAGGGGAAGATTCTAGCTATTCACAATTGATTCAATTTAAATTACCTGAGGAAACCTTTGATTACGCATGGTATAAATCAAAGGAAAGGGTCTCGATCAATTTTAATAAGTTCATGTTACCAATAAATTTGTACAGTAATTCTTTTGTAAGAGGTAAATTAGAGCAGAAAAAGTGCGGTGATTCGGTGGCGCTGATTAATAATTCGGATAAAGTTTTCACCCATTTTAAATGGGTTTTTCCTGATGGTCGTTCTATTGCAACTGCTAATAGGGATACAGTGATTTATTGGGATTATTCTGGGGTGTCACATGTGAATTTATACGGATGGAATAATAAGACGGATGCAGCAAGTGATCAAATTATCTTCGAATACGCCTCAAAACCAATTTTGAATTTTGAGTTTATCGAAGAAAAAGGATGTGAGGATGTGTTTTTTTATATTCTGAATAAGAGCCAATTGAATTCGTATGCCTTTGGTGACAGAAAATGGTGGGTAGATTTTGATGATGGCGCTGTTCAGGAGTTCAATGCATTAACTGAAGATACAATAGGTCATCTTTTTACACGTATAGGAGAATATGATTTGTCTATAAAATTAGAATCAGGTTCCTGTCCATACTATTGGAATAGTCCGTTAAAAATTGATGTGCTCTCGTCAGCGAATCCGGATTTGAAACTCCTTAGTCAGGATGAATGTGAAGGTGGAAGCTTTTCCCTTAAAAATGTTCAAATGGAACCAGTTGATTCAATTTATCATTTTGTTGGGGATACCAAGTATGTATATACTGAACACCAAGCTAGCTATACGTATGATATAGAGAGACATGGACCACTGCTATTTCGAGAATATTTACTTGCGCCAACTGGTTGTCTTACAGGTGATAGTTTACTCCTCAATGTGAAAGAAGGGCTGCATCCAAATCAAGCCTTTAAAGCATATTATGCCACAATAGAGGGAGGGAGTATTCAGCTCCATTGGGATAAGATCGATGGGGCTTCGGCCTACTTGATTCGCACGAATGATAACTCAAGTGGAAATTGGCCAGTTGTTCAGCTAACTGATACATTTTATACCGTTCAAACGGACAAGCATCCTGAATTTGAAATCATTGCTAAAGATAGTTGCGAAAAAACTATATCCTCTTCTGGTTTTAGTCCAATTTATTTGAAATCGTCTTTCACTCCATATACTGGTGTAGCAAACCTAGAATGGAATGAAACCTCATTAAATTTAGGGGGGTATCAAGTTGAAGTTATTCGTGATTTGGAATTTTATTCATTCAGTTCAGATAACCTTACATGGCATGAGGTGGTTTCTGATGAGGATCTATCTAAAACAATTGTTTATCGAATCAATGGTTCGTATTGGTACGAGAATAATCAAATTTCGATTTATAGCAATTATGATACACTAAATGTTCCGTTTGAAGTGCTTATACCAAACTCATTTAGTCCAAATGGCGATAATCTAAATGATACGTTTGAAGCTTTATGTACAGGAGTGAATAATTTCGTTTTTGGTAAAATGGAAATCTGGAATATTTGGGGAGAACAAATTCTTTCGGTATCGAGCACGGATATAAGCGACTTGAGTTGGAATGGATATTACCAGAATGAAAAGGTTAGCAGCGGAGTATATATGGTCACAGTTCATGTAAAATACAAACTAGATGATGGGACCTATAGGATAATAAACTACAAGGGCAATTTGACTGTAATCAAATGATTGTTTTAAAAATCAATTTACTACTTGCCCTTGATTGAAGTGTTTGTTTTTACCAGCTTGAGAATGTAAATGATAAAATTATTCAAATTCTGACGAAGAATTTTGGTTTATAGGATTCAGCATATCGATTTCCTTTTAAATTCTAAGGCAATAATGCCTCGAACCAATAATGAAATTGCATACTATTGGTGTTTATCGGATAGAATCTTATGGAGGTAATAAATTTACATGACTCTCCGCCTTTATACCCCCAATCCTATTTTGTCCGGATAACTATCGACAAAATTCCTCTCTCGTTAACGTGTTTTTTTCTGTGGCTGCCGTTTTTATTAGCATCAGCATTTACTGTCATTTGTGTGAAAAACGAACAAATTGACCCCCTAAAAACGCTACAAATTGACCCCCTGTTGGAATGTAGTGGCTGATTTAACCGGACAAAATATGAACGAAGATCAAAAACAGGAAATGGTTCAGCTCCTTGGTATGAATAACAATGCGATAAAGGCTAAACAAATTGTTGATGCCTAGATTCACGTGAACTGGCATACCGAGTGGAATTATTGGAAGGCTTTGGAGAAAGTAATTTCCGAGAGTTATGAAATATTACACTTTCAAAAATATTCTGAGGATTACCTTACTGGGGTTTATCACTCTTCACGAGGTCGTGATCCTTGGTATGGAATCATGTTCGAGGTTGGACTGAGCAAAAAAGAGAGCGTCTGCCTTTTTGTCGAAAGAGGATGGGAGGATGTGTATTTTGGATTGACTGTTCAACATAATGGTGACCGATCAGTAACGCGGAATTCGGCACACAAGCATTTAGAAGAACAAATTGCCGATTTATGCGATTGGCCTGAGGAAGAACTCTGGTTAGTTACTTATAACTGATTTTTCAGATAAACTCTGGATGTCATTGTAATATATTACCTACGTTATTGTAGTAGGTGAATTTTTTATAACTATTGCGTATTTTTTCAATTTTGGTATTATTATATAAAACTATTTGAGTAAAATTAAAAATGAAAAATAAAAGAAACCTCTACCCATTGATGCCCCAAGGTAGGCATCCAAGGATTTTAATCCGAAATTCAACTCTATTTCTAGTTGTTTTTATTTCTGTATTTATTGCATGTAAGAGAGAATCCAAAAATGACCTTGGTAATTCTCAAGCAAAGTATGTTACACCGTCGCCCCATTCGGTTTCAACAATGACCGAACTCAATGATCAAAAAAGGTACATTGCTCTGGGTTTATCTGAACTGCTAACTAATTCTTCAATGGCGGATTTGCCAAATTCCAAATTCAATATTTTTTCCTACCTGGCTGGATTTACTTCTCAAGATGTAATGCCAATGCACTCGCTTGTGAACGAATCAAATAATGCTTATAAAGTCCCGACAGCTCTTGCTAACAATGAATTCGGGGATGCAATTAACTACACAGTAGGTAATTCGAGCGCGGAAAATTTTGCAATTTATTCACTAAATGCAAACCTTTGGCAATGGAACGCCTTAGAAAAAGTTGTATTTGGTACTAAAATTTGGAATGCATTTATTCAAATACCGGACTATCCATCACGTTCTCCTGCATATCTCACGAGACCTGTATGTGTAGTCCCAATGATTACTGACTTAAATGATGATCCTATCTTTCCTATCTCAGCTTATATATGGGACGCCGCAAACTCAAAAGTGATTCAACATTCAATTCAAGATTTAGATGAAATAAATGATAATCCGACATATATGATTGTTGTGGTTGATTATGCGCCAGGCATCACTTTACCACCGGATGATCCGTTGGGGCTTTGTACTGGAGATTGGGCTCCAACTTGTGGAAATGGTATTTGTGAAGCATTTTGTGGGGAAACAATTGATAATTGCCCTGATTGTGAGGCTTCCAAGAATAAAGTACTAGTAATAAAAAAATATGCATTAACAATGGATTGACGGGTTCGAGCATTGTGTTCATCAAATCCAACTGAGAGACATTTGAAAAAAGTCGGAAATTTTTCTATGGCCTATGGAGCGTTTGTTGAGAAGCCTAACAATAATGTAATTCGAACTAGTGGCATTTTTGATTATGATAAATTGAAACGTTCAAGTGCTCATTTAGAAAGTCAGGCAATGTGGACTTGCGTGCCAACTGCGAATAATTCTGGGGCTACTTGGTCTAAAGATTATCCTGATCGTCGTTTTAATAGTGCCGGTCTTTATCAAGTGGGAGGGGCTGTGATTGATCAACATTTTAACCCACAACTTACAAATGTTGCAATGTTTTGGTATCATTATGATGAGAATGGGTTTCGAAATTCTGTATCCATTAGTAAATCAAGTGCATACAGTAATGTTAGCATAGATTATAAGTCGAAACATTCACCGATGGGTGGGTGGGATCCGTCAACTAACCAAAAAATGACTTCTACTTCTTATGGGTTCTGGCCCTTCACAAGTGCCTCTGCCCAATTGCAGCTAACGATTCCCAGCGATTGGCAAAATTGGGTGACAAACCCTATTGTTCCTAGCAGTGATGAAATGACAATTACAACGCCAAATGGAGATTTCATGTACGTTTTAGAGTACCATGATCAATAAATTGACTATTTTTGATTAGGCATGAAAAGACTCTTGACTGTATTTTTGGTGATGATATCAACCCTTTCCTATGGTCAGGGGTCTTTTGATATTGGAATTGGGTTGGGAAAATCCGTTCTGAATGACTTTGTATTTTTTAACCCTAAACAAACCTATTTAACCCGGACTTTTATTTCGGATAAATCCAGTAATCTTGGGTTATCCGCAGCCTTGAATTATCGAATAATTAAGCAATCATTTCGATTTGATTTTGGGTTGCAGATAAATAAGGAACAGTATGATTTTGAGCCTATCTTGGCTGAAAAGGAGGTGCATGAGATAACAAGTGTTTCCTCAATTACTTCAAATTTTGTATTCGTAATAAATTATACCAAGTATAACTTCGCCATAGGAGCAGGTCCAAATATTAAATATGCATTTAGGCCACGTTTTGAATCGATCGGTGGGGTTCAGACAAATGTCAAAGTTAAATCCTTGTATTCACTTGGTTTAAAATTGAATATTGACTATAAGTTTAAGATTGTCAATAGAGGATTTGTTCTAGGTTATAATTTTGACTTATTTAGGAAGCGTTCACCTCAACTGGAGACTCAGTTGTTTTATGGTCAAAGTCCAAGTGACATATTTATTCATCAATTACCACTAAACCATCAGTCATTAAAACTTTCATATGTCTTTTAGAAACTTATTGTTATTTGCCTTCGTCATAACTCTATTGGCCCTTTCGTGCAAAAGGGAAACGATTGAATTTGATTATGACTATTGGTATGCTAATCAAGATTCCTTCCCGAATGTTCAAGCTGAAGAACTTTTGGTTCCCATTGTGGGCACTGAACTTACCTTTAACCTTATAAATATGCTGGACACTTCGGCTCCTGTTAAGATTGTAAAATGGACATGGATGAATGATACAATCATCAAGGGTAAAACCATTCATGTATTAAAATGTAATACTGAAAACCTTGACATATTAATTCCAGAAAAACTATCTATCACTTTGCAAAATTCCGGCGCCTATCACTATGTCAAAGATTACACCTACATTTTATATGACGTAAATCTTGCATCAAATCAAGCCGATTCAACATACAGTTTCTGGACCGTTGGGCAAAAAAAGTATCTTTACTCTTTTAATTCGCCCATGAATATTGGTTTTTTTAATGGCGCAAAAAGGTGGCAAATCGTTTCTAGAATTGATTCGTTCGCAGAATTAGGTGACATAGGTAAACAGGCTGAAATAACATTTACACAAACCTTCGGAATTACGGAAGTTATGTTAAGCGAAATTTTATATTCTATTAGTGTGGATACGCTCAGCAAATACAAATTTCAAAGAATCAATTAAGAGTTCTTAAGACGAATTCAGTTTTGCAGGTTTGATTAGCTAAACTGTGAAAATCGAACAAACTCCCCCCCCCAATTGGAGGGTTATGTAATACACGGAAAAATGACAAAAATTGTGGCCAATTTTCTGTCTGATCTATTCTAACCGACGTCTAAAACTACTCCTGGATTAGTGATTTTTGATGCCTGTGTTCCTTGAAAGAAGCAAGGGATAGGTGAGTCGTGGGAGGTTCTAATAGCTTACCCTTTATTTGTTAACAAACCCCAAATAATTTAATGGAATTTTCCACAACTCTCTGCTATATCGTTTGATTAATTTGCTTGGAGAACATGCCAATTCCACATTGGTATTGTTCGGAGGTTTGCAACTGTACCAAAACAACATCGCACTCAGTCTTCTGAGATTAAGACCATGTAAAGTCTTACTTGGGTGGTTATTGTAATCTGAAATGGGATCAAGAATTTATTTAAGAGCTTCTTTAATGGAAGAGAAATCCTGTGGGAAGTATTAGTGGTACACATCATCGCATAAAATTGAACTAAAAGGACCTTCTAAGAGAACCAAAACCTTAAAATAAATCTAACTTTGATAAACCATTTTCATCTTCAAATTTAGTGGCCCACTTTCGAGCGGAATTGATGGCCCAGTTTGCCCGGAATTATCAATGTAGTGGCTGATTTAACCGGACAAAATATGAACGAAGATCAAAAACAGGAAATGGTTCAGCTCCTTGGTATGAATAACAATGCGATAAAGGCTAAACAAATTGTTGATGCCTAGATTCACGTGAACTGGCATACCGAGTGGAATTATTGGAAGGCTTTGGAGAAAGTAATTTCCGAGAGTTATGAAATATTACACTTTCAAAAATATTCTGAGGATTACCTTACTGGGGTTTATCACTCTTCACGAGGTCGTGATCCTTGGTATGGAATCATGTTCGAGGTTGGACTGAGCAAAAAAGAGAGCGTCTGCCTTTTTGTCGAAAGAGGATGGGAGGATGTGTATTTTGGATTGACTGTTCAACATAATGGTGACCGATCAGTAACGCGGAATTCGGCACACAAGCATTTAGAAGAACAAATTGCCGATTTATGCGATTGGCCTGAGGAAGAACTCTGGTTAGGGGGATGTTGGTGCAAACCAGCGGTTGACTTTGAATCGTTTGAGGAAGAAAATAGTTTAATGATGACCAATACGAAGCACCTCCATGAAACGGTGGGGAAACACTGGGAACAGATTCAGCAGTTTATAAAGGATTGTGGGTTTTGAGTTTATCCCTTTTGATTTCTGACAAACCCAAGTAACAATTCATTCATTTTTAACTTTTTGTCTCTTGGATAAGTGATTTATCTAAAAGGATTTTTTTATATCCTTCCTTGCTCAAAGTACATTGAACGAGCTCTTTAAATCGGGTATTTGAAAGCTGCGTCTGCTTAGCCATCAGTCCAATAAGCGAATCATTAATATCTTGACCATTATGACTGACCTTAGTTTTTATTTTGGTGATTTTATCTTGGTTATAGTACCATAAATAGATATGATCGTTGTCACTATGCTCTTTAAAGCCTTTCTTTTTCAGGCTTTTTCGCACTTCCTTGTCATTGAAACTACTCATGAGTTGCAACCTCCACCATTGTTTCAAAAAATATTTTTAATCGAGACATTTCACTGTCGAGATCGTTTTGATCCACTTTCGTTAAAAACCTGTATAAGTAATCGACTTCCTGATCAAATTCTTTTTTTGCGTTTTCATGACTAGAACCTTGTACAAAAATCCCAAATGGTTCATTAACAATGCTTGTTAAATCACCTTCTTTTGAAAAAGTGCCGGTAATTGGAATTGTAAAAGTATAGCGCGTATTCCCGTACTCGATTGTGGTATATTGGCTTATTATCTCCTTCAATTCTGTAAACAGGTCCACATTGGTTGTTTTGTTTTTTTTTCCTGGTAAATAATCCACTCTGGCAATTGCCGTTTCATACTTTGGTGCTGCCTCCAATACCATAGGAATATGCGGAGTCAAGATCTCCATAGTTACTTCTTTGGATGGGCGAAGTTTGTACATAGCAGGCTGACCTAGGACACCTACTTTGGTATTAATTTTAGCATTCTCGAAAATGGCAGTAACAATGGGCTTAAAGATCGCATTACGCTGAATACCGCTATATCTTGTTGCAATATTGTCGAGAACAACCTCATCCTTGTAATCTTGACCAAAGACTAATTCTTGATATTCATAAAATCGATCCTTTTTCCATTTTAATGGTTCTGAAATCTGCGGAATAGTTTTGCTATATGTTAGCGTGTTAGGACTTAGTGACATGATAGCACTTCCATACTCCAAGTTAACAATTAACAAGTCTGATTCCATAAATAAGCCTTTCAGAATATTATCTAGCCTTTTTTGATCTCCTATCTGCGCCGTGATAAGATATTCGGCGCTTAAATAAGCTCGATAAGACTCAGACAGCGATTTCATTACCTTAATAAATTCCTCAACCTTAACAGCCCCACCATCCTTTTGAGAAGGAGTGAGTTTAATATTAAGTGCTTTGTCCCTGAGGGTGTTGAGAAATTGGTCCATTACTTATGATTCAAGATGCATTGAGCAAATGTAACTGGTTTTCTTTATAGAGTATTATTCATAGCTCCATTTCAGATTAGTATTAGGTGTAATATCGTGTATTGAGCATAATAAATCGGTTCATTTCGGCTTGAATTTCCGGGAATTTACGAGAGATGATTGCATATTTGAATGATCCATTCTTTTCTTTTTGCCTGGTGCCTCGGATATGGGTGATAAGGAATGCGTTTGTTTTCATCCTTAAACCAGCCAATTACTGGGGTATTGTGTAGGAGATTCCAGGCTTTTTGAGATAATAAATCAAGTTTTGGGGATACTCCCCATGCGGCAATCACTGGAATGCTAATTTGAAGATAAGACTCGATTTCCGAATACCTGGATTCTGAAAATATGCTATGGGCTTCGAAACTCGATTCCAATTCTGGTATTCTTTTATAAAATGCTTGACTTTTGGCATTTCTTAAGTCGGAGAGATTCAAAACGACGGCATGTTTTCTACTGGTATTCTCCATCACTCGCATTATTTGATATTGCGTCGGATCAGGACGGCAATTGACTTCTTTATCCAGTATTTCAGTATCTGATTCCTGCTTGGATGATCCTGGATTCATCATGATCACCAGCAAGTCAATAACTCCATTAGGATTTTCCTTGTTTACGATACGTAGTAATTTCCTGAAATTATATGTCCCGTGACTATAAAAAATGCCGGATATGTTATGGTTGGCAAGAAGTTCTTGATTCGTCATCATAGGTATCGCTTATTATTTTTAGAGCTGCTTAAAAGCATGAAAAATTTCCGGATCCTCAAAATTTATATCGGTTAAATCCCGAAAGAAATTGTTGCCGCGCAAATGGCTTCTCAAAGGATGATCAAAGGCATCAACGTAGGTAAAAAGCTCCCATTTTTCATAAATGGATAATTGGGTTAGTAAGATCCGATGGTATTCATCAAAATCACTCCCGAGAATCGGTCGGTTTCTTTTTATTAGCTCGACGCAAGTCAGGATGGTTTCAAAATAGGTCTGATTGAAATTGTAAAAGTTCTTTTTCATTTGAGAAGCGAATTCCAGATACACCCTTTGTCGACCAATCTTGTAATACTCAATAATCCCGTTGTCACGCCAACTCTGGGCAGTCCTTTTGCTTATGCCCATGGCTTCAATGAACTCCAGATTCGTAAGCGGTTTTCCTAAGAGTTCTTTTTTTGCCTTGTCTGTTAGATGCTTATTAACTAAGCATAATGTTGTTAAAATTGCTTCTTTTTCTGCTCGACTTAAAAATTCAATTTCCATAATTCGCTTTTTTGAATGCTTGAAGGCAAAATTATGAAGTACGTATTGTAAGTACTTGAAAATCAAATCTTCCCTGTCTTCCTGAAGAAATTATGAGGATAGAGCTATTTTGATTTTTTCAACTTTTCTAGCCTGTAGTAATCCTCTTCGTCAACGATAAATAATCGCTGTTTTGGGAACTTTCTGAATTTGTCTTCCGTCTCAGTGAGGTACCCTTTGAGTGTTCCAGGATTTAGGAACTCGCCTTTTGACTGGGTAAAAAATAAGGAGAAATAGTGTCCTGCTTGATTAGCATTTAGAATTTCAAGAACAGGATACCCGTCCTTTTTCATTTGTGAAAGCTGCATTATTAAATCAAAGAATTGATGCTGGTTCATATTAAGTTTGATGCAGGCCTCTTGACTTAATTGAAATTCATTTTTATCGGCTAGGGCTTCCTTTGCATAGGAATCAATTTCTCTATTACAGAGTGTTACTTTGCTGTAAAACTCTTTTAAGGTAGGTAGATTTTGAGCTCCAATGGAGTCCTCAAACTTGAATGATCGATGCAATTTCTCTGTATTGTTTTGTCCACGGATTTTTCTCTCTGTATACCTAAGTTTATATTTTTCATAAAAGTCGGTGAACTTCTTCGCCACTATCGGAGTCGATTGAATCCTTTCAATAAGGGCTTGTTCGCATAATTCTAATTGTTCAAAAAAAGCCTTTTGATTGTCAAATCCTTTTACTGATATCGCGGATTCTTTGTTAAGAGAGGTTTCGAGATCGTTTAATAATTGAATATAGGGTTCCATGCCAAATTATTTAAAACCCAATGTGCAAAAATTTTAGAACATTTTTGACCTATTGTTTGACCCATTAAAAGAAAAACCCTTGTAAAGCTAGTGTTCACAAGGGTTTTAGATGATGTGTAGTGCACCCGAAGGGATTCGAACCCCTATCGTTGGTACCGGAAACCAATATTCTATCCATTGAACTACGGGTGCAGGTAGACCATAGACCATAGTCCATAGCAAAAAAAAACTATCGTCTATGGTCCATGGTCTATGATCCTCTGCAAATATAGGACGCAATCGGGAATCCACTTATCTTTGCGAAAACTTTTAGCTATGGTCACCTCTAAAACACCTTCGCAGTCTTCCACCATCATGAATGAGCTCGTGCTTCCGAATGATACCAATACCTTGAATAACCTAATGGGGGGTCGTTTGCTGCATTGGATGGATATCGTGGCGGCCATTGCCGGACAAAAACATAGCAATAGAACAGTCGTAACCGCTTCTGTTGATTCGGTTTCCTTCAACCAAGGGATCGAACTAGGGAATGTAGTAACGCTGACTGCTTATGTAACCCGTGCTTTTACTACATCTATGGAAGTGTTTATAGAAGTCTGGTGTGAGAATATTCCGAAAGGAACCCGCTTTAAATGCAATGAGGCCTATTATACCTTTGTGGCCGTGGATGGAAACGTTCGTCCGATTAGTGTTCCAGAAATTATACCGGAAACCGACGAGGAAAAGGCGAAATACGATGGGGCCTTGCGCCGCCGTCAATTGCGTTTAATCCTTGCAGGACGAATGATTCCAGAGGATGCGAATGAGCTGAAGGCATTGTTTATGAAGTAAGTTAAGGTTTCCGCCGTCGCTTGAAAAAAGCTAGGGCGAACACAGAAAGTTCTGGTTTTCCGGTCCCTGACTGCGTGCACCGAAGCCTTAGCGAAGGTGAGCGGCCCAGTACAAGGGTTCTCATTGCTATAAGCGTTACGGGCTGGTCGAAGGGAGGTTGAGGTTGATGTTAAGGTTTCCGTGGTCGTATTTGCCGATAGCCTTAGCGAAGGTGTAGATTGCTTTAGGGTCGAGAATCGATGAACGATAGCTTCGCGACAGGCTCGAAGTGACTTTAATGTATATTTAGTTATGGCCTCTGGCATCTGATTTCAGGTTATGGCCTACAGGACCGAGGAATACATATTGCCCTAACTTGTAACCCGTCATCCTGAGCGAGGCTTTTCGCCGAGTCGAAGGGCTAAAATCATTTTATTTTCCCGAAACTTTATTTTACTTTTGCAGCCCCAATGCTGTGGAGCAGTTTGGGAAACTTAATTATAAAAATATGTCAGTAAAAATCAGACTACAGCGTTTCGGACGCAAAAGAAATGCTTTTTATCACATTGTGGTGGCGGATGCGAGAGCTCCTAGAGATGGTAAGAGTATTGAGAGAATTGGGTCTTATAACCCAAACAACAACCCTGCAACAATCGACTTGAACGTTGATAAAGCAGTTACATGGTTGGAAAACGGAGCACAACCTACCGACACAGTGCGCACAATTTTGTCTTCAAAAGGCGTTCTTTACAAACATCACTTAAACCGTGGTGTGGCAAAAGGAGCTTTAACTGCTGAACAAGCAGAAGCAAAACTGGCCAAATGGTTGGAAGAAAAAGATGCCCGTATCCAAGACAAAATCAATCACTTGGGTTCTAAAGAAGCAGATGCTGCCAATGCACGTCTAGCTGCAGAGCGTAAGGTAAGTGAAGACCGTGCTGCGAAAATCGCTGCGAAAAACAGCCCAATTGCTGAAGAAGTAGAAGAAGTAGAAGAAGCTACCGAAGATGCCGCAGAAGCTACAACAGAAGAAGCAGTTGCTACCGAAGATGCCGCAGAAGAGGTTGTTGAAGCCGCTGCTACGGAAGAAGTGGTAGAAGCTGAAGCTACAGAAGAAGTAGCTGAAGTAGTTGCTGAAGCACCAGTTGAAGAGGCTCCTGCAGAGGAAACTCCAGCTGCTGAAGAAGCTCCTGCCGCTGAAGAAGCACCTGCTGCTGAAGAAGCACCTGCTGCTGAAACAGAAGAAAAACCAGAAGCCTAAGTCATGTTAAGGTTGGAAGATTGCCGACTCATCGGTCGCATCGGAAAACCACACGGACACGAAGGCGCGGTGAAGCTTGAATTGCTTGCCGACCTGGAAACAGATTTAAATATAGAAGAACCGGTTTTCCTCCTTATTGAAGGGAAACCGGTTCCTTTTTTTATGAGCTCCCTCAATGAGTCGTCGAGCCCACCCATCTTGCATTTCGAAGACATCACAGGCATGGAGGAAGCCCGTAAACTGCAAGGAATCGAAGTATTTGCCCATAAAGACGATATAACGGCTAATCATGAGTGGAACTCCAAACAACTCATCGGCTTTGATGCATTTTATGGAGATCAAGCCTTAGGCAAAGTCCTCAACGTGATTCAATCCGGACTCCAAGAATTGCTCGAGTTTGAAATCAATGGCCACGAAGTATTGGTCCCCCTCCAAGACGAACTCATTGAAGACTTCGACGAACCCAACAAAATACTCCGACTGCTCTTGCCCGAAGGATTACTCGATTTGTACTTGCAGTAAATTCCAATAGCTCAAATTCCAAAATCCAATTAAACTTAACCTTCGTTACCAACGACAACTTCGGCGCACGGAGCAAATCATCCACCGACATGAATTTCCACTTCGTTTCAATTAACTTTGGCGGACAAGTAAATCATAAATCATAAATCACAAATCACAATTCAGAAATATGCTCCGTCTCGATATCCTCACTGTTGTGCCCGAATCCCTCGAAGGTTTTTTGCAAACGTCGATTCCCGGCCGTGCACAGCAAAAGGGATTGGCAGAAATCCACCTGCATAACCTGCGCGACTTTTCCAAGAATAATTACAAGCAGATAGACGATTATCCTTATGGAGGAGGCGCCGGTATGGTAATGATGATTGAACCCATTGTGGCTTGTATTGAGAAATTGAAGGCTGAGCGGACCTATGATGAGTTGATTTATATGTGTCCGGATGGCGAAACCCTCAACCAGAAAATAGCCAATAGCCTATCGCTGAAAGGAAATATACTCGTCCTCTGCGGCCATTATAAAGGAGTAGATGAACGCGTTCGCGACCATTTTATTACTAGGGAAATATCCATTGGCGACTATGTACTCAGTGGTGGAGAACTCGCAGCAGCCGTACTTTCCGATGCTATCATACGTTTGATTCCTGGTGTTATTTCAGATGAAGAATCTGCCCTGAGTGACTCTTTCCAAGACGACCTACTTGCTCCTCCGGTTTATACCCGTCCCGCTGAATTTCGAGGATGGAAAGTGCCAGATATCCTGCTAAGCGGTCATGCCAAAAAGGTGGAAGATTGGCGTTATGAGCAAGCCCTTGAACGCACCAAACTGCGTAGGCCCGACCTGCTAGAGTGAATCATTTATGATTTATGTCCCTATAGCTTCCCGACAACTATGGGAAGGGATGTGATTTGTGATTGCTAAAAAACGGCGACCAACCAAACCTAGTGTCTTTTATCTGATCGTCTCACCCTCTCAAAATCTGTCAGTCTAACTGTCTCACCGACTCACTGTATAAGCAGCGACTTACTGTTTCCAAATCAAATACCGGTAACTAATGGAGGCCGACCAAATGGCCGTTTTCCAATACACGAAACCCTGATCATAGAGGGAGCCACTATTCTTACTATCCCGTAAATGCTGAATTTCGCCATATATCCAGTCTTTAGAATTATAGATGAAATGGGTTTGGAACTGGACCCTCGATCGCTTGAACTGGTAACCAAATTGTGCTCCTAGACTTAAGCCTAAGGTATTGTGTCGCAACCTAAAAAACTGAGATTCAGTGATTGTCCACGAACTATCTTCACCCATTGCGCTGGTCGAATCGCGATACGTGCTCCCAAAGGATCTGCGTCCCAGAACATAGTTGGATTTGGTCGTGTGAATCCAAGCCATGCCAATAAGGGGGGTCACATAAATGGATTTGTTCTTGCCTAACTTAAATTGCCATCCAAATCGCAATGGGGTTTCCGCATAGATAGACGCGTCAGAAAAGCTGCTGAATAACCGTATTCGGCACCGAGGGTTAAAGACCATTTCCAAATAGAATTTAGTGACTTATTTTGACTGCTTGCTGGAAGTGTGAGTAGTAAAAAAAGAGGGACTAAAATTGCGCATTTATTCATGAGCAGTATTTAGTTCGTTGAACGTTTATGAATTGAAAATCACATATAGCATTTGATTGATACAAGAGATTTTGCGAAATGCCCTGAAACCCCGACCTTCCCATGCAAATAATTAAAATGCGCGCCACCACCAAACTCAAACTTCTCCTAATCCGCTATAGCGTGCAACTCGACCTGGATGAAGAAGAGCAGATGATTCTCACCCTCAGCGATAAAGTCTATGGCGAACATGAGCAATTCAAAGGCAAGACCTATTCAGTTTTAGTAGGCAAGGCCTATGCTTTTATGATGAGGACATTGAAGGAGGAGGAGCGCCGGAGCGCGGGTGATGGGGAGTGACCGCTTCACGAATTACTGAAACCTTTCTGAACTCTTCCGCCTTCGCTTGAAAAAAGCTAGCACCTCCGCTATAGCTTCAGCGCACACGGATGGCGGACAGGGAAAAACTAAAAACTTCCTAATCGAAGGACTGATTTGCTTGACTAGCAATCTCAAGCACTTGCTCGTATTCTTCAGGGCTCAAATCGTTGAAATAGAAATTCACTGGATTGATTTTGTTGCCGTTTTTGATTACCTCATAATGAAGATGAGGAGCAGTAGAGGTTCCAGAGTTACCGATTAGTCCGATTACCTCGCCGCGTTTGATTTCTTGTCCGCGTTTTACCAGCATCTTGCTCATATGGCCATATAAAGTTTGATACCCAAATCCATGGTCGATTATTACATGGTAGCCATAGCCTCTATCGTATTCGGCTTCCACTACTTTTCCATTGCCAGTCGAATATATATCTGTGCCAACGGGAGCCGAGAAATCCATACCCGTATGCATTTTTCTGGTTTTATAGATGGGATGGATGCGGTAACCAAATCCAGAAGCCATGCGGCGTAATTCTCTATTGGACACTGGCTGAATGGCAGGAATGGATGCCAACATTTCATTCTTACGGGCTGCCAACTTGGCCAATTGATCATAGGAAGTACTTTGAATCAACATGCGGTTATTCAGCTGATCGACTTTTTTAGACAGTCCGATTAAAATTTCCGAGTTCTCATAACCAGCAAGGCCATTATATCGCTCAATACCACCATATCCAGCTTTACGTACATTGTCTGGCAATGGGTCGGCCTCGAAGATGGCACGGTAGATATTATCGTCGCGCTCACCCAGCTGAACGAGCATCTCATCCATATCTTCCACCTTTTGGTCCATTAACTTCATGTGAAGCTTGTATTGGGCAATTTCGCGCTTGAGTTGTTTCTCTTTGGGAGAATCAAGCCATGCATAGGCGGCGATAAGAATCAATGCAGCAAAAACGAGGGAGGCAGAAAGAAAGCCGAAAACCCGCACTAAGCGCGTCCAAAAGCTATGGCGCACCTGCTCGAACTTAAGATTATGGGGATTAAAAAAATACTTCGCTTTCTTCATGAATGGATTAACGAGGGCTTTATATCTTTGCGGACCTCTAAGCTACGCACAAAGATACAGCCAAATATCTTTTTAGATGTTTTAGCTTGAAGGGATAAAATTTATACCAATGAGTTCAAATCAAATCCGTCAGCAGTTTTTAGACTTCTTTGCATCCAAAGGACATCAAATTGTGCCGTCTGCACCCATCGTGGTAAAGAACGATCCTACCCTGATGTTTACCAATGCGGGAATGAATCAATTCAAAGATCTGTTTTTGGGAAATGAAGCGGTAAAATATGCCCGGGTGGCCGATACCCAAAAGTGCCTGCGCGTGAGCGGAAAGCATAATGACCTCGAAGAAGTGGGCGTGGATACCTACCATCATACCATGTTCGAGATGCTGGGTAACTGGAGCTTTGGAGATTATTTCAAAACCGAAGCAATCGAATGGGCTTGGGAACTTTTAACCAAAGTATATGGCTTGCCAGAAGACCGTTTGTATGTAACGGTATTTGAAGGAGATGATTCGGAAAACTTAGCCTTTGATGGAGATGCCAAAGACGAATGGAAAAAATGGATAGCTGAAGAGCGTATCCTTAATGGCAACAAGAAGGATAATTTCTGGGAGATGGGTGAAACTGGCCCTTGTGGTCCTTGCTCCGAAATTCATATCGACCTAAGAACCGACGAAGAGCGCAAGCAAGTAAGCGGGGCCTCATTGGTCAATAATGATCATCCACAGGTAATTGAAGTATGGAACCTCGTGTTCATGGAATTCAACCGCATGGCGGATGGAAGCCTCAAACCATTGCCTAATAAGCACGTGGATACAGGAATGGGCTTTGAACGTTTATGTCGCGCCATTGAAGGGAAATCATCCAATTATGATACGGATGTTTTTACAGGGATGATTGAAAGAATTGGCCTCGAAAGATCAAATAATCAAAAATTTTACTCAAGGCTTTCTCAAGATGATCCTTTGGCAGTTGCTTGTCGAGTAATTGTTGATCATATCAGAACAGTTACATTCGCAATTGTTGATGGCCAAATTCCATCTAATGATGGTGCAGGGTATGTTATCAGAAGAATTCTGCGAAGGGCAATTAGATATTCTTATTCGGTATTGAATATGAACCACAGCTGGATGTATCATTTGGTAGATGATATAGCGTATAAGTTTAAAGGTATATTTCCAGAAGTAAATGATAAAAAATCTTTTGTTAAAGATATAATCAAATCTGAGGAAGAGAATTTTCTGAGAACAATCAAGAAAGGGCTCGATTTAATTAATGAATTAACTCATGGATATTATGGAGGAAAGAAAATAGATCTGGACCCAGAGTATCGTGACCAATATCACAACAAAAAAATTTTAAAAGGAAGTTACGCTTTTGAACTGAAGGATACGCATGGATTCCCATTAGATTTAACTGCTTTAGTCTTATCCACTAACGGTTGGACAATTGATGAAGGTGCTTATAATCTGTTACTCGAAGAACAAAAAAACCGCTCACGAAAAGCCTCTACCCAAGAAACAGGCGATTGGAATGTGATCAAAGAAAGTGAGGCAACGAATTTTATTGGCTATGACTTTATGGAGGCTGAAGTACATATTACGCGAATGCGCAGTGTGAAATTCAAAAACAAAGACCTCATACAATTGGTATTTGATCAAACGCCTTTTTATGCAGAGAGCGGCGGACAGGTAGGAGATACCGGAGTGATTCAATCGGCCAATGAGAAGATTCACATCATCGATACCCAAAAAGAAAATAATCTCATCATCCATATTGCGGATAAGTTTCCAGAGAATCCAGAAGCGGTGTTCTATGCAAAAGTGAATGCCACTAAAAGGGTCGATACAGAAAATAATCATTCAGCCACGCACTTAATGCATGCCGCCTTGCGCGAGGTATTGGGAACCCATGTAGAACAAAAAGGGTCCTTGGTTAATGCCGAGCACCTTCGTTTCGACTTCTCGCATTTTAAAGGCATGAGCAAGGAAGAGACTCGTCAGGTAGAACAAAGAGTGAATGAAAAGATTCGCGCGAATATTGCCCTAGACGAACGCCGTGCTGTACCGATTGCCGAAGCAAAAACCATGGGAGCCATGGCCTTGTTTGGAGAGAAATACGGCGAAGAAGTTCGTGTGATTACCTTCGACCCAGCATACTCAAGAGAACTCTGTGGAGGAACTCACGTAACTGCAACCGGACAAATCGGGAGTTTTAAAATCCTCTCTGAATCGGCCGTAGCTGCTGGTGTAAGAAGAATAGAAGCGATCACTGGCAAAGAAGCCGAGCATTGGGCCGAGGAGCTGGATGATCAAGTGGGTGCTTTAAAGGATGTATTGAAGAGCAAAGACCTTGTGAAAAGTGTAGAAAAGCTTTTGGCGGAGAAGTTGGAGCTTGAGAAAAAGTTAGATCAGCTGGAAGGAGAGAAAACCCAACAGATCAAGTCGGAATTAATAGCGCAGGCAGCCTCACTTTATGGAGAGATTCGCGATTATTATCTGATTATTGAGCGGATAGTAATTCCGAATGCGGAGCAATTGAAGAACCTTTCATATCAGTTGAAGAATGAGATTCCGAATTTGGTTTGTGTGTTAGGAGCAGTGATTGATGGGAAGCCTTTATTATCTATCATTATTGATGAGGCATTGGTGAAATCAAAAGGCTTGCATGCTGGAAATATGATCAAAGAACTCGCCAAAGAAATCAAAGGCGGCGGCGGTGGTCAGCCTTTCTATGCCACGGCAGGCGGAAGTGATGTGAATGGATTGGATGCTGCCTTAGCAAAAGCTAAAACTCTGGTATAATGAACTTGATTCCTGCTCTAAGCTCTGGCTTTCTTGTATGCGGTCAGTTCGAATATTGAGTGAGTTCGAGCCTGTGGAGAACCTGTTGTTTTACCATAAACCTGCATCTCAACCCTTCGGCATGGTCATGACAAGCCAAGCGCGATATGACTGAGTTATGATTACCCATCATGGCATAAATCCTATACCAAAACTTCAATACGATTCGTTAAGTCCATGTGAATCATACTACTGGATTGAAAAGAATCATTGTTTTCAGTTTGTTTCTTATCGGCTGTTTTATTGCGTTAAAGGCCTGCTTTTCAGATCAAATGCATTTCGAACAAGTACAGCATGAAACAGGGGATGTATTAGATTCCATTAATGGAGTTTTGGTCTATTATAACGGTTCAGTAAGCAATGTGTCCGGAAGAAATTTAGCGCCAGATGGCTATAACCTTGGACTCAAATACCAATGTGTAGAATTCGTGAAACGCTATTATTACGAATACTACCACCATAAAATGCCTGACTCTTACGGGCATGCGAAGTCGTTCTTTGATAAAGCGCTCGCAGATGGCGCATTAAGCAAAATACGCGGCTTGGTCCAATTCAGCAATGGAGGCACTCATCTACCAGCTATCGGCGATTTGATCGTGTTTGATGGAAACACCTGGAATGAATACGGACATGTAGCTATTATTTCTGCAGTTGAAGCAGATCGTATACAAATCATTCAACAAAATCCAGGTTCTACCGCCTCTTCTCGTATCTATATTTCTTTCGAAGAGAACGAAGGTCACTTTAGCCTAGATAGAAGTGATTGTCTAGGTTGGTTAAGGATGCCGTAAATCGAGCTTTATAGCCGTCACCCTTACTGCCGTGAGCCGCAGCGCTATTGAAGGTGCAGCGAAACGCTAGTGAAGTCGAAGGGCCCTGTAACTTTTTGAGCGTGTAGTCTTTCCAAACCCTTCAACGTTTGACATAGATTCATGCGTTTAAGAACGATGAATTTATTTTGGATAGTGAGTGTATTGCTTCTTTTGGCTTGTTCCAAAGATAAGAAGTGCGAAGCTCCTGATATCAATTCAGGCATTATTGATAGGGTGCTGTTTTTCTCGTGTACTCCACCCATTGGGAGCACTACTTTTGTGATTCGGGTTTTGTGATTCGGGATAATTTTTCGCTTACGCTCAAAGCATTTTTCATGAACGAATACTTTCGTTACATTTAACCCAACAATTTGCTTGACGTAAGGATTAGCTAAAACATTGGAAATAAGTAATAAAATAATCACTCATATGGATCAATCAAAATCACACAGTAAGCTGTATTGGGCATGGATCCCCGTACTATCCGTAATTATTGGATTTGCCGCTTGCAACCAAGAAAGCACGAAGGAAGATCCCGCTCAAACCGAAACAGGTGCTACCCAAGAGCAAACCCTGAATGCCGGTCAGGTGGATGAAATGCCAGAAATGCAAGGCGGTATGGAAGCTCTCATGAATTTTATGATGGAGGAAGTGAAATACCCTGAATCCATGAAAGAAGTCGGCACGGAGGCCAAAGTCGTGGTAGAATTTACTGTAAAAGCTGATGGCACAGTTGGCGACATTCATGCCATAGAAGGAGATGCCAACGACGCGTTCAAAGAAGAGGCTGTGCGCGCTGTTTCCAGCATGCCTAATTGGGAGCCAGGTACCAAGGAAGGAAAACCTGTAGCGGTTAAAATGGTGCTTCCTATTAATTTTATGATGAAGCCTTAGTGCATGAATTAGGAACCATCTTTCATTGTACGTAAACAGGTACGGATGATTACTGCGAATATTTCAGAATTCAGAAAAAACATCAAAGAATACCTGAGCAAGGTGACCCAAAACTTTGAGACCCTTATAATCAACCGTGGCAAGGAGTCTGGGGTTGTGGTGATTTCTTTGGATGAATATAATGCCCTGCAGGCGACGCAACATGAATTATCCTCAGCAGCAAATGAAAAACGCTTGGATGCGGCAATTGAAAAATTCAGAAAAGGCGAGGTGCAATACAAAGAATTGACTGATTGAAATGAAGCTATGTTTTGTAGATGAATCATGGGAGGATTATCTGTATTGGCAAAAGACAGATAAAAAAATGCCCAAAAGGATTTGTGGTAGAATGAAAAGCTAAGAGGCTGAGTGCAGTCGAAGCCAGGATTAATAGAGTCGCGCCATTATAAACGGGGTATCACGGGCTAGTTTTTGCACTATTCATCGTTTATACTGCGTTCGACTTCGTTCAGTGTGACGGCTAAATCTTTAACTTGTACTCTATCCCTTTAGCCCTAATCTCTAAGATGTTTCATTTAACTTAAGTGGACGGACCAAAAAATCACAAATCACAAATCATAAATTCAAGTTGGCAGAAGCACTCAAGAACATCTATTCCCCAGCTTTCGTTTCTCGCTTGGCGGAAGATATTGCAAGGGTTTCCTCGATAAATTCGGAGGATTTTTTCAAGCTGGTCTTTGACAGGGATTGGGAGCAAAGAGAACTGAAGCAAAGAAGCAAGCATATTGCCGTATGCATGGAGGCGTCGGTTAAGGGTACTTTCTCGGAACAGATTGATACGCTGCTGAGCTTTGCCGCGACTTATTCAGGATATACGGCAATTATTTTCTCTGATTTTGTGGAGCATTTTGGACAAGCACATTGGGACGAATCCATGCAAGCAATGGAAAAATGCACGCAATTATGTACGGCTGAGTTTGCTGTAAGACCTTATTTCATGAAAGATTTTGAAAGGATGGTTGAGCAGCATGAAGTTTGGTCAAAGCATGATAATGAACATATTCGTCGCTTGGCCAGTGAGGGGATTCGTCCGCGTTTGCCTTGGGGAGCCGGCGTACTTCGGTTAAAGCAAGAACCGGAGCATATTTTTCCCATTTTAAAAAACCTGCTGCAGGATGATTCAGAATACGTTCGGCGCTCGGTGGCCAATAACCTCAATGATATTTCTAAAGACTATCCTGAATTGGTTTTAGCTTTTGTTCGGAAGCTCGACTTGAGCCATAAAAACACCCAACGTTTGGTCAAACATGCGCTGCGTGGTTTATTAAAAAAGGCACATCCCGAAGCTTTGGCTTTGTTCGGTTTTCATGACGCTATAGAACTCAAGAACGTCATCTTAAGTACCAAACAGCAGTCCATACGTATCGGCGATACCCTCGAATGGCATTTTAGTCTGGAAGCAATTGGCACGGGCAATCTCCGCCTAGAATACCATGTAGCCTATCAAAAAGCCAATGGCAAGACTTCCACCAAGGTCTTTCAACTTAGCGAACAGTCCATTGATGGGAGCAAGCGTATAAGCATGGATAAAAAACTAAGCTTCCAAGACTTAAGCACGAGAAAACATTATCCCGGCAAGCATGTGATTAGCTTGGTAGCGAATGGGAGGGTTAAGGTTTCCGCCTTCGCTGAAATAGCTTCGGCGGACGTAGAAGGTTAAGAAGTAATAATTTCAAGCTTAGACACTCTGAAAACTTACTTCCACTGGAGTTTTACTCGAAAACGCCCAATCTCCGATTTATGATCGGGGGTGGTGGTGATAAAGAATAGATAGATATCCTTTTTGTTCTTCTTGAAATTTAGCGGCTTGTCTTCGCCTTTGATGCTGAGCTTATCTATGGCTCTAAAACCAGTAAAGTAGCCTTCTCCTGCTTCCAATTGATCAAAGCTATTGGTTCCATCCTCAGCGTTATAGGCGAGATATGTATAATATCCATCACTTAAAATCAGGTCGCGGGCGGCATTTTCAGGGGCCTCGTTCATGGTCTTGGAGGAGATAAAGGCAAAATCCATAATCTTACCCTCTTTGCCCAATTCGAACATCTTTGGGTCTGTGGATGCATTCATAAAAATACCTTCCATTTCATACACCTTCACCCGAATTGTAAAAGGTGCCTTTTCCAGCATCACAATGTCTTCATCGATATCTAAAATCTCATCATCCTGAATAATTTCAATCTCAAACTTCGGCGTCACCATTGAACTGAAACTAGTGCCAATAAACAAGGCCATCATACAAATAAGGAATACATTTCTTTTCATAGTAAATTTCTTTTGACCAATGCCCTACATCACTCGCCCATCGCCTACCGAATTCTTTAACTATGGTCCATGGTCTATGGTCTCAGGAGTTTCTGTTCTCCCATGGAGTTGCTTTTTATTGCCCTAACCCAAGACCCCTTAATACCGCGATTGAATCGTAATCTTCCGCTCTCTGTAGGCCATCAACCCTATCATCATTAAAACAGAGGTGGCCAAGATGGTGAAGAAGAGAATTCCTTCATCAAAATTCGCAATTTTATATTCTTCGGGGATACTGTAGAATAAGGTGATGGTTATCAAACCACGTGGCGCAATCAATACTTCTGGAAAAATCCGAGACTTGAGAAAAATACTCAGGTTGATTAAGCGTACCAGGATAAAGATTAATACAATGATGCTTCCCGCAACGATAATGGACTTTTCGCCCAATAGGGAAATATTAATAGAAAATCCAAATACGATAAAAAAGAGCGTTCGCACTACGAAAGAGAACTCGAGGGTAATGACTTTAAACTCGCGCAATACGGTGCTCGTATTTTCCCAATTGTATTTGAACCAAGCTCCGAATTTGTTTTCGAAAACCAATTTTGAATTGTTCAAAATCAGTCCGAAGAAGAATATGAGCAGAAGCGAACTCAAATGCATGAGCTTGCCTAAGGAGTAAAACAAGGTTATCAATGCAAGAAGGAACAAGAATTTTACCTTCAGCTTGATTCGGTCCATAAAGATAAAAAGCAATACCGCCCCTACAATGGATACAATGACCGTACTGCCGATTTCAACGATTGGCTTATACCAGGAGATAGATTCCTGCGGATTGCTAAAAGCCACCAAGTTGAAGATCATGATGCCAACGATATCCGAGAATACCGACTCATAAATCATGAATTCTTTTTTATTCAAAGGCAATGCCTCCACACTCGGAATCACAATGGCCGAACTTATTACTGATAAACTCAATCCATACAAAAATGCAGAACGATAATCGGAACCAGTGAAATACTGAATCAAATAGGTGATAGCAAAGGAGGAGAGGAAGAGCAGCAAGACGGAAACAAAGAGAGCCATGAGAATCATCTTCTTCTTTTCCTTTTCCAAATGCAAATCGAAGGTTCCTTCTAATACAATGAGTATAAGTCCAACGGTACCAAGGATAGGCAAGAAACTCAATGGGATATCCCAACTTACTCCCGTGTATTCAAGTCCATATTTTAGTCCTATTCCTGCACCAATCAATAGGAGCACAGAAGGAATGCGGGTGCTGCTCGAAACCAAATTGAACACATAGGACAATATGATAAGGGAGCAGACAATGATGATACTTAGATAATCGTTTGGCATAGCAGATTGCTCCAAAAATACCGAAAAGCACGACATTGTGAGGCCCAGAAACGTTAATTTTCAAAAAAATGAAAAAATTTGGGGGTAAATGAAACTTTTTGACCGATTACAGACACTATACAAGTAGACAAGCGGTTAATTCCTAATTAGAGCTTGTCCATAATATCAAGAGTCTGAGCTTGAAAGTTCGATAGCAAGGCGCGTGACGGACCAAAAAGCGCAGTTTACCCTTGTAAATGAGCATTTTTGGGACAAGCGCAACGCAGCAAGCGGACTTTATAGACAGACTCTAATTAACGACGAAGTGAGAGGGGATGAGATGCACGAACGCTTGGTGATTCGGTAATTCTAAGTTTTTCTACGTTCGCCATCCGCGTGCGCTGAAGCTATAGCGAAGGCGGAAGTGATAAGTTTTCAGTCAATTCGAGCTTGTCGAGAACGTGTGCCGCATCTCGACAGGCTCGATGTGACTGTACGTTTTCAGATTTCAATCTGTTTGTCTGTTGTCTGGCCATCTTTCGTCTCACCGACTAATGCACCCGGTCACCACGTAATTCCAAGCTGGCAAGAATCTGCGCTTCTCCATCAAGAATCTCTTCCCAGCGGGTTTTCACTTCTTCGGCAGGAAAATATCTTTTAGCTAGGTCAATAAACATACGGTAATGACCGGCTTCGGAAACCATAAACTCATGGTAAAATTCACGGAGTTCTTCATCTATACAATGGAGAGAAAGCAAACGGAAACGCTCACAGCTGCGGGCTTCAATCATGGCATTGATGAGCAAATCATCCAAGAGGGCTTCTTCGCGGTGCAGGCCTTTGCGTTTGAGAAGGATGAGTTGATTAACATAGACATCCTTGCGCTGGCGACCAAGTTTTAGTCCACGGCGTTTGAGTTCTTTCAGGACTTTACGAAAATGTCCCCATTCCTCAGAGACAAGAGGAGTGACTTCATCCACCAAATCTTCGAGTTCCGAATGATGATTGATTAAGCTAATGCCACTGCTTGCTGCTTTTTGTTCGCAGAAGGCATGGTCGGTCAATATTTCTTCGAGCGATAATTCTGCAATATTGGCCCAACGTGGGTCGGTGGCAAGTTTCAGTCCGAGCATGCGGCAAAGATAAATAGAGGCGAGAAGCTGGGAAAGGCTTAATACGTGGCCAGGCCAATAATTTCAGCATCGGGAAATTGGGCATTGAGCACCTTTTTCCCTTCCAAAAAGCTCAGGTCGACCAGGAAGGAGAACCCAGTAACTTTAGCACCTACTTGCTCGCAGAGTTGTGCAGAGGCAGAGGCTGTTCCTCCCGTAGCGAGCAAATCATCATGCACCAGCACATTCCAGCCTTTTTCGAGGGCGTCTTCATGAATTTCAATGCTTGCTTCGCCATATTCCAAGGCATAGCTCAACTTAATGGTTTTCGCAGGAAGTTTACCCGCTTTACGAATTAGCACAAAAGGCAAACGCATGCGGGTGGCCAAGGCGAGACCGAATAAGAAACCACGCGACTCAATGCCCACAATGGCATCGATTCCTTTGTTTTCAAAATGCTGACTGAACCCTTCAAGAATTCGCGTACAAAGTTCAGGATCCTTAAAAATAGGGGTCACATCTTTGAAATTGATTCCCGGCTTCGGAAAATCAGGAATATTCCGAATAGCGGCTTTAATGTCTTGTTCCAATTGCTGCATAGGCAAAGCTAGAAAAATTTGAATCCCCTAAGCTATTCATCTAGTAGATTAAGAGATCATACCAACAATCATTTACTTTCGTTTCATACCTATGAAAGTAAATCTCCTGCTTTTTTTTATTCTCGTCTTGTTTGCTTGCCAAGAAAAAAATCCGGTCGTAATGGAAATTCAAAAGGATTTTTCACTTTCACTGAAGCATAGCGGAGATGAACTTGCTACATGCATGGCTTTAGACTCTGGCGAATTAGTGATTTTTTCGAAACATGAATCAGGTTACAGAATCAGCCGTGTATCCAAGGATAATGAAATCATTTTGGAGAAAAATATGGGTAAGTCAGGGGATATTCAAGCGGAACGACTTATTCCTATTGCCCATAATGAGTTTTTTGTTGTTGGTGCATACAATGGAGCTCCAGCATAGGTTTATCTTAATTCCGACATGGGAATACTGCTGGTTAATAGTATTCCAGACAGGCAAGGCGTGCTGTATGATGGACTCATAGACAAGAATGGAAATAGGCACTTTTGTGGAGAGGTAAAAGCGGGAACAGACAAGCAAAACTTCTTGATGCATGCCGAAAAGAAAGACGTCGTTTTAACGGTTATTGACCGTGTAAGCTTTGGCAGTGATAAAAACGAGGGAGCAGTCGATTTGCTTCAGCTCGCAAATGGCAATATTGCTTTACTAAGCTATACCTATAATGGCGCAGGTGGAGATAGTGATATGGAGCTTAGAGAATATAATTCAGACCTCCAGCTATTGCGGGTTAAACAATGGGGCAAAGAGGGGTACGAACAGCCAGAAATGATGCTGGAACTAAACAATCAACTTTATGTTTGCGGACATACCACTTCCTTTGGAGACCCCATGCACGATGCGTATATAGCCCGATTTAATCTGGATGATTTGTCGCTGGAATTCGAAAAAGCGATTAAACTTGATGGCCATGAAGGAGCTGACAACATGCAAGCCACACATGATGGAAATTTGGCAATCTGCAGTTTCGCTCAGATGAATCCATACTAAGGAGGATATTACGCTTTAATCACCTCAGAGGGTAACGCCATCTATCAGCAAAAATTCATGGAATATGAGCGCTACTATCAGCTGCAAGTATTCGAAGATCGCGTGGTGTTTTTAGGGCAAAAAAAGAACGACGATTTGGATGTCGCCGTTCATGTTAAACTTTTTTGACCATAGACCATAGTCTAATTCATTACCACCGCATTCACCTCGGCCAAAAAGCGCTCAGCATCCAAGGCAGCCATACAACCGGTTCCGGCTGCAGTGATCGCTTGACGATAAACTTTGTCTTGGGCATCTCCGCAGGCAAACACTCCTGCTACATTGGTTTTGGCCGTGCCAGGAATAGTTTTGATATAGCCTTGCTCGTCGAGAGTAAGATACTCTTTAAAGATCCATGTGTTAGGAGTATGGCCGATTGCCACAAAGAATCCTTCAACTGACAGGGTCGTGGTTTCGCCGGTATTCACATTTTTGATACGAGCTCCTTCAACTACGTTATCTCCCAAAATTTCGTCGGTGGTGGTTTCGTAATGGATAACAATATTAGGTGTGGTTTCCACACGGTGTTGCATGGCTTTTGATGCACGGAAATGATCTTTACGAACAATCATATGCACTTTCGAACAGATTTTAGCTAAGTAAGAAGCTTCTTCACAAGCGGTATCTCCACCACCAACAATTGCTACTTCTTTCTGACGGTAGAAGAATCCATCACAAACAGCGCAGGCAGAAACTCCACCACCATTTAATTTGAATTTTTCCTCAGAAGGGATTCCTAACCATTTGGCTGAAGCACCTGTTGCGATAACTACAGTCTCCGCACTAATTTCTTTGTTCTCGTCAACAATCACCTTAAAGGGGCGGCTCGAAAAGTCTACCGAAGTAGCCAACCCAAAGCGAACATCCGTTCCTAAGCGTTCTGCTTGCTCTTTGAACATGGTCATCATTTCAGGGCCTTCTACACCATTTGGGAAACCGGGGTAGTTTTCTACATCCGTAGTTATAGTAAGCTGTCCGCCAGGCTGCAATCCTTCGTACATAACAGGTTTCATATCCGCTCTTGCAGCATAGATTGCCGCTGTATAACCTGCAGGACCCGATCCGATAATCAGGCATTCAACATGTTCAATTTGTTCGCTCATTCTAAGGGGTATTATATCGTTTGCAAAGTTGTGGATTTCAAGTAAGAATCCTGACACTTTTTATAAGTTCCAATAAATAAATTCCAAATTCCAAGGAATATAAGGGCCAATAAAATTGGCATGGACCCTTCTACAAGCTCAGGATGACGACCTTGGAACTTGGTACTTGAAACTTGAAACTTGAAATTTGGAACTTTATTTAGCTACATCCAACTTTGATTAAGACCGTACCATCCATTTTATCGTCTGGTCCATTAAAGACCTTGCGTCGGACGACAAAAATGAGGGAGGTGATTTCAGCACCAGCGGGAATAGGAAAGAAGTCCTCAGGAATGAAGGTTAAAGTGAATTTACCTTCGCCCTCGTCCACCATTATTAATTCTGGGTGATTGGGTACTTCTGCAAAGCTACTTACTTCATATAATTGTCCCCCTGCCACACAGCGGGCAAAGAGGTATACATCGCCTGCCACTAAGTTTTGCATGGCTACTTTTTCCTCTTTTTTATTATCGTAGGTTACCGTGAAATAATCGTCTTGACCGAAGTTAATTGGAAAAGGACAAAGCTTATCATCGCAACCAGGAACCGGATCAATGTCAATGGTTAAGTCACCACTTTTATTTTCATTGGCTGTTCCGCCACCACTGCCTCCATCTTTCAACTTTACTAGCATATTAATGCCTTCGGTATAGAATTTTTGAACGTCCGTGATTTCGTAAAACTCAGCAGGAATCATCTTAAAACTCCAGAGATTATTTCCTTCGTCGGTCATTTTAAGCGCGTCGTTCGAAGCAGCCCATGTTCCGTTCCCCACTTTTGGGTCGGAAGGATTCCAGGTCCATATATATATTGGACCAGGATTGTCGACTAGATTTGGACAATCACAGCCCGGGTCTTTTAGGTTGACGTAAATGGTTACTTCTTGGTTGATATCGGCCTCTTTAGGAACCACATAGGCTGTTTGTGCGGCGGCAATATTTCCTATAAATAGTAGGCTTGCTATGAATTTTAGTTTTTTCATGACTTAATTTTGACGGTCAAAATAGTAGTTATAAGAAAGCTTGCAGCGAACGATTTTTATGCCTAGTTCCTGATCAAATGAGCGAATAGGTGCGAGAAGTTCTAGGTTTACTGTATCGCCATAGTCATTAATCATCTGCACACCTTTTGGGGCCTTGTCGGCGTAGTTTGGACTTATTTCATTACTGAAGGTCCAATCACCTTTGAGTCTCAATGAATCCACACTATTGATATCTTTAAATCCGGGAGCAAGGAAGTTTTTTCCTTTGCCGGTATTCATGTGAAATTTATGGGTGGCAGCGTCAAACTGAATGCCCATCAGTGGATCAGTTCCCCCAATGCCATAGATGGTGCTAAGGTCTCGTGCGTCTTTTAAAGGACTGGCCTCATCAATCTGAACCACCTTAGATAGAATCCAAGAGCCATTCAGACCATCCGCAGCGGTATAGGGGTCGCCAATCGGTTCGTATTCTTTTTTGCAGGATGATAGCGCCACGATGGCCAAACCTGCTAGTAGAAAATAGTATTTCAATTTTTTGGTCTTCATTAGTTGCATCCTCCTTCCTGATTCATGATAAATCCAGTTGTTCGTTCTGATATAGGGAATTGTAAGATCATACCCGGACAATCCCAAGGCGCATTACGAATTACGATATTTTCGCCTTCAGCTCCCAACCTTTTCAATTGTTGGGTGCGATCACCTTCGGCAAAGAATTCCAGACGACGTTCATAACGAACGGCCGTAAGAATATCATTTGCTGTTGCTTGAGCTGGAAGATTTACAATTCCTGCTCCGTATGCGCGATCCATAATATCATTGATATCTGAAACCGCTGTTGGCAAATCTTGATTCAGTTCGGCCAATGATTCACAACGAATCATCTTTAATTCGGTAAGATGAATATACGGGACAGAAAAGAAATCTTTATTGAATTTCAAGACGCCATAAAATTCATTTTCCGTTCCTTCATTGAAAACAGAAACCATCTTATTGCGTAAATCGCTAGCGCGTTGGTTTAATAATCCATACAGTTCAGTAGAAATGCGGAGTTGAGGAGTTGCATTATTATCACTGCGGTAGTTGTCGATAAACCCAGAAGCACGGTTATCGGTGGCAGAGGTGCTGATAAATTTAAATATATATTCACTTTGAAAATTCACATTATCGAAATGATTCACTGAATCACTCATTATAAAATTACCAAGGTTAATAACTTCCGAAGCATAGAAGGCCGCATTGGGATAATCCTGCATTTGGAAATAGACCTTAGCTAGGAGTCCTTTTACGGCATTTTTATCCGCGTAGTTGCCATTGGTTGCAGGTAGGTCGTTCAGGGCAGCACTTAGGTCAGAAAGAATCTGCACATAGGTTTGCCCCACCGAACTGCGGGTGATAGGATCTTGACTCGGACTCAAGCGAAGGGAAATTCCTAAATGGCTATTGTTTGAGCTGAATCCATAAGGCTGTGCCCACAGTTTAACCAATTCAAAATTGGCCATTGCACGAAGGAAGCTCGCCTCAGCAAGAATGCGCGTTTTTTCTTCTGGGCTTAAACCTGGAACCTTATCGATTTCTTGATTCAGGATATTAACGCGGTAAATGCAGATATAGAAATCGGCATAGTTTGATCCGACGGTATTATTGAAGAAATTGCTAGAACGGGTATAGATTTCCCTGAAATTATCGTTGTTAAAGGGTTGTTCGAGATTGTCGGATAGAAGTTCAGAAAAAATCTGTGTACGTCCGTTGGTGGCATTGGCCATTACGTCGTAACACGAATTCAATAATTTCTGTAAATCATCTTTATTCTGCAATGCTTCTTCAGCGAGGGTCTCATTCTGAGGCTCTACCTCTAGCAGCTTATTGCAGGCACTGGCCGTAAAGAGCAGGGCAGTGATGAGGCTTAATGCGACTATTCTTTTCATGATAATTCAGCTTAAAAACCAATGTTTAGGGCAATGTTAAATGTCTTCTCTTGCGGAGCTGTGAGGTAGGTGATACCCACACTCATATTCCGGTCAGTCGCATTTTCAAAGTCACGTCCGATTTCTGGATCCAAGCCACCAAATTTGGTAAAGGTGATTAAATTGGTTCCAATCAATTGAACGCGTACACTGGCAAGTTTTAATTTTTTATAAAAGCTCTCTGGCGCATTATAAGCAATGGAGAGATTACGCAAACGGGCATAAGTACCATCATGAATCCATTGGGTGGTATTCACATATGGAGTTCCAGACCCATAGGTAGCTGTTTCTAAAGTTAGACGAGGATAAGTGGCTTCGTCGCCTGGTTTTCTCCAGCGATCGAAGATTTCCGGACGCATATTCCAATCCGTGATAATTCCAAGCTGACGTTTGGCCGATGATTCGTAAATATTGTTTCCAATACTAAAGGCCCAAAGCATACTGAAATCCCATTGTCCAACCCGAACAGTATTCGTAATACCGCCCACCGCTTTTGGAAGCACCGAACCTACCGGAACCCGGTCTGAAGCATCCCAAATAAAGGTTTCGTTTCCGTTTTTATCGAGGTAGACGGGCTTTCCTGTTGCGGCATCTACACGGGAGAAACGTACCAGATAGTTAGTTCCTACCGGACTTCCTACAACAATGCGCGTATCATTTGTTCCACCACCTACGGCGTCTTCGCTATACACCCCAATGCTGGTAATTTCATTGTAATTACGGGCTACGTTAAAATTAATATCCCATTTGAATTTTTTCTTATCGATGACATGGGCAGTTAAGCCAAGCTCGATTCCTCGATTGACTATGACGCCAACATTATCCCAATAACTTGAAAAGCCAGTGGATTTTGGAACGGATAATTGAGACAATACATCTTTCGTATTTTTAGCATAAACACCCACTTCACCTGTAATGCGGTCATTGAATAAGCCAAATTGAACAGAGGCGTCAAATACAGTAGAAGTTTCCCATCTTAAGTTCGGGTTTTCTAAACGGGTAGGGTAGGTGGTTGGGTTCCCATTGTATTTGATTTGATTCGCTGCTGGAGAGTAGGTGCCGAAACGCTGATAGTTTGGAATATTTGCGTTTCCATTTCGTCCAACCGAAGCGCGTATTTTTAAAAAGCTAATCTTCTTGTATTTACGCATGAAGTCTTCACTGCTGATGATCCATCCCGCAGAAACTGCAGGGAAATATCCATAGCGGTAATTGGCACCAAAACGAGAAGAACCATCCACACGCAAAGTGGCTTGAACAAAATAGCGGTTATTATAAGAGTAGTTTAAACGGCCGAAAGCAGACAAGAATGCGAATATTTCTTTTGGGTTTGCGAAGGTGGTGGTATTGCTATCCACACCAGGGGTATTATACAAAGGACCCGATATGTCAAGTACTTCCCGATAGCGGCTGGTATTGATAGAACGCTGGTATTCACTGCCAATCAAATAGTTAAAGGTATGAAGGATTCCAACCTTATGGGTATAGTTCGCCGTTGCTATCGCGTTATAGTTGCTCACCCAATTGGGGTTTTCTTTGGCTACCCCGGCATGGGTACTATTGATCAATTCCTTCGGCTCGTAGGTATAATCCGTAAGGTCCATATAATCATAGTTTCCTTGAACCCGAATGGTGAGGTCTTTGATTGGGTAATATTCGAGGAAGGCGCCATTGATAAATCGTTTTTCGATGGTTCTCCACTGCAATAATTCTCTAACGCGCACTGGGTTTGCTCCGCCGGTAAAATAAGTGCCGTCGGCATTGCGTATTGGATAGATTGGCAGGGCTGTTGACATGGCTTCCCCGAGTCCTCCTGACCATGCTGAGTTCACTCGGTTATTTTGTCCGCGACTCATCGATAGGTTCATCCCTACCTTTAAATTTTTACTGATTTGGTAATCGAAATTCAATCGACCTGCCAAACGTTTATAGCTGTTACCTATTAAATAACTGCCATTATCGTCATAACTCACGTTGGCGTAATAGGTATACTTATCCTTTGCCCGACTTGCGCTAAAGTGATAGTTCTGCTTTAATCCCACGCCAATGGTCTGATCAACCCAGTCGGTATTGGTTTTTAAAGCTTGATCCCAAGTGATACCTCCTGGTAAACGAGCAAGACCAGTATTTCCATCATTTTCCCATGCTTCTTGATAGAGTTGCAGGTATTGAGTGGAATTGAGCATTTGTGGTCTTTTAGTCGGAACAGAAAATCCGACACGGCTACCAAAGTCGAATTTAGTTTTTCCGCTCTTCCCTCTTTTGGTCGTGACCAAGATCACTCCATTTGCTCCACGTGATCCATAGATTGCCGTGGCTGCCGCATCTTTTAAGATATCGATAGAGGCAATATCATCTGGGTTAATGGTTGCTAAAGGGTTATTATTCATGGCGCCAGAATTCCCACGCAAGAAATAGTCTTGGGTAATTGGAATTCCATCTATCACATAAAGCGGATCACCACCGGCAGAAATCGAAGCAATACCCCGAATTCGAATCACAGAAGCCGAACCAGCTAAGCCACTACCTACTACCACCTGAACTCCTGGAGCCTTACCCTGAAGCATGGCTTCGAAACTAGGGGCGGGCATATCGTTAATCTCATCTGCTTCGAGGCGAGTAACGGAACCTGTTACTTCCCGTTTTCGCTGTACGCCATAACCAACAACCACAGATTCGCCCAATAGTTTGGACTCTTCTTCCATCGTGAAATTGATTTCTTTGTTTTGATTGGGGCTGAGTTTGATCGGAACTGTGCCAGATTTAAAGCCTACATAGGAGAATACCAGCTTATAACTTCCACTATCCAAATTAGTCATTTGATAGATTCCGTTGAGATCGGTGGTAACTCCCTTGGTTGTACCTTGGATGTATACACTAACACCAATGAGCGGCTCTCCTTTTACATCGATTACTTTTCCATAGATAGACTGCGCCGAAAGTCGGGTGCCCATTATAAGAAGAGTAAACATACTTAAAAGAGTAAGTTTTAGTCTCATAAAGTTTCGAGGTTAATAAATACCCATGCTCGGTTTGGCTGGAGCATAATGGTTTCTCAAAAATAGGGAAAAAGTGTATTTATCACACTAAGGGGTTCTTTTTTTCAAAAAAAGAATTCAATATACTGATTATCAGTCACTTTTTTTTATCGGAACGAATTTGTAGAGCTGGGCTGGCTTATGGCTTACACCCGTTTGGCGTTCATCTAAGGCTTTAATATGCTCCATCTTTTTGATGGATTTCCTGAAATTTCGTTTGTCGAGCGGACGGTCGAGAATTACTTCATACAAGCGTTGAAGTTGACTCAATGTGAACTTTTTAGGAAGCAGGTCGAGCCCTATGCGGTCATGATTTATTTCCTCACGAAGTGCTTCCAATGCCTTATTTAATACGGCATTATGATCAAAGGCCAATTCTGGAATTTCATGGATATCATGCCAGTTTGAAGCAGCGGCAAAGGAGCCTGCACCAGGAATATATTCTTCCATCTTGACCAAAGAAAAATAGGCAATGGTGATAACCCGCGCATTTGGATCTGTTCGGTAAGTCTCAAGCCATTCTTTGTCTTTTTCATTGCTCACTCGATCAGGATTACCAAAGGCGTGAAATTGACGAAGAAAGATTCCTTTTAAACGGGTGAGTTCTTCCAAAACCCTTGCTGCTGCTTGGTCAAGACCTTCGCTTTCCAATACCAAGTCACCCGGCAAGGCCAAGCGGTGCGCTGCTTTATCGGGATGTTCTTGCTCAATAAGTAGTACCTTTAGCTTGTCGTCGTCAAACCCAAATATAACACAGTCAACCGAAACATGGGGGTTGATATTGGGCGTTTGTTTCACAGCAGTATTCATGGCAATTAGTGGTGAAAAGGATTCTAAGTTCGAATATACAATTAGTTATTGTACAAAATACACTATTTTAATCCATTAAATATGAGCATGTTATGTATAGTCATCTTAAAATGATTGAGGAAGAAGCGTAGAAAAGCGACGGAAATTAATAATATTGACTTTAAATCCGGCAAAAATGATTGTATTGGTTGATAGTGGTTCTACAAAAAGTGATTGGTTTCTAGTTGAGGCCAATGGAACTTTCGTGGATTCGTATAAAACAAGAGGCTTTAATCCTTATTTCCATGCTTCTAAATTTATTGCAGGAGAAATTCGCAAGAACAAGAGCCTAATGGGCATCGCAAAGCGGGTAACGCAGATTTATTATTATGGTGCTGGATGTTCCAATGCGCATTTTAAAGAAATTGTGCAAATTGGCTTAAATGAAATTTTCCCGAAAGCTTCCATCCTAGTGGAGCATGATATGATGGCTGCCATCTATGCTACCTATGAGGGAGAGCCTTGTATTAGCTGCATTTTAGGCACTGGTTCCAACTCGGCCTTTTACGATGGAACAACATTTTTTACGCTCAATTCGGGACTTGGTTATGTTCTTGGCGACGAAGGAAGTGGTAGTTATTTTGGTAAGAAATTGCTGTCCTCCTTTTTATATAAACAGCTGCCTAGCGCCATTAGCGAAGAGTTGGCAAGCGAATTTGAATTGGACCGGATGAGCATTATAAAGAATGTTTATGAAAAGCCAGGGGCCAATGTTTATCTGGCAAGTTTTACCCGCTTTATTGCTAAGCATCAGAACGACCCATTTTTTCAAGAAATGCTTTATAAAGGGATGAAAGAATTTTTGAAAATTCATGTTTGTGGCTATGAGCAATACGCACAAGTAAAGACGCATTTTGTGGGTTCCATTGCCTTTTATTTCAAAACTCATATTGAGAGGGCAGCAGCTGATTTAGGCATTACGGTTGGTCATGTTGTCAAGTCTCCAATTCAGAAATTATTTGATTATCATATTAAAAACGTTTTCCATCATGCCTGAAATTAAGGCCTGCATATTCGATTTAGACGGTGTTTTAGTGGACACTGCACGCTATCATTTTGAAGCGTGGAAGGCGACGGCCAATCAATTGGGAATTGATTTCACCCAAGACCATAATGAACAACTTAAAGGAGTAAGCCGAAGAGAATCTCTGGAATATATCCTTCATGTTGGCAATATGCGGTTATCTGAAGAAGAGCTTCAAGCCAAGCTCACGGAAAAGAATACCCATTATTTGGAATTGATTCGCCATATGGACCCGAGTGAGGTGCTGCCGGGTGTACTCAACTTTCTGGAAGAAATTAAGGCAGCAGGAATGCGCACAGCCTTGGGCTCAGCGAGTAAAAACGCCCCCATTATTCTCGAACGTTGTGGCTTAAAAAAATACTTGGATAAAGTGATTGATGGAACCAGTTTCACCCATTCAAAACCACATCCTGAAGTATTTCAGAAGGGGATACAAGCCTTGCATGTTTTTCCAGAAATGGCAGTAGTATTTGAGGACGCAGTGAATGGAGTGAAGGCGGGTAAGTCTGCAGGAGCGCGTGTGGTTGGAGTGGGTGATCCAGAGACTTTATACGAAGCAGATTTGGTGATTCCTGGTTTTAAAAATTTTGATCTAAATGCACTAATCACAGTCTTTGCAAAGCAGGATAGTGTGAATAATAGTCCTTTCAAATCATGAAAAAATTCGTCCAAGAAAACAAATGGCATATCCGCGTAGCAGATTTCGATCCTTCTGCGCATGAAGCAAGAGAAAGCCTTTTTAGTCTGGGCAATGGACGAATCGGACAAAGAGCCAATTTTGAAGAATTTTATTCGGGCAAATCCTTGGCGGGAAATTATGTGGCAGGCGTTTATTACCCCGATAAGACCCGCGTAGGCTGGTGGAAAAATGGCTATCCAGAATATTTCGCAAAAGTACTCAATGCACCGAATTGGATGGCCCTAGATATATTGATTGATGGCGTGCGTTTCGATTTAAACTCCTTGCAAGTTCTTGATTATAATCAGGAGCTGAACATGAAGGAAAGTGTGCTTAGACGTTCGGCTCGAGTGAAATTGTCTTCTGGTAAAATCATAGGCATGAATGCCGTGCGTTTGCTCCATGCAACACACGATTGTCTTGGACTAATCAACTACGAAATCTATAGTGAGGATGGAGCCGAAATAGTGCTTCACTCGGCGTTAGATGGCCATGTTAAAAATGCCGATTCAAATTACGATGAAACCTTTTGGGAGGCTGTTTCTAGTGTTCAAGGAGAATATGATTTCTTGCAAGTAAAGACCAGGAAGTCGGGCTTTGATGTAGGCTATTTGGCCCATCATACCCTAAAAATAAACGAAGAAATTGCTTCTGTAAAGTGGAATACGGAAACCCGCGATATGTCTACCCGACGCGTATCTTCTTTTAAGCTAGCGCCGAAAAGCGGGTTTAGTTTAGAAAAGCGGGTAGTGGTGCTATCCAGTCTGGATTATTCTGCATCCGAAATTTACCAAGCATGTGCAGATAAGATGCGTTCGATAGCCTCCGTTTCTTTTGATGACCTGGTGAAAGAACATGTGGCAATTTGGGCAGAGAAATGGAAGTATTCCGATATCCTGATTGAAGGCGATACAGCAGCACAACAGGGAATTCGCTTCAATATCCTCCAACTAAATCATACTTATTCGGGAAAAGACGCCCGCTTAAATATTGGTCCTAAGGGCTTTACTGGTGAAAAATATGGCGGCTCTACCTATTGGGATACCGAGGCCTATTGTTTGCCTTTTTATTTGAGCACCTCCCCACAGAAGGTGGCTCGTCAGCTTTTGGAATACCGCTATAAGCAACTGGATAAAGCGATAGAAAATGCGGCAAAGCTTGGGTTCAAAAACGGAGCAGCCCTTTATCCTATGGTGACCATGAATGGCGAAGAATGCCATAATGAATGGGAAATTACCTTTGAAGAAATTCACCGCAATGGCGCGATTGCCTTCGCGATTTTTAACTATATCCGTTATACCGGCGACAGTTCCTACCTGGTAGAAGGAGGTTTGGATGTATTAATCGGAATCGCCCGTTTTTGGCACCAACGTTTTAATTGGTCGGAAGCCAAGCAGGCCTATGTGATGTTGGGCGTTACGGGTCCGAACGAATACGAAAATAATATAAATAATAACTGGTATACGAGTTATATCGCACGTTGGTGTTTGCACTATACCCTGGAAGCGATACGCCGAGCGAAGCAGGAGGATGCAGGGAAAGCAGCTGCTGTTTTGACGAATCTTTCTTTCGACGACCTAGAAGCTGCTAGCTGGGAAGCACAAAGCGCGGCCATCTTCCTGCCAGAATCCAAAGAATTGGGTATCTACCTGCAGCAAGAGGGCTACCTCGACAAAGAACAAATTATGGCGGCCGATTTACCTGCCTCGCAGCGTCCTATTAACCAGCATTGGTCTTGGGACAGAATTCTCCGTTCCTGCTTCATCAAACAAGCCGACGTATTGCAAGGCATCTATTTCTTTGAATCCAATTTTACGGAAGATGAAATACGCCGGAATTTTGATTTTTATGAGCCACGTACGGTACATGAATCATCGCTTTCGCCCTGTGTCCATAGCATTCTAGCTGCTAAATTGGGCTATGAAGAGAAAGCCTATGAGATGTATTTGAGAACGAGTCGCTTAGACCTCGATGATTATAATAATGAAGTACATGAAGGCTTGCATATTACCAGCATGGCGGGAACATGGCTTTCGGTGGTGCAAGGGTTTGGCGGGATGCGGACTCATGAAAATGGAATAAGCTTTTTCCCGATGCTCCCGAAACAATGGAATAGGTACGCGTTTAAAATACGCTATCGGAATTCCATGCTAGAAATTAGCACCAACAAAAAAGAAACGAAGATTGTACTCCTTGAAGGAGAAGCCTTGCAACTCGCGGTATATGGCGAAAGCAAAGAGATTACCTTGCAAACACCAGGGCACTGGTCGCTAGGGATACTAAGTAATTAGCCTATGAAAAAGTTTTTACTCCTCCTATTTTCCTCGGTATTCATACTCTCCTGCACACAAATTCAGCCGACTACAAGCAGTGATTGGTCGCCGGTTCGTTTAAATCTTGATAGTACTTCCTTGGTCTTGGAAGATTTTCTGATGGATCCAAGGTTGGTGGACAGTGTGAGCATAAGCGCGGGACTATTTGTTCAGCATGATACATCAAGCCATATACTTTTGATTATTGGAAAGCCAAGTGAGGCAGTCAGCGTTCTGAGCATCTGGATAGGCGAGGAGAAGCTAGACCTTCCTCTAAAAAGGTCTTTTGCCCAACGCATTTTTTTTCAGTTTTCAGATTCCAGTCATGAATACGATGAAGTAAAAATTGCAGCTGGGTTTAATGGATGGACGGCCTCGCGTGGTGACTTATCATACAATGAAAATAGTAGAAATTGGGAGCGTGAATTTGTGCTCAATACAGGCGAAGAAGCCTATCGATTGCATATAGATGGTATCGAACAACTCGACCCCAATAATGCCTTAAAGAAGGAAAATGGTCTCGGGGGATTTAATTCTGTATGGATTATTGGAAATGCCGAAGAAGCGGGACAATTAAGCAGCTCTCTCAGTGATCAAGGCTTATTGCAATTTGAATCTCCGAATAAAACGGGCCATTGGTTGTATTTCTATCAAAACAAATTGGTGCAGGAGGATTTTAGCACTGAACGATCGAGTTTAACAGCGAAATTGAAAGGCTCAGGCTTGCTGCATGTGTATGAGGGGGAACGTGAATTGGTCATTCCAATAAAAGAAGGAAGGGTGATGCAGGATGCCAAACAGCTGGCGCGTCAAGACCGTCATGCCATGATTTTGTATTTTATGATGCTCGATCGTTTTAAAAATGGTGACCCGAGCAATGATCCAGAACCGCTTGATTCCGTTCTACCCATCGCTCAATATTTGGGTGGGGATTTACTCGGACTGCAGCAGGTAATTAAGTCGGGCTATTTTGATAGTCTGCATGTCAATACCTTCTGGATTTCACCTATCAGTCCAAACCCAATAGATGCATGGGGTTTATGGGATAAAGGAGGAGTTCGTACCCGATTTAGCGCCTACCATGGTTATTGGCCAACTGCCTTTGCGGGGGTCGATTCGCGATTTGGCTCAGAAAAAGAATTAACGAATTTGATTCAACTCGCTCATGCCAATGAAGCCAATGTACTTTTGGATTATGTAGCACATCATGTTCATATTCAACACCCTCTCTATAAAAAACACCCTAATTGGGTGACGCAATTGCATTTGCCAGATGGTACGTTGAATACCGAGCGCTGGGACGAATACCGTTTAACTACCTGGTTCGATGTATTCCTTCCTACACTCGATATGGCTCGTACTGAAGTATGTGAAGCCGTAACTGACTCAGCCATGTATTGGTTTAGAAGTTTCGATCTCGACGGTTTACGTCACGATGCCACCAAGCATGTTCCAAATGAATATTGGAGAATGCTTACCCGCAAACTACGCACGGAATGCGGCAAAACGGGCGACCAAAGCATCTATCAAATAGGAGAGACCTATGGCTCAGCCGATTTGATCAGCTCGTATTTGGGTTCAGGATTATTGGATGGACAATTTGATTTTAACCTGTATGATGCGGTCTTAGCTTGTTTTGCCATTGATTCCGATTCAACCACCCAATCGCGTTATTACCAGAACGTGGCTTCTACCTTGAAGCAAAGTCTCCGCTATTATGGTCCGCATCATTTGATGGGGAATATTAGTGGAAATCAAGATAAACCGCGTTTCGTATCGTTGGCTGATGGTTCCGTGAAACAGGGTGAAGACACAAAATTAGCTGGCTATACAAGAGATATCCAGCATCAAGGCGAGGGAGCATTTCAGCGTTTAGCTATGATGCATGCCTTCAATTATATGATTCCAGGAGTGCCGATTATCTATTATGGCGATGAGATAGGAATGCCAGGTGCGAATGATCCAGATAATCGCAGGATGATGCGCTTTGATTCTTTGAATGGCCCAGAAGCACTATTGCGAAGTCAAGTAGCGGAACTTGGTAAAATTAGGGAAGAGAACCTGGCTTTGGTTTATGGCAGCACCCGCGTTATTCCCCACGCTAATTATATGCTTGTTGTGCGGGAGTATTTGGGCGAAGTTGTCTTGGCTATCTATTCCAAAAATGGCGCGAATTCGATCGAATTGCCGGTTGATCTAAAGAAACTATTCTGGTCTTACCTTGGTGGAAACTATGACAAAAAGGGAGTAGTGATCACGCTGGGTCCCAATGGATATATGATTCTTAAAGCAAAGAAACCATGAAGATATTTGTATTGATTCTAGCCGTATTGATGGGCATGAGCGCTTCCGCACAAGATTGGAAGGCCAAGGCCAATGTGTATGAGGTGAATATTCGCCAGTATACCCCAGAGGGAACTTTGAATGTTTTTGCCAAACACCTTCCCCGCATTAAGCGTTTGGGTATAGATATTATTTGGCTGATGCCGGTTCAACCCATTGGAGAGAAAAACCGCAAAGGCGAGCTGGGTAGCTATTACTCGGTGAAAGATTATACCGCGGTGAATCCGGAATTTGGAACGGCTGCCGATTTTCAAAATCTAGTCAATCAAGCGCATGCCTTAGGGATGAAAGTTATTCTCGACTGGGTAGCGAATCATTCTGCCTGGGATAATCCATGGACAGTAAGCCATCCAGACTGGTATGAAAAAGACTCAACGGGGGGCTTTCTGGTTCCTTTCGATTGGACCGATGTTATTACCCTCAACTATGAGAATAAAGGCCTTCGTAAGGGTATGATGGATGCCATGGATTTTTGGGTGAAAACTTATGGTATTGATGGATTTCGTTGTGATATGGCTCATTTGGTTCCTGTTGATTTTTGGGAAGAAGCCCGCCAGACCCTAGACAAGAATCATACACAATATTGGCTAGGTGAAACGGAGTCTCCCGAGTATTTGAAGGCTTTTGATGTTTGCTATAATTGGAAATTACTTCATACCATGAATGCCATTGCTAAAGGAGAAAAAGAGCCACTGACTATTATCGATTATCAACACGAAATAGATACACTTTTTTATAAGGGAGCCACCTTGCTCTCCTTCGTTACCAACCACGATGAAAACTCCTGGAATGGAACCGAATACGATCGCTACGGTGATCGCGTGGCATTGTATACGATATTGGCCTTTACGCTAAACGGACAGCCCTTGGTTTACTCCGGACAAGAAGCTGGCTTGAACAAGGCATTACGCTTTTTCGCCAAGGATACCATTGATTGGAAAAACTTGCCGCAAGAGAATTTGATAACCCAACTTTTGGAATTGCGGCATACTGAACCAGCTTTATGGTCGGGAAATGCCGAGAATGCACCTCAGTTTTCAAAGCATGTGAATAGTGAATGCCTCATGTATACGCGCATAGCAGGCGAAAGTGAGATATGCGTACTAGCAAATTTTTCAAATACGATGGCAAGCTATATCGTTGGGACGCGCAATATGGCAGAGGATATTTTAGGCAATCGTATTTATAGATCGACAGAAGTCATCTCAATTCCAGCAGGACAGGCCCTTGTATTAAAAATCACCAAACGATAGGATTATGACGAAAAGACCTAAACTCAGTTTTTGGCAAATATGGAACATGAGCTTCGGCTTTTTGGGCATCCAGTTCGGTTTCGCCTTGCAAGGTGGCTTCATGTCGCGTATTTTTCAATCACTCGGAGCATCCGAAGAGTCAATTCCTATTCTATGGATTGCGGCACCTTTAACGGGTTTATTGGTTCAGCCGATTATAGGCTATTTAAGTGATCGCACCTGGAGTGAAAGATGGGGCAGAAGGAAGCCCTATTTTTTAATTGGAGCTTTGCTAAGTTCGATTACCTTGATTTTTGTCCCACATTCACCAGCCTTATGGGTAGCAGCAGGATGTTTATGGATGCTGGACGCGAGTATTAATATCAGCATGGAACCCTTTCGCGCCTTGGTTGCCGATAAGTTGCCCGATTCGCAACGCTCCTATGGATTTGTCATACAAACCTTAATCATTGGGATAGGCACTTGGATAGCGAGTAAACTTCCTAAAATAATAAACTCGCTTGGTGTCTCGAATGAGGCCGATCCAGGAAAAGTTCCCTTATCTGTTCAAATTGCCTTTGCGATTGGGGGTGGAGTATTTGTATTGAGTATTCTATGGACGGTCTTTACTACCAAAGAGTATCCACCTGAAGATTTAGAGGCTTTTAAGAAGGAAAAGGAAAAAGAACATGCCTTTTCATGGGTCACAGAAATTACCAAAAATGCAGCGCATATGCCCTTAACCATGAAGAAGTTAGGGGTTATTCAATTTTTTAGCTGGTTTGCCTTTTTTACCATGTGGAGTATGGCCACTCCGGCCTTAACAGAATATGTCTTTCATGCGCCAATCCCTCTCGAAACCAATTACCATTTGGAAGAATCTGTTGAAAAGCTTCGGTATACGACTGACAGCAAAGCCTATAATGATGCCGCTGACTCTGTTGGGTCGAGCATGGGTGTATACGGACTATCTTCCATGGCATTCGCGCTATTGCTGAGCTTTTATGCCCGAAATCGTAGAATTAACAGAAAGTATGTCCATATGATCAGTCTCATTCTTGGTGGATTTGGATTTATGAGTATGTATTTCTTGAAGGATCCCAAATACCTGGATGTCTCGTTTATCCTAATTGGCATTTCTTGGGGCAGTATCTTATCTATGCCGTATGCCATGTTGTCGAGTGCCATAGACCCAAAGAAAATGGGACTTTTTATGGGCTTGTTTAATATGTTTATCGTCCTACCTCAAATTGTAGCAGCTACTGGCGGATTGGTATGGTGCTATAAAACATTCTTCGGTGAAGAAAGCATCAATGCCATGCTATTGGCCGGAACTTCGCTGGTAATAGCTGGACTTGCCAATTTCTTAATCGTCAATAAAAAGGCCATAACATATACTCCTGAAGACGAAATGGAAAAAGAATAGACGGAATTTTTATTACCAGACATTTGTCCATATATTTGTGATAATTGTCGCTAAAATGACTGAGCAACTCTTTTTTTCTACAGAAACAAGCACCGTAATTAAGTGGCTTGGCCTTAATCCATCCCTTGCAAAAGAGAACGGAAATTCCAGGTATTTGTACTGGCTTATCTTGAAATCAGGCTTAACAGGCAGAGCTATTGAGGCTTTTAGTAAGCATTCAGGCCTGACACAAGTTGAATTGTCGAAAATTTTAAATCTATCTGAAAGAACGCTTCAGAGAAAAGGGGAAAAGGAGCCAATTAGCTTTGTTACTTCTGATAAACTCATCGAGTTAGTTCGCTTGTTTCATAAAGGCATTGGTGTATTTAACCGGCAAGAAGCCTTCTTAGAATGGCTTCACCGCAATAACAGGGCATTGAATGGAGAGAAACCCCTTCTATTGATTGAATCAAATTTGGGTATTGAATTGGTTATTGATGAACTTGAACGCATTGAGCACGGTATTATTTCATGATCGTTTATCGGGTTGCCAAACAGAAATGGGCCAAGGATTTATCCGGAAAAGGCGCTGAAAAGGCAGGAGGTAGGTGGAATGTAAAAGGCAATGCCGTACTTTATACTTCCTCCACATCCTCCCTTTCTATTCTCGAACTGCTCGTTCATTTAGACTATGATTTATTGCCCAATGACCTGGTTATTGTTCAGCTAGAGATTCCAGAAGATTCCATTCATACGATTACAGAAAAGCAGCTTCCCAAAGATTGGCGCGTAAATCCGAGTCCGGATACTTTGAAAGGTTTAGGCTCAAAGTGGATTGCTGAAAAGCAGCACTTGGTCCTTCAGGTTCCCAGCGCGGTCAATCCACTTGAGTTCAACCTTATCGTGAATGTCGCACATCCACTCCATGAGCGAGTGACTGTGCTTCGCTCTGATTTGATTGAGCTAGACACCCGACTTAATTCAGCATTGCGCTAACCCGCAACCCAAAACCAATGCTATTACCATTCAATAATAACCACCTCATTCGTGTTAAGATAAAAGACAGCATCTCGATTTGACGCTATACCCTGAATACTGAGTTTCAGTGGATGATCTCCTGCAGCTTCGTATAGTTCGGAATAGTCTGATAAGCGAAATTCGGTTTTAGTTCGATTGGTAGAAACCAGCACAGCCATTCCATGTTCTCCCTTCATACGCATATACACATACTTACCACCTTTAGGAACAAATTGAATAAAGCGCGCATCGGTATCGAATGCTGGATTGTTAATACGCAATTGTGCAAGGCTTTGTATGAGTTGAAAAGTGGCCGTATCGTGATAGGCTTCAGGAGCAAGCTCGCCTTTCCAGCCGCCTTTCCATTCCGGACGTTTTTCATCGTCGCTTCCCGTGGCGTTGATCAATTGTTCAGAGCCGTAGTAGATGCAAGGAATTCCACGCAAAGTCAGGAGCATGCTTAAGGCACTTTGGTATTTTAGGGTATCCTTTCCATAAACACCCAGAGCGCGAGGCAAGTCGTGGTTATCAATAAAGGTGACCATACTCTTTGGAGCATCATACATATAGTCTTGGGAAAGGGTATAGTAAACCTCAGCTAGGCCAGTGTTCCAGCCAGGAGACTCGTTAAATGCGTGGTGCAATGACCAGCATAATTCAAAGTCGGTGAGGGAAGGGAGTCCGCTATTTTGAGTATTCATCTTGTTGCCGAACCAAGCTTGCACACCTGCCCCATGGTCCCAAATTTCGCCAAAAATGAATAGTTCAGAGAATTCCTTTTTCACTTCCTTGTTCCATAGCTGCATGAATGCCATTCCGGGATAGGCATAGGTATCGATGCGCAATGCTGATACTTTAAATTCAGCCACCCACCACAGTGTTTGTTGAATAAGAAAACGACGCAGATGCACATTATCGGTATTTAGGTCGGGCATATGATGGTCGAACCAGCCCTTGTCGAAAATCTGCAATTCAGAGCCAGCCGCATAAGGATCCATAAGTAATGGAGCCCGATAATTGGTCCGTGTATAGCTGGGCCACCAGTTTATCCATGATGAATCGATGAGGTCTTTAAAGAAAATATGCTGGTCGCCTACATGATTAAAAACCATGTCTTTCACCATTTTGATACCCATCCCAGCAGCTGCATCGCGAAGGTTGCGGTAATCAGAAAAATTGCCAAGACGCGGGTCGATTTTATAATGGTCAGTAATGGCATATCCGTGATAGGATTCTAGCGGCTCATCATTTTCATATACTGGATTGAGCCAGAGGGCCGTCATACCCAAATTTTTTAAATAAGGTAAATGATTCTGAATGCCTTTTAGGTCCCCTCCATGGCGTCCATAAGAAGAATCACGGCTATTTCGCTTCTCAAGCATGCCTGCTGGATAATCATTGGAAGGGTCTCCATTAGAAAAGCGGTCGGGCATAAGGAGGTATAACAAATCATGCTCATCCAATTGTTCCCCTTTCCATTGGCTCTTGGCGTGTAATTGATAAGGGATGGATTTTTTCTTCTTCCCCATTCGGTATGAAATGGTGATATCGCTCGCTGCTTTAAGTTGGCTTGCATGGATATAAAGCAATACGAAATTGGCGTTTGCGGGTATATGGATGGAATCAATGGATAAGTCGGGATGACTCAAGCTCCAGTCACTCGCCTTCGCGATATCTTTATGATGAATCATCAACTGAAAAGATTCATTTTTCATACCCACAAACCAATGAGGAGGGTAGAGGTTTTGGGCGAAGAGGGAAGTGCTCATTAATAAAATGAAAATTGATAGAATATTTTTCATGTTGATTTTCAGTCTTTTATGGTTAAAATCGTCGAATATTACCGGAATATTAAATAATTCTTATCCATACTTAGTGTATAAAGTACAATTATTTTTAAATTTGGAATAATAACCAAAGCAAAGTACAATGAAAAAACTCTACTTATCGATGATCGCTGCACTGATCTCCGCGGGGCTAAATGCCGCCGATGTGACTTTCAATGTTGACATGAATGGTCAAACTGTTTCAGCAAATGGTGTTCACGTTGCGGGTAGTTTCCAATCGGAAGCTGGTTTTGCAGGTGATTGGGATCCGGCTACTACTGCCTTAACAGATAACGGCAATGGTGTTTGGAGCGTAACCCTTACCATACCGGCGGGCTATTATGAATACAAATTTGTGAATGGAAGTTCTTGGGGAAACGACGAAACACCAGGGACTGCATGTAATGTAAATGGAAACCGCGCAGTTTCTGTGGGTACTGCTAACCTAAGCGTTGCAACAACGGCATTCGGACAATGCGCAAGCGGTGGTTCAACAGTTGTTTTCCAAGTGAGCATGAAAAACCAATCGTTTATCAACCCGAATGGAATACACGTAGCAGGTAGTTTTCAAGCTGCGGCAGGAGCTTCAGGTGATTGGAAGCCAGACGAAACCCGTTTGTATGATATGGATGGAGATTCTATCTATAAATATGCGGCAACATTACCTTCTGCTTCCTATGAATACAAGTTCTTAAATGGAAACCAGTGGGGAGACGATGAAACGGTTCCTGCCGCCTGTGCGAGCAATAATAACCGTCCGTTCACCAATGATGCCGCCAAGTCTCTGGTATTACCCGCAGTTGGTTTTGGCGCTTGCCCTCCAGGGGTTATATTCCGTGTTGACATGTCTGACGAAACCGTTTCTGCCAATGGTGTTCATATCGCAGGCGGTTTCCAAGGTTGGGATCCAGCAGCGACTGCAATGACGGATATCGATGCAGACAAGGTATACGAGGCGACTATTCAAATGGCTCCAGGCACATATGAATACAAATTCATCAATGGAAATGATTGGCCTGATGCAGAAACAGTTCCTGCTCAATGCGCAACCAATGGAAACCGTACAATTTCGGTTACTGGGGGTACCGTGGCACCGATTGTGAAATTTGGAAAATGCCGTCCTGTATTAACCTTAAGTATTGATATGAGCAATGAAACAGTGAGTGCTGATGGTATTCACGTGGCAGGTGCTTTCCAAGGATGGGATCCTTCAGGAACACAATTGATGGACATGGGCAACGGAATTTATGAAGTTTCTCTTCCAGTTGATGGAGGTACCTATGAATACAAGTTTGTAAATGGAAAAGCTTGGGGCGGCGATGAGTCGGTACCAGGTGCTTGTAATACAAATGGAAACAGAACTGTAACAGTAGGAAGTTCCGACTTTTCTGCTCCTTTGGTATGTTTCAAACAATGCGGACATCCTTGTACGGTTGACCCAGATCCAGCTGATATCACCTTCCGAGTTGATATGGCTTTAGAAACCGTAGATTCAACTGGTGTTTGGTTGATGGGTACTATCACTGCTACACAATGGCAGCCAGGCGCAGTTAAAATGACGGATGCCGATAATGACAAAGTATATGAGGCAACGGTAAACGTAAAAGGAGCTGCTGAGATTCAATTCAAATTCGCCAATGGAGATCCAAAAACCGCTTCTTTCCAAGATGGAGAGACGGCTGATTTTGATTCTTTAGGTTGTGGTATTTCAAACGGAATAGGTTTGTTTAACCGCACGCATACTCGCTCAGGAGTGGCAGAAACATTGGATATTGTCAGCTATAATAACTGTAGCCGAATCAATACCGGTATTTCAAAACTCGGAATCGGACAATTTATTACCGTATTCCCGAACCCAGCAAACAATGTGGTACATATTCAGTACACAGAAGATAATTCCTTTGAAGTAGTCTTGATGGACTTGAGTGGTAAAGTGATTACGCGCAGCAATGAGGTAATCGGACAAACCGATATCAATCTATCAGGATTAAGCACTGGAGCTTATATCGTTATGATCTATGATAAGAAGCTTAACCAAGCCGCTTATCAAAAGTTAATCATTGAGTAAGTAGTTTAAGATCTACGATTGAAAACCCTGGCCACGAAAGTGGTTGGGGTTTTTGTATGTCAGGCATGGTCTTTAGTCTGGCGGGGTGTAAGTCCCCGTACACGCCTAGTTGAAGGGAAGTGTTAGCGAATGGCAAGGGTTTCCTTCGTGAGGAGGAGTCTGAAAGAAGCCATCAGCAA
>Ga0209491_10001131_pt1 | contig 52771 bp, 29 predicted proteins | sample BON02_FD_187213 | JGI IMG/M metagenome (GOLD analysis project Ga0209491, IMG submission 187213) | Freshwater microbial communities from Lake Bonney liftoff mats and glacier meltwater in Antarctica - BON-02 (SPAdes) (version 2) | ecosystem: Environmental > Aquatic > Freshwater > Ice > Glacier...
AAGGCTTCCAGCCACTCGGGGTGCCGTTCTAGTTTTTTTTTGCACCCCCTCCCGCCTGGCGCACCCGCCGGGGCGGCTCGTCAGGCAGAACCGACAGATCCTGTTTCCCCTTGCGCACGGTCTTGGGGTCAACGCCAAAGGCCTCGCTAACGACCCGCACACCGCTGCTTCCCAGCGACTTGGCTTTCAAGCCGAGGAAAACCCGCTGCTGGCGCTCGTCCAGTTGACTGTAATATCTGATTTCGTCTTCGCTGATCAATGTAAGTTAGTCGTGAGGTGAAAAGCAATTTTACCAAGTTATTTTTTAATCGTTACTAAATGAGAAAATTTATATCTGTGGATATTAGGATTGATTTACTGGGTATCACTACTTCGGCCGTTCGACCCGATGGGGCTACTCCTTCGCAGTGGATTTCTGTTGACTGTAAAAGGGCGAAGAGCAAAAAATGTCCTCATCTTACGCCAACTTATTTGTACACACCGGTGTTTCCTCTGGCCCAAACGGGCGTTAGTTTTTCTACCACTTCCGGGTTCTGCTCCGCTACATTGTGATTTTCGTTTGGATCAGTATCATGGTCGTATAACTCTACCGTTGGTTCCTGCTTACGGAAGTATTTAGTAAAGCGATACCGGTTGGTACGTACGCTGATCCCCCGGTTAAAGTAGCTATATGCTACATTATCCCAGGCAGGTTTTTTCCCTTTTTGTAAAAGGGGGACAAAGCTTTTCCCATCCAGTTCGGTGGCGGGTTTTAGCCTGCAGAGTTCGAGCATAGTGGGGTAGATGTCTATGCTACTGACAATCTCGTCCCGTTGCTGCCCGGTGGCCGTATTTGGTGCTTTTACCATCAGGACACTCCGAACCGCCCGCTCAAAAATGGTGTGCTTGCCCCATACCCGGTAATCACCCAGATGCCAGCCGTGGTCACTCCATACGACCACAATGGTGCTCTTGTCCAGTTTTAACCTTTTCAATTCATCCAGTACTTTACCGACCTGCGCATCCGTGTAGCTTACACTGGCATAGTAAGCATGGCGCAGTTTGCGGGCGTAGGCATCCGAAACGGGATGCGTGAGGGTAGCCTCTTCGTCACCATCCTTATAGTTGTTAAACTCGCCGTTATTTTGCAGGCTGGCAGGGTGTACGTTTTCAGGGATGGTAGGAGAGGGTGTCAGCGAAATCTTTGATTCGTCGTAAAGGTTCCAATATTTCTTTGGAGCATTAAAAGGTAAGTGAGGTTTGAAGAAGCCTACGCTCAGGAAAAACGGCTGCTTTTTCTTCGCCAGTTCGTTCAGTTTAGTAACGGCAAGTTGGGCACTTAATCCATCGGGATAGCCATCGTCGGATACATCCGCACTTTCGTACGGTTTTACGTCTCCATTCCGGCTCTGTCGGTTGGAGCCGTCGGCGTAGGCAAAGAATGCATTCCAACCCGTCACCCATTTTCCGGCGTCCAGCAACATTTCATCCCAGCTGTGGGGTAGCTCCAACTTATTACTTTTTGGCTCTTCATACCCATACACGTAGCCATCCGGCGAGTGGCTGATTTTGCCGATGCCCACCGTATAGTAGCCACTACGGCGGATTTGATCCACGAAGGTTTCCGGTAGTTCAGTCCGTGGCTCCCCGCTGATTTTCCGTTCAATGGCAGCATTGGTAAGTTCGGCCGCCGTCCGGGGACGACGGCCGGTCAACAGACTAAAACGGGAAGCCCCGCAGGTAGGTTGGGTTACGTAATGTCGGGTAAACAAACTGGACTCCGCGGCCAGGGCATCCAGGTTAGGGGAATAAATTTTATCATTCCCGTAGCATTTCAGGTCGGGGCGGAGGTCATCAATGCAAATAAATAGCACATTGGGTGGTTGTGATTTTCGGAAAGAAATACTGCTCAGTAAAAGCAATAGTACTGTAAGTGTGCTACCGAACAATAGTCCCTTTTTTAACATGAATTTTCTGTCTTTTGCTGATATAAATACTTTCTTAAACTGCAAGTATTGACTTCTGATAACTTGGTCTTTTAATACCCCGGGTTCTGCAGGAAGTCCCCCGGATTGGTCACGCGGTCGATCTGCGTCTGGGGAATGGGCCGGACGATATGCGTTGGCTTTACGTTTGCGGCGGCATCGAGGTTGTACATCATCAAGCGTTCAATGAATTTTCCCGAGCGTTTAATGTCGTACCAGCGGTGCATTTCGCCCGCTAGTTCGCGACCCCGCTCATCGAGGAAAAATTCCTGACTCATATCGGCAGCTTTTACCTGCATGTCGGCTACCTTTCCGGGTAGGGCGGCGCGGGTGCGGATCACGTTGATGTACTCGGCAGCCTTTACGTTATTGCCTTGCCGGAAGGCGGCCTCACCCGCGATGAGGTACATCTCGGCCAACCGAATGACGAGAAAGTCACGACGCCCGTCTTCGGCGTTGACACTCGTCCTGAGTGGATCCAGGTATTTTCTAAGGGTCGGAAATTGTCGACGGCTGGCACCCCCAATCTCCAACGGGTCGGTGACGCTGGCAACCCACTTGTCGTTGAAATCAATGAGCCAGTAGGGGACGGTTTTTTGCAGGGCGTCAGGCACGGGGTTCAACACAATCTTGATTGCGGTGTCACCCGGCATCACCTTCTTGCCGTTGATCGTACCTGCCCGATTGGCAATCCATACAGTTTTGAATGACCCATCGAAACGGCTATCCTTGCTCAAATCGAACAGTTTTAGTGTATAGTTAGTAGGCATAAAGCGCTGAAATGGTCGTCCGTTTTCAATATCCCGAATCATTGCCGGATTACGGGTGTAGTCGAATTGAAAATAGAGGTGACCGGTGTTGCCCGGTCCGTTGGTGAGGGGATCAGCGGTATACTGCACCGACCAAATTACCTCAGAATTGACGTCGTTATTGACGTCCCACAAGTTAACATAGTTCTTAACAAGTTGAAAGTCGTTGCTGTTGATGACCGTGGCTGCCATTTTCTCGGCTTCGGCCCAATTACCTAGTGTCAGGTGTACATTGGCCAAAAGCCCTTCCGCTGCATGTTTCGAAGCCCGACCGTAATCCTTGGCTTTTGCGGGTAGATTAGCTACTGCGAATTGTAGATCGGGTAAGATACCCTCCTGATAAATAGTGGCTACGGGTGAGCGCCGCGCCTCTGTTTCGACTCCCTGCGTTTCTTCGAGGGTAAAATGAACGTCGCCAAACTGACGAACCAAGTGGAAGTAGTACAATGCCCTCAGAAAACGCGCCTCAGCGATAATGCGACTTCGCGTTGCTTCGTTCATGCCCGGCACCTGGGGTGCGCGAGCAATGACCGCATTGGCCTGATTGATTCCCACGTAAAAATTGTCCCAGATGAGTCTGACGTAATTTTCAGATCCAAGAAAATTGGGGGAGTAGTTGTTGATGTCAGGGAGGTTAGTAGCCCCGCCAAAACCATTGGTGTACATATCGGTACCAGTAACGGTCAGAAAATAAGCTTGTTGGGTACCATAAAACCCTCGTAATGGTGTGTAACAGGCTTTCAAGCCATCTTCAATACCTTTAGGCGTTGAATAATAGCTTTCGGCGGTAGCCAGGCCAACGGGATTTTCTTCCAAAATGCCTTGGCAGGAAAAGAGGCCAAGAAGTAGCGCCGCAGCGAAGGTTGTGTATCTAATGTTTTTCATGATTATAAATGTTATCATACAGTTGAAGGAGTGTACTCATTTGGCTGAATACCGATAGCTTACAGCCGGAAACCCTTTCAAAATTTCAAGTTTAAACCAAATACATAAGTCGCCGAGGTCATGGGCGAGCTGCCGCCTACTATTCCGTTTGAGGTTTCAGGATCCACAAGTTTATACGGTGAAAAAATCAAAGCATTGTCGGCAGTGGCATATAAGCGCAAGCTGTTCAGGCCAATTTTTGAGCTGATTTTTTTAGGAATGGTGTAGCCCAGGACAATGTTACGAATCTTGATAAATGAGCCATCATAAAAACGAACTGCGTCATCGTACAGTGGGGCCGAGGCGGCTGATGGTTCAGGGATTTTATTTGCGGGATTGGTGGGTGTCCAATAATCAAAGTTGATAGAATTATAGCGTCCCTGCCAGAGGTTTCCGCCGAGATTATGAAAATCACTTCTGATCATCTGTCCCTGACGGGCGTATACGAGGAAGGAAAAATCGATGCCTTTATAGTTCAATCGGTTGGTCAAGCCTCCGCTCCACTTTGGTACCGTTGAGCCAAGCACAGTGCGGTCATCCGCGTTGATCTGTCCATCGGGTTGTTTGGTAAGGATGCCAGCGGCGTCGCGGCCATTCACGTCGGCGATACGGATATCGCCTGGTAGTTGTTTCACCTTGGCGGCTTCATCGGCCTGGTTAGTTTGCCAGATACCCTCTTGCTGGTAGTTATAGAAAACCTGGATCGGTTGTCCAATGAACCAGCCATTACCGACGTCGTCACCATTGTTGAACAATTCCACAATTTTCTCTTTGTTGCTAAAAACATTTAATCCTGCTTCCCAACGTAGGCTGCTGGTTGATGGTAGTACGCTACCGTTCAACGTCAACTCCCAGCCCTGGTTGCTGGTGGAGCCAATATTTTGAAGAACGGATCTGTAGCCAGATGTAATGGGGATCAGTCGATTAAGGAGTAAATTGGTGGTGTTGGTTTTATAAACTTCCAACGAACCCGAGATGCGGTCGTTAAGCAAACCGAAATCCATGCCCACATTCAAGGTACTGGAAATCTCCCATCGCAAATCAGGATTTGGAATGATATTTAATCCATAACCGAAGGCCGGATCGTTGCCGTAGGCGTATACCGAGCGCTCCAGCCCACCCAGAGTCTGGTAGGGATTGATGGCCGTATTACCCACCGCGCCGTAACCTGCCCGAAGTTTCAGGAACGATATAGTTTTGTTGCTGCTAAGAAAGGCCTCATCAGAAAGTACCCAGCCGGCGGATATAGAGGGAAAAAATGCCCACTTGTTGCCGGGTGAGAGGCGGGAGGAGCCATCGGCTCTACCCGTTAAAGTCAGGAGATATCGGTCGTTGAAACTGTAATTAATGCGGCCCATGTAAGAGACGAGGCCCCACTTGGTGAGCGAACTACTTATTCCAAGGATGTCCTGCGCGCTGCCTAGGTTGTAGAAAAGGGAAGACTCGACCGGGATATTCCGCGCCCGCGCCCCGGAGGTTTCCGTACGGTTTTGCTGCGTACTGAATAGTCCAACGACATTGAGTGAGTGTCTACCCTTTTGTTTGGCATAGGTCATAATATTTTCGAGCGTGTAGGCGAATATTTGGCGGTTAGTCACTTCGGCGACATTGGCGCTACCCGCCAGTGTGCCGTTGTATTCACCTTGGCGCGATGTACTGAAATCTGGGCCAAAATTGAGGCGATAAGTCAGGCCTTCTAAAATTTTATATTCTCCAAAAATGTTGGCAAAAATCCGGTACTTCTTCTGCTCGTCGGTGTATTGGCCGGGTTGGTACTCTAGCAATGGGCTGGTCACCAGCCCCTCGCGGGGATTGGGGTAGGTCACGAAATTGCCTTCTTTGTCGAAAGGTTCTACCAAGGGAGAAAACCGCAGTGCGTTGGTGTAAGGGGCGTTATTCATTACATTTTGCAAATCACTGGCAACCGTGGAGCTCAGCCCTACGCGCAAACGCTCGCTGAGTTTGGTTTCAACATTTGCCCGGAACGAATACCGTTGGTAATCGCTCTGCTGCATGACACCTTTCTCATCGTAAAAGGCGCCTGATAGGTAATAAGTTGTGTTTTGGGAACCTCCACTAGCCGAGAGTTGATGCTGCTGCTGCTTGCCGTCACGTAAAATGAGGTCAAGCCAATCGGTCTCAATGCCATTTTTGAGGTTCTCACTTTCCAGCGGATCAAAGAAGATGTTGTCTTTACTTGCATCGGCACCATCGATTCCCCGCGAAACCCGAGAATAGCGCGCAAACTGCTCTCCATTCATAAGATTGAGGTCTTTCTGGGCTTTTTTGATGCCGTAATAGCCGTCGTAACTGATGACGGCTTTCCCTGCTTTACCCTTCTTGGTGGTGATGAGGATGACCCCATTAGCTCCGCGTGATCCATAAATGGCTACTGAGCTGGCGTCTTTCAGTACCTCCATTGACTCGATATCCGTGGGGTTGAAGTCGTTAATGCTTACCTCCGTAGGGATGCCGTCGATCACATACAGTGGGCCATTCCCCGCCGTGATGGAGCGATTACCCCTTATCCGGATTACGGGCGCGGCACCGGGATTACCATTGGCCCTGACGATATCCACTCCCGCCAGGCGTCCTTGGGCGTTTTGCAATATGTTGGCGGCCGGTGTTTCGGCAATATCCCGGCTGGAAATACTGGAAATAGCTCCCGTCAGATCGCGCTTTTTCTGGGTACCGTATCCTACTACCACGATTTCATTCAAGGCTTTGGTATCTGTACTTAGGCTTAGGTTAATCTGATTTTGATTGTTTACAGGAATCTCCTGAGAAAGATATCCTACAAAAGAGAAAACAAGAATGGAGGTCGCATCAACTGCGGCAATCGAATACGAACCATCCTGGGTAGAGGTGGTACCTCGCTGGGTACCTTTCACTGCAATACTTACACCTGGTAAGCCCTCTCCATTCTCATCTGTCACCTTTCCGGTCACCATAAAGTCTAGTGGGAGACGTACTGGTATGGAAAGCGAAGAAACCTTATTGATCTCATTTAGGCTCCCCGTAGTTTCATTGCGAAGTACAATCCGGTTGCTTACCTGTAAGAAGTTTATTTTCATAGGGGTAAGAATCCGGGACAACACATCGGACAAAGGCTCATTTGTGGCCTTGATCGTAACCGGACGGCTGAGATCTACCGTACGTGAGTTGTACGAGAATTTCACTTTGGCCGATTTTTCCAATGACGTCAGCACGTTACCGAGAGATTGCCCCGATAGCTGGACGGATACCTTTCGGTCAAGAATACTCTGCCCCTTTACGGAGGTTGCCAAAGTAATCCCGGGAAAAAATAGGGTCATCACGATTTGTAACACAGATAATTGCACGATTCGATAGAGTAATCGTTTACGGGTTAAAGATATTTTCATACTTTTAATTTGGTTTAATTGACACTTTTTAGAGGAGTCTTGGCTTAATCATTTCCCTTTTCCTCACGGAGGATATGTTTTACAGAACATGGTTAGGGTACCCTGAGCGTTTGATATGTTACAGCATTTCGACGCTCGTTTTTTAATTAGTTCAAGTTGAAGGCATAGGCTATTGGTTTGGGTTAGTTGCATCCACTGGAATGGATGGTGATCTTATTTTCATTTATAGCGTAGGTGGTACGCCCACCCAAGCTTTCGCAAATAATTTTTAGTTTTTCCGATAAAGGCTGGTCACTCAATGAAGTGGTTAAATAACAATTAGCTAATTTTTCAGCGGGGAAATCAATTTTTACCAGATACGCTTGTTCGATGGTTTTGAAAATTTGCGAAACAGGAACGTCGGTAAATTCAAAGCTTAACCTCTCAATGTTGCTTAGTTCCTGAGAGTGGTTTTTCTCCTTGGTCAGATCCTCGATTTTTTCAAAAACCAGACTCTGACGCGCCAGACGAACCCCCTGATTGGGCAGAAGTAGTAAACCTTCCTGGTCGGAATTTCCGGCCGAAACATTCACTTTACCAGTTCGAACGACTACTTCCACGTTTTTTTGGTCAGAGAATGCCTTTATTCTGAAACTGGTACCAACTACTTTGGTGACAAGTTCGTTGGCGTACACAAAAAATGGTTTTTCGGAATCCTTGCTAATTTCAAAAAAACCATCGCCGGAGAGGTAGACTTTACGCTCTTTTTCCTCAAATACTGGCGGATAGCGTAAGGTACTATTGGGTTGCAGTAAGACAGAGCTACCATCAGCAAGCATGATAAGAAGCGGATGACCGGTAATATTTTTCTTTTCTACAAGAGCGGAAGTTTGTTCCGCCATAGAATGTGTTTTCTGTTGTGGCTCCGGCAGCGTATCGGACTGCATTCTATAAATTACGCCCAGTAGGGTGCTAACTAGTAGTACCGAGGCAGTAACCCGCCACCAAAAGAGTGGCCGGAAATGAGTTTTTGCCTTACCGCTCGTATCCTCGATGGCTCTAATTTTGTTCCAGGTATGCTGCAATGCTAGCTGAACATCCACCAGGGAAATAGTTTCATTGGGTAGGTGTAAAGCCAATAGCCATTCCCGGGCTTCCTCCACGAGTTTTGCCCTTTGCGTGTTTTCGAGTGCCCATTCCTCCCATTCGTGGTTGCCTTGTCCTTCGAGTACCCACTTTCGGAAGGACTCGTCATTCAGGAAGTTTTCAACGGATTGGTATTGGTTTCTTTGCTGCATCTGAAAGGGTATTTCAAAGGCAGAGAGGACAGCTTTTTGAGCCAATACTCAGTCAATGGTAATTATTTTTGAAAAAATTAAACTAATTCGGAAAAGAGGAGCAGAAGAAGCGAGACATTTCCTTTCAGTTCCCTGCGAAGTTGGACCAATGCTCTATGGAGTAAATTGTTGGCTGACTGGTAGTTGATATTGAGTATCTCAGCAATTTGCTCTGTGTTTAAGCCCTGATGGTATTTCAGGAACAAGGCTTCTTTCTGACGCGGGGGTAAGGAATTAATCTGCCGATTAAGCTGATAAATTCGGACCGCTGTTTCTTCATTCGCAATCAGACGGTCTTCCACCGTAAACGTAATGGAAAACTCAACGTCATTGAGTGAGGTAGTATGCCGGAAGATATGGTCACGGGTGTAGAAGCGTGCAATGCGTTTCCGAACAGAGGAAAATAGGTAAGCTTTAACTGAAACGGAATGGTTTAGGGAACATCGGTAGAGCCAAATATCTACAAATACATCCTGAATACAATCCTGTACCCGATCGGTGTCTTTAATGAATGACTTTCCGTAACTAACCAGTGTAGAATAATGGCGTTGAAACAATTGTGTAAATGCTACCTCATCTCCTTCAATCAGTCGGAGCCAGAGATGTTCGTCGATTGGTAAGTTAGCATCCATAAATACGTTACAGTGTGTTTGGAAAAGGGCACAATCGTGTGATCTACCACCATAAATAGTTTGAATATGGACGCCACAAAGGAAGAACAGCCACAGCAATCTATAAGACGATTTGCTATGGCTGTTCCCCTGACAATTCCTCATTCGGTGCTAGCCACCGCTACTTAGCGGTTCACCAACCGAATTTGGTCTGCGTAAGTAGTTGGAGCGAAATGCTAATTTGTGCCGATGCAGTATGATAGTACCAAGATCATTGCATACTGCTCTTCGGGACTATGAAAAATTGCTTTATAATACCTCCTTAGAATGAAGTAAAATCCGTACGTATGGCTTTACACTACGATAGCTTCTTGCCAAAAAAGTCAATAGTACGCTCCCAGGCGAGGTCTGCGGCTGGTTTGTCAAAGCGCGGCGTGGTATCATTGTGGAAGCCGTGGTTGACTCCGGGGTATATATAGCCTGTATACTCCTTGTTATTTTTCTTTAAAGCCTCCTCGTAAGCCGGCCAACCTGAGTTTACACGAGTATCTAGTTCGGCGTAGTGGATCAGCAGGGGAGCCTGGATTTTTGGCACATCTTCCGTAGCTGGTTGTCCGCCGTAAAAGGGTACCGACGCCGCTAAACCGGGTAAGCGCACCGCCATGAGGTTGCAAATACCACCACCAAAACAAAACCCTACCACGCCAATTTTACCGTTACATTCTTTACCACTTTTCAGGTAGTCATAGGCGGCAATAAAATCTTCCAGCATTTCATCCCGATTACGTTTGCTCTGCATTTCGCGTCCCTCGTCGTCGCTGCCGGGGTAGCCACCCAATGGGGTTAAGGCATCTGGGGCGATGGAAATAAAGCCAGCCAGCGCTGCTCTACGACCGACATCCTCGATGTAGGGATTCAAGCCCCGGTTTTCGTGTACCACCACCACGCCACCGAGGGGTTTGGTGGCGCCTACGGGTCTCGACAGTAAGGCTTTCATGGGGCCACCTCCTTTGGGGGACTGGTAAGTAATGTATTCCGATTTGATGCGCGGATCATCCGGTTGTACCTGAATTTTACTTTTATAATCAGGCATGAGAAAACTCATCAGTGAAGCCACCGTGACTCCACCTACGGCGTAGGTAGATAGTTTCTGGGCAAAGTCCCGTCGATCAAGACGATTGTGAGCGTAAGCGTCATACAGGTTGAATACTTCCTGTTGGATATCTTCTTTTTTGATTTGGACCACGTGGGTAAGTGCCTAGTGTAAGTTAAATGTAATCAAATTCCTGTTTATCAGAAGAAATCTACTCACTCACCCGCCCAATGGGGCGACGGTTTTTTCCGGGCTTATTCGTCAGGTCATCACCCAGGTCTTCGCGGGCTTCGTCGGCAATTTTCATCAGTTGTGCGGTAATTTCCGGGAAGTCAAACTGAACATTATACCGTTCTCCGGGGTCGCGCCGTAGGTCATACAGTCCGCCTTGATGATTAAAGTTTTCATTGCCACCACCGGGCTGACCGTCCTTACCGGGTTCGACGCCCTCATTGGTACGGCCGGGGTGGGCAAATACCAGTTTCCAGTCGCCGTGGCGCACGGCTTCGAGGTTATTGCGTCGGTAGTAAAACAAGAAAGTCTCCCGTGGCTTCACGGATAGGTCACCTTTCAGATTAGCCAGCAGACTGACACCGTCGATCTTTTTCTTTGGTAGTGCGGCCCTGGTTGCCTCCACGATAGTCGGCAGAATGTCAATGCCCGCTGCTATGTTGTTGGATACCATTCCGGCTGGGATCACACCCGTCCACTCCATGAGGCAGGGTACGCGGTGGCCACCCTCGAAGGTCGTGCCTTTTCCTTCCCGAAAGCCACCCGAGCTGCCGGCGTGGTTGCCGTAGGAGAGCCATGGACCGTTGTCGGAGGTGACAATCAGCAGCGTATTTTTGTCCAGCCCCAGATTTTTCAGAGTTTTTCTGATTTCTCCAATGCTCCAATCCAGTTCCATGATTACATCCCCAAATAAACCCTGTTGTGATTTTCCTTTGAATTTACTGGAAACAAATAACGGGACGTGCGGCATGGGATGCGCCAGGTAGGCAAAGAAGGGTTTATCTTTATTTTTTTTGATAAAATTGATGGTACGTTCCGTAAACTTTGTAGTAAACTGGCTCTGATCCGGGTTGGTGGCAATCACCTCGTCTCCCTCGATGAGGGGCAGCGGTGGGTAGTAATTTTTATTTACCGGGTGATTGGGCCACATGTCGTTGGAGTAGGGGATACCATAGTACTCATCGAAGCCGTGTTGTTTGGGTAAGAACTGTTTCTGAAAACCCAAGTGCCATTTGCCGAAGGCTGCCGTGGCGTACCCTTTGGCTTTCAAGAGCTCGGCGATGGTTTCCTCGTCGGCGCTGATGCCGGTTTTGGCAGAATGATCCGTGGCTCCGGCGAACCCGATGCGGTTGGGATAACAGCCCGTGAGCAGGCCCGCTCGCGAAGCCGTACACACTGCCTGCGGTGTGTAGTAGTGAGAAAAGAACATGCCTTTGGCGGCCATGTCGTCGAAGTTGGGCGTGGTGTACCCTACGGCACCAGTGCGGCCAATGTCTCCGAAGCCCATGTCGTCTATGTAGATAAGTACTACGTTGGGTTGGCCGGGTGGACGGGTTTCTTCGGAAAAACGGAAGGCTGCTATTGAAAACAGACTGATGGCTAGAAGGGATAGTAAAGCTATTTTTTTGTTCATGGTCAATTTGCTTCGTTTCAAAATATTTGATTCATGTGTAGTGGGGAATAAGTTGGTTGATGCCTTAAAAGTCTTATTCTACTTTTACACCACCCTAGCATTCCTTTAAAGGAGGGAAGTCCCAGAACGGCGATATTTACCTTAGTTTATGCCTATTCTTAATTCCCGAGTGGCGCCCGCCCCTTAGTAGGAGGGAGTATTAACTTACCAGCTCTGCCTGGTAAGTTCCTTTATCGTCGGATTGCTCTCCACACCATCACCATTTTCTGCCTTGATGATTTTGAGTCTGTTCTTCAATTGCTTAATTATGGCCTGGTACTTGGGGTCGTTGATGGCGTTATGATCTTCCCGCGGATCTTTTTTTAGGTCATAAAACTCCCAGCCGGGTGGGTACTTCATCTCGTCCCTTTGGCGCTTGGTTCTGGATTGTCCGTAGAAAAGTGCCAGCTTGTACCGCTCCGTCCTGATGCCAAAATGCGCAGGGCGGTTGGACTCGTTGAACCAGTAGCGGTAGTACATATCCTTGCGCCAGTCCTTGGGTGTTTTCCCTTCCAGATTTTTCCGGAAGCTCCTTCCTTGCATATTCGTTGGCTGCTTCACGCCGGCGTAATCCAGAAACAATGACGGAAAGTCAATATTCAGGATAATATCATCCACTCTTTTGCCTGCCTTCAGTTCTTTGGGGTACGATATAACAAAAGGCATCCGGAGCGACTGTTCGTAGATAAACCGCTTGTCAAAAAAGCCGTGTTCACCCAGAAAATACCCCTGGTCGGCGGTATACATGATGATGGTGTTATCCAGCTGACCGCTTTCCCGCAGGTAGTTGATAAGTTTACCGATGTTGTCGTCAATGGCTGCTCCGGACCTCAGAAAGTCTTTGACAAATTTCTGGTAGGTTTTCTTGCGCGCGGCAAGCGAATCGAGTCCAAGTCCAAGTAGGGAAAAGGATGTGCCGGGATATTGGGAGCCGGTACCCTTTTCGTATCGTTTTCCGAGTAATTCTAACGGCCAGCCGTCGTGAGTACGGTCCGTGGTTGCAGCGCCCCAATCTTCAAAATTGGGTGGGTAGGGTAGCTCTACCTCTTCCAGAAAGTTTTTATAGCGGTTGGGGTAATCGAAGGGTTCGTGGGTAGCTTTGAAGTGGGTAGATAGGTAGAATGGTTTGTTTGGATCGCGGTTTTTCAACCATTGGATTGATTGCTCAGTGATTATATCCGTCGAGAATCCCGGGTACTCTCTACCTCCGGCGTTGTCATCCTGCCAGTTGGCTTTTGTTTTCAGAATGGGATTCCAGTACCGACCTTGTCCAGGTAGTACCATGTAGTAATCAAATCCCGTCGGTTCTTTTTTCAGGTGCCATTTACCCACAATGGCCGTCTGATAGCCTGCCTGCTGCAGCAATTTGGCGAAGTTCATACTGTCCGGTTCGTAGGCATCACCCAAGTCATACACCCCGTTGCGGTGGCTGTACTGACCGCTCAGAATAGCAGCCCGGCTGGGTACGCAGATAGAATTGGTACAGAAGGCATTATTTAGCAGGACTCCATGATTGGCCAGCCATTCGATGTTATCGTTTTTAACGTAGTCTTGCAAGATGCCCCCGTATACTCCCCATGCCTGGGAAGTGTGATCATCCGACATGATAAAGAGGATATTGGGTCGGCGCTGGTTTTGCGGATAGCCGCTTACAGGGATGAGCGCAAAGAGTAGGAATAGATATTTCATAGGCTAAAATCAGGAGAGCCTGAGGTAATGAATACCCCAGGCTCCTAACGGTATATTTTTAAAAAATAGGAAATCACTTCCGATCCATGACGCACCGAAAGCCCAGGTTATCGCTCCCACTAGTTATTTCTCCTTTACCCCGACTTCCGGCTTTATAACGGATGCAATATTGATCGCTGCACAGAAAAGAACCACCTCGCTGTACGCGTTTTACTACGCCTGGCTCATCGGGGTCGTAGCTGTCAGACGGTCCCTTTGGGTTATTGCTCGCACTATTCTGATACGAATCAGGTCGGTAGTAGTCCTGGCACCATTCCCATACATTACCGTCCATATCGTACAGGCCGTAGGGGTTGGCTGGGAATGACTTAACCGGCGCGGCGCTCGCAAAGCCGTCTTCTTTGGTGTTGTTATTGGGGAAATTTCCCTGATAGATGTTGGCCACCCATTGGTTGCCGGGTTTTAGCTCATCACCCCAGTAGTAGGCATGCTCGCCCTTACCACCCCGGGCGGCAAATTCCCACTCGGCTTCGGTGGGTAAACGTTTTCCGGCCCAACGGGCGTAAGCTGCCGCATCCTCGTAGGAGACATGTACTACCGGGTAGTTTTCACGCCCCTCAATGGTACTACCTTTTCCGGTTGGACTGACCCAGCTAGCACCGGGCGCGTAGTCCCACCATTGCAGGGGGTTTTCCAGCGATATGGCCGTAAGGGTAGGAGTGAATACCGCTGAACCGGGTACCAGTTTATCAACGGGTACTCCTGGATAATCGGCTGGGTTCAGGGGCCTTTCCGCAATGGTTTTATACCCGGTTGCCTTTACAAACTCGGCAAACTGAACGTTAGTTACTTCATGTTCGTCCATGTAGAAACCACCAACACTCACTTGATGAACGGGCCGTGAATCAGGAAACTCGTCGGCTCCCATCAGGAAAGCCCCCCCTGGAATGCAGATCATACCGATGGTATCGCCAGCCGTGGCGCTTACCACTATTTCGGGGGTAGCGGTTTCGGCGGTTTGTTGGCCGGAACTACTCTTTTTCTGACAGCTGGTCGAGAGGATTAAAACAAAAATAAATAGACTTATACTTTTAAACATGGGTAGCAGATAGCTGTTAGCTGTTAGCGGAACGCCGCCCGGCCGTTAGCTTTTTTTAAGTACTTAATAATTAAAATTAGCATGCATATCATGACCGTTAAAATTAACGACCAAGATATGATAATTAGACAAATACTAAACGAAGGACTGTTAAAAGTACGGCGGATAGCCTATTTACTAACAGCCATTTACGCTTATTAATTATGGTTGCTAGTGCTGAAACTGTGCCCTTATTACGTGACAGAAAGAAAAATAGCAAAATTAACCTTCACCAACACGAATTTAAGAGCTATCAGCCAATAGCTCTCTATAATTCCTACTTCGCGCTTGCCAAAATCTTCAAGGCTTCCTTATCCTTGTAGGTATTCATGAGTGTTTTGAGTGAGGCTTTCAGTTCCTGCGTTATTCTTTCAGAGCTTTTCTGACCATAGATATTCGCCATTTCCTCCGGGTCGTTTTGGAGGTCAAATAACTCCCAACGGTCCACTCCTCCGTAAAAATACGCAAGTTTGTAGCGATCAGTTCTTACCCCAAAATGTGGATATACATGGTGAGGCTGAGGGAACTCGTAATAGTGGTAGTAAATATTTTTTCGCCAGGGTACCTTGGTCGTTTGCGGCGCCTTCAACAGCGGCATCACGGATACTCCATGCATAACAGAGGGTATTTTTACCCCGGCTATATCAAGAACGGTGGGAGCCCAGTCGATATTAAGCATCATCTCCTCTACGGTTGTTCCCGGCTTTACTACGCCCGGATAACGGATGATAAAGGGTGTTTTTAAAGATTGTTCGTAAATAAACCGCTTGTCGAACCAGCCGTGCTCACCCAGATAAAAGCCCTGATCGGAAGAGTAGATCACGACAGTATTTTTGGAAAGACCAGTTTTGTCGAGGTAATCCAATAGTTTGCCGATGTTACGATCCAGGCCGTTAGCGGTAGAGTAGTAGTCACGCAGGTAGCGCTGAAATTTCCATTCAACCAATGCTCTCCCCGATAGATTTTTAGATTCTAGGTCGGTAGCTACCTTGTCGTAGTAGTCCTTGAACACTTTCTGCTGCTCGGGGTTAAAGCGGTTGAAAATTCCACTCTTTTCGTAGTCAGGACGTACCTTTAGGTCTTCCCGCATCCGCATAGTTTTGTCCACGGTCATATCCTGCTGACGGGCGGCTTCGCGGCCTTCGTAATCATCGTAAAAATTGGAAGGCAACGGAAACTCCACGTCATCATAAGCCCCCAGATCTTCCAGCGCCGGTCCCCATTCGCGGTGGGTAGCCTTGTGGCCTACGATCATGAAAAAAGGCTTTGATGTATCCCGCTTTTCGAGCCACTCGGTCGAAAACTGAGTGATCAGATCCGACACATAGCCAGTATACCGGGTAGTATCGCCGGGCTGACTGATGAAATCCGGGTTGTAGTAGTGCCCTTGCCCCGGCAGAATGTTCCAGTAGTCGAAGCCCACCGGGAGACTATTGAGGTGCATCTTACCTACCCAAGCGGTCTGGTAGCCATTTTTTTGTAGTTCCTTCGAAAACAGGACCTGGTCGGTGTCAAACAACGTCCGGTCGTTTCGTTTATAGCCGTTCATGTGGCTATACTTACCCGTGAGTAGCGTAGCGCGACTGGGACCACAGATGGAGTTGGTGACGAAACTATTTTTAAAAAGGGCACCCTCCCGGGCTAGCCGATCAATGTTGGGCGTTTTGGCGATGGTATTGCCGTAGGCACCAATGGCCTGGGAAGCATGGTCGTCCGAGAAAATAAAAATGATGTTGGGCCGCTCCGCCGTACGGGGGGCCGCTTTCGGCCGGTCTGTGGTTTGGGCCAGACTTAGGAAGGGGGCGAGTACTAGCAGGATCAAATAGTTCTTCATAGAAAGCTGATAGAGTTTTAAAAAGGAAGATCAACTTGGTGTTTCTCTACTCAATAGCTGAAAATTCCAATTAGAAATTAACCAAAATATCCGTTGCCTGATGGTCAGACAACGGATGCGCTGTTAAATAAGAACAAGCTATTTCACTTCGGCTAAGGCCTTATACTTTCGGCTCCCAGCCTTTGGCATATTCCCGGCTCCATAGCTTCTGAGCTTCTTTATCGCCGATGATATGACCGGTTTTTGGGTCAATATTGAGATCGCGACCTACGCGCCAGGCAATGTTGCCGAGCTGCATAGCTACCACGCTCTTATAACCAGTTTCCACGTCGCAGTTGGGTCGGCGGTTGTTTTTGATGGCATCATAAAAATCGGCTACGTGCAGGCTATCCATGCCCAAACTGGGGCTGGCCAGGTTGCGGCCCTGCATTTCCTCCTCCGCCATCACCGATTTTACTTCCTTCACCAGCTTGCCCTCCATATCGTACACCTGGTAGCTATCGCCGCCGGTGTCCAGGCTGCCGTTTTCTCCGTAGAAGATAATGCCCCGATCCTGACCTTCTATTTTACGGCCGTTGGAGCTGCGTGACTCCCACATAAGGGAAATCCGGCCGGGGTAATCCATGATCACAATCTGGGTGTCGGGGGTTTGCCAGTCGTCTTTGAACTCGTACCGGCCCCCCATGGAACTGACCCGCGTGGGGTAATCCACATTCAGGCCCCAACGGGCTACGTCCACTTCGTGGGTACCGTTATTCAGGGCTTCGCCCGTACCCCAGTTCCAGAACCAGTGCCAGTTGTAGTGAATCAGGTTATCCTGGTAGGGCGTCCGTACTGCTGGCCCTTGCCATAATTCATAGTCAAGCCACGTAGGTACGGTGCCGGGCTTCAGTACCGTGGCCTTGCGGTTGTTGGTGTACCAGGTCTTCGCCAGATATACCCGGCCGATAATGCCCTTGTGGAGTTCCTCTATGCCTTGCTTAAGTACTGGCGCCGACCGGCGCTGGGCACCCATCTGCACTACCTTGTTGTACTTGCGAGCGGCTTCTATGGCCAGTTCGCCCTCGCGGGGATTGTGGCTCAGGGGTTTTTCTACGTACACGTGCTTGCCTGCCTGACAGCCCATAATGGTGAGCGGTGCGTGCCAGTGGTCGGGCGTAGCGATGTAGATCGCGTCAATGGACTTGTCTTCCAGTACCTTGCGGCAATCTTTCTCCGAGGTAGGGGTTAGTTTTTGTCCTGCCTTCTGAATGGTTTGGATGGCTTTGGGAATAGCTCGCGAATCTACATCGCAGACGGTACCCACCTCCGTATTTTTGGTTTTGGCAAAGGTCGCCCCCATGCCATTTCCCCGGCTATTTACCCCGATGGTCGCTACCCGGAGTAATTCATTGGCGCCTATGATCCGGTTGTAGCTTTTAGGGCTAAACCCATAGGCGGAACTACCGATGGCCATTCCCACGGAGCCTGCCGCTATATTTTTGATAAAATCACGTCTTTTTTGCATACCGTATTTTTATAAGGATTTGATTTTAATATTTCTGAACGAAACTTCGGCCCCGTGTTCCTGTAAAAGAATATGACCCTTTTCTACGGTACCAAAAGCCGGTACAGCCTCGTTGAATTTGCTAAAACTTACGGCTTTGGTGTAGTCAGGAGTCCCCCTGGTAAATTCCAGGATTTTGACACCATTCAGCCAATGTTCTACCTTTTTGCCCTTGGCTATAATCCGGACGGTGTTCCACTTGCCGGGTGCATTCATCTTTTTTACCGATTCATTCGGGGGCATTACATCGTAAAAGGAGCCGGTCAGGTGATTCTCCTTCTTATTGTCCTCGGCGAGTTTGTCGTCAAGCAGCTGGTATTCGATGCCTAGGTTACCGCCTTTCTGGTAGGTGGTATAAAAGTACTTGACCCCACTGTTACCTTCGGCCTCAATGTTGTAATCCAGCATCAGATCAAAATTACCAAATTGGCTCAGGCTGACGATATCACCCCCTTTGCCCCCTTTCAGTGCGGTAAGAATACCGTCTTTCACGGCCCAGCCCTGAGGCACGGCGGCGCCTTTTGGGGTACTCCATTCCTTTGTACTTGTACCGTCAAAGAGTAGTTGCCAACCCTCCCTCTTTTCTTTTGGGGTAAGCCTGTTGGTTTTTTGGGAAAACGCATCGGACGAAACACCCATTAAAGTAAGTAGACATACTGCGATAAAGGGACTAATTTTTGATTTTATACGCATCAGTAACCGGGGTTTTGTTTGATTTTGTCAGGATTGGACTGGATCACCTGTAAGGGGATCGGGAAAAGTAGCATGGTATCGTTCCAGGCCGAAGGATTGAAACCATTCTGAACCTGTTGCTCCTGGATCATGACGGGTTTGGCACGTTCGGTGCGTACCAGATCAAACCAGCGGTGATTTTCAAAGGCCAGTTCTACCCGGCGTTCTTCCTCGATTGCCAGCAAAAAAGCTTCATCTGAGCCGAAGGCAGAATAATCAGGTAGGATGGAGGCTGATCCGCCGGTGCTACTCCGGGCGCGCTTACGAATTTTGTTCAGATAGGTAAGTGCCACATCCGGCTGTTTTTTCTGACGTACCAACGTTTCCGCATACAGCAAGTAAATATCTGCCAGACGTAGTTCGATCCAGTTATTGTTATTATCCGCCGCGGCGAACGATACATCGTAGTATTTCTTCACGTATTTTTCATTAACCGTAACCCCGCCAGGTATTGACACATAGCCATCACTCATAGAGATAGCCTTACGGGGATCGCCGGCCTCATAAGCATTAGACATGGAGGGTGTTGGGGCGTTGAATCCGCCTTTATCTCCTACCGGTACAACTTCCTTATTGGAAAAGCGGGGGGCGAAATTGTTGTTCCATGGACTGCCCGTATCAGTACCTCCCTTTTTATACTGAATCTCAAAAAGGGATTCCGGGCCATTTTTTTGATTAGGATCGAAGAGTGCTTTGTAATCGGATACCAGCGAATACTGCGGAGTGTTGATCACTTCCAAGGCTTTGGTTTCGGCCAAGGCGTAGTAAGGGGCTCCTTTTTTCAGTGGATATCCGGCCATAGTCATGTATACTTTGGCCAGAAGCCCTTTGGCTCCTCCGATGGTCACGCGGCCCTTATCTACTGCGGTGTAGCTGGCACGTAGGTTAGCTTCCGCAAATTTCAGGTCTTCCACAATAAAATCATAAATTTCCTGAGTAGAGCTTCGGCCCAAGGTATAGGCTTCTTTTACTGAAAGCTCGCGATCTACTTTGGGAATATCGCCGTAGATGCGAACAAGCCAGAAATAGGTGAGTGCCCGGAGGAAGCGGGCTTCCGCTTTGTATTGTTCTTTGAGCTTAGGATCAGTAAAGGGTACTGCTTCTATTTTGTCCAGGACGATGTTGGTACGCAGAATGGTGTTGTAGGCACTATTCCAGAGGTTCGTTACAAAAGAATTGTCCGAAAGCAGTACATCGCCAAAATTATCAATGGAGGTCATGTCCTTGGAGTTACCCGGTACCCACGAAAATGTGGTGTTGTCCGAGCGGACTTCGCCAGCATATATGTATAGCTGATTGTACAGATTTCGCAAAGACGAATAGGGGGACATTACCGCCTGATTCATGTCTATCTCTGTCTTGTAGAAATTGCCCGCATTCATTTCTGAGATTGGCTGCAGATTGATAAAATCCTCCTTGCAGGAGAAGGAAACGGTGACAAGTAAAATTAGTAAGATTGATTTTTTCATTTCTAAATTTATTAAAATGAGGTAGTTAGAATGTCACGTTGAGGCCCGCAATGATGGTGCGGGCGGAGGGGTAGCCCAGGTAGTCACCCCCGCGCGATAGTCCGTCGCCCTGACTGCTGGTTTCGGGGTCGAAGCCGGGATACTTTGTGAAGGTAAACAGGTTCTGGCCCGTCACGTAGGCTCTTAATCCTTTGATTTTAGCCTTTTGAATAACGGCCGCGGGAAAATTATACCCTAACGAAACGTTACGAATGCGGAGGAATGAACCGTTTTCTACCCAGTAGTTGGATGGCTCCTTTTGCAGCCCTTTGGGGTCGCGATTGGCGCGCAGAATCACACCAGATCCGGGATCTTCTTCTGACCGCCAGCGATCATTAAGCTTGTCGAGGCCGTTGCGATCACCGTGGTAAATCCCGATCATGCGGTTGAAAAAACTAAATAGCTGGGCACCTTGCGAACCGGTTAACTGTATGTTCAAGTCAAAGTTATTATACGAGAAATCATTGCTGAACCCGTAAATGTACTTGGGCTGGTTGTTACCAATGAAGGTTTTATCGCTGGCGTTAATCACCCCATCTTTATTTAGATCAACGTAGCGAGGGTCGCCGGGGTGGTCGTTGGCGAGGTGAGGAGTGGCATCCAGTTCTGCTTTGTTTTTGAACACGCCGTCGTACAAATAGCCGTAAAAGGTGGCAATGGGCCGGCCAATGGTAGTAATGAAGGTATTGTTGGCATTGGGTGCTCCGGCATAAATGGGGCGCTCGTCCGGTCCAAGGGCTAATACTTTGTTCTGGTTAAAAGAAATATTGAAGTCCGTCGACCACTTGAACCGGTTCACGGTATTGCGGGTTCGTACCAAAAACTCCATTCCCTTGTTTTCTACCTGACCGATGTTCTGTAACTGGGATCCATATCCGGTCAGGGTAGGTACGGGTACGTTCAATAGCAGATCCACCGAGCGGCTATTGTAGACATCGGCTTCCAGATGAATACGCTCGTTAAATAAACCCATATCAAGCCCTAGATTCCATTGCCGGGTTTTTTCCCAGCCCAGATCTGGGTTGGGGTAGTTGATCGGATTGACCGAGTTGATCAGGTTGTTGTTAAGGGTATAGTAGCTGGTGCTGGTACGGGCAATGGCGTCATAGTTGCCGATGCGGTTGTTCCCAACCAAACCCCAGCTGGCGCGTATTTTAAGATCACTGACGGCCCGGATATCCTGCATAAAGGGTTCCGCGCTGATTCTCCATCCGGCTGATACCGAAGGAAAGGTACCCCATTTGTTGTTGGCACCGAAGCGCGAAGACCCGTCCGTACGGATACTGGCCGAAAATAGGTACTTATCATCATAGGCGTAGTTAACCCGACCCAGGTATGAAATCAGAGAGTTCTGAAACTCGGTATTGGTTCCTCCTACGATTTGTCCGGCGCTAAGGGTCCGCACTACGTCGTTGGGAAAGTTCTGCGCCCGTACCTGAGCATATTCACCCGATGATTTCTGGGTGGTATATCCTACCAAAACATTGATGTTGTTTTTCTGGAATAGGGTTTTGTTATAGTTCAGTGTCTGCTCAACGAGCCAATCCTTTTCGAGCCAGGTTTCGTTGCTGGCATCGGCGGTTCTGGGAGCTCGTGAGCCGTCTATATCGACAAATGAGGGACGGTAGTATTTCAGACGACGGTTTTCGAGCGTGCCGTTCACACTTATTTTATACATCAGGCCATTCATAATCTGGTACTGGGCATAGGTGGAAGCGATGATGCCGTTACGGGTCATGTAGTTAGTAATGTTTTCGGCAATACTCACGGGGTTAGCCACGTCGCCCGCCCATATTTCGGAGTTCCGAACTTGTGAACCGTAGGTGCCGTCAGCGTTGCGGAGCGGGTAGATAGGTGGAAGGTATAGGGCGGACGAAAGCGTGCTGTTCTTTCCGTTTTCTAATTGGTTATTCTCGGAAAAATAGCCGCTTACCGATACGCCGACTTCCAGTTTTGAGGTCACGCTTGATGTTATGTTGGTCCGCAGGTTGTACCGCTTGTAATCACTATTAATCTGAATACCTTGCTGATCAGTATAGCCGCCTGATATAGCGTACCGGGTTTTATCGGCACCACCCGATACCGAAACCTCGTGGCGTTGCGTGGCGGCATTCCGCAAAATCTGATCTTGCCAGTTAATGTCTGGAAAATTGTTAGGATCATTGAAACTCTCTGGGATTATGTAAAAGCTTGAATTGGTGTATTTGCTCCGGATGTCGTTTCCATCCGTGATGGAGTGAGGGGCATTTCCCGGTAGTGGGGTACGGTCAAGCCATGACTGATTATGGCCGTCCTTGAAATATTGCAAGTATTCTGCCGTATTCATCATGTCTATTTTGCGAGCCACCTGCTGAACTCCGTAAAAAGTATTGAATGAAACCGTTGGAGCTCCTGCTTTTCCTTTTTTTGTTGTTACAATAATAACGCCATTGGAGCCTCTAGAACCATAAATAGCGGTAGAAGAGGCGTCTTTCAATACTTGTATGCTCTCAATGTCAGAGGGGTTTACCAATGAAAAAGCGCTACTCTCCATTGGATAGCCATCAATTACATAGAGTGGGGCGCTTCCGGCTGTGATGGAGCCTGTACCCCTCACCCGAATGGTGAGTCCCTCACCACCAGGTGCGCCGTTTGTCTGCTGAACCTGTACGCCGGCCATCTGTCCTACCAGCGCTTCTCCGTAGGATACAGCCGCTCTATTTTTGATTTTATCTGCTGAAATAGTAGCAATTGCACCGGTGAGATCCGCTTTCCTCTGTACACCGTAGCCTACTACTACTACCTCATTGAGGGCCTTGCTCTCGGGAGTCATTGCTATTTGCAAGGTAGACTGGTTGCCCACTACCATTTCCTGACTCACGTACCCAACAAAGCTGAGTACGAGGGTGGGGAAGCCTACCTCGGGAATTTCAATTTGAAACTGGCCATCAGTATTGGTCGTAGTACCGCGCTGTGTACCCTTCAGCACCACGCTCACCCCCGGTAGACCTGTATTGTTTTCATCCTTGACAGTTCCTGTCAGGAGCCGGTCAACCGGAAGCATTATGGTTCTTCGAATCAAACTGGTGGGTAAGGGCTCAGTTTCTGGCTCGGAACTCAGGATAATTTGCTGGCCCACTACCTCGTAGGTGAGACGCAAAGGCTTGATAAGCTTATCCAGAATAATACCCAGTAATTCGTTGGAGACTTTGAAGGTTACTTTTTTATCGGCCGGAATGAGCGTAGGACGGTAGGCAAACCGTACTTTGGTTTGCTTCTCGATGGCCGATAACACCTGACGTATCTCCTGATTTTCGATTTTTAGGCTTATCCGCTTTTGTAATAGCTCCTGGGCCGATGCATCGTGCGCCAAAGATACACCCGTAAAAATCACTGCCATAAGGCATTGCATCAGTGATACTTTCATGAGGTGAAAGAGATGTGAGTTGAAACGTACTGATTTTTTCATTAGGTTTGATTGTTTTTGTGAACAGATAAGCAAAGACTCCTCCTGTGCCTCTGGAAACAGACGCCTGATGGATGGTACTATCAAAGGGAGGTAATTAGCATCAGGCGTGCTCGCAACACGACTGGTGCTTTCTTTTTTCTAGGGGGAAGTAAAGTGTTCTTTCATACGTAAATGTTGGTTATAAGGTTGATTTAGGATTTTAACGTTTAAAGTAAAAAAAAGCTAATAACTGACTGCCTTTTTAGCATCCGTTACTATAAATAATCACCTGTCCGTCAATAACTTTGTACCGGGCTCCCAGTACTTTACAAATTACTTCCAGTTTTTGATACAGATTTTCTTCGGACAGATTTAGGGTAAGGGAACAATTTTTTAGGAGCTCTTCGTCAAATAGTACCTCTATTCCGTAGGCCTTTTCCAGGGATTCAAACACCTGATGGGCGGGGGCGGCATCAAACACAAAAAGGTTTTTCTGGATTTCAGGAATTAGTAAAACGGGTTGATCCACGATGGCTTTGCTGATGGTGGCTTCCTGGCGCTCGAAAATGGCCTTTTGGTTAGGGGTCAGTACGACACCCGATGCTTCGGGATCCCGTGTATGATTGGGCTTTTCGGCATAGACTGATACCCGACCCGATTTGACCGATACCGTTACGTTTGACGAAGATAATGGGGCTTGGATAAGAAAACTCGTGCCAAGTACTTTGGTAATCAGGCCGTTGGTGTACACCAAAAATGGCTTTTGCGGATTTCTCTCAACATTAAAAAAAGCTTCTCCGGTCAGGTATACTTCGCGGGTAGCGCCAGAAAACTCTTTGGGGTATTTTAGATGACTGTTTTTTCCTAGTTGAATAGTGCTGCCATCCGATAGCTGAAGCCGCATGGTTTTATCAGCTTCATTGGTGGCTTCGACCCACTCTTGCTCTTGTTCAGAAGTGGAAGCGGCTAGTGGGGGCTCGTCCGTTTGCGTGTAAGAGCGCAGTACCCAACCGAGAGCCAGCAGCAACGCCACTGATGCCACTAGTTGCCAGATGTGCCGTGTGGTGAATCTCCAACCCGGCAACTCCCACTCGTTGGAAGTCAAAGAGCCCTCAATTTTATTCCAGACCCGGTTGACCTGCTGATCCGGCACAGGGTTAGTAACGAGTCGGCTAAGGCCACCTACCAATCGCCGACCTTCTTCTATCTGGTAGTAGCGCTCGGGGTAGTCGATCAGGAAACTTCGCCAGAACGCTTCCGATTGGGACGTAGGAGTACATACCCACTCTTTGAAGTCGTCGTCGGTGGCAAAGTCTTCGGCGTTGTATTGGTAGTAATTCATCTTCGTAACTTAATAATGTTCAGGATGCGGCTATGTCGGAATGTTACAGAAAATCTCTCAGAAAGAGCAATAGGTACAGACCAAGAATGCGTACGTTTTCACGAAGGACTTTCAGGGCCGAGTAGATAAATTTGCAGGCCGACTGGTAGTTGATGCCCATGATCCGGGCAATTTCCTCATTGCTGAAATGGTGCGTAAACCGCAGATTAATGGCTTGTTGTTGGCGGGGGCTTAGATGTTCATAACCCGCTTTGAGTTGCCTGAGTAATTGCTCTTGCCCTTCGTTTTCGATCCATTGATTTTCTATGAGATCATCATTTCTCCCCAACTGGTGCATGAGGTTAATGTCGGTAGTTTTGAAGAATACATCCTGCTGCTGGGCGCGTTGAATTTTATTCCGCAGTGACCGAAATAAGTAAAACTTAATCGAATCCGTCTCGCTTAGGTTTTCTCGACTCTGCCACAAATCAATAAAAAGGTCGTGCAGGCTGTCTTCGATGAGTTGTACGTTGCTCGTAACGCGGTACCCATAACTGACCAACTCCCGGGCATACAGCTCATAAATGCGCTGAAACGCCGCCCGATCACCCTGACGGAAGGTATTCCATAAGCTTTTGTTTTGGGTTTTGGATAGCACCGAGTTATAGGGTTTAGGAATATAGAGTAGCCTACAATGCAAAGCATTGCCGGCCTTCTGTATACTAATGACAAGAGGTGAGTCTTTTAATCCTATTTTTTCTGAAAATTTTTAAAATAGTGGTTTTAATAAAGTAATCAGGGACTTACCAACCTCAGAACTAGGTTGTACGGCCTGCCAAGTCTTATCAAAAGTGGAGCCATTGAGTACGTTGGGGAAGTGAAAAACTACTTTGATATCTATTTTTACCGTTTACTAACTTACAGTAAATAAATGTTTATTTGTTACAAAATCTTAACTACCTTGGTGAGATTTTATTAACCAACACAAATAACTACTCTGATTATGAAATTTACCTCCCCCCCCCCCAGAAGTTAAGTAACCGATTGGTCTCACTTCTAAAACACACCTTTGTTTTCTTACTTTTAGCACTTCCGTTTAGTTGTCACCGAAACTCGGACATCCTACCACAGGGACTGGAAGCCTCCGCTATTACCATCGAAGAAGCAAGAAACTGGTATGAAAGTACACAGAAATCAGCAAGAGTATCCGGCAAAAAAGAAAAGGTAATTTGGTCTGATGCGGTGGAGCAGCAGGTAAACGGGCAGCAAAGCCTCGTGGTGGTACCTATACTTTCCGTAGAAAATCAGTTGAAATTTTCGATAACCACGGATAAAAATGGCAAAAAGAAGAAAGCGGAAGATACCTTTATCAGTGCCGACGTCAAGATCAACCTTGTATTTTCAAAAAACGGTGATACAATAGACGTGCTGGAAATGAGGCTAATCAGGGATGAAGATTACTACCTCAAAAAGAAGAAAAAGAAAATGGAAAGCCATGATTTTGATGGACTTCTCTACCTTTTTGATCATGAAGAAAAACTGGTTTCGGGTGCTCAGTTTAAAGATGGAAAGGTAGTCGGAACGATCGGCAAGAAAAGTAAAGGTGGGAGGACGAGCTACGTTCCGATTGAGGTATGCACCGATTGGTATCGAGTTACGTCTGTTGGTGGGGAAATAATTGATTGGGATCAACAGCCTTATGATACAACCTGCGAGTATGTAAACATTGACCTCGGAAGCCCTACACCTGATTCGGGTGCCTTTTCGTTATTTATGACCGCACTACAAGGTTCTTTGGGTGGAGGTAGTAGTTCCGGTGCTGTGGATCAATTATTGCAGTTGCCCTACATATCAGATTATTGGAATCGATTAAATAGCTACGAAAAAGACTACTTTAGAGATAATTTTTGGCTTTTACCAGGAGCGGCGTTAGCATTTAAGGAAGCAGAATGGTTTGTAAACTTATTATATTGCAGAGATGATGATGATGGAAATTGGAACGCTTTTAAACACGCTTATTGGAGTGCTATGCTTTGTACTCATGTGGGTCCTTTTCAAGCACTGATCATAACCGATATTCATGAGTATAACGATCAGGGATTGCCTTTCACAACTAGAAATGAAATGGATTTCTGTAACAACGAGTTAGGAATTAATACATATAAAAAAATTAAGAATTTTTTGAGTTATTTGACTTATCCAGTTCAGTTAGTGGTAATCGCTGATACCATGCTAGAAAATATTGCAAATGGTTTTGGAGTTAGGGTATTTGATAATAATGGACAACTTACTACTGCTCCAACAACAAGTGGAGATCGTTGTAATTAATATTCTTTGAAATTAAAATGATGGTACAAATTAAATTTATTTGGTTTTTGAGCCTTTTATTTCTGGTTTCCTGTAATAACCCAGGAAGAGATGCTGATTTTCAAGTAGAAGATGTATCCAAAGAGCAGGAATTCATAGATTCAACATCTTCTGGTTCGAATGGAATCAAGTATCATCAGGGGCTTCGGTACTCTGTGGAAGGAGAGCTCGATTCAGCAGCTGTCATTGAATTTTATTCATATCCCGATCGTCGTCGTACCGGTACAGTGGAGTTAGTAAAAGGCGAGAATACACTCGTAAGAGAGTATGGGAAAATAGATCTAAAAAACGTTTTGATGGACTACTATGAAGGTGATACCCTCCTAATCCGCTATATTCCCAAAGGGGCCACCAAAGGGTATTTGAAAATTAGTACGAATATTCTTTGAGGATTACTGTTCTTCAAGCAAAAAATGGCCTGCGCTCTATAATGGGCACAGGCCGTTTTAGCTAAATTCCTGATTTATGAAAAATTGCATCATTTTATTAAGTGTGATAGCTTTATTAGGCGCGTGCAGTAGTGGAAATGCAAACAAGTTTGCTGAGTTTTACGTAGAAGATGTTTCCAAAGCGCAAACGTTTATTGACTCTACCTCTGGTACTGCAGGTAAACTGGCATTGATGGGGGGAAATGAAGTGATGAAGGTCTCCCTTGAAGGAGAGTTGGATTCATCTGCGGACGTTTCACTGCGCTATTATCCTAGTGATCAATTGATTACTGAATTTAATTTAAAAAAGGAGGATAACCTTGTTCTAAAACAAAATGGTACAATCCCATATATTGAAATGATGTTTGATTATTATGGGGGTGATACCCTATTAATCCGCTACATCCCCAAAGGGGCTACCAAAGGGCATTTGAAAATCAGAACGAATATTCTTTGAGGAGTTCTATTCTCCAAACAAAAGACTGCCTGCGTTCCATTAGGGGCACAGGCTGTTTGTTTATATGGTACTAATCAGGCTAACCGCTAATACCTGATAGCTAAAAGCTAACACCTACAAATTCCTCCTCTTCATCTCCCCCACCGCGTAGTTAGCCGCCCGGGCCGTGAAGGCCATGTAGGTCAGCGAGGGGTTTTGGGTAGAGGTAGGGTTTTCCCATTATGGGCTGTTTCTTTGTACTCGCGTGGCCCGGCTTTCTCAAAACCTACTACTTTGAGTAGCTCCTCAAAAACTTTGAGCTTTTCGGGACTTTCGATCCGGATGATAAATTTATGCCTAGCCATGATGAAAAATAGAGTTGATAATTTTGATACGGATAGGTTCGTAGTATTCAACTTTCAGAAAGGTATTGCTTTGGCGCATTACATCTTTCATGGTGAACATATTGAGCATGTGCGTTACAAAGTACCCATTCCGTAATGGTTTAGTTATCCATTCAGGTTTAATTTCTACGGTATACTTAGGAAAGATGTTTTTTGTGCTCATTAGTAAGCCATAAAACATCTCCTCATCTTCGAAGAGGTCATTGGTCGAAATAACCAAAACAGGATGAGGGCGGTATTTTCCATCCGGAAAAAGGTAATTGACTTCCACTATTTCCAGAGCTGAGACTCTACCCCTTATAATTCCTGAAAGATTTGGCTTTTATAGTAGGGGTTTGCAGTCGGATCATAGCCCTGTAATCGTCGGCGGTTAAAGTTTCCCAGGAAGGCTCGGTAAGTGTGTCTTTATCCTCTGAAACAACTTCATAGTCAAACTCTCCTAGTGAAAGCAGTTGCTCCAACACCTTTTGCAAGTTATCCGAATCTGTATGTACAGTCAGTACATGGTTCATAATCAATTGATTTGTCCTTAGTAAATCTACAACAAATTCTGACTTTTTTAAATTCTTTCAAACAAAAGCCCGCACCGGAATAACCAGTGCGGGCCTGTATTATAACCTCACAACTAAACCCCTACAAATTCCGCTTCTTCATCTCCTCCACCGCGTAGTTAGCCGCCCGAGCCGTGAAGGCCATGTAGGTCAACGAGGGGTTTTGGGTAGAAGTGGATGTCATACTGGCGCCGTCGGTCACGAATACGTTGGGTACAGCGTGCAGTTGGTGCCATTGGTTGAGCATCGAGGTTTTGGGGTCTTTACCCATGCGCACGCCGCCCATTTCGTGGATGTCGAGGCCGGGAGCCTGCTTGCTGTCGTTGGTCCGGATGTTGGTAAAGCCCGCCATCGTAAACATCTCGGTGATCTGTTCCATGTAGTCCTTTACCATCTTCTCGTCGTTGTCGTCGTAGGCCACATTGATCCTGGCCTGCGGCAGTCCGTAGGGATCTTTCAGATTGGGGTCGAGGGCGATGTAGTTACTCTCTTTCGGGATGGTCTCGCCCATCATGTGCGAGCCTACGCTCCAATTGCCGGGTTGCGGATTGTGCAGGCTGTCTTTCAGGGAAGCCCCGAGGGAACCCCGCTCACTACCCGACCTTCGGTTGGCGCTAAAACCCGCCGCGTAGCCACGCAGGAAGTCGGTTTCTTGCTTGTAGACATTCCGGAAACGGGGTATGTAGCTACCATTGGGTCGCCGACCGTCGGTGGTAGAGTCGAGAAAACCGTCGTATTCGCCGGATACCCTCGCCCGGTAGTTATGGAACGCAAAGTACTTGCCCAAGGTACCGCTGTCGTTGCCGAGTCCGTTTTGGAAGCGCGACGAAGTGGAGTTAAGCAAGATCAGGTTGGAGTTGATAGCCGCCGCGTTCACGAAAATAACCTTGGCGTAAAACTCCATCATTTCTTTGGTGTTGGCGTCGATTACCCGAACGCCGGTAGCCTTACCTTTTTTTTCATCGTAGATGATCGAATGCACCACGGAGTGGGGCCGCAGGGTCATCTTGCCGGTTTTCATGGCCCAGGGTATGGTAGAGGCATTGGCACTAAAAAAGCCCCCAAACGGACAGCCCCGCTCGCAGATGGTGCGGTGCTGGCATTGGGCCCGGCCTTGATCGTAGTGAATCTGCTGCGGGTCGGTGAGGTGCGCCGCCCGACCAATGATGATGTGCCGGTCTTTGTAGGCACTTGCTACTTTTTCTTTAAAGTACTTCTCCACGCAGGTCATGTCGTGGGGTTTCAGAAACTCGCCGTCGGGTAGGGCGTCGAGGCCGTCTTTGTTTCCGGTAATACCGGCAAACTTCTCCACGTAGCTGTACCAAGGCGCGATATCGTCGTAGCTGATGGGCCACTCCACGGCAAAGCCATCGCGGGCGGGGCCTTCAAAATCGTACTTGCTCCACCGTTGGGTTTGCCGGGCCCACAGCAACGATTTGCCACCGACCTGATAGCCCCGGATCCAGTCGAAGGGCTTTTCCTGTACGTAGGGTTGTTCTTTGTCGCGGATAAAAAAATGCTTTGCCGACTCCTTGAAGTTATAGCACTTACTCTGAATGGGGTTGGCGTCTACTACCTCCTTGGGCACGCGCTCGCGGTGTTCAAACTCCCACGGCATCATGTTGGTAGTGGGGTAGTCTACGTTGTGCTTTACGTCGCGGCCTCGTTCGAGTACTAGGGTTTTGAGTCCCTTTTCGGTAAATTCTTTGGCGGCCCAGCCACCACTCATTCCCGAGCCAATGACGATGGCGTCGTAGGTCCGGGCTTTTTGACTATCTATGTTGAAATTTGACATTTCTTTTAATGCTGAATTATGAATTCTGAATGTGACCTTTTGCCTGCAAGCAACATGAAGCTAACGGTTAACAGCTACACAACCATGAAAACGGCCGGGGATCATTTCGTAGTGCGTCAGGTTAGTCATGACGTACTCCGAAGACATATAGCCCTGAATGGTTAGTCCCTTTACCATGGAGTAAAAGGCCTTATTGGTTGGGTTGTCGCTGAGCTCCATCCCTTCCAGAATGTGTTCGCGTTGGGCGGCGCTGCCCGCGGCAAAAGCCTTTCCAAAGGTTTGTTTCGACATAGTTTCGACGCCTGCCAACCCCTTGGTCAGGGTTTCCTGCGCTTTCTGATCGTAGCAATCGGTCACCATGGTTTGTACAAACTTGTGTACGCCTATTTCCTTGGCGCCGGGCGTATCCGTTACGGGTATGATCGTTTCTACAACTTCGGAAAGTAGTGAATCCTCGGCGGTCGTGAGGAGAGAAGCCTTTTGCAATTTTTGTTTTGACCAGCCATTGGCCCAGCTTGGGAGGCTAACAAGCCCTACCACAGCGGTGCCAAATCCTTTGAGTGCCTCGCGTCTTTGCATGATGATGTTGTCTTGGGTATTTAGAATAGTAAAATGGGACCTAAAAAATGTAATATCAGTGGTAATGCGTACGCATTGCGTTAAAACAGCCCTAAAAATATAAAATAGTATTAGTTAACAAACTCCCAGGCGGGTACGTGGGAGGGTTGGTGTTCCTTCTTGACGATCTGATCAAAACGGGCCACGATAGCCGGGTATTGGGTAGCCAGGTCGGTGGTTTCACTTTCATCGGCCGTCAGGTCATATAACTCCCAGCGGGCCGACTTGTTCTTTTTCATCTCAACTTTCACGCCTTTCCATTTACCCATTCTGATAGCTAGTTGGCCACCCTTTTCGGGGTACTCCCAGTAGATGTATTCGTGCTTTTTTTGTCGTTTGGCTTTTCCCAGTAAAGTCGGTAAAAATGAAATACCGTCGCTTTGCACCGCCGGGGCTTTCACCAGCTCGGATAAAGTAGCCAGTACATCGTAATGCACCGCTACATGGTTGGTAACACTACCCGGTTTGATCTTGTCCGGCCAGCGGGCCACCATCGGCATTCGGATACCCCCTTCGTAGACATCCATTTTCAAACCCCGGTAAGGCCCCACACTTTCGAAGAATTTGGCATCTACACCGCCGTTAAAGGTAGTACCATTGTCGGAAGTAAAAATGACGAGGGTGTTTTCGTCCAGCCCCAATTCTTTTAGAAGGGCCGTAACCTCACCTACCTTCTTATCCATGTAGGTGATCATGGCCGCGTAGGTAGCACGGGGGTAGGGAGTAGAGGCGTAGCTCTGCTGACCGTAGTAGGGTGTTTCCGGAAACTGCCCCCGGTACTCGTCCACGGCGGCGTCGGGCGCTTGCAAAGATACGTGCGGAATGGTAAAGGGTAGGTACAGAAAGAAAGGCTGATCCTTGTTTTCCCGTATAAAGCCCAGGGCCTTATCGGCCATCTTGTCGATGGCGTAGTCGTTGCCTTTGTAGTAGGCAAAATCGGTGGCGGTGGCTGTTCTCGGGTCGAGGCGGCGGTGCACGTCAATCACCGGATTATTAAGCGTATCCCATTTTTCGTTTTCCCAGAGGTGAGTAGGGTAGTAGTTGTGGGCTTGCTTTTGATCGTAGTAGCCGTAAAAATAGTCGAAGCCCTGTTTGTTCGGACTTCCGCTGCTGTATCCCATGCCTAGTCCCCATTTACCGATGGCGGCGGTTTTATAGCCTTGCTGTTGAAGAATTGTACCAATTGTTACAGTATTGGAGAGTAAAGGCATTTGTCCGCGTTCGGTGGAATCCGGAAAGCCGCCCAACTCGTAGTTACCCCGGATGTACGAATGCCCGCCGTGGGTACCCGTCAGTAACTGACAGCGCGAAGGAGCACACACGGGCGTACTGGTGTAGTAGTCGGTAAACTTGATACCCTCCAGGCCAATGCGGTTGATGTTTGGCGTTCTAATCTTTTTCTGACCGTAGATACCCAATTCCGCGTAACCCAGATCGTCGGCGTAGATGTAGATGATGTTGGGTTTGGTCGCGTTCGGTTTGGTGTTTTTTTGAGCATAACCAAAGGTGCAGGCCGCAACGATGAGAGCAATAAGGGTAGAAGTTAAACGCATGGACGGAGGTTTAAAGTAAAGGGTTAAAAAGTCAAGGGTCAAAAGGTCAAGAGAATTAAGGGTGGAAAGGATAAAGACTCGGAATTGAACATTGCGGTACAGCGCTATTCTTTACATTGGGTAATCTTAAAACAAACACGAGAAGACAGTAGATATACTCATGAAACGCCACGGTATAGCGTGCTTATTACCTTTGAAATCATCACCTGGAGAGTATGCCTTTTTTCAAGCGGGGGTATGCTTTCTTGATTGTCCAGGTATAAGTACTAGGCAGGAGAAAGGTAGTTTGTTGGGAAAAGCTTTTACAAAATTGAAATCAGAGTTACATTTGAGCTGATAAGCTTTCCTAGCTTCGTGAAATATAGACTTTATTTTTTGGATCTGTGTCAAGATTATGGTCGTAGCCTCCGGCCTTTTGGGTATCACCTATCAGCAACTTAATGTAATCCTTTTTGTCATTCTTCGCCCGGCCATTACAATCTGGTTTTGGTGGCGTTATCGGGTGTATAAGAAGCGGTTTTTGGAGGCGAAAAATGCAGAGCCCGGGACCTGGAACGGCTAGGATCTAAGTCGGTCTGACTCGGGTGTTCAACGCAGTGGGACTTTATGGCCACTTTTTATTCTGCTTGCACCAACCCCTTATTGAGAAACTCAACCAGCGGTTGTAATCCGGCAAAAGCGGATACGATAATTTTAGCCAGATCAGGAGACGTAAGGGCTCCGTCCGTGAGCTGATGTGAGGCCGTAAAACTTTTTAGTTTCAGGTAATCAATCGCTGGGTTATCAGCCTCGTAACCTTTGGGTGGACGAATGAGGGTATTTTCACGAGAAATATCTTTGAATACTTTCTGGAAGGAAGGCTTTGCCAACAGAGCTTCGAAATCGAGCAGATTGTAATCGATTTCCTCCCGGATTTTTACCAGCACCGCCGATTCTGGCATGTACATACCCCCGGCTATGAATGATCTGCCGGGTTCAATATTGAGGTAGTAACCCGCTGAGGCTGACTTCTTCCCGCCAGCATTTAACCAAGCACCAAAGTTGGTCTTGTAGGGCGACTTATTAGCCGAAAAGCGGACGTCGCGATTGATACGAAAAAGACAGGACTTTGCTTTCAATTGGGAGGCAGCAATGGCTGGGTCATGGAGTTCAAGACTGACGAGTACCTCTTGTACAAGATTCACTACATCAGTTTTAGCACTGTCGTATTGCTTACGGTGCTGATCAAACCATTCCTTGCTGTTGTTTTCTTTGAGACGATTCAGAAATTCCAGAGTTTGGGGCTGAAGCATGGGTGTCATTGTTTTGAGGTGATGGGTTCAGATACACTAATCTACTCAATTGTAAGTACTAATGCATAATTAGTTTGTATTATTAATTTAGTCAAATTACTGGCTAATGTTCTATATATCAAATATTTACAAAAAGGTAACAGCTACAAGCTAATAGCTATCAGCTACTTAGGCTGAATGTTTTGTAGCAGCAGATTTTTTGGTTGGGTAAGCTACTCACACGATGATTTGTGAGGTTTGAACTACTCGCACGCCTATTAATTCAATCCCCCACCTGTTTCAATCCATCTTTTATGGACAGGTACTTTAGAAGAGGAAAAGGAGTCGCAGATCACGATCGCCAGGGTGGGTTTCAATCCATCTTTTATGGACAGGTACTTTAGAAGGCCTCTGTGAAACCCGAGAGGGTAAAGGAGAAATATGGTTTCAATCCATCTTTTATGGACAGGTACTTTAGAAGTGCATCGTCTTCATGTCTTTCAGCCGGAGTAGCGTGGTTTCAATCCATCTTTTATGGACAGGTACTTTAGAAGGCTGCGGATGGAGCAGCTGGCACAGCATATTCAAGGCGTTTCAACCCATCTTTTATGGACAGGTACTTTAGAAGAAAACCCGAAAGAAACTGGAAATGAACCCCGACCAGTTTCAATCCATCTTTTATGGACAGGTACTTTAGAAGAAGAACACGACACTAGGCAAGGGGTTAGTTGGTTTGTGTTTCAATCCATCTTTTATGGACAGGTACTTTAGAAGTTATAAGGAAGATTGGCAGTAATTGCGAAACTGTTGCGTTTCAATCCATCTTTTATGGACAGGTACTTTAGAAGTCTGCATCGTTTTCCTGACGTCAGGAAGATGGTCAAACGTTTCAATCCATCTTTTATGGACAGGTACTTTAGAAGTCCGCAGCGCCCAAGTAAAAGCCGAGCAAGACCGCCGGTTTCAATCCATCTTTTATGGACAGGTACTTTAGAAGTCCTTAGCGTCGGCTTTTTCTTCGGCATTAGGTGGCGGTTTCAATCCATCTTTTATGGACAGGTACTTTAGAAGATTGGAATTGCCAGCCCCTGAGGGGGCCTTGTTTGAGGTTTCAATCCATCTTTTATGGACAGGTACTTTAGAAGTCACAGATCCTCCATTTTGAGCAAGAACAGATGCCCCGTTTCAATCCATCTTTTATGGACAGGTACTTTAGAAGCATGAAAACGAAATTAGATAAAGACAGTATTGAATAGTTTCAATCCATCTTTTATGGACAGGTACTTTAGAAGACAACCAAACTAACAAAGGACGAAAAATATATTTTCGTGTTTCAATCCATCTTTTATGGACAGGTACTTTAGAAGAAAAATTCGGGTACACAAGGCCCGACATTATACAGAGTTTCAATCCATCTTTTATGGACAGGTACTTTAGAAGGCTATTTCCACGAAAGTAGCCAGGTTAGGGGTTTTGTGTTTCAATCCATCTTTTATGGACAGGTACTTTAGAAGTCCTGAGCGGAGGTGATTTCACGCTAATTGGGGAGCGTTTCAATCCATCTTTTATGGACAGGTACTTTAGAAGGAAAATAGCATATAACACCGATATATACGCAACTTTGTTTCAATCCATCTTTTATGGACAGGTACTTTAGAAGTGAGCTAACGGCATGACGGGCGAATTATGAGAAATTTGTTTCAATCCATCTTTTATGGACAGGTACTTTAGAAGAACGGCTAAAAAAATGAGTAATTTGATCGAAATACGTTTCAATCCATCTTTTATGGACAGGTACTTTAGAAGCATGAAAGCGAAATTAGATAAAGACAGTATCGAGTAGTTTCAATCCATCTTTTATGGACAGGTACTTTAGAAGACTTTTTTATCTGGGTCTGTTTGTAATTTGTATGCGGCGTTTCAATCCATCTTTTATGGACAGGTACTTTAGAAGAAAAGTTATGCTAGAAATGGCCCTTATTCAGGCCCGGTTTCAATCCATCTTTTATGGACAGGTACTTTAGAAGCTCCACAAGGGGGCTGCCAATCGGAAGCCGTGAAAAGTTTCAATCCATCTTTTATGGACAGGTACTTTAGAAGTTCCTTCGGCTCTGTATTCGGCAGTTTTTCCATCGGTGTTTCAATCCATCTTTTATGGACAGGTACTTTAGAAGTTTAAGAATATCGCCCTACTCATGCCGGGTTTTTTACGTTTCAATCCATCTTTTATGGACAGGTACTTTAGAAGCAATTCAGGAACGGATGTAGCAACCCCATGAGTCAAGTTTCAATCCATCTTTTATGGACAGGTACTTTAGAAGTATTGTAGCCGTCTACCGCATCGCGATTGATTGGAAGTTTCAATCCATCTTTTATGGACAGGTACTTTAGAAGACCGCAACACGCAACAGTACATCTATCAAGACGGTTTGTTTCAATCCATCTTTTATGGACAGGTACTTTAGAAGACAGACGTACTAGATATAGAAGGTGGAAATGGAGCGGTTTCAATCCATCTTTTATGGACAGGTACTTTAGAAGGGGTTCCCGAAAGAGTGATGGTGTGCGCCACGTTGTGTTTCAATCCATCTTTTATGGACAGGTACTTTAGAAGATGTTGTGTTTTCTTCTGCAATTATTGCCGGAAATTGTTTCAATCCATCTTTTATGGACAGGTACTTTAGAAGGTAGTTGTTTTTAGTTCTCCGTCATTAGCCCCACCGTGTTTCAATCCATCTTTTATGGACAGGTACTTTAGAAGCCTACCTTCCTAACTCAATATTCACGATTAAAAGTGTTTCAATCCATCTTTTATGGACAGGTACTTTAGAAGATACACCCCACCCGAATACAATTGTATCATTGAAAGTTTCAATCCATCTTTTATGGACAGGTACTTTAGAAGTAATCTTCCCATATAGACTCAGTCATGAGCCATCCAAGTTTCAATCCATCTTTTATGGACAGGTACTTTAGAAGCATTAGCCCCACCGTCAAATATTAGTATTCCATTATGTTTCAATCCATCTTTTATGGACAGGTACTTTAGAAGGGGGATGGCGTGTTTCAGATCAGATGGAGAACGTTAGGTTTCAATCCATCTTTTATGGACAGGTACTTTAGAAGGCGAAGTTCTACAGCAACAAGGCCAAACTCTTATTTCGTTTCAATCCATCTTTTATGGACAGGTACTTTAGAAGTTAATGTAACAGGATCGCCCAACTACTACCAAAACAGTTTCAATCCATCTTTTATGGACAGGTACTTTAGAAGTGGAATATATCACTCGATTCATTTCGGCTTTCAATACGTTTCAATCCATCTTTTATGGACAGGTACTTTAGAAGTGTTGCGGCCTTAACGTCCCCGTCACTCGTTCTGATCCGTTTCAATCCATCTTTTATGGACAGGTACTTTAGAAGGCAGAGCCTACTACGCTTCGGACAATACAAATATGCGTTTCAATCCATCTTTTATGGACAGGTACTTTAGAAGACAACTGGGGATCGTATACTTCTAAAGTACCTGTCCAGTTTCAATCCATCTTTTATGGACAGGTACTTTAGAAGCCCAACCCATCAAGACCGCCGACGGTGGTAAGATCGGTTTCAATCCATCTTTTATGGACAGGTACTTTAGAAGACCCAAAAAAAAACCTAACCATGGAAACAGTAAAAGGTTTCAATCCATCTTTTATGGACAGGTACTTTAGAAGAAGTTGGCCCGCTATTTTTGGCATAAATGTAAAATATTGGTTTCAATCCATCTTTTATGGACAGGTACTTTAGAAGTACTTACCATCATTGGTGCCGGTGTATTGTTGTACCTGTTTCAATCCATCTTTTATGGACAGGTACTTTAGAAGGGTGGTCGTAATGCTTAGTTATGTGGGCCTCTTGGCGTTTCAATCCATCTTTTATGGACAGGTACTTTAGAAGAAACCTTTGAACTCTACCGCACCACCACCGATATAGTTTCAATCCATCTTTTATGGACAGGTACTTTAGAAGACGGATTTTGAACGTCAGCAACAACTGCTTTTACTCGTTTCAATCCATCTTTTATGGACAGGTACTTTAGAAGTGTACTGTTGCGTGTTGCGGTAGTCGCTAACGTACCCGTTTCAATCCATCTTTTATGGACAGGTACTTTAGAAGGATCGTAACCACCGCAGGGCGTTAACTACTCCAACCGTTTCAATCCATCTTTTATGGACAGGTACTTTAGAAGAAAAAAGGTCTTTCAATAGAATCTCACTTCCATTCAGTTTCAATCCATCTTTTATGGACAGGTACTTTAGAAGTTTTTGCCCAACTTGCCGCAAAAAGAAAGAAAATCAAGTTTCAATCCATCTTTTATGGACAGGTACTTTAGAAGGAGCGGACGTTCCAATGATATACCCCGACCGCTGTTGTTTCAATCCATCTTTTATGGACAGGTACTTTAGAAGGTTGGGTCATGATCCTCAACAATGGGAAAATATATTGTTTCAATCCATCTTTTATGGACAGGTACTTTAGAAGTTTTTTATGCTATTTATACCACTGAAACGGGTACTTGTTTCAATCCATCTTTTATGGACAGGTACTTTAGAAGATATTATTCAGGCGGGATTGGGGGAAATAAGTAATCGTTTCAATCCATCTTTTATGGACAGGTACTTTAGAAGCTGAATACTTCGGCAGACGAATGTTCAGCCGTTGGTATGTTTCAATCCATCTTTTATGGACAGGTACTTTAGAAGAGCATCCTACCATACTGATATGGACGAAATAACGATGTTTCAATCCATCTTTTATGGACAGGTACTTTAGAAGCTAAATTCATGGGTAGGTATTTAATCAAATGATTAAGTTTCAATCCATCTTTTATGGACAGGTACTTTAGAAGATCTTACGATGGTAAGACATCCATTTAAGCCATTTTGTTTCAATCCATCTTTTATGGACAGGTACTTTAGAAGAAACTTAAAAACTTAAAAACATGAAAGCGAAATTAGAGTTTCAATCCATCTTTTATGGACAGGTACTTTAGAAGAACAAACTCGATATTCACGGAACCCTTATACCTTTCGGTTTCAATCCATCTTTTATGGACAGGTACTTTAGAAGTCTTGAAATAGAAGCTAAAAGCGGGGCCAGTACCGTGTTTCAATCCATCTTTTATGGACAGGTACTTTAGAAGTCTTTAGCGGCTGACGCTTACGCACAAACGAGCGTAAGTTTCAATCCATCTTTTATGGACAGGTACTTTAGAAGTTTCCTTGCCAGGTCCCGAGATTTTGTTGAAGATTTTGTTTCAATCCATCTTTTATGGACAGGTACTTTAGAAGTTAACAGGCGCTGCACCCATTAACGGCCCCATCTCCGTTTCAATCCATCTTTTATGGACAGGTACTTTAGAAGCCTGTTTCAGAAAACCCAGACAAATCAATACGTCCCTGTTTCAATCCATCTTTTATGGACAGGTACTTTAGAAGATTAAGCCCCGAAATGTCGGCGCCAAACGAAACTACGTTTCAATCCATCTTTTATGGACAGGTACTTTAGAAGCAGACTGCTGACACTTTCAACAAGGCCCGATACCACGTTTCAATCCATCTTTTATGGACAGGTACTTTAGAAGTTTTATATGTAAGTTGTTGTAGTATGATATGAATTGTGTTTCAATCCATCTTTTATGGACAGGTACTTTAGAAGTGGTTTATGCAATCGTTTTTGTAGTTTAGGGTAATTCGTTTCAATCCATCTTTTATGGACAGGTACTTTAGAAGTATTTTATTTCCGCGTATTGTTCCGCCCAATTGTCAGTTTCAATCCATCTTTTATGGACAGGTACTTTAGAAGTGCTTTGCTTTGCTTTTCTTTTTTTGCGCAACTTGCCGGTTTCAATCCATCTTTTATGGACAGGTACTTTAGAAGATATTTGCCACCGCTTTCGACTGCAATTCCTTAAGACGTTTCAATCCATCTTTTATGGACAGGTACTTTAGAAGGTCGTATTTTGTCTCATCAGACACTATACTATTAGAGGTTTCAATCCATCTTTTATGGACAGGTACTTTAGAAGCGCCACAAGGGGGCTGCCAATCGGAAGCCGTGAAAAGTTTCAATCCATCTTTTATGGACAGGTACTTTAGAAGTTGAGTTCCTGCTGCGTGTGGCTTGTTGAATGTAATGTTTCAATCCATCTTTTATGGACAGGTACTTTAGAAGACTTACCGGGCTATCTATATACATTGCAGTAGATAGTTTCAATCCATCTTTTATGGACAGGTACTTTAGAAGTTTAGGCCAATCCAATTTTCAGAACGGGCCAATTTCCGTTTCAATCCATCTTTTATGGACAGGTACTTTAGAAGACCTATGCGAAACATACTGAGGCATGGCAGGAATCGCGTTTCAATCCATCTTTTATGGACAGGTACTTTAGAAGTAATAAACAGCAAATCTGATGCGCTGAACTTACTTGGTTTCAATCCATCTTTTATGGACAGGTACTTTAGAAGTTGGTTGTATCATCAACGCCACGTAATCTTGTGTTGCGTTTCAATCCATCTTTTATGGACAGGTACTTTAGAAGTAATGACATTAGATAGCTTGTCTACCGTCTCACTATGTTTCAATCCATCTTTTATGGACAGGTACTTTAGAAGAATTAACCATTTTCGTGTCTTAGCAATATCTTTCGCGTTTCAATCCATCTTTTATGGACAGGTACTTTAGAAGGAAACCACGACTCTAATTCACTGGCTACTTTTTTTTGTTTCAATCCATCTTTTATGGACAGGTACTTTAGAAGAAACTCATTTGCCCATTGCGCTTTGCCTATGTAATCGTTTCAATCCATCTTTTATGGACAGGTACTTTAGAAGATACTCATCATAGCCATTTTCATCCGCCTCATCAAGTTTCAATCCATCTTTTATGGACAGGTACTTTAGAAGTACTAAGGAGCGGAGACCTATCTAATGCATCTTGGTGTTTCAATCCATCTTTTATGGACAGGTACTTTAGAAGTACTAAGGAGCGGAGACCTATCTAATGCATCTTGGTGTTTCAATCCATCTTTTATGGACAGGTACTTTAGAAGTCTTGAAATAGAAGCCAAAAGCGGGTCCAGTACCGTGTTTCAATCCATCTTTTATGGACAGGTACTTTAGAAGCGCCCAACGACTGGAAGTCAGTCGCTAAGTATCACCGGTTTCAATCCATCTTTTATGGACAGGTACTTTAGAAGCTTATGCTCATTGCTGTATGAATTTGTTTTGTAGTATGTTTCAATCCATCTTTTATGGACAGGTACTTTAGAAGCTACCTCGATAATGCTGATAACTATTCTGAAATAGGGTTTCAATCCATCTTTTATGGACAGGTACTTTAGAAGTACGGCTGTGGCTGGATCATCCACAAGCGGAAAAGGTTTCAATCCATCTTTTATGGACAGGTACTTTAGAAGAGGCTATGCCGGATAAGCACTTTGTTACGTTAACTTGGTTTCAATCCATCTTTTATGGACAGGTACTTTAGAAGCCACCGACGAACTCCTGACAACGCTATCAGGTGAAGGTTTCAATCCATCTTTTATGGACAGGTACTTTAGAAGTGATTGGGCATACAACATGTATCGTGGGTTTAGCCTGTTTCAATCCATCTTTTATGGACAGGTACTTTAGAAGGCGACATGGACACCCCTATTGGCGGCTAGTGACGCAAGTTTCAATCCATCTTTTATGGACAGGTACTTTAGAAGTAAGCACGGGAGTAAATAACATACCCCCCAGTCCCCGTTTCAATCCATCTTTTATGGACAGGTACTTTAGAAGATGGAATTGAGAACGTGGACGAACGCCGGGTCTGGTGTTTCAATCCATCTTTTATGGACAGGTACTTTAGAAGGTGGATTCGGTTGTTTTGGTCTGCATTTGAAATCTTGTTTCAATCCATCTTTTATGGACAGGTACTTTAGAAGTAGAATCAATTAGTTTTGACCTTGAACTTGATTTTTACGTTTCAATCCATCTTTTATGGACAGGTACTTTAGAAGCTATCGAATCTCCCATAACAGGATACTTGGTAGCCCGTTTCAATCCATCTTTTATGGACAGGTACTTTAGAAGCGAGACGCTATCACGATCCTGAAACAGGACACGACAGTTTCAATCCATCTTTTATGGACAGGTACTTTAGAAGTACATCTACACAGCTTCGGGGTTAGGCTCCACCGGACGGTTTCAATCCATCTTTTATGGACAGGTACTTTAGAAGGTCAGCACATTATCATTAGACTAGTAGAAAGAAAGGGTTTCAATCCATCTTTTATGGACAGGTACTTTAGAAGCCCTTTTCCTACATTTCCTGCGGATATTTCAGCAGAGTTTCAATCCATCTTTTATGGACAGGTACTTTAGAAGGTGCTTAGGGAGGGTGTTTACATTCTTGAAATAGAAGGTTTCAATCCATCTTTTATGGACAGGTACTTTAGAAGGAGCGGACGTTCCAATCATATACCCCGACCGCAGTTGTTTCAATCCATCTTTTATGGACAGGTACTTTAGAAGCTTGATGTACATGGTAGGCTGAATTTGTTTCATGGTGTTTCAATCCATCTTTTATGGACAGGTACTTTAGAAGTCGACTGGACAGGGGGATCGGGAACGAAACCCTACAGTTTCAATCCATCTTTTATGGACAGGTACTTTAGAAGCCTCCCCCTCGGATGTGTATAGATAATCGCAACCTCGTTTCAATCCATCTTTTATGGACAGGTACTTTAGAAGACCTCCCGACGGGCTGAGATGGTTAATTCGTCTATGTTTCAATCCATCTTTTATGGACAGGTACTTTAGAAGGAGCGGACGTTCCAATCATATACCCCGACCGCAGTTGTTTCAATCCATCTTTTATGGACAGGTACTTTAGAAGCGGCCACCGGCTACCCTAGTGAGGGAAGTTACTTATGTTTCAATCCATCTTTTATGGACAGGTACTTTAGAAGTTGCACCATTTACGGGTTGGTACGTACATACCAACCGTTTCAATCCATCTTTTATGGACAGGTACTTTAGAAGATCTACACAGCTTCGGGGTTAGGCTCCACCGGACGGTTTCAATCCATCTTTTATGGACAGGTACTTTAGAAGGCAGATCGACTATCTACGGAAGCACAGAGTTTTGTAGAGTTTCAATCCATCTTTTATGGACAGGTACTTTAGAAGATGGAAAAGCTAAACAGTTACGAGCGCAACTCCTGGAAGTTTCAATCCATCTTTTATGGACAGGTACTTTAGAAGATAAGTAAAAGAGCGTACCCAAATGTAGATATAGCGTTTCAATCCATCTTTTATGGACAGGTACTTTAGAAGTTGCGGGGTATTCGTCAATGCCAATTAGATATTCGTGTTTCAATCCATCTTTTATGGACAGGTACTTTAGAAGTTAGAGTCGGCTCAACGTCTTTTATCGTACCAAGAAGTTTCAATCCATCTTTTATGGACAGGTACTTTAGAAGTTGGAAAAGAAACAGGAGTTGATGAAAACAATTAAGTTTCAATCCATCTTTTATGGACAGGTACTTTAGAAGAGACTATAACCCTATTACTAGCTTTTTCGAGGAGCAGTTTCAATCCATCTTTTATGGACAGGTACTTTAGAAGCTGCCGAGGGGTTAATGGTATACGTAACCGATAGTAGTTTCAATCCATCTTTTATGGACAGGTACTTTAGAAGCGGGTTTGGAGGAAAAGACGAACTAGAACTAGCGATCTAGTTTCAATCCATCTTTTATGGACAGGTACTTTAGAAGATGGAATTGAGAACGTGGACGAACGCCGGGTCTGGTGTTTCAATCCATCTTTTATGGACAGGTACTTTAGAAGTCCTGCTTATACAGAAGAAAGCAGAAAATTGGTTGAGTTTCAATCCATCTTTTATGGACAGGTACTTTAGAAGACTTACTTAGCGAATAGGCCACTTACCGGGCTATCTAGTTTCAATCCATCTTTTATGGACAGGTACTTTAGAAGAAGCATTTAATTTATTTATGTTAGCTAAGGGTATTAGTTTCAATCCATCTTTTATGGACAGGTACTTTAGAAGAATTAACCATTTTCGTGTCTTAGCAATATCTTTCGCGTTTCAATCCATCTTTTATGGACAGGTACTTTAGAAGTATTTTCCCATTGTTGAGGATCATGACCCAACAGCGCGTTTCAATCCATCTTTTATGGACAGGTACTTTAGAAGATCACCCAACTACTACCAAAACAAACCTACCTATGGTTTCAATCCATCTTTTATGGACAGGTACTTTAGAAGTAATTGCGGCAATAAACTACCTAGATGGTTTGGGATGTTTCAATCCATCTTTTATGGACAGGTACTTTAGAAGCTTTAACGCCACAGGTCCATTCACGGCGTTCGAGAAGTTTCAATCCATCTTTTATGGACAGGTACTTTAGAAGCCTAAACGTCGTTGTACTCGACTACGATAGAGTAAGTTTCAATCCATCTTTTATGGACAGGTACTTTAGAAGTTTTTTTATGCTATTTATACCACTGAAACGGGTACTTGTTTCAATCCATCTTTTATGGACAGGTACTTTAGAAGATTGGATCAAGACGAAGCCAAAGTGCGTAAGATTAGGTTTCAATCCATCTTTTATGGACAGGTACTTTAGAAGCAGATCAAAATGGCAATCCTGTATATGAAACACCATGTTTCAATCCATCTTTTATGGACAGGTACTTTAGAAGATTAAGCCCCGAAATGTCGGCGCCAAAGGAAACTACGTTTCAATCCATCTTTTATGGACAGGTACTTTAGAAGTTAGCTTCACTCTATTTCTTCGTTCCACTCCAACCTGTTTCAATCCATCTTTTATGGACAGGTACTTTAGAAGTTCAGGTCAAAAGATTTATCAAGCGAAGAGGAGTATGTTTCAATCCATCTTTTATGGACAGGTACTTTAGAAGATCCAGGATATTCGATAAGGATGCATACTTACTCTGTTTCAATCCATCTTTTATGGACAGGTACTTTAGAAGTTCTTTTGCAGCGTTAGTGAAGAATAACACTTGATCGGTTTCAATCCATCTTTTATGGACAGGTACTTTAGAAGTGAAGACTTGCGAGATACATAACTGTAAGATTACAGGTTTCAATCCATCTTTTATGGACAGGTACTTTAGAAGCGGGTGATCTCTTTGCACACTCGTTATTGTAGGCAAGTTTCAATCCATCTTTTATGGACAGGTACTTTAGAAGCCACTGCTTCATCTTCCCGTGGTGGATATCTTTCCAGTTTCAATCCATCTTTTATGGACAGGTACTTTAGAAGTGTTGGGTCATGATCCTCAACAATGGGAAAATATATTGTTTCAATCCATCTTTTATGGACAGGTACTTTAGAAGCTTCGAACGTACCCCGTGGACGCTTCTTTTATGTTTTGTTTCAATCCATCTTTTATGGACAGGTACTTTAGAAGCGTGAATGGACTTGTGGCGTTAAAGATAGCATCTTGGTTTCAATCCATCTTTTATGGACAGGTACTTTAGAAGAATCGCCTCTATATCTTGCTTTTTTACATCCTTACGTTTCAATCCATCTTTTATGGACAGGTACTTTAGAAGACTATCTGACGCCCTTAAAGAGGCGTGGCGCCTACGTTTCAATCCATCTTTTATGGACAGGTACTTTAGAAGGCCTGCAACGCCTCGTGCATGAATGGATCAACTCCAGTTTCAATCCATCTTTTATGGACAGGTACTTTAGAAGGCTACAACCTACTCCCAACGCCCCAAAGCAGGGATTTGTTTCAATCCATCTTTTATGGACAGGTACTTTAGAAGTGCTTAGGGAGGGTGTTTACATTCTTGAAATAGAAGGTTTCAATCCATCTTTTATGGACAGGTACTTTAGAAGCCCTAAATTGCCATCTTGAACCCACTCGTAGAACTGTTTCAATCCATCTTTTATGGACAGGTACTTTAGAAGCATTTACCAAGCTCTCTATATACATTGCAGTATATAGTTTCAATCCATCTTTTATGGACAGGTACTTTAGAAGAATGTGACTACTGGCGAGTTAACTGATATGATGGCGTTTCAATCCATCTTTTATGGACAGGTACTTTAGAAGAAGAATAGACTATTATAGAACCATTGCAGATCGGAAGTTTCAATCCATCTTTTATGGACAGGTACTTTAGAAGCGTTAGCGGCTGACGCTTACACACAAACGAGCGTAAGTTTCAATCCATCTTTTATGGACAGGTACTTTAGAAGCCCCTTTTCCTACATTTCCTGCGGATATTTCAGCAGAGTTTCAATCCATCTTTTATGGACAGGTACTTTAGAAGAAGGGCTTCGTAATTATCTAACGCATTTGCGGTGTGTTTCAATCCATCTTTTATGGACAGGTACTTTAGAAGAAGGCGCACCACCCATGATCGGATCAGGAGTGGTGCGTTTCAATCCATCTTTTATGGACAGGTACTTTAGAAGTTTCTTGCCTGTTGGCTCCCATGTATCGCGTTCGATAGTTTCAATCCATCTTTTATGGACAGGTACTTTAGAAGATGTTTCGTATTCTTGGCGCAATGTTTCGTATTCTTGTTTCAATCCATCTTTTATGGACAGGTACTTTAGAAGAGTTGCAGGGGTTTATAGGATTGAATTTAAAAAGAAGTTTCAATCCATCTTTTATGGACAGGTACTTTAGAAGTTCGGGCAGCCATTGCTACTTCTGTTCCGCTTCCCGGTTTCAATCCATCTTTTATGGACAGGTACTTTAGAAGACAGAAACGGCCCTACCCGGTTGAAACTATGCACGTGTTTCAATCCATCTTTTATGGACAGGTACTTTAGAAGCACTGCTTCATCTTCCCGTGGTGGATATCTTTCCAGTTTCAATCCATCTTTTATGGACAGGTACTTTAGAAGACGATCTTAACAATTGTGTCGTTTTCGACGGCTACATGTTTCAATCCATCTTTTATGGACAGGTACTTTAGAAGAACTGGTTCATAGCCTAGCGTAGCCAGGAATTCTACGTTTCAATCCATCTTTTATGGACAGGTACTTTAGAAGACGCCACGTAATCAGGAAGCATTATCAGCATTCACGGTTTCAATCCATCTTTTATGGACAGGTACTTTAGAAGTTTTTCGTGATTACGGCAATATAGGGCACGGGCTATTGTTTCAATCCATCTTTTATGGACAGGTACTTTAGAAGTCTGATAGAAATATTCCACAGAATCACCCATGAAAAGTTTCAATCCATCTTTTATGGACAGGTACTTTAGAAGCGTTAACGATTAGCGTTATTTGGCGGTCCTTGCGATGTTTCAATCCATCTTTTATGGACAGGTACTTTAGAAGCATCAGGGTTCGAACCGAAATCTATAATTCTCATATGTTTCAATCCATCTTTTATGGACAGGTACTTTAGAAGTCAACCCGTGCTTTCAACTCTTCGATCAATTCAGGATGTTTCAATCCATCTTTTATGGACAGGTACTTTAGAAGCTTGGTCTGTTATTACAGCCCGCTGCATTTGGATACTGTTTCAATCCATCTTTTATGGACAGGTACTTTAGAAGGCAAATGTCGATGAATCGACGAAATGGGTCTAATGAGTTTCAATCCATCTTTTATGGACAGGTACTTTAGAAGCCCACACTATTTCGGTCTTTTTGCCGTATTTGTCCGGTTTCAATCCATCTTTTATGGACAGGTACTTTAGAAGAATACGCAGAATCTACAACATCACAGCCAGTACCCTAGTTTCAATCCATCTTTTATGGACAGGTACTTTAGAAGAACTTTTCACGAGGCGATGACTGGCACCGCCGATACGTTTCAATCCATCTTTTATGGACAGGTACTTTAGAAGTCCATGGTCCTAATATCAGCATAGTGCCGGCAATTGCGTTTCAATCCATCTTTTATGGACAGGTACTTTAGAAGAGTTCTCCTTGGATGGTCTTCGAGAATCCAGCGAGCAGTTTCAATCCATCTTTTATGGACAGGTACTTTAGAAGTAGAACTGTAATAGGATACTTGATGGCAACAAAAACTGTTTCAATCCATCTTTTATGGACAGGTACTTTAGAAGTACTAGTAGCGCAAATGGAGGATGCCGAGCTCTACGAGTTTCAATCCATCTTTTATGGACAGGTACTTTAGAAGCTGCTCCTTGGCTTTCGAGCACGTTCAGGGCGTTGGAGAGTTTCAATCCATCTTTTATGGACAGGTACTTTAGAAGCGATATTGATGACCACGGAAATATTATTGAGCACACGTTTCAATCCATCTTTTATGGACAGGTACTTTAGAAGTAATTGCCTTGGACGGCTAAGGACCAAAGATAGGGAGTTTCAATCCATCTTTTATGGACAGGTACTTTAGAAGACCATCGTAAGTACCCTTTCTCCCTTATCGGTCCTAGTTTCAATCCATCTTTTATGGACAGGTACTTTAGAAGAATCAACTCAGGGTGCGGTACTGCCGCTCGTTACTCGTTTCAATCCATCTTTTATGGACAGGTACTTTAGAAGACCGGCACGAGCGCCGAGCGTGGTAGCACCGGCGTGGGTTTCAATCCATCTTTTATGGACAGGTACTTTAGAAGAGGGGCAGATCTCAGCCCAGGGCTTTTTGGGGAAACGTTTCAATCCATCTTTTATGGACAGGTACTTTAGAAGCCGTGGGGGGGTATGTTTTATGTTGAAAAATTCATAGCGTTTCAATCCATCTTTTATGGACAGGTACTTTAGAAGACCTGATTGTGAACGGAAAGTCGGCTGAACTAAGCGGTTTCAATCCATCTTTTATGGACAGGTACTTTAGAAGGGTGTCTGGTATCTTGGCTTGGGGCGCGCAGCACGAAGTTTCAATCCATCTTTTATGGACAGGTACTTTAGAAGACGGCAACGGATTTTATTTTGTTGCCTTCCAGTATAGTTTCAATCCATCTTTTATGGACAGGTACTTTAGAAGGGGAAATGGTACAGCATATAAAGCAGCATCGTGATAGTTTCAATCCATCTTTTATGGACAGGTACTTTAGAAGACGCCACTACGATCTGTGGGGCTGCGCAGCCTTACGCAGTTTCAATCCATCTTTTATGGACAGGTACTTTAGAAGAGTTAAAGCGCTGATCGAAGAGCGTTTAATTTTGATGTTTCAATCCATCTTTTATGGACAGGTACTTTAGAAGGGGAGTAATTGAACTTAGTAGGCAGCAACTCTACGCGTTTCAATCCATCTTTTATGGACAGGTACTTTAGAAGCCCAGAGGAAATCGAGTTTGCTAACGACCTCCCCCTGTTTCAATCCATCTTTTATGGACAGGTACTTTAGAAGTGGGTTTGTTCATGGTCGTTGTTGTTTTTGGGTTTTTGTTTCAATCCATCTTTTATGGACAGGTACTTTAGAAGTCGTCGAAGGTGGGGGCTACGCATGTGGTGGATGCGTTTCAATCCATCTTTTATGGACAGGTACTTTAGAAGTTCCTTCTATTACTTGTTGGGTTATCTGCACAATCAGTTTCAATCCATCTTTTATGGACAGGTACTTTAGAAGTTCAGAATCATAGTTCAATGTGGTAGCGGGTTGATTGGTTTCAATCCATCTTTTATGGACAGGTACTTTAGAAGCGCACCCTTGCCCCGTCCGTTGGTCATCAGATCGCCGTTTCAATCCATCTTTTATGGACAGGTACTTTAGAAGCATTGTAATCAAAATTGAGTAATGGGAAAGTACGATAGTTTCAATCCATCTTTTATGGACAGGTACTTTAGAAGCTTACTAGGGCGGGTATCTTTTCCCTTTTTGTTCTAAGTTTCAATCCATCTTTTATGGACAGGTACTTTAGAAGCCCACCGCCCGGTTTCGCTGCGTAATAGAACGCTGTGTTTCAATCCATCTTTTATGGACAGGTACTTTAGAAGCAAATGGACGCCTTTGCGGTTTTTCTCGGACTTCTGGTTTCAATCCATCTTTTATGGACAGGTACTTTAGAAGGGCAAGGCGGTGGGTTGGCCGGCTACTAGGCCCTGCGTTTCAATCCATCTTTTATGGACAGGTACTTTAGAAGACAGTGGGAGCCTCTATGGTATCGGGAGAGCACCCCGTTTCAATCCATCTTTTATGGACAGGTACTTTAGAAGGTGACCTATACTTTTCCGCGTAATTCTGTGTACTTGGGTTTCAATCCATCTTTTATGGACAGGTACTTTAGAAGTGGCTAGTCGATGGCACTTTAATTTTCATTCGTCCAGTTTCAATCCATCTTTTATGGACAGGTACTTTAGAAGCTTTGCACCTTGCCCGGCCAATATCTTTGATTCTACGTTTCAATCCATCTTTTATGGACAGGTACTTTAGAAGAGACCCAGTTTGTCTATATGGCGAAAGACGGGGAATGTTTCAATCCATCTTTTATGGACAGGTACTTTAGAAGAACATTGGACACTATGGATGGCCTCGGTATAGGCAATAGTTTCAATCCATCTTTTATGGACAGGTACTTTAGAAGCGGAGTTGATTGCGCTCCAAACCCGAAACCAACCCAGTTTCAATCCATCTTTTATGGACAGGTACTTTAGAAGGGTGAGCTGGGGATTCCTCCGGCTGATAACAGAGTCGTTTCAATCCATCTTTTATGGACAGGTACTTTAGAAGCTTTGATCGGCGTCGCTGGGGTCTTGCTTACTGCCAGTTTCAATCCATCTTTTATGGACAGGTACTTTAGAAGTCAATGGCGGTATAAATGGGCAAGATCAGCTCCTTGGGTTTCAATCCATCTTTTATGGACAGGTACTTTAGAAGTTTCCTCAACCATTCCGACCCCAACACTTTTTCTGTCTGTTTCAATCCATCTTTTATGGACAGGTACTTTAGAAGCCTTAGCTCCTTTACTTGATTTTCTAGCGAGTATTCGTTTCAATCCATCTTTTATGGACAGGTACTTTAGAAGTTGAATGTTGGTTAGGACTTTTGTTTTTGCCAAACGGGTTTCAATCCATCTTTTATGGACAGGTACTTTAGAAGCCCAGGAAAGCCAGCCAGCACCGAGAAAGCAAACTGGTTTCAATCCATCTTTTATGGACAGGTACTTTAGAAGTCATTTTACTGTTTTTTTGCTTGCCTCGACTCGCTTGTTTCAATCCATCTTTTATGGACAGGTACTTTAGAAGTTCTGGGTAACTTCTTCGATTTTCATATAATAGATTGTTTCAATCCATCTTTTATGGACAGGTACTTTAGAAGAATATTACTCATTTCCTTTAGGCAGTCGCCTTGTATGTTTCAATCCATCTTTTATGGACAGGTACTTTAGAAGTCAAAACAGGCAAAAAAGTAGAGGCATACTTAATGTTGTTTCAATCCATCTTTTATGGACAGGTACTTTAGAAGAAACTGACTGACGGAACGGCAAAGCTAACCGACGCGGTTTCAATCCATCTTTTATGGACAGGTACTTTAGAAGCCAGCGACATATATCCGTACACAATCAGCAGGTCTGGTTTCAATCCATCTTTTATGGACAGGTACTTTAGAAGCCATTTTCATTGGTTATTTATGCAGTTAAAAAAAAGTTTCAATCCATCTTTTATGGACAGGTACTTTAGAAGGGGCGATTTCGCAGGTGTCGCGGGGGAAGTCTGCCTGTTTCAATCCATCTTTTATGGACAGGTACTTTAGAAGGTTACAGCAGAAAACGCGCAAGAAATAATCAGCAGAAGTTTCAATCCATCTTTTATGGACAGGTACTTTAGAAGCTTTCTGGATCTGGATTCCATCCCTGAGATACACCTGTTTCAATCCATCTTTTATGGACAGGTACTTTAGAAGAAAACCAAGGCAGACCACGAAAAAGAAATCGGATTCGTTTCAATCCATCTTTTATGGACAGGTACTTTAGAAGGCTTTGCGCTGGGAGACCAATTGGCCAGCAGCGTTAGTTTCAATCCATCTTTTATGGACAGGTACTTTAGAAGGAAACCTAGAAACGATCGAGAGGCACCTGAGAGAGAGTTTCAATCCATCTTTTATGGACAGGTACTTTAGAAGTACCTATGGGGCCTCGATTATCAATGGTAGGTTCATGTTTCAATCCATCTTTTATGGACAGGTACTTTAGAAGCTAAGAGAAGAAAACAGCCCAAATGAAAAGAATTATGTTTCAATCCATCTTTTATGGACAGGTACTTTAGAAGATATCAGAAAATAATACTGTACCCTACTAAAATGAAAGGATTAAATGGGAAAATCGGATTTTTGTAGTTCCTCAACAACAAATCTCCTTTTTTCCCATGAAGCAGAGCCTCATCGACGAAATTACGAAAGTTCTAAAAAGA
>Ga0209491_10001132_pt1 | contig 52717 bp, 41 predicted proteins | sample BON02_FD_187213 | JGI IMG/M metagenome (GOLD analysis project Ga0209491, IMG submission 187213) | Freshwater microbial communities from Lake Bonney liftoff mats and glacier meltwater in Antarctica - BON-02 (SPAdes) (version 2) | ecosystem: Environmental > Aquatic > Freshwater > Ice > Glacier...
TCAAGGCCGGGTTGCGCTACCTGCGACGATGTAGAGCCATGTCGCTGCCGATCCCAGCCCTATGGGCCGTCTGGCCACATCATCAGGGGGAATGAGAAAAATGACGGGTGGTAAGACTTAACCCCTTTTCATCGGGGGGTGTTCATGGCGGCGGATTTAATCATTAAGTATGAAGGCGGTGATGCTGATTTACATTTTGTAGAAATGAGGTCTCTTGGAAATTCATTTCTTGGTTTTGAAAGGATAATTTCAGACGGATTAATATTTCTTGGAACAGATAGGCTCCCCAAGCGTGGTGAGCGTCATGATTTAGTCGTGCGCGCTCATGAGCCAGTGATCGGTTCATCTGAGATACCTATCTATCTGACTCAAGCTGCTGGACTTCTCCCTTTGGGGTGGTGGCTAATGCAGACTGGCGCTGCTGAAGCAGTCAGCCATTTTGCTACGTTTGTTTTTACTCATTTAAGTGGCAGAAAGAGCGAGGCAGAAAAAGCAATGGCCGCAATGATAAAAATGCGAGAGATCGAGGCCGAGCAGAATTTGAGAAGCCAAGAACAATGGCTTGAGAATGAGGCGCGTTGGAGAGACCAGTTGTTTGCGCTCGTCAATAAACTCGCGTTTCCAGCAATACGAGCAGTTGCCCCAGTAGGCCCTTCGGTCGATCAATTTAAGTTCAACGGGTCGGTAGCACCCAGTTTATTAGTAGATTTGCCAACAGCTGATGCAATTCGTTCAAAAGGGGAATTGGAAGTGACTGACTTGCAAACGGTGAAGCTTCAAATCGATGGATTTGTCTATCACACCAAGAAGTTGAATGTCGAAAATCCGGAGAGACCAGGCTCATATATTTCGGCTGATATTCGCGATCCTGTTTTTGATCAGGTCCCAAATATCTATACCGAGGCGGCTGCAACAAAATCTGAAATAGTAGTTCAGGCCAAATTCGGCTATCGCGCTGATAATTTAGAGAGAATCTGTATAATGGACCATGGAGATAATCGTGACAACTCTTAAAGAGGCCCGAGAAAAGGGTAAACTCAAAGAGTTCATCAAGGAACACGAGTCCGACCATGACGGCGACGAAGCCGCCATTGAGGAGACGCTTAAATCAATGGTTGGTAAGTCGAAACCAGTTCCGAAAACATCGTCTCGGGACGGTGACGACGATTGAAGCGATATTCAGCTTCCTTGGCATATTTCCAAAGGTGCTGTGGCGAAACGTGAATGTGAGTTCCAAAGATACCGCGCTTCAACTGTGACCAGAAACCTTCAATTCCGTTGGTAGTCGTTCCGGTAGGGCTTACCCACTGGTTGACGCTGTGATTGACCGTCTTGTGCCAATATTTGTGACCCGTTCCGTCCAGACCGGCATAGCTCATAAATTCATCGGTATGGATTTCGGTGTGAGGCTTCACGTTGGCAACGATATGACCCTGTAGCGTCGATTTGCGGCGATTGGGGATGACAACAGTGATGACTTCGCCGTTACGCTGCAACATACCCATGATCGCTGTCTTGCCGTCTTTGTTGCCGGGACCGCCTCCATGATTGACACCGCCGATATAGGTTTCGTCCACTTCAACGATTTTCATAAAGCCGCCAAGGGGATTTTCGCCGTCAACATCGGCCATATGTTCGCGGATCAGGCCAGCCATGCGCCATGCCGTCTTGTAGGTGACGCCAAGCTGGCGCTCTAGTTCCTTGGCTGCAACGCCGTGGCGGGTGGTGGTGAACAGATAGATCGCATAGAACCAAAGCTGCAAGGCTGTCCGGCTCTTTTCAAAGGGCGTGCCAACAGTCGGGTGCAAGTGATGGCCGCACCATTGGCAGGAATAAGCGCGCTCAGCTTTGATACGATACCAATTGGAAGCCTTTTCGCACTTGGGGCATTCGTAACCCTGTCCGAAACGAACATCAAAGATATGCTGCAAGCAGGTTTCATCATCGGGAAACTGCTTGAAGAATTGAGCGATTGTGAGGGGTTTCTGTTTCATGTCCATTATGTAGCAGATTAGACTACGTATGGCAAGGGGATAATCACTAAGCGGGAAGTGATTGTCCCCCTGGCAGAACGGCAGCCTAGTCGGCAGGAAATATTTTCCGGTTCTTGGCGCAGTAAAGCGCTTCGTCGGCGGTGGCGAACAACGTTTGGGGATTATATTTGCCGTCCTTGCCAGCGAAAGCGAAGCCGACCGATACCTTCAGCGTCAACAAACAACCGTTCCACTGTATGGGCCTGAGAAGACTGCCAATAAAAGACTGTAAGTCAACCTTTGTCTGGGTGCGCGATACCGAAGATGGCAGCAACACTGCAAATTCGTCACCGCCAATCCGGGAGACCAGATGCGCGTTGACGAACGCCTTGCGGAGATTTTCCGCAAGGTTGACGAGGCATGCGTCGCCAGCCGCGTGACCCCAGCGATCGTTGATTTGTTTGAAATCATCAATGTCGAACAGGATTAACGTGCCGATGTCATCCAATGCAGCTCCATTGCTCGGCTGGTCCAGAAAGCGTTGAAAGCGAGTCCGGTTGGCAACGCCCGTGAGCGGGTCGCATTCTGCTTGCGCCCGGAGAAGTTCCCATCGCATATGATCGTCTGTTATATCTTGCTTCATGCCAAAAAGCGTCTCGGATCGCCCGTTCGAGCCCCGTATGGCGGCCGTAATTCGGATCCAGCGCTCGATTCCGTCAGGGCGCACGATTCTTGCGTCCAGTGTGAAGCCATCGCGATTCTCTATGGCCTGCGTTCGTCTCCGCTCGAGCAATTCGCGCGATTCTTCGCCATAAAGTTCGATTGTGGCTTTTCGGTCCAGGGCGTCTTCACTCGTCAGTCCGAAAATGCAAAAAACCCCATCGGTCCAGTCAAGCCGTTCACTTGCAAGATCGCATGACCATGCGCCAATGAGAACCAGTGGCGCGGCTTGGTCAAGCAGGTCCAAAGAACCCAGCCGGTTATCCAAAGTTGCCGATGCTGCTCTATAAAAATTCTTTGAATTTACTTGGTTCATTGGCTCCATCGTTTGCTGCGGCCTGAAGCTGAATTTCAGCAAGGACAAGCGAGATTGGGTAGCCCCGGCATGTGAAGATTTCGTTTATAACGGCCCAGGAACCTCAGACAGGTGGGGCCAAATTGACGCGAGAAATGCCGTCAGGCTGCTCCCGCCTGCTGTATTTTCCGGATTTCATGCGCAGACGCTTGAACGGTCGGGATGGCATCAAAGCTGACTGTCCGGTTTCAGGCTGGTGAGCAGCCAGTCAGCAAGCGGCCCAGTTTGCGACATTTCTGACCGTAAGTTCGATTCCCGAAAACTGCCATTCAGTCGGACAAAGCTTAGGGGCGGGAATTGGGCCGATGGCAGATGGTCAGCTTTGTGGCCTCAGGGCTGTAAAAAGCGGAAACCCCGCTCGGCGCAATAGAAATGCGATCTAATTTAGGCAGTATCGTCGTTAATCTGTATTTCGACGCGCGCACCAACCCTTTAGAGAAAGGAACCATCCCGTGCATTCCCACGTTTGATATCATGAAATATGCTCATGGAATGCGTTGGTCACATTAGTTTTAGGACAGGCAGCGTCCGGCGCTTGGGTTTAACATTGGAAACCACTCTAGCCGTGCCGGTATGAGCCTGTCATGCCAGCGCCGCGCCTACCTCATTCTTTCTGAAGGTCCGCAGTTTGTCTGTAAATATCAGAATCAATTGGTCAGTCGCAGCTGCGAGATATCATTGGCGATAGTACGGAAATTATCGAGCAATTGTGAGCTATTGCTGGCGTTGTAGAATTTTCCGGACGTTGCGCAGTTCTGCAGATTGGTGATTGAGCCGGCGCTGACACCATTACCGAAGGAGACAACCCATAGCGTGATATTCTGGTTTTTGATGGCCTTGCACATCGCCAGAAAACGGGTGTTTACCTGGGTCGTGAGATCGTTGCTGGATGGTGCGCCATTCGCCGAGGTCCTGCGTCGATCATACCATTCTACACCATAAGAAGTATATTGTGAACTGCTGGTAACGGTATCACCATCGGTCATGAAGATCAGGTGACGGTCGATAGCGCCGCCGTTGTCCGTAGTCGCATTCTCAGCCGCGAATATGCCCGTAGGCGAGAGAAAACGTGCGCCCCAGATCAATCCGATATCATGATAGGTGCTGCCGATCGCATCCAGATTATCGAGATAGCTGTCGAAGTCGCTGGGATTGTCCCACCGCTGCAACTTGCGTGCTTCATTGGCACAGGTATAGCTGAAATTTCGACTTAGATTGCTCGCTGTGGAAACAGTCGAGCTCGTCCGATTGCCACGATAATCATATCTGCCCCAAACCGCGTCCTCCAGCAATGGTCCCCATTGGGTGGCGGGATCGCCAGTGGTTGGGACCCGATCAATATCAAGATCGTAGGCGGCGGTTGGGATCGGATTGAAATTGGTGGTTCTGACCGTTTGCCGTTCTTCGATGCAACCGTCCCAAGATACGCCAGTATCAAGCCCCTGATTTCCGACCGGAAGGTCTAGCGTACCGTTCCATGATGAGCCGCCCGCCTTCAGAGCGCTGATATTAAAGGTGACCGGTTTATAGTCATAATGGGAAAATACCTGTTGCTGTTCATACACCGGCTTATTGACTTGCCGATATTCCCGCTTCTGGATAAGTTTTCGGGTTCTTAGCCTGATACTGCAGCGATCCTTCCTTCTATTATAGCTGGTACTATAGTCATAACGGGTCCCCGTTTCATCCGTGTACCAGCGATTTATCTGATCCCCGCCGGACGTCCACGTATCCTTGCCATATTTGGAGCCTTCATTGCCCAACATTTCGTCATAATCGTCAGGCTGCAGAGATTTACAAGCTTTTGAGTTCCTGACGTTATAGTGCGTATCAACCGTCGATCTACCGCTCCAACTGCCTTGAAAATAAAAAGTACTGCCATAGACATAAGGCGTGCCGGCGGTGTAATCGACAACGACATTTTCTAACTTGGTGGCGGCTTGGCGCGACTGATAGGTCCAATTGTCTGCGAGAAAATCGTTCGGTAGAAGCTTTCCGACGTTCACATTGGTGCTGTACGGCACAAATCCAAACCGAAGGTGTGCCGTATTCGCGCTTCCGGCCGACGGCGTTGACCCGCAATCTTCGGCACTGTCCCTTTTTGCCAATGTTTCATAAAAACATTTTACCGCCGAGCGCAATCCGCGGATTCTAGCGTTTGATGCTTCGACATTGCCATTATTGCCGCAATAGGATGTTCCAGTATCCGGGCAATTCATCGACCCCGTCGTATCTAAAACGAACATGACGTCGGTATTGGGAATGCTCATGGAGGCATCGCATTCAACGGCGACACTTTTGGTGCCAAAGCCGAACATCTGCATTACGGCCATGTCCAGTTTAACCGTTGCGGTGCCGGTTACTGTTCCGGCATTTTCCGAAAAAGTGACGGTCCCGTCATACGAACTATAGGCATTGGTATCAAAATTAGCCCGGAACATGTTGGTAGCCGCGGTGTTGGCCGCGTTACTGTTGGCACCCCAATAGCCGCTCGCCATTTGCCGTCTGCCAGCCAGCGCTCCGGCATCGCATGCTTGTTGCAAGCGAGTTTGCACCAGGTAAATTCGGCTCATATCAACGCCGCCGCCAATCATCGCGGCAAGCGGAAAGAGGGCCATCCCTGCCATAGCAAGCGTGTTGCCAGCCGTATTGGACCGCAACTCCTGCAAAAACGATTTTGCGGATTGTTTCTTCGCTTTGTCAAACATGATTCTGGCCTTTCATCCGTGCGCGCATGGCGGCACCGTCCAATTTCAATTCAGGGTGCTTGATCGAGGGAGAAGGGTCAGCTGCGGGCCAATGGCCATGGTTAACAAAATGGTTGCCTTGATTTTTGCCAGAAAGCCGTTGACCGCCTGGCCATGCGAGACACAATTTTACGACTCGATCCGTTTTACAGATTTGTCCTCGTCTTTGCGAAAGCGCCTGATTGTTTTTCAGATCAGTTGAAAAATTCGAAATAAGTCCGAAATTTATGTCATGTAGCTTGGTGATCTTTAATCCTTAGATTTAGCGCTAGCGTGAGCAGCAGTCATTGGGAGAGCCCAGGGAAGTTCCCGCATCAGGGCAGAGTGTCGTGCCGACCGTTCCGTGACGGCTTTATCGCTAATCTTGGTTAAAAAAGGGTAACCCGTATTCGACCACACCCTAAGACGCGGCTGAGATTCGGCATTCAGAGGCTCTGCTTCGAGATTTTCGCAAAGCGTTACATCGGAGCAACCAAGTGTGCTATCGCCTATGTTGCGGGCCATGTGTAACGGCGGAGCATTGATAAAAGCGAAGAGACTTGAGCCCAAAGTGGCAAAATAAGTCCTGTACGAACCCCTTCCATCTGCGAAGCTGAAGTTATCAGCCAACAGAACAGCTCGGGCGAGCCGAACGTCAGATTCCTAACTTTAGAATCCAAAAGCTGCAGGGCAGGAAACTACCCATTTTCGCCCTTTCAGCGCTCTCCAGCAGGGTGCCGATAGCGGCTGACCCTTGGGTAACGATAATAAAAATCGTGAGAAATTAGGTGTAACTTGCTGACAAATCGAAAAACCTTCTCGCAACCCCAGCCACTATATAGCAATAAACGGCACCATCGCACCCGCCTCAGCCGCATCCGCCTCGGCCGGGCGGCAAAGCAGGGCGTTGGCCGCGGCCAGCACCGAAAGCTTGGCGCTGTCCTGGCTGTTGAAGGGCGTGATCCCGGTCTGGTCGACTTTGGCGCGGAGAAATTGGGCGCGGGGGCCGGTGGCGGGGAGGGCTTCGGTGGTCGGGGCGCTCTGATAGGCGGGCAGATAGCGGGCGGCTCCGGCCATGAAGCGGATCAGCGGCAGCAGAAACAAAGTGGCTGCGACAAAGGCGGAGGCCGGGTTGCCGGGGAGCGCCAATATCACCGTCTTGCCGAGTTTTCCGGCCATCACCGGCTTGCCCGGTTTCATCGCGATCTTGTAGAAGTCGATTGCCGCGCCGAGCTTGCGGAAGGCGGGGCCGACCAGATCATGATCGCCGACCGAGGCGCCGCCGATGGTGACGATGATATCGCAGTCCTTCGCGCTGTCCAGTGCCGCGCACAGGACATCCATGTCGTCGGCTATGCGGCTCAGGCTGCGGGTTTCGGCGGTCAGGCCGGACAGCATGGCTGACAGCATGACGTCATTGCTGGCGGGTATCTGGTGGGGCAGGGTGGCGCTGCCCGGCGCGACCAGTTCGTCGCCGGTCGAGACCACTGCCACGCGGGGCTGCCTGCCGACCGGCAGCTCGCCATAGCCGGCGATCACCGCTTCGCCGAGGGCCGCTGCGTTGAGCAGGCGGCCGGCGGGCAAGCCGATGCTACCCTGCGCGAAATCACCGCCCTGATGCCGGACATGGCGGCCTTTTGCCGGCGAGGGCTCTGCGGTCAGGCGGATGGTGGTGCCGTCGGCCTCGACATTTTCCTGCATGACCACGGTATCCGCGCCCTCGGGCAGCAGGGCTCCGGTGAATATCCGGGCGGTTTCTCCGGCTTGCAGCGCGCGGCAGGGCGGGCTGCCAGCCGGGCATTCGCCAACCAAGGTCCACGGCCCATCCCGATCTGCAAAGCGGATCGCATAGCCGTCCATCGCAGACATATCGGCCGCCGGTTGCTCGCGCCTGGCGACCAGGTCTGCGGAGAGATAGCGGCCGAGCGCATCATGGACGGAAAGCGTTTCGGCGGGCAGGGGGGCGGTCAGCGCGATCAGTCGCTGCTGGGCTTGATCGAGAGGCAGCAATGCGCTCATTCCGCGACCCAGTCTCCCGACTTGCCGCCGCTCTTGGAGAGAAGTTTAATATCGCTGATCACTATATCCTTCTGCATCGCCTTCGACATGTCATAGATTGTCAGGAGTGCGACGGAACAGGCTGTCAAAGCTTCCATTTCCACGCCGGTCTTGCCGGTCAGCCGCGCCATCGACGACACCTTGATACCATCGTCGAGAAAGGTGAAATCCACCGCCACCCTGGTCAGCGCCAGCGGGTGGCACAGGGGGATCAGGTCGCTGGTCTTTTTTGCCGCCATGATCCCGGCAATGCGCGCGGTCGCCAGCACATCGCCTTTCTTCATGGCATTCGCTTTTATAGCTTCCAAAACTTCCAGGGTCATCGCGATCCGGCCTTCGGCATGGGCCTCGCGAACCGTGTCGGCCTTGTCGCCAACGTCAACCATATGGGCCGCGCCGGTGCCGTCGATATGGGTCAATTTGCTCATGAATTTCCTGTCAGCAGCGCGCGGGTTGCGGCCTCCACATTATCCTGTCGCATCAAAGATTCACCTACCAAAAAGGCGCGGGCCCCCGATAATGATAGCCGCTGGCAGTCCTCGTGGGTGAATATGCCGCTTTCCGATATCATGATCCGGTCATCGGGCACCAGCTTCGACAGCCGCTCGGTCTGCTCGAGGCTGGTCTCGAAGGTCTTGAGATTGCGGTTGTTGATGCCGAGCAGCGGCGATTGCAGCTTCAGCGCCCGTTCCAGTTCGGCTTCGTCATGCACCTCGATCAGCGCGTCCATGCCGAGCGCCAGGGCTTCCGCCTCTATCTCCGCCGCCAGAGCGTCATCGAGCACCGCCATGATGATCAGGATCGCATCCGCGCCGAGCGCCCGCGATTCGGCGACCTGCCATGGGTCGACCATGAAATCCTTGCGCAGGCAGGGCAGATCGACGGCCGCGCGCGCAGCCACCAGATATTCGTCCGCGCCCTGAAAATAGGGCTGGTCGGTCAGAACCGACAGGCAGGCCGCACCCCCAGCCTGATAGGCAAGCGCATGGGCCGGGGGATCGAAATCCTCGCGGATCAGGCCCTTGGAGGGGCTGGCTTTCTTGATTTCCGCGATCAGGGCAAAGCCGGTGGCTGATTTTGCGCGGATCGCGGCTGCAAAGCCGCGCGGTGCGGTCTGACGATTGATGTCATCGCTCAGCTTCGACGCGGGGACATCAGCCTTCCGTTGCCGCACATAGTCCCGCGTCGTCGCGCAGATTTGGTCGAGCTTGTTCATTGATTGGCGATCCAGCAATTGAGCATGGCGTTGGCAAGCCCCTTGTCGAGCGCCTCGGCGGCTTCCTCGACACCGGCTTCCCAGCTGTCGACTTCGCCCGCGACCATCAGCGCGGCCGCGCTGTTGAGCAAGACTGCATCGCGATAGGGGGATGTCTCGCCCTGCAGCAGCGTCTTGAGCGCAGCGGCGTTATATTGCGCATCGCCGCCCTTTATCGCTTCTGCTGGATGGCGGGTCAGGCCGGCATCTTCCGGAGTGATCCGGCTGATCGTAACCGCGCCATCGCTGATCATGGCAACCCGGCTGGGACCGGAAATGCTGAGTTCGTCGAGCCCTTCCTCGCCGGAGACGATCATCGCCTTGTCATAGCCCAGTTGCAGCGCTGCTTCGGCATAGGTTTCGACCAGATCGGGCGAGGCGACGCCGATCAGCTGGCGCTTGACCTTCGCCGGATTGCACAAGGGCCCGAGCAGATTGAAGATCGTCCGGCGACCGATTGCCTTGCGGATCGGAGCCAGCGGGCCGAGCGCCGGATGATGGTTGGGGGCGAAGAAAAAGGCGATGCCGATCTCGCGCAGGCTCTGCTCGCCATTGGTCGCCGCTTTGGCAAGGTCGAGCCCGAGCGCCTCGAGCGTGTCCGCCGCGCCCGATTTGCTCGAGGCGGCGCGATTGCCATGTTTCGCCATCGGTATGTCGCAGGCGGCCACGACCAAAGCGGTGGCGGTGGAGATGTTCAGGCTGTGGCTGCCATCGCCGCCGGTGCCGCAGACATCAATGGCATTGGCCGGCGCGTCGACGCCGATCATCCTTGCGCGCATTTCGGTGGCTGCGGCGGCGATCTCGACCGAAGTTTCTCCCCGGTCGGCGAGGTCGGTCAGAAAGCCGGTAATCTCGTCGGCGGAACAGGATCCGTCCAATATCGCGGCAAAGGCTGCGCGGGCAGATCCTTCGGACAGGGGGCTCGCCGGGTCGGGCAAGGTCATGCCCGTTCCTTTGCTTCGATCCCCGCAATCGCCATGAAATTGGCCAGCAGCGCATGGCCATGTTCGGTGGCGATACTCTCCGGGTGGAATTGCACGCCGTGGATCGGCAGGCTGTCGTGGCGGAACCCCATGACCGAACCATCGTCGGCGGTCGCGTTGACCGGCAGGCAGGCGGGAATATCCTCGACAATCAGCGAGTGATAGCGGGTCGCTATATAAGGCGAGGGCAGGCCGGCAAAGACGCCGCTGCCGTCATGGGTCACTGGCGATGTCTTGCCGTGCATCAGGCCGCCGCGCACAACCTTGCCGCCGAAATGCTGGCCGATGCTCTGGTGACCAAGGCAGACGCCCAGCAAGGGTTTCCCGGCATCGGCGCAGGCCGCGACCAGATCGAGCGATATGCCGGCTTCATTGGGGGTGCACGGACCCGGTGAAATCAGGAAGGCCTGTGCGCCTGTGCGCAGCGCCTCTGCGGCGGTCAGCGAATCATTGCGCTCGACGCGCACCTCGGCGCCCAGTTCCATCAGATAATGGACCAGGTTGAAGGTGAAGCTGTCATAATTGTCGATGACGAGGATCATGCAACGCTGCCTAGTGGCAAATGACCGGCAGGCCAAGTGATTCTGCGAGGGCTTTGACCTGTGCGTTTGCGGTGATAGGGAAATAGCCAACAACATGCCGTTAGCGCTGAGCCTGTCGAAGTGCGGCTCTGGACTTGAAGCGTCCTTCGACAGGCTCAGGACTAACGGTATTGGCAATAATGCGATTGGAGAATCATCATGGGCGAGCCCGTCACCGTCAATATTCCGCACAAACTGGGTCTGGATGAAGCCAAGAGCCGGATCGGCAGCGGTGTCCACACGCTGAGCGATGTCATCCCGGGTGCCAGCCTGACCGACCATCACTGGGAAGGCGATCATCTCCACTTCACCCTCGAGGCCATCGGCCAGCGCATCGTCAGCGACATGCATGTCCGTGAAGACGAGGTTTACGCCGTTCTCGACCTGCCGCCGATGCTGGCGATGTTCGCCAACAAGATCAAGGCGAAGCTCCTCAAGGAAGCGCCGAAGATGCTGGAGTGAGGCTTTCGGTCAAGGCCTATTTCCTTCCAGAATCGGACTTTGATGCACGGCCAGCGGGCAATCAGGTTTACGGCTTTACAAAGGGTATGACCATCGGCGTCGTCTGCTGATAGTCGCGATACTGGTCCCCCAGATCAACCAGCAGCGTCTTCTCCTCATTCCTGAGGCCGAAATAAATATATACTGTCCACCCGATCGCAAGCACCAGCTGCCCCAATGTCATCGTTGGCGCCGCCCAGAGCGCGATCAGGATACCCGTCATCATCGGATGTCGGACCAGTTTGTAGAGCATGGGTGTTACGAATGACATGTCCTTGGATTGCCGTTCGGTCAAATTCTCAAACGCCTGTTGCAAGCCGAAGAGATGGAAATGGTTGATCAGGAATGTCGAGATGAACACGATCACCCAGTCGAACAGGTAGATGAGAATCAGCGCTGTTCCCAATATGGTCGCCGAAACATCCCATATGACGAACGCCAAGGGCTGCCACAGCAGCATCAGGCCGATGGTCAGAACCGCAACAATCAGCACATAGCTGCTGCGTTCAATCGACGCCGGAATCATGTTTTTCCAGCGATCCTTGAAAGCCGGAGTTGCCATGATACTGTGCTGACAGCCCCAGATCAGGACCAGCGCCGGGTGCAGGCCGATTTGCATGGCCGCCAAGCCCTGGTCAACCGTCACCGGCACATACCATTCGGCGATCCACAAGATCAGCCCGACAATCGCGACCATGCCCAGAATATAAGAAAATATGCTGAATAGCATCGCAGTGACACGTCCCATAAGTCCCCCCGGTTACTTTTGGAAATAATGCATTGGCTATCATACGGCCCGCCGCTTGTCGACGACGGCCGGAAAAGGGGATGGGGTCGGGATTGTTATCTGGCGTTGATGATCATTTTTGAAGGCAGCAATTGGGTGGTTAGCCGACTGTCTGATTTCGGATAACGAGGGTGCAAAGTGGACCAACATTCAATTACAAAAGCGCTGCCGCCAGCCAAGCGGCAAGGCAACGCTTGAGGCATAACGACAGACTGCATGGGCGAAGGATGGACTGGGCCAGCGGAAATTATATTGCCAGCTCTGACTGCACAACTTGTCTGCATCCACAAGCCCTTAAGCCTCATATATAGCGACTCAGGCTAATATTATCCCGAATTGGCGGGCCGCGAGAATTCCGCTTAACTCAAGCCGTAACCACTGCCAACGGCAATTTCGTTGTAACTGAAATTTGGCTTCCCGTCTGTTGATTGTAACCCATTCAAAACATGTAGGACTGGTTTTTCATATGGTAATTTTTCGTTGGAAAAACTTTGCGTTTTTTGTTCTTTTATCTTCATTTTCGGTTCCCTTTTGGGATGTCTTCAGCGGTAGGGTGATTGTCGGACTAGTCCGATATGTGCGTGAACTTGCTCCCGCTCTAAGCCTATGAAAATAAATGTCAATTTTTACAGGGAAAGGGAGCGGTCATGGAGGCCGCAAAGGCGGCTTTCGGTCAATGGCGGTCAGCCTGGAAACGTCTGCTATTGGGGCGGTTGCCAACTAGCAGCATTTGTTTCTGGAATGTCCATTTCGACGCCCAAAGCAGACCGCTCAATTCACTGCCCGAACCCGACATCCTGTACCCGCTTCACCGCCTCTTTCGCCGCCGCCAGCAACGCGCTCGCCTTGGCTTCGCATTCAGCCTGTTCATAGGCGGGATTGCTGTCGGCGACGATCCCGGCACCCGCCTGCACATGCAGCATGCCGTCCTTCACAATCCCGGTGCGCAGCACGATACAGCTGTCCATGCTGCCATCGGGGGAGAAATAGCCGACGCCGCCGGCATAGGCGCCGCGGGTTTCGGGTTCGAGTTCGGCGATTATCTGGCAGGCGCGCACCTTGGGTGCACCGCTGACCGTGCCGGCGGGGAAACCGGCGAACAGCGCGTCCAGCGCGTCCTTGTCCGGGGCCAGCTGGCCGACGACATTGGACACGATATGCATGACATGGCTGTAGAACTCGACCGTATAGCTGTCGGTGACCTCGACGCTGTGCGCGCTCGCCACCCGGCCCACATCATTGCGGCCGAGATCGAGCAGCATCAGATGTTCGGCCCGCTCCTTGGGGTCGGCAAGCAGGCTGTCCCGGTTGGCCTTGTCCTCGGCTGCATTCTTGCCGCGCGGCCGGGTTCCGGCGATCGGTCTGATCGTGACTTCGCCATCGCGCGCGCGGACCAGGATTTCGGGACTCGAGCCGGTCAGGGCAAAGCCGGGCAGGTCGAGGAAGAACAGGAAAGGTGACGGGTTTATCCTGCGCAATGCGCGGTAGAGTTCGATTGGCGGCAGGGTGAAAGGCGTGGTGAAGCGCTGCGCCAGCACCACCTGGAAGATATCACCCGCCTCGATATACTCCTTGGCGCGCAGCACCATCTGGGCATATTTTTCGGGCGCGAGTTTCGGGGTGAAATTGACCTCATCCAGATTGAGTTCTGGGCCATGCTGTCCTTCGACAAGCTCAGGACGAATGGATTTGGAAAGACCACGCTCCACCTCATCCAGCCGTTCCTGTGCTGAGGCGATCTTGGCTTCGCTATCCCCATCACTCTCCGGCCATACGGGTGCGACCAGAAACAATTCGTCGGCCAGCCGGTCAAAGATCAGGATCACGGTCGGCCGGACGAACAGCATGTCGGGCAGGTCCAGTTCGGATTGCGGCGCGCGCGGAAGCTTCTCGACCAGGCCGATGGTTTCATAGCCAAAATAGCCGACCAGACAGGCGAGGGCGCGGGGCAATATTTCCGGCACGTCCATCTGGCAGGCCTTGACCAGATTGCGCAGGGCGGCGAGGCTGTCGCCGCTTTCCAGGGCAAAAGCGGTGCGGTCCTGCAGCCAGTTGCGATTGATCGCGGCTTGCGTGCCATCGGCGCGGAACACGAGATCGGGGGCCAGGCCAATCAGACTGTGGCGTCCCCGGGTTTCCCCGCCTTCAACCGATTCGAGCAGGAAATCGCCGCGGCCTTCTTCCATCAGTTTGAGAGCAGCGGACACCGGCGTCTCGGTATCGGCAACCTGCCGTCGCCAGATCAGCGCCGGTTTGCCACTCTTCAGTGCCGCGCGTGCCGCTTCCATTCCGAAACTGCCCGCCATGGATGCGTCAATTACCGCCGAGTAGCTGGTTTTTCAGCGCGGAGAGCGTTTTTTCATTCCGTTCCACGCCGATATCCGCCTTCATCGCGTTGATGAACTGTGCGGTATATTCATTGCCGAACACCTGCTTGAACTGGGTCCTTGTGGCTTTCAGCAAATCTTCGCGTTTAGACGCATCGCCGGGATTGAGCTTGTCGAGCACGACCACGAACCAACCCTGATCACGCGGTGCTGCCAGAGATTTCGCGGTACCCTGCGCCATGCTGAACATCAGGCTGAGCGGCGCTGGCACCTGTCCCTGCTGGCTTTGCCGGGCGAGATCGGCCCGGGTCGAACTGATCTTCTGGACATTGGGCAATTTGATCCCGGCATCGGCGACTGCTTTTGACAAAGACGCGCCGCCACTGACCGCCTTGGCAATCTTGTCTGCCAGGAGCTTGGCTTTCTTCGATCCCTGATCGAGCATATAGTCGCGGGTCACCAACTGCTCGATTTGCGCCAGAGGCGGCGGCGCGGATTCGGTTATGTCGGATACGTCGATCGCGGCATATTGCTGGCCAGGAATGATTTCGACGATCTGTGGATCGGAATCCTGCTCCACCGCAAAGGCGATCGGCAATATCCGCTGCATCTCGGGGATCGGCCGATAATTTTGGTCATTCGGATTCTGGCCATTGGCCAGCAGGGCCGGGGTGGATTCCACCTTGAGCTGCTCTGCCTTGGCAATGTCGGCCAAGGTCGCTCCGTCAGCAAATTCATCCTCCAGCCGGACGGTCAGTTCGGCCATTGCCTCGTCGATTTTTTCGCGAGTCAGTTCGTTGACGATTTCGGTGCGGACCTGTTCCAGCGTGCGGGCCGGGATTTGCTTGATACCCTCGACCTTGACGATGTGCCAGCCGAGCGCGCTTTGCGCCGGTCCGGCGATGGCGCCCGAGCGAACGGCAAAGACAGCATTTGCGACAGCCTGCGATGCGCTATTAGCAAAATCGGTCTTGCTGATCGATCCCACTTCGGCGGCAGACAGGCCGACCGATTGAGCGGCTTGCTCGATCGAGGTGCCGGCCTTGATCTTGTCGGCCAGGGCCTTGGCAGCGGCTTCGGTCGGTACGATGATCTGATTGAGATTGCGGGTCTCACTGGCCGAATAGCGAGAATTGTTGAGACTATAATAGCCAGAGATTTCCTTCTCGCTTGGCTTGATCTTGTCGTTGAACCGGGATTTTTCGAACAATGCATAGCGGATCGTCCGGCGTTCCGGAATCGTGTAGCGGGATGCGTTCTTGGCATAAAAGGCCGCAACCGCTGCCTTTGCCGGCTTGATATCTTCGATGAAAGCGACCGACGGGATGGTGGCAATCTGTCCTTCGCGTGATTCGAGCAGCAGAGAGGCATACGGCATAACCAGTTTTTGCGGCACCGCTGCCCCAAATCCTGCTGCCGTCAACAGCTGATCCGCGAGCAGGTTGCGGGTAAAATCGTCGCGCAACTGGGTTTCATTTATACCCTGCTGCTGCAAGGCCCGCCGGAAATTTTCTTCGCTAAACTGGCCATCGGCGCCCTGAAAGGCCGGGATATTGGCAATTTCTCCATCGATCAGGCGTTTGCCGGCGGCCATGCCATATTTGCTGCCGAAATCGGCAATGGCAAAGCTGTTGATCAGCCGTTCCAATACATCGTCAAAGCCGCCGCCGTTGATGAAGGTCTTGAGATCGAGTCCGGTGTTCTCGCGCTGCTCGCCGCGAAAGGCATTGTTTACGGACTGGCCGAGTTCGGAGCTGGTCAATTTGCTATCGCCAACCTTGGCAGCCGTTCCCGAGCCAGTGACCCCGCCGAACGTACCGCTGCTCGACACGTCGGCCGTGGCAAAGGCAAAAGCGATCAACCCGATGAAGCAAAAGGTCAGAAAAAGCCCCAGTTTCGAGGAAAAAATGCGGCGGAAAAAACTGATCATGAAAGAGATGTTCCATTGCGGGAGTTGGATTTGCGCTTGCTTTAGGCGGCTTGGCTTTTTCGTTCAAGCAAAAGACTGCGGAAGGAAATTGGCAAGCGGAAGGATATTTGTTAGCGGATGAACATTGGAAAAATAAAAAAGGCTGAGGGCATCATGGCAAACCGCAAATATATTGTCGGCAACTGGAAAATGAACGGGCTGCGGGCGCAGCTTCCGGATATAGCGGCCATTGCTGCGATCGCCGCCAATCATGAGGGTGCCGATGTCGGCATCTGCCCTCCGGCAACATTGATCGCCGCAGCCGTGCAGGCCAATCCGGGTTTCGCCATCGGTGCGCAAGATTGCCATTTTGCCGAAAGCGGCGCGCATACCGGCTGTCTGTCAGCTGCCATGCTGAAGGAAGCGGGGGCAAGTTACTCGATCCTCGGGCACAGCGAACGCCGCGCTGATCAGCAGGAAGGCGACGCTGAAGTGAAGGCCAAGGCGGAAGCGGTCCACGCCGCCGGCATGGGAGCCATTATCTGCGTCGGTGAAACCGAAGAAGAGCGCGATGCCGGACAGGCGATCGAAATTGTCACGGTACAGCTCGGCCGTTCCTTTCCCGCTGGTGCCAGCGCAGATTGGCTGACGATCGCTTATGAACCGGTCTGGGCCATCGGCACCGGCCGGGTTCCCGAGGTCAGTGATGTCGCCGAAATGCACGCCGCGATTCGGGCAAAGCTCGGCAAATTGATGGGGCAGGGAAGCGACGCGGTGCGGATACTTTATGGCGGGTCGATGAATGGCAGCAATGCGGCGGAGTTGCTGGCGGTTGCCAATGTCGATGGCGGGCTGGTCGGCGGTGCCAGTCTGACGGCAGCGAAATTCGCCCCGATTATCGAAGCGGCTGCGGCAGCCTGAATATTTTCATCGGGCGAAACGATGTCGCCATGGCTTGGGCAGGCCAAATGATCGAATCATTGAAAAAATAATTTCCAGCATTTGGTATAATCTATCCGGCATCATCTGTTCCTGCGTTTCCCTGGCCCAGATTTTGGCAAGCTTTGACCAAATTCGGCTGTTGTAGCATAGGCGATCATTGCTTGAACTCAGACGGGTCAATCGCTATGTGCGCTGCACGTTGGAGCGCATGCTCACCATATTTAGTTCGGAAAACTCATGTTTCTTTTTCTCACTGTCCTTCAAGCCATTGTTGCAGCCATGCTGGTCGGCGTCATATTGATGCAGAAATCCGAAGGCGGCGGTCTGGGTGTCGGCGGCTCGCCGTCCGGCATGATGTCGGCGCGCGGCGCGGCAGATTTGCTCACGCGAACAACATCAGTCCTGGCGGTATTGTTCGTCGCCTTGTCGATCACGCTGGCGGTTCTGGCTGCGGCGGAAGGCAAGGTTGAAACGATTGATCAGAGCCTGCAACGCGATACCAGCGCGCCAATTTCCGCACCTGCTGACGATGTACCCCTGGTCGGTGACGATCCGCTGGCGGCTGCCGCTGCTGCAGCGGCAGAAGAAGCCCCGGCAGCCAACTCGGACAGTTCCATTCCGCTGGACCAATAAGGCTCTTCAAGGCAACCTTCTGACTCTGGTTTTCGCAACAAAGTGACATTCGGCAATTCATGCTGAGTGAATGACCACCCGTTTGCCGGCAATTTACCAAGCCAAAATAAAATTTATTTCACTTTTCCGGATTCGTGGGATTGCCATATGTGGTGATAACGCCTTAAGCCTCTCCTCCCATGGCGCGATATATTTTCATTACCGGCGGTGTGGTTTCCTCTCTCGGCAAAGGTCTGATGGCAGCAAGCCTCGGTGCGCTGCTGCAGGCTCGCGGATATTCCGTGCGAATCCGGAAACTCGACCCCTATCTCAACGTTGATCCGGGCACGATGTCGCCCTATCAGCATGGCGAAGTCTATGTCACCGACGATGGTGCAGAGACCGACCTCGATCTTGGCCATTATGAGCGCTTTACCGGCGTTCCGTCGCTGCAATCCGACAATGTCACATCGGGCAGAATCTATCAGTCGATCATTACCAAAGAGCGCCGCGGCGACTATCTCGGTGCGACCGTACAAGTCATTCCGCATGTCACCGACGCGATTCAGGAATTTGCCGAGGACAAGCTCGACGGTATCGATTTTGTCCTGTGCGAAATAGGCGGAACCGTTGGCGATATCGAAAGCCTGCCGTTCATCGAGGCGATTCGGCAGCTGCGCAACAAGGTCGGCCGGGACAATGCGATTTCCGTGCACGTCACTCTGGTGCCTTATATTGCCGCTGCCGGTGAGCTGAAAACAAAGCCAACCCAGCATAGCGTCAGGGAATTGACCTCGCTGGGTATCCAGCCGGACATATTGCTCTGCCGCTGTGAACATCCGTTGCCCGATACGGAACGGGCCAAAATCGCTCAATTCTGCAACGTCAGCAAGGAATCGGTGATTCCGGCGCTGGATGCGAGCAACATCTATAATGTTCCGCTGCAATATCATCGGGAAGGTCTGGACACTGAGGTGCTGCGCGCCTTTGGCATTGACGATGCGCCGGAGCCCGATCTGTCGCGCTGGTATGATGTCATGGAACGGATTGAAAATCCGGAAGGGGAAGTGATTGTCGGCGTGGTCGGCAAATATGTCGGACTGCAGGATGCCTATAAATCGCTTCAGGAAGCGCTGTTCCACGGTGGCCTGGCCAATCGGGTGAAGGTACAGGTCCGCTGGCTCGATGCGGAAATGTTTGAAAATGAAGAAGACCTCGCACTGAAACTGGAGCCGCTGCACGCTATTTTGGTGCCCGGTGGTTTCGGCGAACGGGGCAGCGAAGGCAAGATCGGGTCGGTCAAATTTGCCCGTGAAAATGATATTCCGTTTTTCGGCATCTGTCTGGGCATGCAAATGGCCTGCGTCGAAGCGGCGCGTAATCTGGCCGGAATTGACACCGCATCGACGACCGAATTTGGTGAAACGTCGGAGCCGGTGGTTGGTCTGATCACCGAATGGATGACCGAAGAAGGTCTGCAAAAGCGTGAAGCTGGCGGAGACCTAGGCGGCACCATGCGACTCGGCGCCTATGATGCGGTATTGCAGCCGGGTTCGAAAATCAGCGAAATTTACGGCAGTTGCGAAATCAGCGAACGCCACCGCCACCGCTATGAGGTGAACAAGGGCTATGTCGAACGGCTGGAAGCAACCGGCCTGATTTTCTCCGGCATGTCACCGGATGGCGAGTTGCCTGAAACCGTTGAAAGACCTGATCATTGCTGGTTTGTCGGCGTTCAGTTCCATCCGGAACTCAAAAGCAAACCCTTTGATCCACATCCGCTTTTTGCGTCTTTCATCGCCGCAGCGCTGGAGCAAAGCCGGCTCGTTTAAGCGTCAAGATCGATGGACATCATTAGATTTTGATAGATGTCGAATCTGTCCAATATATTTTACTAAATGTGACTATTGTCACAGGCAAGCCGCAAAACGGGGTTAACAAAAACTTCCGAACAGGGCTGAGGGATGGTTGCAGTGAAAGCCGAAGAATTGGCAAATATATTGGCGGAGCACAGCCTGTTTGCCGATTGTGATGAAGCTGAACTGGCGGACTTGATATTGCGTGGGCATTTCATGCAATATAAAAAGGGGGATGAACTTATCATGCAAGGCGATCCGGGTAACTCGCTCCTGATATTATTGTCGGGCAATGCGCGTACCAGCATGATCGCCAGCAATGGTCATGAAGTTGTTCTCGATTATGCAGAAGCTGGACAGGTTCTGGGCGAAATCGCGCTGCTCGACGGCGGCGAGCGGACGGCCAGCGTCACAGCGATTGAGCCGACGTCGGCGCTTTCGATCACCCGCGCAGCGTTTGAAGACATTCTGGCAAAGCACAAGAATATGGCGCTTCGTCTGCTGAAAGTCATGGCCAAACGGATCCGGATGGCAAACAGCATGATTGAGGGTGACCGTGCTTATACATCGGGGCCTCGTCTTGCGCGCTACCTGTTGCGCTTGTCGGTTGTCGGCGCAGACGAAGGACGACTGAAACTGGACTTGAGCCAGAGCGAACTCGGCAATTTTGCCGGGATGTCGCGCGAACATATTAATCGGCAGCTGTCCGCCTGGTCGGAAGGCCAGATCGTGGCAGTGGAGAGCGGGAAGGTCCGGATATTGGACCATGCAATGCTTTCCCATATTGCCGAAGCAGATTCTTGACGACAATTGGCCTTTTGCGACCCGGGCTAATTATCGTCGAGAGTGACACCAAGCGGGTGTCAGGGGCAGTCGGATCCTCATCCGGCTGCCCCATTTTATTGAACCAGTGACAAAAAAGGCAGCCAGATCGCTCTGGCTGCCTCGGTGTTTGGTTGAAAGACCAGCTTAAGCGGCCTTGTCTTCTTTCTTTTCTCGCGTGTCCGCGATCTTGGTGACATTGCCGCTCTTGTTGATGGCGATTGTCTGCGGCCGCATCGCTTCCGGAATTTCCCGGACGAGGTCGATCACCAACAGGCCATCGGCCAGTTCGGCATTCTCGACGCGGACGAAATCGGCGAGTTCGAAACGCCGTTCAAAGTTGCGATTGGCGATGCCCATGTGCAGGAACTGCTTGCCTTCATGGTCTTCGGCTTGCTTGTTGCCGGCGACGAGCAGCAAATTCTGCTGGGCGGTGATTTCGATTTCGTCATCCTTGAAACCGGCGACGGCAAGCGTGATCCGATATTGATCTTCGCCGCTGCGTTCGATGTTGAACGGCGGGTAATTCTCGGATTGCTGCGCGCGGGCGTTATTTTCAAGCAGGTCGAACAGCCGGTCAAATCCTACGGTTGAGCGGCGGTAGGGGGTAAAGTCAAAACGATTCATATCTATATCCTCTTCAATTGAGCAATGTAAATTTGGACCCGCAAATGCGGCATCCGGTTCGCTGTTGTGAAACCCAATTGGCGTTTCACATTGATAAAGATATGATCAAGTTGCTGGATTTCAAGAGGAAGAAAAGTACCGGTTACCAGTGGTTTAGAAACTTTGCAGCGCAAAAAAACGCCCGGATGCCAAAGAGCACCCGGGCGAAAATGGTGACGAATTAATCCGCCCCCTGTTTTCCCTTCCTATTCAACGCCGCTTGTCCCCCAACATTTGGCGGAACCGGAAAGGATCCCTGAACCATGACCCGTTAATCGAGATGTTTGATTCTGTTTACATCTCTGGTCGAGTGACATAAATTTGTCATGATAAATTTGGCCCTTTCCAAAGATTGATCAGCATTTGTGGCATATCGGCAACAGCAGATTAACCACCATGCCACTTGCTTGCCCCGACCAGCGACCGTAAAGGCAGGGAAACCCGATCCAAGGAAGTCCTCGCAAGTCATGCTCCTATCCCGTTATGAATGGGTCATCGCCAAACGCTATCTGTTACCCGGCAAGGGGGAGGGGTTTATTTTCCTCGTTGCCAGTATCAGTCTGGTCGCAGTCATGCTGGGTGTCGCCGCGTTGATCGTGGTGATGAGCGTCATGAACGGCTTCCGCGCGGAGCTGTTTGACAAGATCGTAGGCCTAAATGGCCATGCCGTTATCCAGGGCTATGGCGGCCGTCTGCCCGATTGGCGAGATTTGCTGGAGGAAACCCGCCAGACCAAGGGGGTGGTCTCCGCATCGCCATTGATCGAGCAACCGCTGCTGACCACGTTCAACGGACGGGTTGAAGCGATATTGGTGCGCGGGATGCTGGTGCCGGATATATTGAATAATGAGACGCTCGATGGGAAAACCGTCGCCGGTGACTTGTCCCGTCTCGAACCAGGATCGGGGCGTGTCGGCATCGGCAGCCGGCTGGCGATGACGCTGGGCGCGCAGGTGGGCAGCCGAATCACCATCATCAATCCGCAAGGGCGATCAACGCCGTTCGGAACCGTGCCCCGGGAAATTGCCTATGATGTGGCCGCGATATTTGAAGTCGGTGTCTATGATTATGACAAGGCCTTTGTGATCATGCCGATGGAAGATGCGCAAACATTGCTCTTGCTGGGCGACCAGATCGGGATGATCGAAATCAAGACCAATGATGCCGACAATGTCGGCAAGATAATCGCGCCGTTGCAGTCCAAGGTGGCGGATCGCGGTGTCATCACCGACTGGCAGACGATGAATGCCTCGCTGTTTGAAACGCTGCAGGTCGAGCGGGTGGTAATGTTCGTGATCCTGTCGATCATCATCCTGGTTGCTGTCTTCAATATATTGTCGTCGCTGATCATGCTGGTGCGAGCCAAAACCCGGGACATAGCGATTCTGCGCACGATGGGTGCTTCACGCGCTTCGCTGCTCAGGATTTTTGTCACCGTCGGTACCGCCATCGGTACGCTCGGCATAGCCGCGGGCATCATCCTTGGCCTGATCGCCATATATTTCCGCCAGAATGTGATCAATTTCGTCCAGCTTATCACCGGGCAGAATCTGTGGGATCCGTCGATCCGCTTTCTGACGGAACTGCCGGCGCGCACCGACCCGATGGAAGTCGTCGGTATCGCCGGGCTGGCATTATTGTTCAGTTTCCTGGCGACTCTCTACCCCGCCTACAAGGCAGCTAGTACCGATCCGGTTCAGGTGCTTCGCTATGAGTGATCTGAACGGCGGAAAAATTGTCGAATTGCGCGATGTGAAGCGCAGCTTTGTGCAGGGGGATGTCGTGATCGAGGTGCTTCGCGGCGTCAATCTCGACATTCAGCCGAATGAAATTGTCGCGCTGGTCGGTCCGTCCGGATCGGGAAAGTCGACGCTGTTGCAGGCAGTCGGATTGCTCGAGGGCGGCTTTGAAGGGTCGATTAAGCTCAACGGCGAAGAAACCGCACAATTGCCAGCCAGCGGTCATACGCGGATCCGGCGCGATTTGCTGGGTTTCGTCTATCAGTTCCATCATCTGCTGCCCGACTTTTCCGCGCTGGAAAATGTGGTTATGCCGCAGCTGATTGCCGGTGTGAGCCAAAAAGCCGCCGAAGTCAGAGCGGAAACCCTCTTGCGCAGTCTCGGGCTGGGCGAGCGACTGGATCACAAACCGAGCCAATTATCCGGTGGTGAACAACAGCGCGTTGCTGTCGCCCGCGCGCTTGCCAATGCGCCGAAACTGGTGCTCGCCGATGAACCGACCGGCAATCTCGACGAAGCGACCGCTGATCTGGTGCTCGCCGAATTTATCGGGCTGGTACGGCAGGAAGGCAGCGCCGCATTGATCGCGACGCATAATGAACGCATGGCCGCCAAAATGGATCGAGTCGTCCGGCTCCAGGAGGGAGTTTTAACCTAGGTTTATCAATTCGAAACGAGAATGGCTTTGACTTTTCTGGTGCGAGTATCAATCTGTTGGTCGAGCCAAAGCTAAAAAATCAAACAATGCGGGGCGCATATGACGGTTTCTGAATTTCAGGTAAAACTAGCGGATGGATCCACACAGGACTTGTCCGCCCATCTTGGCAAGGTGCTTTTGATCGTCAATACTGCCTCAAAATGCGGTTTCACGCCGCAATATGAGGGGCTGGAAAAGCTGCATCAGGAATTTAAGGACAAAGGCCTGGAAATACTGGCCTTTCCCTGCAATCAATTCGGCAATCAGGAACCGGGCGATGCTGACGAAATCCGCAATTTCTGCTCGCTCAACTATGATGTGAGCTTCCCGTTGATGGGCAAGATTGAAGTCAATGGCAATGACGCCGACCCGCTATGGAAATATTTGAAATCTGAAAAATCAGGGCTTCTGGGCTCCCGAATCAAGTGGAATTTTACCAAATTTCTGGTTGACCGTGAAGGCAATGTTGTCGGCCGTTTTGGCCCAGCGGTGAAGCCGGAACAGCTGAAAAGCGAGATTGAAGCGCTTCTCTAGGCTCGCAGTTCCGGAGTGATTTTTCGATCCGATCAGGATCATGGCCGATCGTTCGGGACATGTCAGGGCGATCGATCGGAAATCGCAATCCGGCGAATAGCTGTGGACAAATGGTCGATAGTTCAGATTTCGATCACCGTCAGCATATGCAAGAGCCAAATGTCACGCTAGTCTGTCATCATGGCCCAAACCCGTTTCGTCCATCTTCGCACCTTTTCCGCCTATACGATTCTGGACGGCGCGATGGAGCCCGCGGTCATCGGTGCCGCTGCAAAAGAGCGCGGTTTTCCGGCGGTTGCGCTTTGCGACCGAATTGGTCTGTTCGCATCCATGGCCTTTGACGACGGCTGTCGTGCCCAGGGCGTGCAGCCGATCACCGGTTGCTTCCTGAGAGTATCGCGTCCGGGCGGCGGCGACCCGACAAAGCCGGTGTTGGATTGGCTCGCACTCTACGCGCAGGATGCACAGGGATATGAAAATCTCTGCAAGCTGGTTTCCGCTTCCCACCTCGATCGACCCAGCGAGCTGGAAGCGCATGTCGGAATGGACCTGCTGGGCGATCACAGCGCCGGTTTGATCGCCTTGACCGGTGGCGGCGAGGGCGCTTTGGCGCGATTGATCGCGGAAGAACAGCAGTCGGAAGCCGAGGCCTATCTGTCCCTGTTGCAGCAATATTTTCCCGGACGGCTCTATATCGAACTGTCCCGCCGCGAGGATCCGGTCGAGCTGGCAGCGGAAGCCGGTCTGATCACGCTGGCCATGGATCGCGATATCCCGCTGGTGGCGACCAATCCCAGCTGTTTTTCCGAGCCCGATTTTCACGAAGCGCATGATGCGATGAAATGTATCGCGCAATCCGCCTATGTCGAAAATGACGACCGCGAAAAACCGTCCAAACATCTATGGATGAAAAGCGCGCTGGTCATGGAAGAGCTGTTTTCCGATATACCGGAAGCGTTGCAGAACAGTCTGGTCATAGCGCAAAGATGCGCATTCTCGCCACCCAAAAGAGATCCGATCTTGCCAAGTCTGGCCGGCGATCTGGCGGGAGAGATAGAGCAATTGCGGCGTGACGCCACAGCTGGTCTCGAAAGGCGGCTGGCGCTTCTGGACGTGTCAGACGAGGCCGAACGGAAAATCTATTTCGACCGGCTGGATTTCGAACTGGGCGTGATCGTTAGCATGGGATTTCCCGGCTATTTCCTGATCGTTGCCGACTTTATCAAATGGGCGAAAGATCAGGACATTCCCGTCGGACCGGGTCGTGGTTCCGGCGCTGGTTCGGTCGTCGCCTGGGCGCTGACCATCACCGATCTTGATCCGATCAAACTCGGCTTGCTGTTCGAACGTTTCCTCAATCCGGAACGGGTTTCGATGCCGGATTTCGACATCGATTTTTGCGAAACCCGGCGTGGCGAGGTCATTCGCTATGTCCAGGAAAAATACGGCCACCGGCAAGTGGCCCAGATCATCACCTTCGGAAAATTGAAAGCGCGCGCCGTGCTGCGCGACGTCGGCCGGGTGCTGCAAATGCCTTACGGGCAAGTCGACCGGCTGACCAAATTGATACCCAATCATCCGACAGACCCATGGGATTTGAAGCGCTCGCTCAACGGTATTTCGGAACTGGCGCAGGAATATAAACAGGCAGATGTGAAGCGATTGTTCGATCTGGCGATGAAGCTGGAAGGCCTGCCTCGCCACAGCTCGACCCATGCTGCCGGCGTGGTGATCGGTGACCGTCCGCTCGATCAGCTGGTACCGCTCTACCGCGATCCACGGTCGGATTTGCCAGTGACCCAGTTTGACATGAAATTTGTCGAAAAAGCCGGTCTGGTGAAGTTCGACTTTTTGGGACTGAAAACCCTGTCGGTGCTGAAGAAAGCGGTCGAATTGCTGGCCGAACGCAACATCAAAGTCGATCTGGATGGATTGAGCTGGGAAGACGAGAAGGTTTTTGAGCTGCTCCAGCGGGGCGATACAGTCGGCGTGTTCCAGCTGGAATCGGAAGGCATGCGGCGCACACTGGCCGCCGTGAAGCCGACAAATTTCGGTGACATTATCGCGCTGGTGTCGCTCTATCGGCCGGGTCCGATGGACAATATTCCGCTGTTCGGTGATCGCAAAAATGGTCGTGCCGAAATCGCCTATCCGCATCCCTTGCTGCAGGATATCTTGAAGGAAACCTATGGCATTTTTGTCTATCAGGAACAGGTGATGCAGGCGGCGCAGATCATCGCCGGCTATTCGCTTGGCGAAGCAGATTTGCTGCGCCGGGCCATGGGCAAGAAAATCCAGGCGGAAATGGATGTCCAGCGCAAAAGATTCGTGTCAGGCGCCGCGGAAAACGGCTTGAACCCCGAGCAGGCCAACGAGCTGTTCGACTTGATTGATAAATTTGCCGGCTATGGATTCAACAAGAGCCACGCCGCCGCTTATGCGCTGCTCGCCTATCAGACCGCCTGGCTGAAAGCGCACCATCCGCACGAATTTTACGCGGCCTCGATGTGCTTTGACATGCACCAGTCTGACAAGCTCAGCATTTTTGTCGATGACATGAAACGGCTGGGTGTGGCCGTCTTGCAGCCTGCCATCAACAAGAGCCGGCCCAATTTTTCGGTCGAGGAACAGCCAGAAGCGCTGCTTGCCGTCCGCTATGCACTGGCGGGTCTGAAAAATGTGGGCGAGAAGGCGATGCAGGCGGTTGTGACCGAGCGTTCCGAGAAAGGCCCATTCTCGTCGATCGAAGATTTTGCCGATCGCATTGATCCGCGCGGCCTCAACAAGCGGCAGATTGAAAGCCTTGCCTCGGCCGGTGCCTTTGACGAACTGGAACCCAATCGGGCAGCGATTTATGACGGGGCAGACATGATCCTGTCGGTCGCCAATAGCGCTGCCGATGCACGCGAAAGCGGGCAGGGCGGTCTCTTCGGCGAGGGCAGCGCCGGTGGCGAAATGCAGGCGATAAGATTGCCGGAGGATAGCAACTGGTCGCTCAGCGAAATCATGGTCCATGAGCGGGATGCGTTCGGTTTCTATTTTTCTGCCCATCCGGTTTCGCAATTTCAGGCGGTGACGGCTTCGCTCGGCGCGCGGACCTATGCGGCCCTGTGCAGCGAAGAGCCGATCAGGGAAGGGGTGCGCAAGCCGGCTATAATGGCTGCTTTGGTCGAGAAATTGCGCTGGCGCGACAGCCGCAGGGGAAAAAGATTTGCACTCGCGGACCTGTCCGACAGCAGCGGGCAGTTTTCTGCCAGCTGCTTTGAAGAAGACCAGTGCAAGATCTTGGAGGAGCTCGCGGCACAGGGTGGCTGTGCCTTGCTCAATGTTGAACTGGACCAGCAGTCTGAAGATGAAAATCCGCGCGTCGCGATCCGGCGGGTGCAGCCGCTTGACGGACTGGAAAAAACCACCCGGACAAGGATGGAGCTGGAGGTTCATGATATCGCGGGATTGCATGAGCTGACCAATCTGGTCGCACCGCTGGTCGGCGGCCAGAGCGAAATGGTGGCGATCATGGCCGGACCCGATGGTGATCTGGTCAAGGTCTGTCTGGGACGATCCTTCCGCCTGGATGCAGAAACGGTGGAGATGCTGGAGCGGGTTAACGGGATTGCCAACGTCCGGTTGGGTCCGGCTCGACCGATGCGGGTAGCGAAACCCAAATTAAGGCTTGTCAGCTAGCACTAAACATACCAGAAACCGGCCAAATATAACTTGTTTGGAGAGATGATATGGCCGGTGCAATGCAAGCGAGCGCGCTCAAGATTACCAATTTGATCGATCACGCCGCCAGGGAGCATGGCGTCCGCGAGATTGTCAGCTACTGGGCGGACGGAAATGTCACGCGCAGCAACTGGGCCGAGATCGGTGTTGACTCGCGCAAATTCTCTCAGGCCATGCAGCGGCTCGGCATGAAGAAGGGCGACCGGATCGCCACGATCGCGATGAACCACGCGCACCATCTGATCAGCTGGTACGGATCGGCCGGTATTGGCGGTGTGTTGCACACGGTCAATCCGCGGCTGTTTGAGGAGCAATTGGTCTATGTCATCAATCACGCTGAAGACCGGGTACTGCTGTTTGACAAGATGTTCACCCCGATCATCGAAATGCTCAAGCCACAGCTGAAAACGGTCGAACATTATATCCAGTTTGACGGCGAGAAAGGCGACTATCCGACCTTCCGCGAGCTGATTGATGCGGAAGACGGGGATTTCGCCTGGGTCGATGTCGATGAAAATGATCCGTGCGGTCTGTGCTATACCAGCGGCACCACCGGCAATCCGAAAGGCGTGCTCTACGAGCATCGTTCCAATGTCATTCACGCCATCACCGAGGCGCAGCCCGATGTGATGGATCTGTCAACCCGCTCGGTTATGTTGCCGGTGGTGCCGATGTTCCATGCCAATGCCTGGGGATTGCCTTTTGCCTGTGCTGCAGTCGGCGCAAAAATGGTCTTTTCGGCGAGCAACGAAGCCGAGGTTTTATGGAAATTGATCCGCGAGGAAGGGGTTACCCATAGCGCTGGTGTGCCGACGGTCTGGTTGTCGATGTTCGCCGATATGGACGCCAATGGCGGTGACTATGGCAAATTGGGCGTGGTGGTGATCGGCGGGTCCGCCTGTCCCCGTTCGATGATCGAGCGGCTGATGAAAAATGGCATTCGCGTCGCCCACGCCTGGGGCATGACCGAAACATCGCCAATCGGCACGACCGGCGCGCTGCCGGCCAATTGGGATGATCTGAATTTCGAGCAACAGGTCGATGTTATCTGCAAGCAGGGCCGCCCGCCATTTGGCGTCGAACTGCGCGTGATCGATGAAGAAGGCAATGTCGCGCCGCGTGACGGCAAGACCAGCGGCACGCTGGAAATCCGGGGGCCGTGGATCATCAAGCGCTATTATCGTGCCGATGAGGACGCAGTGGAGGATGATGGCTGGTTCGATACGGGCGATGTCGCTGTGCTCTATCCCGATGGCACGATGCAGATTACCGACCGGGCCAAGGATGTGATCAAGTCAGGCGGCGAGTGGATCAGTTCGATCGAACTGGAAAATGCGGCGGTCGGCTGTCCCGGTGTCGCCGAAGCGGCGGCGGTGGGCGTCTATCATCCGAAATGGGACGAGCGGCCGTTATTGCTGGTCGTCCGGAAATCGGGCAGCGATGTTTCGGAAACCGACGTGATTGCCTATCTGGGTGACAAGGTCGCCAAATGGTGGCTGCCCGATGAAGTGAAATTTGTCGAAGAATTGCCGCACACAGCGACCGGCAAGATTCTGAAGCGGGCATTGCGCGACGAATATAAGGAATATCAGCTGAAGAGTCTGGTCGGCGCCTAGAGACCTGTCGCTAGAATAGTTCCATCTGACTGCCGCTGATCAGCGGGCGCTGGAACAGATCGGTTCTGAGCCTGACCTTCGCTTTATCCAGCCCGGCTTTGCGCGACGCGATCGCAAGCCGGGTGCGGATGAGGTCCGCCCACGGCCCCTGTCCGCGCATGCGGCTGTGGAAGGCGGGGTCATTGCGTCTGCCGCCGCGCATTTGCCGGACAATGCTCATCACTTTCGCCTTGCGTTCCGGATAATGATGTTCGAGCCATTGCTCGAACAAGGGGGCGACTTCATGCGGGAGCCGCATGGGGATGAACGAGATGCTCCTGGCCCCGCAATCCGCTGCAGCGGCAACAATCGATTCAATCTCGTGATCGGTGATGCCGGGGACCACCGGCGCGATATTAACGTGGACATGGATGCCCGCTTCGCTCAATTTCCGGACGGCTTCCAGTCGCCGGGCAGGCGCCGGCGCTCTGGGTTCCAGGAGACGCGCGGTTTGCGGGTCAAGACTGGTAACCGAAATCGCCACCGCAGTGAGTTGTTTCACCGCCAGTTGCGCCAGCAAATCTATATCTTCAAAGACGCGATTGGATTTTGTCGTGATCACCACCGGGTGCAGCGTTTCCAGCATCACTTCCAATATCTGCCGCGTGATCCGGTAGCGTTTTTCGATCGGCTGATAGGGATCGGTGTTGGTGCCGATGGCGAGGCTTGCCGGCTGGTAGTTCGGTTTGGCAAAGGTCTGGCGGAGCAGCTCGGCGGCATTGGGTTTGGCGAATAGCTTGCTTTCGAAATCGAGACCGGGGGAGAGGTCATGATAAGCGTGAGTCGGCCGTGCATAGCAATAGACGCAGCCATGTTCGCAACCGCGATAGGCGTTGATCGAGCGGTCGAACGGCAAGTCGGGGGATTGGTTGTAATTGATGATCGATTTGGGAAATTCGATCGTGACCTCGGTCCTGAGCTTCGCGGCAGCGTCGTCGATCCGGTCTCTTTCATCCAGCCAGTCGCCGTCGATCTCCCGGTCTTGCAGGTTGAATCGCTGCGACACCGCATTGGATGGTGCACCCCGGCCTTTTTGTGCCTCAGGATATGGTGTAATTTTGTCATCCATTTGCTCTTCATACTATAAGAACAAATAAAGAACAAATGATTTGAATCGCTATTTTTCAAGCAGCCTGGGGATCAGCTCGACAAAATTGCAGGGGCGATGGCGGCTGTCCAGCTGGGTGTCCAAAATGCCGTCCCAGCCATCTTTCACGGCGCCATTGGAGCCGGGCAGCGCGAATATATAGGTTCCGCGCGCCACAACGGCGCACGCGCGCGATTGGACCGTGGAGGTGCCGATATTCTTGATGCTCAGATAGCGGAACAATTCGCCGAAGCCGGGAATGTCCTTGTCCTTGACCGTGTCCAGCGCTTCCGGTGTAATATCGCGGCCGGTCAGCCCGGTTCCGCCGGTGGTGATGATGACATCGACTTGCTCGTCATCAATCCATGTGTGGAGTTGTGCCACGAGAACGGATTTCTCGTCTCTCAGCAAATTGCGATGCAATAATATGTGGCCCTTCTGCGCGATCCGTTCGGCCAATATGTCACCCGATGTGTCTTCTTTCCGCGTGCGCGTATCGGAAACGGTCAGCAGCGCGATATTGATCGGTTTGAAGACTCGGCTTTCGTCAATCGGCATGGTTGTTCTCCGCTTTATTCCGCCGCCGGGAATAACTTAGTTCGCGGCGCTTTTCCAAGTCATAAAGAATAGGGGTTTTCGTAGGTTAACTATCCGTCTAATCGATTTAGTCAATGACGAACGTCCCGGATCTTACCGCCGTAATTTTGGGCCTCATTCTTGCTGCCTGGCTGGGCGCTGCCGCTTGGGCAATATGGGCTGGCCTGGCGATGAAGAACAAGGCTGAATCGACCGTGCGGCAATCCGGAAGACTGGGGCGATTGCTTGAAACATCACCTGCTTTGCCGTTGCTGGTGCGATCCGATGGCAAATTGGAGGCTTCGCAGCGGCTGATGCACTGGCTTGGTTTTGATCATCTGCCTGCGCATATCTCGGAATTGCACGAGGAATCCCGCGGGATGGTTCGGCAAGATCTGGATGCGCTGATGCAGGATATCAATCTGGCGCAGAAAACCGGAAGCAGCTTTGTTCGTGCGATAAAAATACGCGGTTCGGACAAGGCGCTGCTGATCCGTGGCGGACTGGCGGATCAGAAAATCGCGCCGAATGGCAGTGCGCTTTTGTGGGTTTTCGACGCGACGGACAGCGAAGGGCAGATCGCAAGGCTGCGCGATGAAAATGAAGCAGCGCGCGCGGCATTTGAAGCGCTCTCCGCCTTGATCGAGGCGGCTCCGGTGCCGTTGTGGCACCGGTCTCCCGACCTGCGCCTGACTTTGGTCAACAGCGCCTATGTTGCCGCGGTTGATGCCGAAAATGGTGAACAGGTAGTCGCTGATGGCATTGAGCTGGTGGAGACGATCGACGGGTTCCGTCCGGTCGATGCCGCTGCCCGGGCAAGGGACAAAGGCGAGCCATTTGAGCGGGTCGTTGCGACAACGGTAGGCGGCGAGCGACGCATGACACAGGTGGTCGATGTGCCGCTTGGCAGGTCTGGTATCGCCGGTTATGCGATCGACATTCAGGAACTGGAAGACGCCCGGCGGGAGCAGCGACTTTTCGGTGAATCGCAGCGGGATATGCTCGACAAGATTTCTGCCGGCGTGGCCCATTTCGGTGCGGATAAGTCGCTGAAATTCAGCAATCTTCCCTTCCAGCGTATTTTTTCCATGCGGCAGCAATGGATAGCGGAACGGCCCGAATTCCCGCGTGTGCTGGATCGTATGCGCGAAATGAACCGGATTCCGGAAGTCCGTGATTTTCCGGAATGGCGCGAGGAACGAACCGGCTGGTTCCAGTCCACCAAGGCGATTGAAGAAAACTGGCTGCTGGCCGACGGAACCCATCTGAGGGTGCTGGCCAATCCGACTCCGGATGGCGGGTTGCTGGTCATTTTCGAAGACCGCACCGAACAGGTTCAGCTGGCGAGCGCCCGCGATACCCTGCTCAGGGTCAGGACCGCGACCTTTGACAATCTGTTTGAATCCCTCGCTGTTTTTGCTGCCGATGGAAAATTGAATATCTGGAACCATCAATTTGCCAATAACTGGGGTCTTGATGAAGAGGATCTCGGCAAGCATCCGCGCGTGGATTCACTGATGCAGAGAATGGCTGTCCAGTTGAAACAGCCCGCGCGCATCTCGGAAGTGCGCGAAATGGTGCGCAGCGCAACGACCGAGCGTCAACAGAAAGGCGGACGTCTCAACTTCGCTGACGGACGGCGCTATGAATTTGCCGCCATCCCGCTGCCCGATGGCAATGTATTGTTCACCATGCTCGATATTTCGGATAGCTATCGGATCGAACAGGCGCTGCGCGAACGCAATGAGGCGCTGGTCGAAGCGGACTCGATAAAGGGCAGCTTCCTGTCCAATATGAGTTACGAATTTCGCACTCCGCTCACTTCCATAGGTGGGTTTGCGGAGCTTCTGGATCAGGGCATTGCCGGACCGCTGACCGACCGCGGCCATGAATATGTGCGCGCGATCCTGCAATCGGTCAAACGTCTGGGCAACCAGATCGAAAATGTCCTCGACCTTAGCCAAAGCGAAGCCGGCGCGCTGCCGATCGCCAAGGACAAGGTCAATCTGAACAAGTTGATTGAGGATCTAGCAGGCCATTTCGCCGATGAAGCGAAAGCCAAGAGTATCGGGATGGAGCTGCAGCTGGACGAAAAACTCGGATCGGCGATGGCCGACAAGAAGCGGCTCAGCCAGGCGATTTCCCAGATCATCGACAATGCGATCAAATATACCGGGCAAGGCGGCAGGGTGCTCATTCACGGATCCGGCAATGTGAAGCAGGCTTTGATCCACATATCCGACGATGGCCCCGGGATGACCGCCGGCGACCAGTCTAAAGTGTTCGACAGTTTCGCCCGTTCGCGTGATCAAAAGACAAAGGAGAAATCGGGAGGCCTTGGCCTGCCACTGGCGCGTCAATTGGTCCGGGCCCATGGCGGCGACCTGACCCTGACGTCCGAACCGGGTCAGGGCACGCTGGTAACCCTGCATCTGCCGAGGCAATGACAGAATGTTGATATTGGAGGATGTGCAGGCGACTCTTGATGTCGGGCGAGAATTGGGCGCCTTGCTGCGAGCAGGAGACAAAATTGCGCTGAATGGCACGCTCGGGGCCGGAAAAACGACATTGGCGAGAGGCATATTGGCAGGGCTGGGCTATCGCGGCGAAGTGCCCAGTCCGACCTTCGCGATTGTCCAGCCCTATGAACCGCCCGAAACCAGAATCCCGGTCGCCCATGTGGATCTGTACAGGATTGAAGACCCGGAGGAAATTCCCGAACTCGGTCTGGAAGACTCGCTGATCGATGGCGCGATGATCGTCGAATGGCCCGACCGGATGCCCGACAGTTTCTGGCAGGATGCGCTCAATATTGACTTGGAAATAACCGGCGAGGGCAATCGCCGGTTGACTTGGAACGCCGGTAACGCTTGGAACAATCGATGGCCACTGACATGAAGCCGCCAGCAGCAGCGGCAGATTTTTTGAAACAATATGGGTGGGGCGACGCAATATTGTCGCCGGTGGCGGGAGACGCGTCTTTCCGCCGCTATTTCCGCGTCCGCGATGGTGATCGCCGGGCGATATTGATGGATGCGCCGCCGCCGCATGAAGATCCGAAGCCGTTTATCGCTATTGCCGAATATCTAACGAGCGCCGGCTTCGCTGCACCCGAAATTTTTGCGCGCGACCTGACTCAAGGCCTGGTTCTGCTGGAAGATTTCGGTGATCAGCGGATGCGCGAGCATCTCGATGACCATCCCGAGGATGAGGACGCGATCTATCGTCAGGCCGTCGATCTGCTGCGGGAATTGCATAAGGTGCCGGCGGCCCCGATAGCGGAATATGATCAGGCGCAATATTTGCGCGAAGCCAATTTGCTGACCGAATATTATTGTCCGGCCCAGCAACTGGACGTGGACGCAGCAAGTTTCGAGGCGATCTGGCGGGAGATACTGGAACCCGTTATCGCGGCGCAAGACCCTCCGGTAACGGTGATGCGCGACTATCATGCCGAGAATATCATGCTGCTAGAAGATGGCACGTTTGGCCTGCTGGACTTTCAGGACGCGCTGAACGGCCATCCCGCTTATGATCTGGTGTCGATGCTGCAGGATGCGCGCCGCGACGTGTCGGATGAGCTGGAGGAGCAAATGCTCGCTTATTATCTGGCCGATCATGACAAGGGTGCGGCAGAAATATTTCGCAATCATTATGCCATCTTGGGGGCGCAGCGAAACACCAAGATCATCGGCATATTCACCCGGCTTTCGGTGCGGGACGGTAAACAGCGCTATCTTGATTTCCTGCCCCGAATGTGGCGTCTGCTGGAGAAAGACCTTCAGCATCCGGCGCTGGAGCCGATGGCCAAATGGTTTGACGAGAATATCCCCGGTAATGTGCGAAACCGACCCATTATGGTGCCAAAAGCAGCCTTATGATCAAGGTCGAAACCGCGATGGTCATGGCGGCCGGACTGGGCAAGCGCATGCGCCCGCTGACCGAAAATCGGCCAAAGCCGCTGGTCGAAGTGGCCGGCAAGGCGATGATCGACCATTGTTTTGGCAAGCTCGTCGAAGCGGGCATAGGCAAGGCCGTGGTCAATGTGCATTATCTGGCAGACATGATGGAAGCGCATCTTGCTGCCTTGCCCTATCCGATCGATATCCGGGTTTCCGACGAGCGAGAAGAGTTGCTGGAGACCGGCGGCGGATTGGTGCAAGCCGAGCCGTTGATCGCGGAAGCAACATTTTTCTGCATCAACAGCGACAATCTGTGGACCGATGGCCCGACCAACAGCCTGCAGCAACTGGCGCAAGCCTGGGACGAGGAGCAGATGGACGCGCTGTTGCTGCTGGTGCCGCGAATCTCGGCGCATAATTATCAGGGCACCGGCGATTTCCATCTCGATGACGAGAACCGCATTTCGCGCAAGCTGCCGGGACAGGAAGCACCGCTGATCTATTCCGGTATCCAGCTGCTTTCCAAACGCCTTTTGCGCGACGCGCCCACCGGCCCCTTTTCGACCAATATTTTCTGGGAACGGGCGATCGGAGAGGGCCGCCTGTTTGGCATGGTTCACCAGGGCGAATGGTTCGAAGTTGGCTCGCCGGAAGCGATAGCGCCAACAGAAGCCGCGCTGGCGCATGTCTGACCGCCGCCGGCCATCGATTTACAATATCGCCGCCCACGGCGGCTTTGCCGACGCGCTGGCGCAGGGACTGATTGACCGCTTTGCCAAGGATGCCTTCGGGCTGGCCCGCGGCCTCGTCATATTGCCGAACAACCGCGCTCAGCGGGCATTGCAGGAAGCCTTCGTCCGGCTCAGCGAAGACGGGCTGTTGCTGCCGCAAATGGCGGTAATCGGCGATCTCGATCTGGATGAATCGATCGGTGTGGCGCTCGATTCCGGGGAATTGGCGCTGGATATTCCGGCCGCCGTCGATCCGATGGATCGGCTGCTCACCCTGGCGCAATTGATCCAGAAGGAAATCCGGCTGCGCGAGGATGCGATATTGGCAAAGGATGCGCTGCGGCTGGCGCGCGAATTTGCCCGCACGCTCGACCAGTTGAATATCGAAGAAATTTCGCTGGCTTACCTGATGAAAACGGAACCGGACAGTCTCGACCTGTCCAGTCACTGGCAGGATTCCTATTGCTTCTTTCTGATCATTGCGGAAAAATGGCGGCAGCAGCTGGAAAAATGGCAGCGGGTGGACCATGCGGTGCGCCGCAATGCGTTGTTCGACCATATCGCGAAAAGCTGGAAAACATCGCCGCCCGGTCATTTTGTCGTCGCGGCGGGCGTCACCACCTCCGCGCCCGCTATCGCCCGCTTTCTGGAAACCATAGCCTTCATGCCCTCGGGGCTGGTGGTCCTGCCCGACCTCGACCTGATCATGCCGGACGAGGAATGGGATTTGCTGGGCCCGTTCAAACCCGATCCCGAAACCGGCCATATCAAGCGCGCGCAGGAAACCCATCCGCAATATCATATGAAATTGCTGCTCGACCGGATGTCGATCGCGCGCGGCGAAATCCTGCGCTGGCCGCGTACCGGCGAAAGCGGCGCAGCGGCCAAGCGCAGCCGGGCACTGAGCAATGCCTTCGCGATTCCGAAACTGACCGTGCGCTGGCAGACACTGGACAGCGGTGAACGCAGTCTCGCCGGGGTGCAGACGGTCGAGGCGGGCAACAGCGCCGAAGAAGCCCAGATCATCGCCCTGCTGGCGCGCGAGGCGGTGGAAGACCCGGATCAACGGGTGGCGATTGTCACGCCGGACCGGTCGCTTGCGACGCGGATTTCCTCCCATCTGAAACGCTGGGATATTCAGGTCGATGACACCGCCGGCCAGCCTCTCGCAAAGCTGCCGGAAGGCGTGTTCTTCCTGAACCTGCTGGCGGCGGTCGCCGACGGTTTCCCCCCGGCAGAATTTCTCGCCTTGCTCAAACATCCGCTGGTGCAGCGCGGCGAAGGGCGGCTGCAATGGCTCGACCATGTCCGCAAGCTCGACCTGCTGCTCCGCGGCCCGCGGCCGGCACCGGGACTGACGGGAATTGATGCGCTGCTAAATGGCGACAACCGCCGGACGAAGAAATTGCGCGAAGCAATCACGCCCTGGTGGCAATCGGTGCGCACGATGTTCGAACCGATGGAAAATCTGTTCGCGCCGCCGCTGGACTGGCCGTATCTGCTGGATCAGTTGCGGCAACTGGCCGAGACCCTGACCGATGGCGTGATCTGGGCTGGTCCGGGTGGACGGGAACTGGCCGAATTGCTGACGAAATTGCAGGTCCGGGCGGAAATGGGTCCGATCCGCATCGCGGCCAATGAACTGGCCGGCTATTTCGAGACTCTGATGGCCGAAATATCGGTGCGCCCGCCTTATGGCGGCCATCCGAGGATCGCGCTTTACGGTTTGCTGGAAGCGCGCCTGCAACAGTCGGAACTGGTGATCTGCTGCGGCCTCAACGAGGGCAGCTGGCCGCAAGCGATAACCCCCGATCCCTGGCTCGCACCGATGATCCGCAAATCGCTCGGGCTACCGGCACAGGAACGGCAAATCGGTCTATCTGCCCACGATCTGGTCGGAGCAATGGGGGCGAAGAAAGTCATCCTGTCGCGGGCGCGCCGCGATGATTCCGGACCCGCCATTGCCTCGCGCTTCCTGCTCCGGCTGAAAGGCATGTGCGGCGATAATCTGAAGGAACATCCGGAGGCCCGCGCCTGGATGTCTGCGATCGACCAGCCGCAAATGGAATCCCCGCCTTATGAACGCCCCGCGCCGATGCCGAGTGCAGAACAGCGCCATATCCCGATTTCGGTGACCCAAGTCGATAGTCTGATCGCCGATCCTTATTCATTCTATGCGAAAAAGATCATGGGATTCGCCTCGCTCGATATGATCGACGCGGACCCGAGCGCGGCCTGGCGCGGGACGATCATTCACGACATTCTCGATCAATGGGCCAAGCAGGACCATTATGCCCCCGGCGCGCTGCGCGAAAGGGCGCAGGCATTTCTCAACGATCCCGGCCTGCACCCGCTGATGCGCAGCCTGTGGGCGCCGCGCCTGCTCGAGGGCCTGGCCTGGATCGCCGATACACTTGCTGCCAATGGCAAGTCCGGACGGGAGCCGATTGCTTCGGAAATATACGGCAAGGCCGAAATTGCCGGTGTCGAACTGTCCGGCATCGCCGATCGGATTGACCTGATGCCGGAGGGCGGTCTGGCGATTGTCGATTACAAGACCGGCGGCGCACCCAGCAACAAGGCGGTGATCGAAGGCTATAATCTGCAGCTTGGCCTGCTCGCCGCAATTGCCGAGCTTGGCGGTTTCAAGGACATTGAAGGCGAGGCGGTGGCCTTCGAATATTGGTCCTTGGCGAAAAAAGGAGGCACCGACAATTTCGGCCATGTCCGCTCGCCGACGCAAGGGCGCGGCGACAATATCATCGCGGCGGATGCGATGGTTGACCATGCCGTCGCCCGGTTCAACGAGGCAGCCGATCGCTATCTGAAGGGCGCGGAACCGATGACCGCCAAACTGCATCCGGAATATGCCCGCTATGCCGATTATGACCAGCTGATGCGGCTCGAAGAATGGTATGGCCGCGCACCGGCGGAGGTGCCGGATCATGAGTAAAGACAAGCCCAAAATCTCTCCGCTCAAGGACCGGCAGATCGATGCGGTCGAGCCCGAAACCAATATCTGGCTCAGCGCCTCTGCCGGCACCGGCAAGACCCAGGTTCTCACGGCGCGGGTGTTTCGCCTTCTGCTGACGGAAAAGGTCGATCCCGAGCATATTCTTTGTCTGACATTTACCAAGGCAGGTGCCGCCGAAATGGCCGAGCGGATCAACCGGCAATTGGCCGCCTGGGTTCGGATGGACGATATCCTGTTGGCCAATGATCTCGCCGCGATCGGCGCATCCACCGGACCAGACACCAGAGACCGCGCGCGGACTTTGTTTGCCCGCGTTCTCGACGCGCAGGGCGGCGGTTTGCGGATCATGACGATCCATGGCTTTTGCCAATCATTGCTCGCTTCCTTTCCGGAGGAAGCCGGTATTGCCTCGATGTTCAAGCCGATCGAGGCGCGCGACCAGAAAATATTGGCGCGCGACGCCCTGGGTGACCTGCTGCTGGAAGAAGAGCGGACAGGGCGGTCAGAAATCATCGAAGCGATCCAGAACATGAGCGTCCGGATGGGCGAAGAGGCGACCGAACAATTTCTGATGGCTTGTGCGGCCAAAGCCGATGCGATGGAAAATCTCGCAAGTGGCGTGCTGCCCTTTGTCCGAGGACTACTGGGGCTTCCGATCGATGGCGATGCGCTGTCGTGGCTGGCGGATCGCTGCAGTGACGAAGCGATCGACCTCCGCGCGATCAGCTTGTTGCGCGATGCGATGGCGGAATCTGGCGGCAAGAAGGAACAGGAACGCCAGCTGGCGATCCGGCTCTGGTTAACCCTCAATCCGCAAGAGCGCGCCGCTGCCTTGGCGGAGGTTCATCTGGCCTGGGCCACCAAGACCACCGGCGCGCCGCCCAAGGCGACCAAGGGGCTGCTCAAAGCCCTGCCGGACTATGATTTTATAGCCGGATCGTTGTTCGAATGGAGCAATGGCCTGCTCGAAAAAGCAGTCCTGTTCGAATATGCCGATCTGTTCGCAGGGGCGCTGGAAGCCGGGCGCGCCTTCTACCATCGTTATGCCGGAGCCAAGAAATTGAACGGCGTCGTCGATTTTGACGACATGATCCGGATGACCGCTCGGCTGTTGCAGAAAAGCGATATGGCGGCATGGATCCGTTACAAGCTCGACCAGCGCACCGATCATATATTGATCGACGAAGCGCAGGATACCAATCTTGCGCAATGGGAGATCGTCCGCGCGCTGGCCGGCGAATTTTTTGCCGGTATCGGCGCTGATCCGGAACGGCACCGGACCCTGTTCACGGTTGGCGACTTCAAGCAGGCGATCTTCGGCTTTCAGGGCACCAGCCCGCATAATTATGCCAATGCGCGAACCGAATTTTTTGCCCTGGCAGAGGCGTCGGAACAGCCGTTCGGCGATCTGTCGCTGGACCGCAGTTTCCGTTCGACCCCGCCGATTCTGGACGTCGTCGACGCGACGCTCGATCAGCTCAGCCATGAGCAATTGGGGCTGGATCATCGGGTCCCCGAACATCGCAGCAATTATCCAGAGGCCAGCGGCAGCGTGACGCTGTGGAAACCGATTGCCAATGGCAGCGACGGTGATGACGAGGATGAGGAGTCCTGGGCCAGCGAAGAGAAACGGGTATTCGCCCAGCAGCTGGCGGTGCAGATCAAGCAATGGCTGTCGCCGGAAAATCCGCTGTGGCTGGATCGCGAAAACCGGGCGCTGCAACCCAAAGATATCTTGATATTGGTGAGCAAGCGCGATGAACTGAGCGCGCTCATCGTCGCCCGTCTGTTTGCCGAGAAAGTACCGGTGGCCGGAATCGACCGTATCCGCCTGAACCAGCCGCTGGTTGTCCAGGACCTGCTGGCCGCCATTCGCTTCGTGCTGCAGCCGAATGATGATCTCAATCTCGCCAGTCTGCTGGTGTCGCCGCTGCTGGGCTGGACGCAAGAGGATCTGCTGGCGCGCGGTTATCGCGGGCCGAAGCAGGCTGACAAAAGCCTTTGGGAATATCTGCGGCGACAGGAGGGGTTGGGCGAGCAAATAAAGCCGCTGATGCAATTGCTGGCGATGGCCGATTTCAACACGCCCTACCAGTTTCTCGAAACGATCCTGTCCGGCTCGATGCAGGGCAGGCGCAAATTGCTGGAGCGCCTCAGCCATGCGGCGGTCGATCCGCTCGACGAATTGCTGGCAACGGCGCTCGCCTTTGAGCGGGATCACATCCCGACCTTGCAGGGCTTTCTCGACTGGTTTGACCGGGGCGATGTCGAGATCAAGCGCGAGCAGGTCGAGGGCGGCAACGAAGTACGCTTGATGACCGTCCATGGCGCCAAGGGATTGCAGGCGCCGCTGGTGATCCTCGCTAATGCAACCTTCGATCCGGCGAGCAAGAAAAGCGGCGGCTTTGCCATCAAACTGGGTGAGGGGACCGATCGCGAACTGGAATATCCGGTTGTCCCGGTCCGCAAGGCAGAGCGAGTCGGTATATTGGCCGAACATGCGGCCTATGCCGACAAAGTCGCGATGGAAGAACATTGGCGGCTGCTCTACGTCGCGATGACCCGGGCGGAGGAACATCTTGTCGTTGCCGGGGTTCTGGGCCCAAGGGCCAAAGGTGAAGTCCCGGAATTGAGCTGGTATGGCGCGATGGAACGCGGGATGATTGCCCTGGGCTCAGACTGGCGGGAAGACCCGGACTGGTTTGCGGTTCGGGAATATCGGACCGAAAGCCGGAACCGGCCTTTCTTGCCGTCTGCTGTCGATGGCGGGATTGATCAGCAGGAAGGAAAAGCACTATTGCCGGACTGGTTGTTTCGGCCGGCACCAGAAGAATCTCGACCACCGCGTCCCTTGACCCCTTCACATCTCGGCCCCGATGATGCCAGCAATCCGCCGCCTGATCTGAATATGCGGGATGCCGCCGAACGCGGAATTTTGCTGCACAGCCTGTTTCAGCGCTTGCCGAATATCGAGCCCGAACGCCGTGTGGACGTCGCCGACCGGTGGCTGGCAAAGCAAAAGCAAATCGCCGATCCGGCCCGGCGTACGGAGATTATAAAGACGGTTCTGGCGATCATGGACAATCCGCAATGGTCTGCCTTGTTCGCACCGGAAAGTCTCGCAGAAGCCCCGATCGCTGCGGTTGTCGGCGAACATGTCATATCCGGCACGGTCGACCGGCTGCTGATCACCGATGACCATATTTATGTCGTGGATTTCAAGACCGGTCGCCGGGTTCCCGGGAATGCCGAGGATGCGCCTGTCGCCTATCTCCGGCAGATGGCAGCCTATGTCGCTGCACTGGAAAAGATTTTTCCGGCGCGCCCGATCCGGGCAGGGCTTTTATACTCGCATGGCCCGGAAATGCTGGAGCTTTCTACCAGTCTGATCGAGCAGAATAAGCCCGGCTTTGAGCCGATATGAAAATCCTTTCCGCCAATACGCTTGAGCGCAGGCACCACCATACCTAAATAGAGTTTAAACAATTGGAGATTCGTTATGGCTACCAAAGCAATTACCGACGCAAGTTTTGAAGGCGATGTTCTGAAAGCGGACGGCCCGGTTCTGGTCGACTTCTGGGCAGAATGGTGCGGTCCTTGCAAGATGATCGGCCCTGCACTCGAAGAGATCAGCGATGAACTGGTTGGCAAGGTGACTATTGCCAAGCTCAACATCGACGACAGTCCGGACGCGCCCGCGAAATATGGCGTGCGCGGTATTCCGACCATGATCCTGTTCCACAACGGTGTCGCGGTTGAAACCAAGGTTGGCGCGGCGCCAAAAAGCCAGCTTAAATCCTGGCTCGAGTCCAGTCTGCCCGCCTAGGTTCTGAAAATATCCCCAAGCTGCTCGGCTGCTTCGTCCCACAGTTTCGGTGACGAAGCGCCGAGCAGTCCCTTTTTGTGGTCCGCTGGACGATATTCCGAACCATCCCAGCGCGCACATTTTCCGCCTGCTTCGTTGAGAAACAAAACCCCTGACGCATGATCCCAGGGCAGGGTGCGGTGAAATATGGAAATATGGTTGGTGCCTTGCACCAGCCGAGGATATTGCTCTGCGGCGCAGCGCGGTATGTCGACAATCTCATAATAAGGTTCGGCAGCGCCTAGCAGCCTATCTCGCTCTTCGGGCGTCATGAACCCGGTTGCCAGCGCGGCCACCGGCCGGTCCGGATGATCCGATGGCACGGTAACCTTCTCCCCATTGATAAAGGCCCCGCCATTTTTGACGGCATGGCAGATTCGCGCATTGAGCGGATCATAGAGCCAGCCGGCCACGGTTTCATTCTGCTCGGCCAGGGCAATCATGATGCCGAAGGGCGGCTTTCCGGCCGCATAATTGCCGGTGCCGTCAATCGGATCGATGATCCAGACCTGACCCTCGGCCAATTGATCGATAACCGCCTCATCGGCGGCAAAGGCTTCTTCGCCCACGATCTTTGCTTCCGGTAACAGCGCCGCAAGGGCCCCTTCGATAAATTTCTCGCTAAGCTTGTCTGCCACCGTCACCAGATCCCCGGGGGTCTTCTCGTCAATCTGGTGAGATTTGAGATTCTGATAATATGGCTGCACGATATCCCGCGACGCGTTTTCGATTATGTCGAGAACGGGCTGATAGAGTTCGTGCAAAGCGCTAGCTCCTGTAGTCGGCGTTGATATCGATATAGCCGTGGGTCAGATCGCAGGTCCAGACCTTAGCCTTGCCATCGCCAAGACCAATATCCACCGCGATATCAATCTCGCTGCCTTTGAGATGCGCCGCCACCGGTGCTTCATCATAATCCGGAACGACAAGACCTTCGCGGGCCACGGTGACGCCGCCAAAGCTGATCGCCAGCCGGTCGCGATCAGCCGGTTCGCCGGCCTTGCCCACGGCCATCACCACCCGACCCCAGTTAGCGTCTTCTCCGGCGATGGCGGTCTTGACCAGCGGCGAATTGGCGATCGAGAGGGCAATGCGCTTGGCGCTGTCGTCGCTTTCCGCTCCGGTCACTGCTATTTCGATAAATTTGCTCGCGCCTTCGCCGTCGCGCACCACCAGATGCGCCAATTGCATGCACAGATCGCTCAGCGCGGCCTGAAACGCATCGGCGCCATCGTCATCGAAGTCCGTCAGGGCAGGGGCTGTGTTCTGACCGGTGGCAAAGGCCAGCACCGTGTCGCTGGTCGATGTGTCGCTGTCGACGGTGATGCAGTTGAAGCTCTTTGCCGTTGCCGCGCTCAACATTTGCTGCAGCAGGCCCGCCTCGACCGTCGCATCGGTGAAAATATAGCCGAGCATGGTCGCCATGTCCGGGGCGATCATGCCGGAGCCCTTGATGATGCCGTTGAGATGAACGGTCTGGCCGCCAATGACGGCGCTCGTCGTTGCCATTTTCGGGAACGTATCGGTGGTCATGATCGTCGCGGCGGCCGCTTCCCAATTAGAGGGCTGCGCTTCAAACACTGCTTTCAGGCCCGCTTCGGCCTTGTCCTGAGGCAAGGGCACGCCGATGACCCCGGTCGAGGACACGAATATTTCCGCTTCGGTGCAGCCCAGATGGGCTGATGCCAGCGACACTATCTTTTGCACAGCTGCCATGCCGCGGGCGCCGGTAAAGGCATTGGCATTGCCGGCATTGACGACCAGGCCGCGCGCCTTGCCGCCTTTGAGCGCTTCCCGGCAATATTCGACTTCCGGCGAGGGGCATTTGCTGTTGGTCAGCACAGCGGCAACCGCTGTTCCCGCTGCCAATTCGACAAAGGTCAGATCGCAGCGATCCCAATCCTTGTAGCGGGCACGGGCAATGCGGCAGGTTACGCCCGCCATATCCGGCAAAACGGGAGATTGGGCTGGCGCCAGAGGCGAAAGTTTGTCCGACACTTGACTTGCCTTTATTCAATGTTTTGATAGAACGCGCTGATATTGACGGGTGCCTTGTCCATGAACGCATATATTGCAAGTTTTATGTTGCTGCTATTCAACGCTGTCGGCCTGGCCGTGCCTGCGTCAGCAGCAGCAGAAGAGCGCATGATACCCGAATTGGGAAGCGCCGCCAACCTGTCGGGAGCCGCGGTTGCGGATCAAGCTACTGTCATCGAAGCGGCCAGATCGGGATCATCGGATCATCAATCCTGCGCGATTGCAGAAGACTGCTTTTCTGCGCCGCTCACCGTAGCAAAAACAAGCAGCAGACAACAAATCTGGGCCGTCGTTGCGATGCGCTCTGAATCCGGTGACAAGCTGGAACATGAAGAAGGCGCGCCCTAGCGCCATTCTCTGTCTTGCCAATATTGAACGGCAAGAGTTTCTCCCTAAATTCATCCTGTTCGCGGCCATTATTGGCTGAAAAATTCTACAAATTGGAAAATGTCATGTTCGGCGATTTAGCCAAATCCATCTTCGGGTCAGCCAATGACCGCTATGTCAAATCGATGCAAAAAGTGGTTGAAGCGGTCAATTCCTTCGAACCCTCGATTGAAGTTCTCTCGGATGAAGAACTGGCGGCAAAAACCCCCTATTTCAAGGAACGCGTCGCTGGCGGAGAATCGCTGGACGATATTTTGCCGGAAGCCTTTGCGGTCGTGCGGGAAGCGGCAAAGCGGACGCTGGGCCAGCGCCATTATGATGTGCAGCTGATTGGCGGCATCGTGCTGCATCGCGGTGAAATCGCCGAAATGCGGACCGGTGAAGGCAAGACTCTGGTCGCGACGCTGGCCTGTTACCTCAATGCGATTGACGGCAAGGGCGTGCACGTCGTCACCGTCAATGACTATCTCGCTCGCCGCGATGCGGAATGGATGAGCCAGGTCTATAATTTCCTTGGCCTGGAAGTCGGCGTGATCGTGCCGAATCTCGGCGAAGACAAGCGCCGCGCCGCCTATGCAGCGGATATAACCTACGGCACCAATAATGAATTTGGTTTCGACTATCTGCGCGACAATATGAAGCACGAGCGCAGCAAGATGGTGCAACGGCCATTCAACTTCGCGATCGTCGATGAGGTTGACTCGATCTTGATCGATGAAGCGCGGACGCCGCTGATCATCTCCGGACCGACCGATGACAAGTCTGACCTATATCTGACGGTCAACGCGGTTGTTCAGTTCATCACCGAAGAAGATTATGAAAAAGACGAAAAATCGAGAAATATCTCGCTGACCGAAGATGGCACGGAAAAAGCGGAACGTCTGCTCGAAGAGGCCGGTCTGCTGGTCGGCAGCAATCTCTATGACTATGAAAATACCCAGGTTGTCCATCACCTGAACCAGGCTTTGATGGCCAATGTCATGCGCAAGCGCGACACCGACTATATCGTCAAGGACGGCAAGATCATCATCATCGATGAATTTACCGGCCGGATGATGGAAGGACGGCGCTGGTCGAACGGCCTGCACCAGGCGGTCGAGGCCAAGGAAGGGGTTCAGATCGAGCCGGAAAACCAGACGATGGCGTCGATCACCTTCCAGAATTATTTCCGCATGTACCCCAAATTATCCGGCATGACCGGCACCGCGGAGACCGAAGCGGCAGAATTTTTCGAAATCTACAAGATGAACGTCGTCACCATTCCGACCAACAAGCCGGTGCTGCGGATCGACGAGAATGACGAATTTTACAAGAATACGCTCGACAAATTTGCCGCCATTGCAAAGACCGTCAAGGAACATAGCGAAAAGGGGCAGCCGGTATTGGTCGGTACCGTGTCGATCGAAAAATCCGAACTGCTCTCCGACTTTCTGAACAAGGAAAATGTCGAACATAGCGTCCTCAACGCCCGCTTCCATGAGCAGGAAGCGCTGATCGTGGCCCAGGCCGGTTCCCCCGGCGCGGTTACCATCGCGACCAACATGGCTGGCCGCGGTACCGATATCCAATTGGGCGGCAATATCGATTTCCGGATCGAAGCAGAGCTTGGCGAGATGGAAGTCGGTCCGGAAAGAGACAAGGCGATTGCCAAGATCGAAGAAGAAGTCCGGGCGCTGCGCGCAACGGTGAGAGAGGCGGGCGGGCTGTTCGTACTCGGCACCGAGCGGCACGAAAGCCGCCGGATCGATAACCAGCTGCGCGGCCGTTCCGGTCGTCAGGGCGATCCGGGCCTCAGCCGCTTCTATCTCTGCCTCGAAGACGATCTGCTGCGAATCTTTGGCACCGAAACGATGTTCGCCAAGATGATGAACAAGAATCTCGAGGATGGCGAAGCAATCGGTGGTAAATGGTTGTCGAAAGCCATTGAAACCGCTCAGAAAAAGGTCGAAGCGCGCAACTATGAAGCGCGCAAGCAGGTCGTCGAATATGATGATGTGATGAACGACCAGCGCAAGGTGATCTACGAGCAGCGCTCCGAAATCATGGATGCCGATACCGTCGGTGACGTGGTCGAGGACATGCGGCACGAAACCGTCAACGCGATGGTTGCCGATGCCTGCCCGCCGGGCAGCTATCCCGAGCAATGGGATATCGAGGGCCTGAAGGTCCGGATTCAGGGCGTGCTCAACCTCACCCCCGATTTTGACAGCTGGATGCAGGAAGACGCGCTCGAACCGGAAATCATCGAAACCCGCATCTCCGATATGGCCGATGCCGATTTCGAAGCCAAAATGGCAGCGGTCGAAGCCGGAAATCCCGGTGTCTGGGCGCAGATCGAGAAATCGATCCTGCTCGAACTGCTCGACCATCACTGGAAAGAGCATCTCGCGACACTGGATGCGCTGCGTCAGGTCGTGTTCCTGCGTGCCTATGCCCAGAAAAAACCGCTCGACGAATATAAGCAGGAAGCATTCGGCCTGTTCGAGCGGATGCTCGAAATCATTCGCGAAGGCGTGACCAAGACCATCGCGATGAGCCAGTTCGACCAGCCGGAAGAACTTGTCGTACCGGACTTGCCGGACTTGCCAGATTTCCTGACCACCCATATCGATCCGCTGACCGGTGAAGATAACAGCAATGATATCGACGGTGGCACATTGGGAACGGTTTCGACAAGCTTGCCGCCACGGCAATCGGGGCAGCTGGATAATCCGGGAGATCCGTTCGATGGCAGCAAGGTCAGCCGCAATGCGCCATGCCCCTGTGGGTCGGGCCGCAAGTACAAGCATTGCCACGGCAAGTTCTGATTTGAATCGCCAGCAGCGCGGCGGCAACTGACATGGCGTTCGGCATATTCGGTCTGGCGCTGCTGTTTGCATTGACCGCCGCGCTCTACGCCAGCGTCGGGTTCGGCGGCGGGTCGACCTATATCGCGCTGCTGGCGCTGGCTGACCTCGATTATCGGGCGCTGCCGGTCATTGCCTTATTGTGCAATATAATCGTCGTCACCGGCGGCACCATCCGCTTTCAGTTGCGCGGCCTGATCGACTGGCCGAAAATCTGGCCGATCCTGCTGCTGTCGGTTCCGGCCGCCTGGCTTGGCGGGCGGATGGTGCTGGAACAGCAGAGCTTCATGCTGCTGCTTGGCCTGTCGCTGGCGGCAGCGGGCGTTTTGCTGATCATCGAACCCTTCATCAAGCGGGCAGGGGCCGGGGAGCCCCACAACCGGCGATGGACCGGCCACCGGATGTTTGCCCCAACCGTCGGCACCGGTATCGGCTTTCTTTCCGGGATGGTCGGCATTGGCGGCGGCATTTTTCTTGCCCCGATCCTGCTGCTGACCCACTGGTCCGACAGCCGCCGGATCGCCGCGACCGCTAGCGTGTTCATCCTGGTCAATTCCATCGCCGGCCTCGGCGGGCAGTTGATGAAATCGGGCCTCAACAGTGGCGCGGAGGCGGTCATCGCTTATTGGCCGTTATTCGTCGGCGTGCTGCTCGGCGGGCAGATCGGCAGTATCTTGGCCAGCAAGGCCTTGCCGGAGATATGGATCAGACGGCTGACCGCCTTGTTGATCCTCTATGTGGCGGTGCGGATCTTGTGGGTTTGAGCTGTCGGACTGTTGTGGCAATTTCTAAGAAGAGGCCTTTATCGGTGGCTGTTTAGTGCATTTGGTAAACTGCCGCCGTAACCCCAAAGAAACTTGTCTCGAAATGGCGGCGAAGACTTGACCTGAGCGGGCTGCCCTGCCTCTATGCTGATCAAATCTGGATCAGGGGCCGCGTCATGACATTATCACCTATTGGTTTTCCTTTGTGTCTGGGGGCCGCAAGTCTGAGTTTGACGCCCTCGGCGTTTGCCCAGGAAACCATAGCTGAAACCATAGCTGAAACCATAGCTGAAACCATAGCTGAAACCACTGCTGAAACGGCACTTGCGGCTGAAGCAGGGCCACTGGATGCTCGGTTGCGCGCGCTCTACGAGGCAGAAACCGAATGGCGGCACCAGGAATTTCATCTGGTCAAGGATGATCAGCGCTGGGTGCAGGGCGATCGCTTTCCCAGTGACACTGCCGAAACCCAGGCAAGACGCCTGGCCTATTGGCAGGACATGCTGCGCCAGCTTGATGACATTCCCGTCGATCAGCTGTCGGCAGAGGAACAGGTAAATGCCGACGTCTTCCGCCAGATGATCTGGGAACAGGTCAACAGCCTCGAGTATAAAACCTATGAGGCGCCGTTTAACAGCGACACGTTTTTCTGGGGCGGCCTGAACCCGCGAACCGGATATTCCAACGCCGCTCGCTATCAGGATTATCTCGGCCGCATGAAGGACATCCCGCGTTATTTTGACGAGAATATCGCCAACATGCGGGCCGGACTGGCGCGCGGCTATACGGTGCCACGGGTCGGTATAGAGGGTCGCGACACGACCATAGAAGCCTATACTATGGCCGGCGAAGACAATCCCTTTTACGATGCCTTCCGCGATATGCCCGATTCCATTCCGGAAAAGGAACAGGCAGCGATGCGCAAGGAGGCGTTGCAGAGCATCAAGACAGAGGTGGCCCCGGCTTATGCTTCACTGCTCCGCTTCATGCGGGAAGACTATATGCCCGGCGCGCGAACCTCTATTGATGCCTATGCGTTGCCGGATGGCAAGCGCTTCTATCAGGACCAGATCCGGCTCTATACCACGCTCGATTTGACCGCCGAACAGATCCACCAGATCGGCCTGAAGGAAGTGGCCCGGATCGATGCCGACATGCGGGCGACGATGAAGGCTACCGGCTTTACCGGCACTTTTCCGGAGTTTCTGGCCTTCATGCGGACCGATCCGCAATTTTATGCCAAGACCCCGCGCGAACTGCTGTCTTATGCTGCCTATGTCACAAAGAAAATGGATGGCAAGCTGAAGGACAGTTTCAACCTCCTGCCGCGCTATCGTTTCACCATCCGGCCAGTGCCGGACGCGATCGCGCCCATCTATACATCGGGACGTGGCGGGCTGGAGAGTTGCCTGTTCAATACCTATGATCTGCCATCCCGGCCGTTGTATAATCTGACCGCACTGGCGCTGCATGAATGTATCCCGGGCCACAGTTTTCAGGCGGCGGTGGCGCTGGAAGCACCCGACCGGCCGGAATTTCGCAAGGACATCTACTTCTCCGGCTATGGCGAAGGCTGGGGGCTGTACACCGAATGGCTGGGGACCAAGCTTGGCATGTACGAAACCCCTTATGAGGAATTTGGACGGGAAACCTTCGAAATGTGGCGCGCAGTGAGACTGGTGATCGACACCGGTATCCATACCAAAGGCTGGAGCCGGCAGCAGGCGATTGATTATCTTGCCAGCCATACCGCACTCGCCCAGCGCGATGTTGAAACCGAAGTCGACCGCTATATCTCCTGGCCCGCGCAGGCTCTGGCCTACAAGCTTGGCGAGATGAGCATCCGCAAGCTTCGCGCCAGGGCCGAGGCGGAACTGGGCACTGCCTTTGACCAGCGGCCATTCCATGACACCTATCTTGCGCTGGGCGCCGTGCCATTACCGGTGATGGAAGCAAAGATGGAAGAATTTATTGCAGCGGAGAAGGCAAAATTGGCAGCAAGTGAGGAAGTTGCGCAATAGGCGGAACAGGCTGGAATTACGGTGACAGGTGCGCGATTACCCAATTTTACCCGCCAAAAACCGCTGTCCTACAACCACCCCCATCGCTTATCCTGTTCACCGGTCCTTCGCCAGGCGCCGGACAGGCTCTTTGACAATCTGGACATGATGGCGACCCTTTTGCACGCCTGCATGGGTTAAGCGGACCGGATTACGGAGCCGACCGAAAGGTCACACTCGCCGCACGGCTAGCGGCCCACAAAGACTGGACATCTGCGGTTTCGGGGCAAAGGTCACGGAAAATAAAACCGGTCATTTCTGTAAAGTTTTCGGTGCGGCAAAGAAATGGCAGGACTCGCAGGAAGTCACGAAGACACAAAGCGATTGCGCGCTTTCTCCCGGACTTCGTGTCTTTGTGTCTTCGTGCGAGTCCTTTGGATGCCAGTGCCACTAACCCATGCCCCAATTTGACCGATTCCCGGTGCGTTTCATCAGGTCGTGATTCTATATTGTTGATATCGCATCCAAAATACTCGGTTAACCTTTACTTGAACGATCCCTGCTATTCTTTGGCCTATGTCCGAAAATTCCGGCTTTCATATACAAACAATCATAATATTGGCGATTTTTGCGCTGGTCTTTGCGCTCCTGTATTTTTCCAATAGGCGCCACGCATTTTCAGGATGGATCGCGCTCGGCTTTTCGGCCGCTACGGCGGCCTATATAATCGACAGCACGCGAAGCTCGACCACCAATATTGGCGTTGTCTTTGCTTCGACCGGCCTGTTCTGGATATTCTGTCTTCTGATTGCAAAGGCGATCCGTGTCAGATGCCATGCGGTTTTTCCGAATATTCTGGCCGGCCTGATCCTGATATTCGCCACTGCCGCCTTCACCTGACTGACCTTTGTCGCCCTGGATATTTCCATGCGATCGGTGCTGGTCAATGTCGTTGCCGGGCTGCTGCTGATTTTGTCGCTGCCGCCCTTGTGGAAGGCGGGAGACAGGTTGATTGACGGGGCGCTGTTCGGGGTGATCACAACCGTTGCCGCCACGTTCATTGTCCGCGTCATGATTGTCTATTTCCTGCTCGGCCTGACGCTCACCGAGCAAAGCTATGCGCAATCAACCTATACCTGGATATTCCAGTTTACCAACGGCATCTGTGCGCTGGCGCTAGCGGTGGTGCTGTTGTTCGCCGCCGGGCACGATATGGTTTTGCACTTTCACGGTCAGTCCAATCAGGACCCGCTGACCGGCCTGTTGAACCGACGGGGCCTGAAAGCGCTGTTCAAAACGCGTCCGGATCATGCTCAGGGCGCGATATATGTGCGATCGATCATCCTCTTCGACATCGACCATTTCAAGCGGGTCAACGACCAATATGGTCATGCGGCGGGCGACAAGGTCCTGCAAAAAATAGCAAAAACTGTATCGGGCCTGTGTCAGGAATATGGTCAGGTGGCGCGCACCGGCGGCGAGGAATTTGCCATATTGACCCATTGGGTGCCGGTCGAGACGGCGCAATTTCTGGCCCAGAATATCTGTGATTCGCTGCGCTTTCTTGCCCATCCCGAACTGGGTTCGAATCAGAAGGTGACCGCGAGTTTCGGACTGGCGATATTGACCGAGACCGATTCCCTTGATGATGCGATGGATCGGGCGGACAAGGCCCTCTATCATGCCAAGCAAAATGGCCGCAATCAGGTCGCGCTGGCCAAGGCCGCCTGATCGGGCCGTCGCTTCAGTTTCCGGATCCTTTGCGCGCGGGCGAGGCTTTCCTACACCAGCCTGCCTATGATAATCCCGCAGCATGACGGATAAGCCTCTTCATAATCTCGCCTGCACCCAGAACGATATCGGGGCGCTGTTCGGGTGGCAAAATGGGTTATCGCCGCGCGTTATGGGGGCGAGCGGATTCGATTCTATAACCCTGTCAAGATTGTAAAGTTTGTCAGCTTACCACCCGTCATTTTTCTCATTCCCCCTGATGATGTGGCCAGACGGCCCATAGGGCTGGGATCGGCAGCGACATGGCTCTACATCGTCGCAGGTAGCGCAACCCGGCCTTGAACAGCGAGGTAAGCGAGCGGGCGAGTTTCTTCAGAGTCCCCCTTTTAAGCC